>Ga0316604_10000760_pt1 | contig 34355 bp, 50 predicted proteins | sample OWC_soil_day20_C_FD_207650 | JGI IMG/M metagenome (GOLD analysis project Ga0316604, IMG submission 207650) | Wetland soil microbial communities from Old Woman Creek delta, Ohio, United States - OWC_soil_day20_CT | ecosystem: Environmental > Terrestrial > Soil > Wetlands | place: USA: Ohio... | reverse complement strand
TTATGGGGATGGCACTTATTTTTATATTTCTGCTGGTATGTATGGCTAAATTCCTATGATGTTGTTGGAGGGCTAAACATGTATAAGGCAGTAAAACAGGTATGCGCCACCTGCGGCAATGTGAATAGAGCGGCGTATCCGGGGAAGATGGTCTGTTACAAGCAGAATACGGCAGTTAAGCAGGCGGTACTGGTGAAGGGTAATGGCAAATGCAACAGGTGGAAGGGGATGGCCGGGCGATGAGAATGGTAACGGAGTTTGTAAAAGAGGGGATAAATCGTTTGCAGTTTGGCTTTTTTGAATACACGAAGAAAAATGGTAGAAAGATAGCCCCTTGTGGATCGGCGCGAAAATGCAAAAATCATCATCGTAAATGCGATTACATTGTTGACTGTGATCGAGTGAATACATGTCCTGAAAAAGCAGATTTAAGATTGTGGTATGAGTATCAGCTAAGAGGGTGGAAGAAAAAGCCTAAACGCTTAAAGCAGATTACTCGGCAATGGGAACGTGAGTACAGAAATTTAGAATCTAGGACGAAATGCAATGGTTGTAAGCTGGAATATTGTTCACAGAACGGAGTACAAAATCCTAAGTGCTGGGTAGCTATAGAGGGGAAAGAGATGCTGTGATGGTTGAAACAAAATGCCCTAATTGCGGTAATGTTGGGCCGATGGAATATTGCTGGATATTTAATTTTGTAAATAACACGGCTGAGTGTGTGATATGCGGTAAAACAGTTGATTTTGTCGATGGGAAGGGGGTGCTGTGAGTGGTTGACGACAGGGCTTGCCCGAAATGTGGCAAAAAAATAAAATACGTTGAGTCAGCACATGCGAGAGGCCACAACAAATATTGCTCGCGTGAGTGCTATGAACTATCAAGATCGGCGCTATTGGCAGAAGCTAGGCGGCAAGGGAAATCATTGCGGCAATTAATTGTTGACCTGCTGAACGAGTACAAGAAACCGACTGTTGCGGCAGAAATTATGGGTACAAGCCAATGCAATATATTGTATTGGATGCGCAAATTCGGGATTAGGAATGTATGGGTATGAGGGGGTGGGGTAGGTGCTGACAGAAAACACGCTGTTTGGCGTTAGAGATAAAGTGCAGATTGCGATTGACCGAATACGACAGTTTGAGCCACCAGAAGGGTACTATGTTGCGTTTAGCGGCGGCAAGGATTCCTGTGTGGTGCTGGATTTAGTCAAGAGGGCCGGGGTTAAATATGATGCGCATTACAATTTGACGACGGTGGATCCGCCGGAGCTGGTCTATTACATCCGGGAGCATCATGCGGATGTTGAAGTGCATAAGCCGAAGGAAACGATGTGGCAGTTAATAGCGCGAAAAGGTATGCTGCCAATGCGGACAAGGCGGTACTGCTGCGAGGTATTAAAAGAGGGCGGTGGCAAGGGGAGGCTTGTTGTAACAGGGGTGCGTTGGGCTGAAAGCGTTAGAAGATCAAAGCGTCGTATGGTCGAAACTTGCATGACGGATAACTCCAAAAGGTATTTACATCCGATTATTGATTGGACTGAATATGACATTTGGGAATACATACACACAAACGATTTGCCTTATTGCAGTCTTTATGACGAAGGATTTAAACGGATTGGCTGTATTCTATGTCCGATGGAAACCAATCTCAAAAATATTGAGCGGCACATAAAAATATGGCCAAAGTTTTATTCTGCATACTCGCGAGCGGCAGAAAAAGCATACCCAAAGATGGTTGAAGGCAGGATTAAAAACGGACTTGACCCAAGATTTTCAACGTGGCAGGAGTGGTTTTCCTGGTGGATTTGGCAACGGAAAGGTGCTAGAAAAATTGATCCAGACCAAACAGTGATATTCGAGGGGTAAAACAATAAGAACAAGGCCAGCCACGTCACTGACCCTGCTCTTATTGATAGGCAACCGGGATAAGGTTGCAGTAATATTGTTCCCGGCGATTGATCGGGTTATACGGGGAGGGGTAAGCGTGAAACTATATGGATGTCGGGGAAATGTGTACGGAACTCCTGAAGAAATGGTTAATCAGATAAGAATAATGGAAGAACAGCTAAAATTATGGTCTGCAAAAACAATGAGGTATAGAGTGCCTTGTCCTATATGCGGTGGCGAAGTAAGAAATCACGGTAATACATGGTCAAGAATACACAACCTTGGCTGCGAAATGGTTAATTACAGAGTAAATGAAGATAAAAGTTGCATTGACTGCAAACATAACAATCTTGATTGCGAATCACCTTGTGTAGACCATGAATTATGGGAGGGGTAAGCGAATGAGCGCATTAAAGGGAATTGACTTAATCAATGCCATAGAACAGCAAAAATATGACGTTCTTGTTTTAAATACTGACGATAAAGCGGACGATTATAATTCTTGCGATGAAGATAACTGGGCTATGTCGGCTGAAGTCTTGCGGCTTGCTAAGATAGGATGTCAAGTAGAAACAGCCTTGCAGGATAAAGAGTTTGCCGAGTTAATGAAGCGAGTGGATAAACCCGGTAAAACATTATTATTCTCTGATTTGAATAGACTTGTTGGACTTGCGGAATTTGGGCAGTCAATGCAGTGGATAGATGGCACTCCGCCAGCGTTTGGGCCGGATGAACGCAAGTGGGTTATAATCGAATATCTAACACCATTTTTAAAGACAAAAGCTTATCTTACGGTATATTGGAACGGTGTTTCATACTGTGATAAAAAGGTGCAGTTTGCTATAAAATGGATGCCACTACCTGAACCGCCTGGAGGTGCTGACAATGTATAACGACAAGGCTATTGATAAGCTGATAGTTTGGATTATAGGAAGGTACTGCCCTAGCGATTTAGGCATTGAAGATAGCGGTTGTAATAGCGACAGTTGCAAAGAGTGTTGGAAACAGGCACTATCTACAGAGCCGGAGGGTGACCATGGCAATTAACCTATCATGTAGGAATGGAAAATGTAAATATAACTGGGAATACATGTGTACTCAAAGTGTAGATGAGAAACCTATGTGGCTAGATGAATCGGGGAAATGCGAAACTTTCGAACCTGGGACAAGCGAGTGGTATGAAGAATCTGAAAAAGCGTTCGGGGAGGTAGACAATGGCTAAGTATAGGATATATGGAACGGTAACAGGTAGCAAATACATTGGAGAAGTAGAAGCTGACTCCAAAGAAGAAGCGGAAGAAAAGGCTTGGGAACAACTTGATACTAGCGTTTGTCTGTGCTGGGAATGTTCAAGAGAAATAGACGATCCAGAAGTTACCGAGGTTGTAGCTGAGGTAATCGAAGAAAGGGGCGATAAGTGATGGTTAACTGGTATCAAGCTAATCCGTGCAGTCAGTTTGGACATGTATGGGTATGGCATGGGGAACATCTACGTTGCATGTACTGCGGAAAGGGGTGGTAGACAATGGCTAATGTTGAGTTAAAGCATTGCCCTTTTTGTGGGAGTAATAATGTTTTAGCAAGTCAATTTCCACTTGATTATCCAAATTGGAATGTGCGGAGCTTTGTAAGTTGTGAATGCGGTGCTGAAATGCATAAAGATGGAAACATAAAAAACTGCAAAGAATGTATGTCCAGTGTAATAAACGCTTGGAACAAAAGGAAGGGCGGTAAGTGATGGCTGAGTGTAAAGTAGAATGTCTACATAGAAAACAATGTGATGCTATGAATAATCCGTGCTGGCACCATACGAAGGTAATAAGCGAGTTACAGCAGGCACAGGCTACAATAGCGGCTATGCGTGAGACATTGGGTAAAACGTTATATTTAGTTATATATGGAACTAGGGACAGAGGAGTAGAAGATGCTGCAGGGAAAGCCTTATCCACCACAGCCGGAACCGAATTATTCAAAAAAATTGATAAGTTGGAGCGTGAGAATAAGGCGTTAAGGTGCTGCGGTAATTGCGGCAATATAACGTGCATACAGCCCAAAAGTCATGTTTGCGACGATTGGCAATTAGCTGAAAGGCTGGTGAGCAAGGGTGAGTGAGTGTAAACACGAAAATTCAAGTTATCATTACTACATGGAACAAATATGCGAATGCGGGTATAAAAGGGTAATGGATGAAGATGAAGCAGATCAAATTATTATGGACTCATTTGTAAAACGCATGACTTACATTAAAGATGAAGTTGGAAATGCTTTAATTAAAAGAGCGCAAAAAGCAGAGACAGACCTACAGGCTGAAAAAGTCAGAGCAGATAAGGCAGAGGCTAGGGTGGCTGAGTTGGTTGGGGCGTTGGAAATTGCACTATACGATTTAACCACAAGCCATAATCTATTAGCGACAGATAGGCCAGATTTGCTGATGGCTAACAACGAAGAAGGAGGAATTGGTCTGGGCGATATAACTTGGATGATTGACAACAGCAGGGTTATAGATGTGGTTAAGCAAGCCCTAGCCAAGGCAAAGGACGGTGAAAGCAATGGATAATCTAGCAACTATTTCCCAGCGATACTTCATAAAGTTGCTTTGCGACAATTTAGGTTATGATTATGACAATTATTTGAGCGTTGATTTAACAAAACAAGATGCATCGGAAATAATAACCGAATTAAAAAACGAGTGGGCAGGATAATCCCTGCAATAAGGAGGCGACCGGCAATACAAAAACTGACTAACATAATATACCACCTGCTATGCACTCCGACTGGTTGGCTTGCGCTGATCGGTGCGGGTGTAGCGGTGGCAGTAGCGATAAAGGGGGCATTTATTTAATGGACAAACAAAGCTATGACTATATAAAAATTGGTGAGCAAGTTATATATAAGTACAAGTTTTGCAAGTGGCTGCCAGCAATAAAGATAAAAGGGAAAGTTCTTACGAAATCAATGGATGCTGATGGAAGTATTAAGTACGGGCTAGTTTTAGATGGTACCCCGACAAATAAGAACGTAGTAAAAATAATCTAATAACAGTAGCGATAAAGGGGGCGTGAGGAATGGGTAAGGATGAGATATTGGCAATGGAGCCAGGACGGGAACTTGATACTTTGGTGGCTGAAAAAATATTTGGTCTTGAATATATTGAGTGTATCGGCTGCTATATTGACAGTAATGGCAATGAACAAAAAATACAACGACACAGTACAGGAATTGCGGATGCATGGAAAATCGTTGAGAAAATACGTGAAAAAGGCCTTAACATTTATATTTATGTTGAAGGTGATAACTATACAGTTGAAATATGTGATCCTATTAAGGATATGTCTTCTATGCTAATTAATGTAAAGAATTGTAATACAGCACAAGAAGCGATATGCAAGGCCGCTCTATTGGCAGTAATGGAGGCGTGAGGGATGATTGGTTTTATAATCGGTATAGTGGTTGGCGCTGTCGGCGTTGGGATGATCGCGGCCAATACTGTGTACAGGATCACCAGCAAGGTTGATGAATACATACGAGCGCTGGATAGAGGGTTACCTTATACTACGGAACTGGCATTAAAGAAACTTAGAGAAATATCAAGGGCGGCTAAATAAGTTGTCCTATAGGTATTTGTAAATATAATTGTGGGAGGGGTTACCTATGGAAAGTTACAACGATTATTATGGAATTACTCAAGATTATTTACGAAATTATTCCAGCTTTAAATTAGCGCTGGACAATCTTAGACAAGAGCGCCTCCGATTAGAATTTGAATACTCTAGCTTAAAAACACCAACTGCCAAATATGGACTTGAGCCAGGAGGGGAAAGCGAGTTAACCATGCCGGAACAATCAGCAGAACGGCGTATAATTATGCTGGACCGAATACATAGAATAGGCGCTGATATTAGCGCATTGCATTTCAAGATAATGCAGTTAGAAACAGCAATAAACTCACTAAATGACACGGAACGTAAGATAATAGATTTAAGATTTAACAAACGTATGCCCTGGATGGAAGTAGCAGGGGAAACGGGCTATTCGGAGAGAGGATGTAAAAAACGAGGTTATGGCATTATTAAGACAGTGTCTATGAAACTTTTTGGGTATAGAATAATAGAACAAAGAAGGTTCCATTTTGTAAGTTAACCATAATCGTGCACTTTTTGTGCACAAATATATATAAAATCCATGTTAATATGATAGTGTGATATAGCGAGGCGATAATAAAAGCGCAGATTGCCTCCGCGATATTAATTATTTAAAAAGTACGTGTAAATCAAGCCTTGACCTGATGGTTGGGCTTGATTTTTTTATAGGTGAATATATGGCAAAACGTGAAATTATATTAGAAGCGGCAGACACTAAACTTAATTACAAGCTGATTAACACCGTTGCGCCTAAATGCACGAAGTCAGGCGGCGGTAAATGGAAAAGCAGCAACGTAAAGGTGACAAAATGATGTTGGGAAAACCGCATCGAATTGTAGACAAGAAACTAATTAAGAGTATGAGCAATCAGCCTTGCTTGAAATGCGGCAAACCTACGATTGGATGGCCGCATCATATTATACCTGTTGGCGCTGGTGGCCCGGATATACCGGAGAACCTAGCGCCTTTAAATTGTTCTGATGCTCACCATCAGAAGGCCCATGAAAACAAAATTACGCGGGCTGAACTGTTTGCACTAAAGGCTGCTGAAATGGGTAAGTCTATTGAGGTTATCGAAGATGTAGTACATAGAGCACGGAGGTTTTATGAGTATGATTATGGAAATTGAATTAATTAATGGTATGAAAATAGATGCCGAAATGAATTGTAAGTTTGAAATAGTAGTAGCAGATATAATTAAGCAAGGGTTTATTTATGATCCGCATACTCAAGTTGCATATCCAACAACAGTAATATTCAGCTATAGGGTGAAGTAAATGAAGATTGAATTTACAGCAAGCCTGCCGCCTATACAGAGCGCAATTAGCATATCAGGGATGGGCGATGGTGCTAGGATAAAATTAGACATACCACAAAGCGAGTTAGCATCAATATTAAAGTTACAGGTAATGACAGGCTGTTTGCTAAAAGTTACAGTAGAGTCACAGTAGTGTAACTTTTAACAAAGTAGGTGGAATTAGTGGCTAGGCGTTACAATTGGGAAAAATTAAAGAGCAAATATCTCGCGGGGCTATATAGAGACTTAAAAGAGTTCGCCGAAAAGGAAAAAATCAACTACCAAGTAGTTAGAAACAACTCCAAAGGTTGGAATGAGGAACGATTACAGTATAGGGACATAAAGGTTACAAAGATTACACAGCGTACTATTGATAAAATAATTGAAACCGAGTCTGATCGCAACGCTAGATACCTAGCTATTTCCGACATGGTGCTAGAAACTATTGAAGAATATTTTAAGTCTGAAAGTTACAGAAAGCATTTAGTTAACCTTAAAAGTTACAATTATGGGAAGTTAGTCAAGGAAGAACTTATTACAAAGGAATTAGATGTACCTGATACAAGAGCATTATCTAATGTGGTATCGTCACTTGAAAAGGTTCAGAAGGGCCAAAGGTTAGCGCTAGGCATGGACTTACCAGCGCAGCATGATATTACCACACAGACTAACGAGCATATTATTAGACTAGCTGACTTGCTTAATAAGCCTGTAGCTGATAGGCCAGTAGAAAACTTTGAGGATGAGGAATAATGCCAGAGTATGCACCCTTTTGCGAAAAGCAAGTAAGATACTTCAAGAAATGTTATAATAACTGGCTTAACTGTGCAGAAGGTGGCAAGAGGGCGGGGAAAAATGTCCTAAACATACTAGCCTGGTGCGATATTATTGAAGCCCATCCTGATAAACTCCACCTGGCCGCGGGGGTATCTGTAGCAAGCGCGAAGCTAAACATTATAGATTCCAACGGCTATGGAGTATTAGAATATTTTAAAGGCCGTTGCAGATCAGGGAAATATCAGGAACGTGATGCTTTATATGTACAAACAGGAATGGGAGAAAAGGTAATACTTATCTCTGGTGGTGGGAAACAAGGTGATGAACGGTATGTTAAAGGCAATACCTATGGTAGCGTATACGTTACAGAAGTTAATGAATGTGCCCAGACATTCGTTAAGGAAATTTTTGACCGTACGCTATCAAGCCAAGATAGAAAAATATTCTTTGACCTTAACCCTAAAGCACCTAACCATTGGTTTTATACCGAAATACTTGATATACACCAAGCCAACCAGTACAAATATGATAATTATGGTTTAAACTATGAACACTTTACCCTGCATGACAACTTTTCATTTACCGATGAAAAGATAAGAGAAATTATCCGCACATACCCGAAAAGTTCTGTATGGTATATTCGCGACATATTAGGGAAACGGACTAACGCCGAGGGGCTCATATATGACATGTATGGACCTGATAGCGAATACGAAACAGGACAAGGGCCAAATATAGATAATTGGTATCATCGGTACTATACTACTGACTATGGAACTACAAACCCGTTTGCTTGTTTAGAAATAATCGAGCAAGACGGCTCTTTTTATGTTGAAAACGAATTGTACTATGACTCGCGCAAGCATAACCGGCAGAAAGAAGATAGTGAGTATGGCGAGGACATGCTGAAATACATTGACAATAAACGATATACCACCAACATCATTGACCCCAGCGCCGCAAGCTTTAAGGTTGCATTGCGTAAGCGTGGCATAAAGGTTAGGGATGCTGATAATGATGTTATAGACGGTATAAGGCTTGTATCATCACTATTAAGGATGACTAATCCTAAGACCGGTAAACCTTACCTGATGATAAATAAACGATGCACTAATTTGATAAATGAAATGTATTCCTATGTATGGGATGAAAAAGCATCTGAGCGCGGTGTAGAGCAGCCAGTTAAGGCGTTTGACCATTGTGAAGATGCTTTACGTTATTTCTGCAAGACAATTGTTAAATATATACCGGGGGTGAGATAGTGGCACGAAATAGAACAAAGCATAAAGCGGTAAAAGATACGTTTGAAAATACATTAGCTAGGCTAGGCATAAATAGCCCGAACCTATTATCGGCTACAAATTACCCGCTCACCCGCCTCACACGCGACTATAACCTTATGAATAGCTTGTACCGTAATTCATGGATAGCTAAGAAGATTATCAACACGATTCCTGATGATATGGTTAAAAACTGGTATGCTATTACTGCCGAATTAACACCGGAAGAAACAGACCGTATAAATAAGCTAGAACAGCGGATATTGCTCCGAGAAAAGGTTCTAGAGGGATTGTATTGGGGCAGGTTATACGGCGGGGCTGCCGCAATCATGATGATTGCAGGGCATGAGGACAAGCTAGGAGACCCGCTAAATTATGACGATATAATGCCTAATTCTTTTAAAGGGCTGATGGTGCTTGACCGATGGTCAGGTATATTTCCAATGGTGGAACTAGAAGACAATATCGAAGATCAGGAGTTTGGGCTGCCTAAATATTACGAAATACGAAATTTAGCAGAGAACACCGCATTAACAAAAATACATCATTCAAGAGTTGTTCGTTTTGCGGGTAGGTTGTTACCATACTGGGAAGATCAGGCAGAAATACACTGGGGCGCTGCTGAGCTTGAACATGTATTTGATGAAATCGCCAAGCGAGATAATACCAGCTGGAATATTGCAAGTTTAATCTTCCAGGCTAATTTGCTCGTAAATAAAGTTGAAGGTATGGATCAAATGATAAGCATGGGTGACCCCGATCAGCTGGCACAACTGTATAACATAAAGTCGGCGCAAAACCAAATGCGGAATAATAACGGCATGATGGTTATTGGCAAGGACGAAGAAATGCAGGCGCTAAATTATACTTTTAGCGGGTTAAATGACATATATGAATCGTTTATGCTCGACATATCAGGCGCTGCTGAAATACCAGTTACTAAACTATTCGGCAGATCCCCGGCAGGGATGAACTCTACTGGGGAAAGCGACCTGCAAAACTATTATGATATGATAAGCCAACAGCAATCAGCAGTATTGAAACCTAAAATAAATAAATTGTTGCCGGTTATGTTTATGTCAGAATTGGGATATATACCGAGCGACCTTGGTATAAAGTTTAATCCGGTACAGACACCTACTGATGATAAAATGAGCGATATTGTAGCAAAAAAGGTTGACAGTTTGACCAAAGCATATGACAGCGGCGGTATTAACCATAAAATGTATTTGCGAGAACTCCACGAATTGTCATATACAAGTAACATGTTTAGCAGCATAACTGATGAAGATATTGAGCGAGCGGATACAGAGTTTCATAATGGTGAAATGATGCCTGATATGAAAGGGCTGGATTTAGGCGGTGATGAATAATGGATAATACTATAACAATAACATTAAGTTACGCACATATACTTTTTTTAATTGTAGTTTTACCCGCTATTATTGGATTTATTGTTTTACATATCTCAACTAAAGAAAATGATAGGACAATGAAATTCTGTGAAGAATTGCTTAAAAACAATCATAAAGTATATGATGAAATGTTTGAGAAAGATCAAAAAATACATATGGATACAGTAAGAATAAATAAGCATAATATCGAAATAATTAATGGACTTATTTTAGCGAGAATAATTAGTGATGATTCACATGAATAAAGATAAATGGCAATTACCCCGGCGCATAGAAAAACAATATGATTGGGCTATGCGCGCATTGATGGATAAAATATTTGCCAAGTTTGATTATCTAAACCCGCTTGATTGCATCCCCTATATTGAGGAACTTGCCAATTCTAACGACTTTTATCATGTGGCTGAATCTATTGCATCTAATATGATTACCGCAGTATATAGCCATAATGCTAAGACCTGGCGGCAGGCGGCTACACAAGGAACAAGAGGCAGAGAAATATATCAAGCATTACAGCAATCTATGCAGGGGCCGGTTGGCGAAAGAGTAAATGCTCTAATTGACTATAATGCTTTTTTAATTACATCCACCCCGCTCAACATATCGAGAGAAATCACGAAATATGTGTTGGCTGAACAGCAAAAAGGTAGACGCGCTGAAATAATTGCAGAAGGACTCCAAAAACGCCTACCAAGCGTTTCAAAAAGCCGTGTTAATCTAATTGCAAGGACAGAAACCTCAAAGGCTTCTAGCGCCCTAACCCGCGCCCAGAGCCACTATTTAGGGATTAGCTGGTTTGAATGGATAACATCGAAGGATGCAAGGGTTAGACAGTCCCACAAAAATTTAGATCATGTGCTAATGAATTATAATGACCTTCCAAGCCCAGAGGCGTTGGTCGGTGAGAAAAGCTATGGCAGATACGGACCGGGTGACACGTTTAATTGTAGGTGTTATGCTGCTCCTGTGATTGATGTTGACTATTTGACGTTCCCACGGAAAATATACATCAATGGACAAATACATAATATTAGCAAGGCCAACTTTAGGAAGATGGTGAGTTGATGGCTTACTGCAAATATTGTGATAGAATTGTTGAGCCTATATCAGAGAGAAGTAACTCTGGGTTTATAACAAAGGTAATTAAATTTTATCTGTTTTTATTTTTATGCAATATAACTTGCGGTATTTTCCTGTTGATATTTATATTGGCTAAAATATTTTCAAGACAATATAGAATGGTTTGCCCGATATGTAATGTGAGAATAAGACAATAGTAATTAATTTAAAATTAATTTAAAAATAATTGGACGTATTAATATAAAAAAATGGACGTAAGAGGATAAGTGAGGCGCGAAAGCGTCTTTTTTATATGCAGAAAGGAGAAAATATATGGCTGTAACTCAAGTAACCACACCGCCTATAGAAATGTATGGATTATCAACAGATACTAAGCCAACGTCTAATGTCCCGGTAGGATCAACGTTCTACGAAACAGATACAAAGACGAACTATGTATATTCAGGGTCCGCATGGGGCCAAAAATCATAAAGGAGGAATTTATTAATGGCACTTGATATGAATGTTTATGTAAATGGAACAAAATTTAACACTAGTGGTGATCTTAGAGTAAAGATGGAAGGTGATGCGGCTACTTATGGTATTGCTGTAACCGGCAACACTCCGGCGGCAACTCCTACAGATGTATTTACACTGTATGGGTCCGCAAGTAAAGTAATTAAAATTAAAAGGATACTTGTTGCTGGGGCCGCAACAACAGCTGGCAGCATGACGGTATTTGTTACTAAAAGAACAGCCGCTAATACTGGTGGAACTAGCACTGCTCCAACTATAGGGAAATATGATAGCGCCGACGCAACGCCAGCGGCAACACCTGCCTTGTATACTGCTAACCCTTCTGCTTTGGGCGCTGGCGTTGCATTAAGATATAATCGTCTTAACTTTGGTGTAGCTGGCAGTAATGGAATTGTTGAATTTAATTTTTCAAATAATAATGATAAGCCTATTATTCTAAATTCTGCCACAGAAGGAATTGCTATTAACTTAAACGGTGGCACAGTCCCCACTGGCGGGGCCTTTGGTCTATCTATTGAATGGGAAGAAGTTTCAGCCTCTTAACCGTTAGATGGTGAAAGGAGGTGAAAATTTGGCAAAAGCATATTATGGTGATAAGCTCTCGGCGAACATTTTGGAAACGCCTGAGGGCTATTTAATTTGTAAAAATGTAAAAATAGCCCGCACCGGATGGATGGATTATTTTGGGCACGATTTGCCAGCATCATTTGAAGAACTGCCTGGAACACCAGTAAAGGTATATCGAAGCCCAGAAGAAGTATTTAGTGATGCTACGATTGCAAGCTTTGAAGGTAAACCAGTTACTAACACACACCCAACTGAAATGCTTGACGTTAATACTACGCCTATGATTGAAAGAGGACATGCACAAAATGTCAGGCGCGAAGGTGATTATATAGTTGCTGATTTATTTATTAAAGAAGCCGGCCTTATTAGTGAAATACAAAATAATCTAAAACGCGAAGTAAGTTGTGGCTATGAATGCATGTGGGAACAAATAGGCGACCATAAGTATGAGCAAAAAGAAATCATCGGTAACCATATTGCGGTAGTTAGAAATGGACGGGCTGGTCCGCGAGTTTCTATTCAAGATGAAAAACCAAAAGGAGGAACGATAAAAAATATGAAAATGTCAAAAAGAGTTCTTGCGGCAATTGGGTTTAAACATTTCGCACAAGATGCGGAACCGGAAGAAATAGCGGCTGCAATTGATGAAATGAGCGAAGATAAGCCCGATAAGGAAACCCCGGCGGTAAAGGATGAAGGTGAAGATTTGGAAAAAGAAAAAGAAAAGAAAGCGTCAATGGATGCACTTGAAAGAAAGATTGATTCTTTAACTAATATTGTTAATAAATTGGTCGAATCTGATAAGGAAGTCCATGCTAAGTTTGGCGCTAAAGATGTTATGGACGACCTCGAAGAAGAATTAAAAGGTGAAGCCTCCGATGAAGACCATGACGAAGAGAAGGAAACCAAGAAAGATGAAGTGAAAGAATCTAAGTCTGAGCAGGAAAAAGAAGATAAAGAAGGAACTGAAAAGCATAAATTTGCCGATGATTCCGTTCTTACTAAGTTCGTTAAAGATATGAAGCCTGCTATTATGCAAATCAAAGATGAAGCTACTCGCAATGAAGTTGCTAAAGCCTTTGTTAAAAGCGTTAGAGACGCGCGGAATGAAGCGGGCCCCAGTTCGTCTTATTCAAGTATTTTATCAACTATAAATAAAAACAGACAGAAAGCTGTTACTGATGCTGCAAATAAACGCGATATGTCACAGGCTGCTGAAATCGCTTGCAACAAATGGGCAGAACGCGGTAAAGAAATGATTGGAGGTAATAAATAATGCCAGGAACAGTAATTGGTAAATCCTTAAATCTTGGGTACGCTGGTAAAGTATCGCGTAATCCTTACAATGAAATTCGTGCCCGCTTTGTGCAATCTGTACTTAATGGTAGCGGAGTTGAAACTAAATCAAATGTTGCTTTTGGTACTCCAGTAGTATTGAATACTGATAATACGATTTCAGCGTGGAAGGACATAACCTCTCCTACTGCTGCAAGTTTTTCCGGTATCGCAGTAAGTGAAGTAAAACAATCAATGACACTTGACTATGGTGCTAATGCAACGGGCGGCGTTTATGAACCAAACATGCCTGCTGACGTTCTATTGCGGGGCAATTGCACTATTATTTGTGCGGATGGTACGCCAACAGCTGGCGGTGCTGTCTATATTTGTACGGTAGCCGGAACTACCGCCGCAATCGGTGACTTTACGGCAACTGCTACACCGACTGGATCAGGTACTGCTATTGTAATCCCAAATATGAAGTTTACAACCGGCAAGCAAGACAGCGCATCGGGTATTACCGAAGTAACTATTAATTATGCGGTTAATCCTTAAAGGAGGAATGTAAAAAATGAATTCTGCTTATAAACAAGCTATGGATAATGTAATGGCAGGCGGACGCCGCGGGGTTGTGCTTGACAGCCTTGGCGGTGCTTATGGGCCGGGGATGGATGCTGGCGCAGCTTCTGGGCTGGCCTTTTTAGTTGGTGAACTTGAAAAACAAGACCCTAGATTATATGAACCGTTGACAAGTTTAACGGCCCCTAGAGATATTGATATGAAACCAGGCGGTGGATGGGTTTCCATCACATCAAATGTATTTGTTGACTACGCGACCACTGGCAGCGAAGAAGATGCCATAATCGGTAGTGAAACCACTAATATTCCGGTATCTCAGGCTAACATCACTAAAGATGTATTCAAAGTATTTACCTTTTCGGAAATACTTCGCGTGCCTCTTTTTGATGATTTAAAATTGCAACAGATAGGCCGTAGCTTGACGCAAATACTTGACGATGGACTACGGCTAAATCATAGCAAATTGCTTGACCGGAATGTATATGTTGGCCTTACTAAGGCGGGTACTACTGGTCTTGTTAATAATGCTTCTGTAGCTACTACCTTGGCCGCTTATAATGCGGCTGGTACTTCTAGGCTTTGGGTAAATAAAACTCCTGTTGAAATTTTAGGCGATTTTAATACTATTATTAATAATACATGGGAAAATTCAGAGTACGATCTTACCGGTATGGCAACAGACATTTTAATTTCACCTGCTAAATATAAATATTTGCTTACTCCTGTTAGCGTGGCAGGTAATCAAAGTATCTTAAATTATTTGCTTGAAAACAATGTAGCTGTAGCCCAGGGAAAACAATTGAACATTAAGCCTTCGCGGTGGTGCATGAATGCTGGTACTGATGGTACTGATAGGATGGTTGCATATGTTAAGGCTGAAAATCGAGTTAACATAGACCTTACAGTCCCACTTTCGCGAGTTATGACAGCACCGGTTGTCCAAAGCGCATCATATGAAACCCTTTACGCATCGCAATTCAGCCAAGTAAAATTTTTGTACACCCAATGCGTGGAATATTTAGACGGAATTTAATATTAAAAAATACTTAATATATGGGAGGACCATTCCTCCCTATTTTAAGGAGGATAAAAATGATTAAATTATTAGCTGATAAAGTATTTGCTTTTGATAGAGGCGAAAAAGATAAGCAAGGTAGGCTTATTCGCTATAAAACTAAAATTGGGTTTTGTGAATTACCGAACTGGGTAGCTGATACTGACCTGTTTAAAATGGCAGTTAAGGAAGGCAGCATTAAATCTTTCGTTGATTCATCAAAAAGTGAGTCTGTGCTTAAAGAGCAGGAAAATGAACAATTAAAAAAACGTCTTGCCGCCCTAGAAGAAGAAAACGCATTGCTTAAAGGTGAGAAGAGCCGTATAAAAAAATCCGGAGTAAAAGCAACAGCATAGGCGGGTGATTATATGTCCTATGGATTAAGCGGTTCTACGGGGCCGTATGGAAACGATATTACTGCAATGGTACAAACTATAAAGGCTGATGCTTCTAATGTTATCCAGGGAACAAATGATGCCTATACTACCGTTGAATTTCTGGCGGTTTTTCCTCAGTTTGCAATTACTAAGACGGTAGGAACAGTTACTAGTAATGTTATACCTTCTGATGTAATTGATTTGTATATTTCTATGGCAACGGCTAGCCTTGTCCAACTTAGATGGAAAAGCAAATGGACTTATGCAATGGCGTTATATGTAGCGCATTTTTGCACTTTGTATATGCAGACTCAAGCCGGGCCTAATTTGACGGCCACACAAGTTGTCGGAACTGCGGAAGCAAAATTCCCGAAACAATCTAAAGGCGTAGGAGATGTATCAGTTAGTTATGACACTTCTTCTATTGCTGGGGACTTGCCGGGGTGGGCCATGTGGAAGACAACAACATTCGGTATGCAGCTTGCTACCCTCGCACGGGCGTTACCATCTGCTAAAGGTGGTATGTATGTATGGTAGGCGGTAATGTAACTGAAAGTAGTTCCGGCGCCGGGATAGATCAGATAAAAAAAGATTTTGCTAAATTAATTCATATGGATGTATTGGTTGGTGTTCCCGAAGCCGACAGTAAACGCGAAAAAGGATCGGTAAATAATGCACAGTTAATGTATATCCAAACTAACGGTTCTCCTGTGCAAAAAATACCTGCTAGGCCAATTATTGAACCGGCAATAAAGGCCAATAAAGATAAAATAACTAATGAACTTAAAAAGGCCGCTACAATGGCTTTAAATAATGATATTAGCGGAGCCAAACGCCAATTAAATAAGGCTGGAATGTTAGGCCAAAATGTAGCAAGAGGATGGTTTACTGATCCTCAGAATAATTGGGCTCCTAATTCTTCGGGGACAATAGCTAAAAAAGGTAGCGAACAGCCATTGATTGATACTGGACAGTTGCGAAAATCTATTACCTATGTTGTAAGGGATGACAAAAAATGATTGATATATCAGAAATGATAAGTGATCCTGATTTTTTGCAAGAGTTTACCGTTTATAGACAACCGGGGTACTGGGTTGCCGGTGATTTTGTACCAAACGAACAAGCGTTAACTTTTTACGGAATAATAATGCCAGCCACAACAAAAGATTTGGAACAAATACCGGAAGCCGATAAAGTAACTGGTATGATGTGTTTCTATGTTCCCTATGATACGCCGTTATATGTTACTCAAAATTATCCTTTAACTGGTGATAGCGATCCAGAAAAATTAAACTCCGATCAATGCGTATGGCAGGGAGACCGTTATAGAGTATATCAGACTAATTCCTATGACGATTATGGTTACATTAAGGCCATATGTGCCTATATGCCAGGAGATTAATCATGAGCGATACCTATCTAACCCTATCACAATTAAATACTCTTATATGGGAAACTACAATGACGGCATTAGGTTATGATTATACAGAGTATAATTCTTCTACTTCCCCACCAATCTCTATGCCGGTTAGAAAATCGTGGCAAGCAGAAGGAGCTCCAGCGACTAAAAGAACGGATGATGTTTGCTATATAAGAGTTTATCCAGAGAATAACGATTATAATAAATTGCGCGAGTTAAAATATAGTGCAATTAATGATGCAAGCGTAAACCAAGCTACTAGTTACACAAGAGTGCTTCAAGTAACTTGGATTTTTTATGGCCCAAATTCTTATGACAATGCTCAAACCGTGCGCGATAGCTTATTTTCAGATAACATTGCAGACGAATTAGAAGCGAAAAATGTTTATTTTATGCCTGATATTGATGATTGCACGCGCGCACCAGAATTGTTTGACGGTCAATGGTGGGAACGAACTGACTTAAAAGCTTATTTTTATGAACTTGTTACAAAAAATATTACAGTTGCAACAGTCGGTAAAGTTACTGTAGATATTTCAAATGGTTCTAGAGAAACAAGTGCGGTTAGTGAAGAAACTTGAAAGAGGTGATTATTTAAATGTCGTTAAAACTTGACAGAATTATTGATGTAAGCGTTACTACGACTAAAGTTGGTGTTACTACAGCAACTTTTAATCAAGGGCTTATAGTTGGTAATAGCGATATTATTCCAGTTTCTACTAGGATAACATCTTATGATGGGCTTGACGAAATGCTTACAGCCGGTTTTACTACATCTAGTCCAGAATATATTGCAGCAGCTTTATATTTTGATGCTGATTCAGCACCGGATACGGTTTGGATCGGGCGCCAGGACTTGACTTCTATTTCTGCTATAACACTGGCAAATGGCGGCGTTAATTATAATATTGATGATGTACTGACACTTACCCAGACCAGCGCAAGCGGGGGAACTGCAACGGTTACCGCAATTATTAACGGTACTATTACGACATTAGCTGTTGATGCTGCTGGTTCTGGTTATGCGGTTAATGATGTATTAACGCTAGTTCAAAGTGGGGCTTCTGGTGGTACTGCTACCGTAACTTCTATAAATGGTACTGGGGGAGTTACAGGGATTACACTAACTACCGGCGGGACAGATTACTCTGTAGCTACCGGATTAACCACTACTGTTAGCCCTTCTGGTGGTACTGGATGCACGATTAACGTTACTGCGATTGAAAACGGAACAGTTAGCGCTATTTTGTTAACTTCGATTGGCACAGGTTATTCTGTAGCTACTGGATTGGCGACTACTGTTAATCCTACCGGGGGCACTGGATGCACAATTAATGTAACTGCGATTAATGGCGAAAGTCTTGCAACCGCAATAGCAGCTTGTCGTACCGCTGGACTTGCTTGGTATTCCTGCTATGCTTGCGGCGCTACTAAATCTGACCATATTGCTATAATGTCATATCTAAAAAGTGCTACGCCAGCAAGTACATATTTTTACGATACGGAAGATGCTGACGCGCTTAGCGGTGCAAGTGGGAATATATTCTCAACGCTTAAAGGACTTTCATATACTCGCTGCTTAGGTATTTATTCTACGACTACTTATGCCGGGGCCGCAGTAATGGGCGAAGCAATGGGCCTTAATACTGGTCTAGCTAATTCAGCATTTACGCTTAAATTCAAAACTCTTACTGGGGTTACCGCCGAAGACCTAACTACAGCGCAGGTTAATATTATCGAAGGTAATAACGGAAATGTATATGTAAATTATGCTTCTGAATATGACATTTTTGAACAGGGTAAAATGGCATACAATTATTACTTTGACCAAGTTCTATACCAAGATATGCTAACTAATTATATTCAAATTGAAGTTATGAACTTACTGACTTCCAATAACAAAATTCCGCTTACTGATGCTGGAATTACTTCGATAATGAATGTAATTAATGCCCAATGTACAGCATTGCAAACAATTGGTTATATCGCAAGTTCCGGCACTTGGTCGGGATCAACCGTTTTAAATGTATCAAGTGGCGATACTATTAGTAATGGATTTGTTACGCAGGCACCTAAAGTCTCTACATTGACCACAGCTAAACGGGCAGCACGCGAAGCACCACCAATATATGTATGTTTGATTGAAGCGGGTGCGGTTCATAGCGTATCTGTTGGCATTTATATTCAGTCATAATGGCATCTACAATATATAGCTTTGGTAATATGTCTGGTGCTATTGCGTACCGAACTTCAAGCGAACAAAAAACATTTACCTTTGGCGGGGCTGAGTCTATTGGCATTAATCAAATAGTCATATCTCCGGCCACTGATAATACCACTCATGATATTTCTATTGATGGCAGCATATTCGTTTTGCCAGTTTTAGTGTGGAATGGAGCAATTACTATTGAGTGTCAGCAGACATCAACATTTAACGATTTTTTGCTTGGATGGTATAACTCAATAAAAGCGCAAGCAACAGCGACTACACCTAAATTTACAAATTGGGCTAATGCTTCAATGTCAATAGTAAAAACTTCCTCTAGCGGAACATCTACTGTTAAACATACTGTCACAGGTATTAGTCCCCAACGGTTAGCAGATAAAACATATGCGGCAAGAGGTGGAACAGTCGTTTGGAATTTATTAGCCGCTAACATAATTGACCAATAAGGAGGAACAAAATGGCAACTACTTATAGTTTTAGAAATTTAACCGGAGCCTTTGCACATTCGCTTGCAGGGGCTTTTACTTTTTCCGGTGACCAAGGTGTTGGACAGATAGTAGTCCATATGGCGACAGAGAAAACAACTCATGATACCGCAGCGGATGGCGCTGTTCAGATTAGTTTTGTTGCCGGGGATAGCGGCACAGTTACTATTGAATGTCAGCAAACTTCGGAAATACATGCGTTTTTGCTAGGCTGGTTCAATGTCATAAAAGCGGCTGCCAAGGGCGGCGATGCTTCTGCATGGGCTACCGGTACTCTTCTATTACGCGACACCTTGAATGACAAAAGTCATGTAATAAAATATATCAGCCCTCAGAATATACCGGATAAAACCTATGCCGCACAAGGCGGAAGAATGACATGGACGCTTATGGCTGGTGATATTCAGTCAACGATTGTATAAAAGGGAGATAGGGACGGATGGAACAATTTAAAGATTTTGAGTTTGATGGGAAAAAATATCAGGTTGGCAAGCTACCAGCTAAAACTGCTATGTGGATAGTAACTCAATTTTTCACGAAATTTGCGCCGGCAAACATTGAAAAAGGTCTTGATATTAAAAATTTGCCAGATAATCGTCAGGCAATGAGTGAAGATGAATTTAGTAGTCTGGTTGATTATTGTTTGATGGCATGTAGGCGGTACGACAAAGTTGGGGATACAGACATTCCGATGCCTGTTATGCCACAAAAAGGTAGATGGGCACTAAAAGAACTTGAATATGATTTTGCGGCAGTAACCGCCTTAGTTATTAATGCATTAGCTTTCAATATAAAGTCTTTTTTCGAAGGCGGGGTATTGAAAGAGTTAGCCAAGACATTCCAAGATTTACGCCTATTCAATACCCAACCCTAAATCCATATTTATGGTCGCCGGTGGCTGCCAAGGAATGGCACCAGCACGAACTATCAGATGGGACATATACTCTTGACGATTTGATTGACTGGCACGAAATGGCTTCAGTCCGGAGCACAAACGAAAGGTTATATCATGAGTCGTTTAAAAATAACAGGGACGGAGGTGGATAAAAATGGACATGAATGTAATAAAAAGCTATTTGGTTTCATTGGGCTTTTCTGTAAACAACCAGGAATTTACTAAGGTAAATCAAGCATTGAGTGATTTTACTAGAAACGTCCATAACACTACCTCCGAAATAACAAAAAGTTTTTCTAAAGCTTCAATGGCTATTACTGGTTCTATAACTGGCATAACAACGGCTACCGCTGGGCTAATAGATCATGTGGGGCAATTGGACATGAGCTATCAAAAGTTTGCTCTACGCATGTATATGACAACCGAGCAAGCTAAACAATTAAAAATAGTAACCGAAGCAATGGGCGAAAATATCAATGATATTGCATGGATACCGGAATTACGTCAAAGATATTTTTCGCTTATGGGACAGACCGGACAACTAGAATCCCAAATGGGTGGCGATACTGGCAATGTAATGAAAAGTATTAGAGATATGAGATTTGAAGTTACACGGCTAAAAGTAGAGGCTACTTACGCAGTACAGTGGATAGCATATTATTTAATCAAAGATTTGTCTGGCGTGTTTGGTGGCTTAAAGGGCGGCTTAAAAGGGGTAAACGATTACTTAACAACTAATATGCCAATATGGACTAGAAAAGTTGCAAGATTTTTAGAAGAGATAATTCTTGGCATAAAAAGTTTAATTGAATATCTTTTTAATTTGAAAGATAAAGTCGTTAAATTATGGCAAGAATTAACCCCGTTGCAACAAAAATTAATAAAAATATTTACCTTAATAGCTGCTTTTCTATCTTCCGGGCCTACAGGAAAATTATTATTGTTAGCTGGTGCGTTTTCTTATCTAAAACAAGAAATAGACCATTCAGCAGAAGCACAAGATACTTGGAATAAAATACAAGAAAAATCCAGCGACATTGTAAAAGCCCTCGAAAAGAATACTTTCCCACAACTAAACCGTTTATGGGACAATCTAAAGGAAACATTAAGTGATACTGGGGAAGCTTTAGATAAGTTGTGGGGGAAAATGTTCCCAGGGCAAGAAAAGCTTACAGGATGGCAAAAATTTTGGCATGCAGTAGATTATATTCTAGCGATTACTATTGATTTGGTAAACGCTTTAGTTACTGGATTCCATCAATTAATCCTCATGTTACAATTTGACTTCAAAGGTGCTCTTGAAGTTGGTAGAAAACAAACAGAAGAAAGCCTTAAATTATGGAGAAAAATAAATAGGTCCTTAAAAGGTGGAGACGACGAATCTACCAGTGGAGGATTAGGCTCTACTAGATCATGGGGCGGGATCGGTGGCGGTGATTTTGAATCTTTCATAAATGCAATTGCAGGACAAGAAGGAAATGATTATGGTGCAACAAATGAACGCACCGGAGCATATGGAAGATTCCAAATTATGCCGGAGAATTGGCCTTCATGGTCGCAGGAAATTTTAGGTTATGTTGCGGAACAAACTCCAGAAAATCAAGAAACCGTTGCCCGCGGGAAACTACAACAATACTATGATAAATATGGTGCAAGAGGTGCGGCTATTGCTTGGTATGGTGGAGAAGGGGCATTAAATTATTCAGACTATGCTTTAAATAGACCGCAAGGGTCTGGTGATGAACCTAGCCTAAATGAATATGCTAATTCAGTTTTAGGCCGAATGGGTGGATCATCAAATATGTGGTCTACTGGTGCTAGTAACTATGCCGAAACAACAAGCCCGTCAAGTTATAATTACCCAACAGGGAATAGTGCTTACGATAGTAGCGTAAGCACTGGGGATATTAACATTGCTATTAATCAGCCTGCTGCAAGCGCATCCGAAATAAAATATGCCGTTTTACAAGGGATACAAGAAGCGCAAAATACTGCTACTGCTAGACAAATAAGAGAATTTAGCGGGGTGAGCATTGCATAATGACTACGACAACAACATTATTAAGCGAACTATACTCCACTTATAAACTCTTAGAAATACTAGCAAGCACTAAAACAACAACGTCAACTACGGTTAATGCTGCCGCGTGGAGTCCTACACAATGGACCGGGCTATCAAGGGACGAAACCCAACTAATAGAAATAAAAACTGGACTATATGATAGTAATAACTCAAATTATTACTTTTTTGATGCTGTTTTTTCCGAAGATCATACAACATCGGTAAAAATGACAGAACATCCGGTACAAACAGGTGCTAATATTGTCGATCATGCATACAAAATGCCTGCTTTTTTATCTCTTGAAATAGGAATGTCGGATGCAATGCAATCGTTGGTCCCCAATGAGTGGTCAGGAGCTTATACAAAGTCAGTATCTGCTTATAGAAAGTTGTTAGAATTACAAGATAACCGCTTGCCGTTAACAATCCATACTAGGTTAAATAAATATTACAATATGGTTATCGAACAAATCACAGTACATGACGATTACCGAACTCAAAATGGATTACGCTGTACTATTAATTTCAAACAATTATTAGTTGCTTTAGTTGCCACTACAACAAGTTCAGCATCACAGATTACCGATACCACGAATAGCGGAACAGTAAATGTTTCGTCAAGTTAGGAGATGTTAATATGTCTCAAATAATACCGCTTACAACTGATCCTAACAATACGTTTCAGACTACCTTAACCGTTGATGATGCAAGCCTTACGCTAAAGTTTTTCCTTAGATATAACGCAATGGCTGGCTATTGGCTAATGAGTATTACTGATGTAGCTTCAAGCACTTTGTTACTTGATTCCATCCCTTTGCTCACTGACGATTCAACCTCTCCTAATATTTTAGGACAATACGCTTATTTAAAAATAGGAAGCTGCTATATTAGCAAGGTTAATAGTACGACTTATGATTATCCAGACGATACTAATCTTGGCAGCGACTTTGTTCTTGTTTGGGGTGATACTCCATAATGGCTGATACAATTAATTTAGATAATGCTTACTATGGTAGAAAGTGGCAAATACTGATTAACCTTGATAGTGGGGTTAGTATTGATATTACCGATAGCAATTTTGGCGATTATGCGTTACGGTCTACTTTTACGGTAGATCGACCCGGCTATAAATGTATCCATTATGGAGATATCAGCCTTTGGAATTTAAATGCAGCAACGGACAATCAAATCGTAGCAGGGGCGCAAGGAACCGTAATTATTAATGCTGGGTACGTAAGCGGAGCCTATGGGAAAATATTTGAAGGAAAAATATTTCAAGTAATTAGGGACCGGGAAAACGCTACTGATTACAAGGTTACAATCCATTGCATTGACGGTCATGGGATTATGAGTAATAACTTGACTGCCTTTACAATGGCAGCGGGTTTGACTTACCAAAATGCGGTTAAGTATATATCAAGCAATGCAAAAACATCTATTACCCTGGGGAAAATAACCGAAGATTTATATTCAAACACCCTGCCGCGTGGCAAGGTTTTTTTTGGTGAACCAAAAAAATATTTACAGCAAATAGCTTCAGACAATAACGCTCAATTTTATGTTATTGACGATGCAGTTCATATAACCAAAGTTAGCGATAGCACAAGCAATACAGTTACAGTTTCACCTTCTACGGGACTTATAGGCTATCCAACCCAAATTGATTATGGAATTACCTGCACCGTTTTATTAAATCCCAATCTCACAATAGTTAATCCAGCAATGACAATAAAATTGGATCAATCAGTAATTAGGCAACAATTAATTAACATTGGTTCGGTACCTACCATGCTAGAAAAAGATGGTGAATATAAAGTTGCTAGAATAATACACCGGGGCGATACTCGCGGGAATGAATGGTATACCGATGTTACAGGGGTTATTCCGGCTGGTATGATCCCATATAATCTAGCCAACCCGAATTGAGGTGATTTTATGTCTATAGTAACAACAACGCTGCCGGAACGTATGCCACGACCAGAAATGGTTTTAGATAAGGCCTTAAAAAATTTAAGCTGGGAAATGAGAACAGCAATGCCGGGAATTATCCAGGCTTTTGACTCAACGAAGCAAACGGTTACGGTTCAAGTGGCTATTCGTGAAAAAATATCAATAAATGGTTCTTTATCATGGGAAACCATTCCCTTGTTGGTTGATGTTCCCATAGTTTTGCCTAAGGCCGGTAATTTTGTTTTGACGATGCCAATTAAAAAAGGCGATGAATGTTTAGTTATCTTTCAAGACTGTTGTTATGATGCATGGTGGCAATCATCGGGTACGCAGAACCAAATAGATTTAAGGCGGCATGACCTAAGCGATGGGATTGCTATATTAAGCGTATGGAGCCAACCAAATGTAATATCTAATTATTCTACCGAAAAAGCAGAATTACGAACGCTTGACGGAAGCACAACCGTTTCATTGGCTGATGATACTATTACATTAAAAGGGACAAACGTTGTGATTGATTCTGATAATGTAACAATATCAGGTAAAGGATTCTTGACGCATACCCATAGTGGAGTAGAAGCCGGAACGGGAAGTACCGGGGGTGTTGTATGAGTTTAAAATATAGAAGATTAGATAGTAATGGAGATTACTTATTCGGGCAGGGGTCACAAACGTTTCTTACTGATACAAACGCCGTTGCACAAGCCGTTGAAACTTCATTAGGCTTGTATCAGGGCGAATGGTGGGAAGATACCAGCGCGGGACTTCCTTTGTGGCAAAAAATATTAGGATCGCCAGGAAGTCGTACATCTGTTATCGACGCATTGCTTCAAGACCGAATAAGTGATGTTACCGGGGTTACAAACGTATACGATGTAACTTCTTCTTTCGATTCGTCAACTAGAACATATTCTTTTGCGGCTTATGTAGAAACCGAATATAGTACAACAATTACAGTCTCAACTACGGCATAAGGAGGTGCTTAAATGTCATATACGGCCCCTACCGTTAGCTCCACAGGAATAACCATCCCAACATATTCAGATATTTTGGCTTACTATGTTAGCGAAGCAGAAACGATATTTGGCAGTGATATATACTTAGGCACTGATAGTGCTGATTATCAACTTCTATCTATTATTGCTAGAATGGCATATGATTCAATGAGCTTAGCACAGCTTGCCTATAATTCCATGAGGGCAACTACGGCAATAGGAACACAACAAGATTCGCTGTATAAAATAAATGGTATATCGCGTAAATCCGCATCTTATTCAACGTGTGATGTTACTATAACGGGGACTGCCGGTACTATTATAACCAACGGAAAAGTACAAGATACTGCCGGATATTATTGGGACTTGCCGACAACTACTACAATCGGCAGCGGAGGAACCGTTACAGAAACGGCTACTTGCGAAACTATTGGCGCGATAACGGCGGCGATTGGAAATCTAACAATTATTGCTACTCCTACAGCAGGGTGGACAAGCGTTACTAATGCAAGCGCAGCTGTTGAGGGAACTGACCAGGAAACCGATTCGGCTTTTAGAGCAAGGCAAACCACTAGTACGGAATTACCTTCACAAACCATTCTTGCCGGAACAATAGCGGCCATTGCAGCTACTGAGGGAGTAACCAGATATAAGGTAGTAGAAAACCCAACAAATGCAGCAGACAGTGACGGAACGCCAGCTCATTCAATTACTCCTGTTGTGGAAGGTGGAACTATTGCCAATGTTGCACAATCAATTTATGACAATCGGGGATTGGGCTGTTATATGAATGGTGATGTTGAGTATGTAATTAGCGATTCAACATATGGAACAGAAACCACAGTTAGGTTTTATCGCCCTTCCTATGTACCTATTTATGCCACGATTAACGTTAAAGAATTGACCGGATATACAACGTCAACCACAACCTCAATACAAACGGCTATTGTAAGTTATCTTAACAATTTACAAATTGGGGAAGAACTAACAATTTCCGGTTTATACGCGGCAGCTATGGCAGTAAATACAAGTATTTATAAGCCTACTTTTTCAATCACTTCCATTACAGCGGGTATTTCAAGTGGTAGCCAATCTTCTAGTGATATTTCAGTAACCTTTAATGAAGTAGTTGAAGGATTAACGGCAAATATTACAGTCAATGCTTCATAGGAGGGGCTATGAATGATATTAGTTATTATTTAAAACTTACAACTAGTCTTTACCGCAATAAACCAAATTTTATATCTTGGTTGACTGTTCTTCTTACTCCATTTAACGATTTAAACAAAGTCCTGGATACGCTTTATTCTAATTTTGATGTTGATAATGCTGTTGGGGATCAACTTGATATTATAGGCGAATTAATAGGACAAACTAGAACTTTGAATTTTCAACCTACAGATGGCTCTAGTCCGACATTAGATGATGCTACTTATCAAACAGTTTTAAAGGCTAAAATGGGATTAAATCAGTGGAAGGGGCAAGCTGCTGATATAGAAAGTTTATGGGCGACATTGTTCCCTAATGGCGCAGTAATCATGCAAGATAACCAAGATATGTCTATAACTGTTGGGGTAGCCGGTATTTCTATTACTCAAACTATGCGCGATCTTATACGAGAAGGTTATATTGTTCCAAGACCACAAGGTGTAAAAATGAAATATTTCTTTGCTTCAAAACTTCCTATGTTCGCTTATGGCTTAGATAATAATTATCAATCAGGTTATGGTAAAGGTTATTGGTCAATTGGGGAAGATGATCCGCCGTTATTCTATTACGATTTAGATACTACAAAAGCATACGATGAAGGTACTTGGGACTAGAAAGGAGATATTATGGCAGGCAGTACAAACATATTACAGTTCAATCCCGATGGTAATAATCAGTTAAACGATGCTAGTTATAGTAGCGCATCGCAACGATCAGAAGGAATAACTTCTTCTTCTATTGCACTTTCTAATGTCCACAATAAGCTATTTTATCAGTTATCGGGAATATGTGCCTCATTATCCCAGGCGATGGCTAACCAAGGTTATATAATGGCTGACAGTGATTATAATACTTTAATAACAAATTTCGAAACGTTGGTTAATACGGCTGGGAGTAAAATGACCGGTCAATTACAATTTGCTGGGCCTAAAACCTTAACAAGTTCAAGCGGCGTTTTAACTCTTGATGGTACAAGCAATACTTATTATGTGCAAGGAACAGAGGCGATTACTTCCATAACTAGTACGGTGGTAACGCAAGGATTTTTTATTATAAAATGGCTTTCCGCTAGGACTTTGACCTATGGAACAAATTTGCAATTACTAGGGAGTATTAACCGAACTACAGTATATGGAGACACAGGAATATATCAACGTGTAGGCTCTGTTGTTACAGAGCTTTTTTATATGCCTTTAAGTGGCAATAGTGTTCCAGCCGGCGCAATGTTGCAAACATTTACTTCGGCGGCTCCTGCCGGTTATTTACTATGTGATGGATCAGCAATTTCCAGAACAACCTATGCCAATTTGTTTGCGGCAATTGGTGTTACTTATGGCTCGGGTGATAGCATTACAACTTTTAATTTACCTGATTGTCGAGATAAATTTATTTTGACTAAAGGAACATCTTATGCAACCCTTGGAGCGACCGGAGGAGAAGCTAATCATACTTTGACTACTAGCGAACTTCCAAGCCATAATCACTATAATGGAGTAGCCAACGATCTTGTTAAACCTTTTGTTTATGGTGCAACTACTACAGATATGCCGGGGAGCGCAACTTCATCAATGCAAGAAGAAACGACCTCTAGAGTTTATCAAGGGTTAACATCAAGTACAGGAAGTGGAGGCTCCCATAATAACATGCCTCCTTATATTGCTATAAATACTTGTATTAAATATTAGGAGGTGATTAAATGGCTGGAAGTAATAATTTTATTCAATTCGATCAAAACCAAACAAATATTTATAATGATGCATCATATCAAGCATTAAAAGAAATATCTGACGGAGTAGGAACCGGTATTGCGGACCCGATGATGCACAATAAAATGTATTATCAAGTTACAACCATGTGTGCCGCATTAGGCAATGTATTTTCCAACCTTGGGTATACCGTTTCAGATACTGATATAAGCGCATTAGAGACAGTTTTAAGTAATATAATAACTACACAAGGTGGAAGTTTCACTGGAGCCTTAAAACAAGCACCGCAAGCGACTATTACAAGCGCAAGCGGGGTTTTAACTTTAACTAGTGCTAGTAATATTTTTCTTGCTAATGGTAATGAAGCTATTACGTCGATAACTGGATGGACACAGGGAATAGCGATTATTAAATGGAATACAGCTAGAACATTAACCGCTTCATCCAGCTTAGTTTTAACCAACAACGGAAGTAATAGGACAACGGCCATAGGCGATATTGGGATGTATCAAATTACTTCCTCTGTTGTTACTGAATTAATGTACATGCCAGTATCCGGGAATGCAGAAGTCCCTGTAAGCATTGCTAATGGTGGGACTGGCGCAACCACAGCGGCGGCGGCTAGAACAAATTTGGCAGTAGCTAAAAGCGGTGCAAATAGTGACATTACTTCGCTAACCGGATTGACAACTGCCCTATCGATAGCGCAAGGCGGCACAGGTGCAATTACTGCAATATTAGCAAGGTTGGCGTTAGGTGTTCCGGTTACTTTCGGTACATTTAAGAACTTTGTCCAAACCGTAACATCGAATACGGCGGCCACAATTACAGCAGATTATTGCCCATATAATTCGGCAAGCATCAGCTGTGCTATATCTACAGCCGTGAGTGGAGCGGGTGGGATAGATACAGGAAGCGTCGCAGCATCAACTTGGTATTATGTATATGTTATTTATAACGGAAGTGACATCCATGCAATATTGTCGCTAAGTTCAAGCGCTCCAGCGTTACCAAGCGGGTATACCTATTATTGCAGGGTTGGTTCTATAGTGACAAATTCAAGCGGATATTTGTATAGAACTATCCAGAATGGTCGTAAGACACAGTATATTGTTGACGGTACTATTTTGACCGGGATGGTACAGTTAGCTAAAACTAGCAGTTCGTCTGGGAGTTTAAGCACGCCTACGTGGATTTCTGTATCTGTTTCAGGCGCGGTTCCAACTACAGCAGAATCAATAATTGGTAGTTGCTTTTCTCCTGGCGGTACAACAATGATCGCGCCAAATAATGTTTATGGGGCATATAGTTCCACAACAAATCCACCCCCAGTAAGTGTATATACTGCTAATAACGCTCAACAATTTACGTTTATGCTAGAATCAACGAATATTTACTATGCATCTGGAGGAGCAACGGTTATAAGCTGCATGGGATGGGAGGATAACTTATAATGGGATACGCATATTCTAACAGCGGCTTATCATTTCGTGCATGGGATGATTCAAGCACAATAACAACTGGAGAAGTATACTTCAACCATGAGCCAACGACAACAGAATTAGCGGCGGCTTTCTCCGGTTATACAGCGGCGGTATTATCTGTTAAGAAAAAGGCACTCGATGCTGAATACGAAGAATACTATGTAAATTTAGATAAAGCATATGCAGCAGCGAGCCAATGCGGAAACACTACCCAGGCAACTGCAATAGCCGCAAAGAGAGTAGAATTAGTGGCAGCGCATAAAACTGCAAAGGAGGCGCTTGTATAATGGCTGATTATCCGTTTTTCTGCGAAATTTGTGGATACCCAATTGACCAAAGTACTGGGTTATGTACGAATCCTAATTGCCCTGATTACACGGCATCACAAGCTACTACGACAATAACGGGGTGATATATTGAAGATGATAATTATATATGCTGTTTGTTGCGTTGCTTTGGCCGCCGGTATTTCGTATAGTACCGGCTATTATTATGGGCAAAAAAGCCGGTCAGCGATTATCAAGTTTAATGACGTATCCAAGAAGCTACCGGAACTATTTGAGCAGGCCGATATTACTGTTACGCCGGAGCAATTAGGCAAGATAAATCATGTGTTTATCAAAGATAAAGAAAAAATCGGATTTAAACAATAAGGAGGCGACGTATGAGTGAAGACGCTTTGGTCGCTGCCTTAAACGGATTGCGCGAAGAAGTCAAGGGTATGCGAGAAGATATGAGCGATGTAAAAGACAGGGTAAGGGATATTGAACTGCAACAAGCAGAGGAAAAAGGTAAAAGTGAGGGTTCAAAAGATGTGTTGGGGCGTTTTTTAGGGGCTTGCGGAGTCGTTGGGTCTGTCGCTGGCCCCTTTGCGCTCTACTTTTTAACCCATCATTAAGAGGAGGAACACAATGAACATTGTACAAAAGGATTGGCCTTGGCCTCATGATCTAACGGAAAGGCGGGATACAAAGTATATTTGTATACATCATACCGCCGGACCACAAAACCAGGATACTCAGTCCATATGGGATGAGCATATCAATATTGGCGATGATGGGATTGCTTATCACCGCATTATCAAAGGGGATGGCACTACAGTTCAAGGTAGACCTGATGATACCATTGGCGCTCATGCCTACGGGGTTAACCAAATATCTATTGGTATTGTGCTAGAAGGAAACTTTCAAGGCATAGACACGCCCACAGATGCGCAGATTTCCGCCCTAAAGGACAATATAGCAGACTTGCTTGTAATGTATCCAGGCGCTAAGATAATCGGGCACAGGGACGTTGCCGACATCACCGGTCACCCTGACTACGCAACGGCTTGCCCCGGTGATACGCTATATGCCATGCTGCCGGAACTACAACCATGAATACGGTTGAACTCGAAAAACAGGTATTACCATACCTTATAAAACTTGCCGAATCGCCACTTGTGCAGTCTGAACTTGAAGCTGCAAAGGTGGCGATTATTAATATCATTGAAGAACAATCTATCTCGGTTTTCACCCGCTTTATGCGGTGGATATATAAAAAAATAAAGGGGATATGCAAAATGTCAAATGGAATTGTGAATATTACCGTAACCAATAGCACTGGTACTGCGCTAGAAGGGGCAACTGTTACTTATACTGTGAGTGCTGTATCTTGTACCGCTACAACCGATTCTACTGGGTTAGCTACTATTGAAGGGCTGGCGGCCGGTAACTATGACTTTGCGGCAACGCTGGCAGGATACGCGAGCGGGTCTGCTACTTTAGCCGTGGCTGATGACACTACAGTAACTGGGACTATTGTGCTTGCTACCGATACCACTACTACAACAACTGAGGGGGAATCTACTGTGTCAACTTCAACTACCGATGCTATTACTGCGGCTGCCGAGGCTGCTGCTATTACGAGTTTAACTACAAGCGCTACGACTAGTACGGGCGTTGCTGATGGTATTGCCGCGAAGATCAAAGAATTAACTGCTGAGATTTCTACAACTGACAGCCCTTGGGTAAAGGTCCGTAATTCAATTGAAATCGCTGGATTAACTGCTGGCCTTGCCGCCATAACTGCTGGGCTTGCTGCTGAACTTAAAAAGCTATCTAAGTAAGTAAATGCCCCGGCTAATAACCGGGGCTTATTTTTTTTATGCGGGGAGAGCGATATATAATGAAAGTAAATGTTTTATTTTATTTTGGCCATGATTGGATAGGCAAGGTTATTGATGCCGTAGAAGGCCCAGGTAAAGACCCAAGTCATACCGGGATATTTATGTTCGGCGGGTTGTTAGAGGCAGTAAAAGAAGGTTTTGTTAAGTCGCCAGCTACTACATATGATGGGTTAGACACAAAAATAATCACCGTCGATGTGCCGGACATGGGAGCAGCGGAGACTAAGGCGCTGACGTTACTTGGTACAACTTACGGGTATATTGATTGTGTTAACGGCGGCCTGCATGATTTAACTGGCAAGAATGTTCCGGGGGATGGTGAGATTACGGCGAACTGCTCTGAAGCTGTATGCCGGATACTTAGGGCTGGTGGACTGGATATTCTGCCGGGAGTTTATGCCGATGATATTACACCAGCCGATTTATTGAGGGCGTTGGAACCGTTGGCGGTGGCGGCATGAAGATAACAGATTTTAGTTTTGAGATTAATATAATGCCGCTGTTGAGAAAATGGTTTGGGTGGAAATGAGTAACTAATATTTCTCGGCCCTCTACTGCTTAAACATGTGCTTTATATTGTGTAGGATTGGAGGATAATTTATAAAAATTTTCCATACAAATTTACTTTTGGATTTTAATAGAGGTATTCTTATTAAATCTTTTAATTTTGCATGTGTAAATTGTAATTTAAATTGATGATTATTAAGAATTTCCTTGGCTAGATCATATTTTTCGGATCGAATAAACTTTAACACAGATTTATAGCATAAATTAGAAAAATAATTACTGAATTTTTCTAATAAATCTTTTTTATCTTGTCCTATGTAATGGGTTTTTATAAAACGTATTGTTCTTTTCGTTTGTTGTATATCACATAATGTTTTTTTATCTTCATGAGTAGTATGAATTGCTGAACCTTTTCGCTGGCGATATTTCATTAATTCTTTTGGGACAAATGAAACGGGAGAAACACATAAAATCTTAATGATAAATTCAAAATCTTCATAAAAGATGAACCCAGGAGTAAATTGGATATTAGTTTTTAATAAAATATCTTTATCAAGCAGGATGCTGTTAATGTGGCAGGGTGTTTCCCGCATAATTACGGACCAAATAATATTTTCCTTTATCGGAGTAACATTAAAGTGTTCTATTTTTCCACTTTCAAAAAACTTACAATATCCACCAATAATAAAAGGAGATTTACTTTGACTTATTTGATAAAACATTGTCTCTAAAAAATTTGGTAGCCATAAATCATCTCCGTCTAAAAAGGAAATATAATTCCCTAATGCAGACAAAATCCCAGTGTTGCGTGCAGCAGATACTCCTTGATTATTTTGGTTGATTATTTTTATTCTCGAATCATTAAAGCTAGTTGCTACTTCAAGTGTTTTATCTGTTGACCCATCATTTACAATGATTAATTCCCAATTTAAATATGTTTGTTGCTGAATAGATTTTATACTTTCTGCAATATAATCTTGTACATTATAAGCGGGCATGATAACTGAAATTGTTGGAACCATGAATCATTTCCTCCTAGATTATAAGTTTCACTAGTCAACTACTTTAAAAAAATCTAATAATGTCATGTCTAACCCTTCGCATATTTGCTCGAGCGTGCTAACTGTAACTGATTTATTTCTTCCTGATGTTATGTTGTTTATTGTAGATTGGGTTAGACATGACATTTCCGCCAGCTTAGTAGGCGTAATATTCTTTTGTTCGCAAAGTTGAAGTAATCTAACTCTTATATCCATTGCATCACCTTCGTAAATTATTAATCTTAGTGTAATAACTCAATTGAATATCCCCTAACTCATTTGAGTTATAATAAAAATATAGACATACTTGTTACCTAATTGCGTAACAAGTATGTCAATTGCAGTAGTTACCAGCCGAAACAAGGACTTTAGCAAGCCGGAAGAAATTGCGGAAGCCGTTGGCGTGCTTAAGAAAACCTGTAAAATGACTTGGAAAAGCTGCTATGAAATCGCCTAAT
>Ga0316604_10000759_pt1 | contig 34359 bp, 35 predicted proteins | sample OWC_soil_day20_C_FD_207650 | JGI IMG/M metagenome (GOLD analysis project Ga0316604, IMG submission 207650) | Wetland soil microbial communities from Old Woman Creek delta, Ohio, United States - OWC_soil_day20_CT | ecosystem: Environmental > Terrestrial > Soil > Wetlands | place: USA: Ohio... | reverse complement strand
ATGCTAGTACCGTGAATGCCGTATGCATCAAAGTTCAATCCCATCCAGCGGCTGCCGAGTATACCGCCGGGGTTTATGATTTTGCTTGCAATTAAGTAATTCCCCTCGGGAGTGGGTGTGGAAGGTTTGCCAATGGCTATAGGATATTGGCGAAGCGGGGAATTGCCGTCAAAGAGGGTAAGGTGGCGTTGAGATTTTGAAATCAGGACATTTGCGCGGGCCAGACCCTGACTGCGCTTTGGCTTGGAAACGGGAATTATTCCGGTGGTTGCGGCATTATGTAGACGGCAATAGGTGATAGGAGAAACGTCGCCGGTAACGGCTAACTGGTTGGTTTCCTGAAAGGAGCTTATCGCTTCGGCGGTATTGGCATCATAGAAACCGTGGGTATCAGACTGGTATACGCCATGTTTGGTAAGCAGTTTTTGGATTTCACTTATTAATGGATGATGATCGTCTTCAGTAAAGTAGGTGTCAAACAGTTGGTGTTGCGGCAAATAGATAATCCTAACGCGCATGGGTAAGACCTCCTCCGTATTTGCAGTGCTGAACGATACCTCATTATATGCAATTTCGCAGGAGAGTGTTTGCTGGGCAGGTATAAGTAGCTTGCGGGAAGGGGAAAATAAACCGGTACAGATAAAAATTGCCGGAATGTTGCAGGCAATTGCTCTTGCGTGTAGAATAATCTAATTATTATATATGCAAGTAGGGGTGTTGATGCATTATGGAAGGCGCTGTAATTGATCAAGAGCTTCAGTTGGTGGTTTTTTCTTTAGCGAAGGAAGAATACGGTTTGCCAATCACGAAAGTACAGGAAATAAATCGAATTGTACCTATTACCAAATTACCGCAAACTCCGAATTTCATGGAAGGGATTATTAATCTCCGCGGGCGGGTAATACCCATTATAGATCTTAGGAAACGGTTCCAGTTAAATGTAGCGGATTATAGTGACAACAGTCGTATTATTGTTGTTGAAGTTATTGGGGAAACCGTAGGGATTATTGTTGATGCGGTAACGGAAGTTGTAAGGCTGTCCCAGACGTTGGTGGAACCGCCGCCGCCGTCCTTTATTCTGGATGCGGAATATGTTGAGGGTGTTGGCAAAATGGATGATAGAATGCTGATACTTTTGGACATTGACAAAATTCTTACTAGCAAGGAAGAGATTGCTCTGAAAGAGTTTCGCAGGACGGACGTATGATCTTGAGCGTTGATGCCAGGGCCAAAATAAATTTGGCTCTGGATATTCTGTATAAGCGCAGTGACGGTTATCATGAAGTGGAAATGGTGATGCAGGAAATTACGTTGGCGGACAAGGTGCTTCTGGACGGGGATGCCGATGAAATTTCCGTGAGTACGAATATTCCCGATTTGAGTTGCGGCCAGGATAATTTGGCTTATCGGGCGGCCGCTCTAATTAGAGATACCTTGAAAATTCGCCGGGGAGTACGAATTACTCTTGATAAAAGAATCCCGGTAGCGGCTGGTCTGGCGGGTGGGAGTGCCAACGCCGCCGCCGTACTGAAAGGGTTAAACCAGCTTTGGGGTTTGGGGCTGTCTTTGCGGGAACTGGAGGAACTGGGTTCATCCCTTGGATCGGATGTGCCTTTTTGTCTGAATGGCGGTACGATGCTGGCTACCGGACGGGGAGAAAAACTTTCTTCTTTGCCGGGGTTGGCGGAGGTTTATGTTGTGTTGGCTAAACCGCCGGTAGCGGTATCTACGGCTTGGGTATATGGAAATTACCGACCGGAAATAGTTACTCATCATCCGGATATACCGGGTATGGTGGCTTGTTTAGAAAAACGGGATTTGCCTGGAGTTGCCGGGAAAATGGCGAATGTGCTGGAATCGGTAACGATGGCGGCCTATAGTGAGATTTCTGATTTAAAAAACTTGATGCTGGATTGCGGCCTAGTGGCAAGTATGATGTCGGGTAGCGGTCCGACCGTTTTTGGCTTAACCGCTGATTACCGAAAGGCTCACGCAGTTGCGGAGTTGCTTAGAAGAAATACTGCGGCTTGGGTTGCTATAGCAGAGACTGTTGATGATTCGGAGGGGAAACATGGAGCGGCGGTTAGAACCTATAAAACTGAATAGTTATAAGCCTCTGTGGGAGGTTGTAAGCGAAGCTTTGCGGGAAGCTATTGTTAATGAAATTTTGAAGCCGGGAGAGCGGCTTATGGAGATTCAACTGGCGGAAGAACTGGGAGTTAGCCGTACTCCGGTGCGAGAGGCTATTCGCCGGTTGGAACTGGAAGGATTTTTAGTTACTGTGCCACGGCGCGGTACGTATGTTTCCAATCTATCCATTAAGGATGTTAATGAGGTTTTTGAAATTCGCACGGCGTTAGATGTTTTGGCTGCTGAACTTGCAGCGGAACGCATTACCGAAGAGGAACTAGAGCATATGGAACGGCTGCTGGTTCAGATTAGTGAATATATTGATAACGGTAATGTGGATAAGGTGGTGGATGCCGACAGCGAGTTTCATGATATCTTGTATCAGGCCAGCCGCAATGATAGGCTTGTCGGCATAATCAATAACCTGCGGGAGCAGTTTACCCGGTTTCGCACTATGTCTATGGGATATCCAGGCAGGCTGAAAAATACATTGGAAGAACATCGGCGTTTGGTGGAGGCTATTGCCCAGCGTGACTCAGATCTAGCGAAAGAATATGCCCGCGAACATATGGAAAACGCTGAACAAATATTACTGAATGAAATGAGCGAACGTAGGCGGGAACCATAACCTTGTGTAAGGAGGACGCGTGCATGCATGATGCCATTATTTTGGCGGGGGGAGAAAGCAACAAATTGTCACAGCCGGGAGGGTTTGAGGCACTGATTGATATTGGCGGTAAGCCTATGGTTACTTTTGTTGCTGAGGCGTTGGCTGCAAGTGAAAAGGTGCGGCGTATCTTCGTGTTAGGACCGTCAAAAGAACTGGCAAAGTGCAAGTTCCCGGGTAATGCCGTTGTTGTGGAAGGCGGCAAGACGATTGTTGAAACCATTCGTCGGGGAATAGCCGAACTCCATCATAACGATATGACGCTGATTGCTACCGCTGATATTCCTTTGCTGACGGCGGAAGCCGTCAATGATTTTTTAGGTCAGTGCAATAATGTGTCGGCGGACTTGTATTATCCGATTGTTCGAAAAGAAGTGAATGAGCGCCGGTATCCGGGAGTACGGCGTACTTATGTTAGGTTAAAAGAAGGGGTCTATACAGGGGGGAATTTGTTTTTGATTAATCCGGCCATTGTCGATGTTTGCGCCGGTATGGCTGATAAGATTATTGCAAATCGGAAGCATCCGCTCAGGTTATGCCGGATGCTGGGGTGGTCTTTTGTTGCCCGGTTTCTGCTTGGCACTTTGCGTTTAGCGGAGGTGGAGGCTCGGGTAGCGGACCTTTTGGGCATAACCGGAGCAGTAATACAGTCTCCGTATCCTGAACTGGGGATTGATGTAGACAAACCTAGTGATTTGGAGTTAGTGCGGGCAACGTTTTCCGTTAGGGTATAGATAATCATGCGATGGTAATTGTTTTAAAAAATTGATGTAGATTTGAAATGACGATGTTTATAATGAATCTTACGATTCTTTGGGATAATTATACAGTTGCTCAATTATATAAAACGCATAAACCGTGTAAGGTAAAACCCAAGAACCGGGAAAGTCCCGTATTTCTTGGGTTTTGTTATTTATATAAGGGGGATTTAGGGCTATTCTTTTATATCCTTGGGATTTTTAACAATATAAAAAGTATAAAACCTGGTAAATGAAAGGAAAATTCAAATGAATTTCAAATGATATTTTTCGATATAATAAATTGTCTGCAACCGTTTTTTGAGATTTGAACAAATTAAGGGTTTCCTACATAGAAGTTGTATAAAAGGATCTGATCAAGATGATGAAACTGATGAAGCTTTATAAATTGGCGAAAAAACTTTTTAATTGTCAAAACTTACTTGGCTATCGACGGGTCATCGTATTTATAATTAGATCATTATGGCACTACAGAGAAGTACAAGGGCTACATGATTTTTTTAGCGATAATCTTTTTCGACAGGACCTCATCACGAAGTACCCCCCTTTTTTTTCGCAGTTGACCCGACAGGTTTTTTATAAAAAGTCCAGTACCGCTGAAAGATTTGCTCTCATTACGCAGCATTTTTCAATTTTAGAAGACCTATTTACTAAATCGGCCTTGCAGCAAATGTATCTGGGGCCGGGGCTCTTGCTTTGGAGTGAACAGTATAAGGAACAGACTCTCGCTATGGATTTAGCATTTAGTATTCTCGAATATAGAGAAGGGCTACTGACGTTGGGGTTAAAGCTCGATGGAGCCTATATATATCACATAAATTTTTGGCTGAGTTTTGACGAGCAGCATAATCTGTCCATGTACATTGGGGCTTTACAGGGTTCCCCCGGCGGTTTAAATATTAATAAAGAACTAACGAAACACTTTTTTGGTTACCGTCCAAAAAATTTAATCATGACTGCTGCGCGTGTTATAGTTCAGCTTTTATCCGTCAACAAGATATATGCCGTTTCTAACTATGGCTTTTATGCCAATAATCATTTTCGGCGGGATCGAATATTAAAAACGTCCTTGGATACCTTCTGGACAGAAATCGAAGGCAATCTGTCTCTGGATCGACGTTTTTTTAATCTACCAGTTATAGAACACAGAAAAAATATCGAAGAGGTAGTTTCTCACAAACGCAATCTTTATCGAAAACGGTTTGCGGTCCTTGACAAGATTTCAGCTGATATCACTAGCGCCTTAGTAACATTTATGGAGAATTCAACCACAGCCAGAGAATTAGCTATAGGTATAAGCAAAAGGATCTTCCATGCAGATGTATCCCTTTAACGTTATTTTTAGGTCAATATTTTGACGTATTATTAGTCTTTAATCTATGAATATGGAAAAAGCCGGCACTTATAGTTTCAGGAATAGGTGCCGGTTTTTTGGCATTCTAGTTTAAGGGAACTGTTTAAATATTGAAGTGCGCTTTTTTTATTTTCAAGGATAGGCGTATTTATTTATATTTTTTGCAGGATTTGTTCTTATCACAGAGAAAGTGAATAAAAATGTTTATGGCAGGGAAAACGTTCGACTTTTCTGCTGATGATGGAGGACAGGAATGGAAAAAATACGCCGGCAAGAACGAAGAATAGCGATCACCAAAATATTGGTAGATCATCCGAGTCAGTTATTTTCGCTTAGTTTTTTCAGCGGATTGTTTATAGCGGCAAAGTCAACGGTTTGTGAAGATGTTGAGGCGATACGGATAGCGATGGAACAGTTTGGCTTAGGCAAGTTGGAGACGGTTTCCGGGGCTGCGGGAGGGATCAAATATATTCCGTTTCAATCGGAAAAACGGGTTGAAGAAATATTGCTGGATTTATCAACAAAGTTGTCGGCGCCGGACCGGATTATTCCCGGCGGGTATATATTTATGTCGGATCTGGTGTTTAACGCTCACCTCATGTCGCCGGTGGGCGAGATCTTTATGAACCGTTTTATTGCCGCCGCCCCCGACTATGTAATGACTGTGGAAACAAAGGGAATACCTCTGGCGTATTCGACAGCGCGGGCTTTCAATCTCCCTTTAATTACTGTCAGAAGCGGCAGCCGGGTGACGGAGGGGCCGACGGTAAGTATCAACTATGTCACCGGGTCTTCCCGACGTATTCAAACTATGTCGCTCCCTAGGCGCGCTATACCGGTTGGGGCCAGAGTTCTTATTATTGACGACTTTATGAAAGCGGGCGGAACGGCGCGTGGCATGGTCGATCTGGCTGAGGAAGTCGGAGCGACGGTGGTAGGAATAGGGGTGTTGGTGGCGACGGCGGAGCCTGCTCAAAAATTAGTAAAAGACTACTTGCCTCTGCTTATCTTACAGGCGGTGGATGAGCATAATAAAATAACGGAAATCCGGCCGGCTGGCAGGAACTAATTTTATTGGGCGGTGGGGACTTATGAGTGACCAACCTGGGGTTACCCTGGGGGATATCGAGCAAGCGGAGGCAGCGCTTAAGGGCGTAATACATAATACGTTTCTTGAGCGAAGCAGTACTTTTAGCGATTTATCAGGTTGCCAAGTGTACCTAAAGCTGGAGAATATGCAAAAAACCGGTTCCTTCAAAATAAGAGGAGCTTACAATAAAATTCGTCTGTTAACACAGGAGCAAAAGCAAAAGGGGGTCATTGCCGCGTCGGCGGGCAACCATGCCCAGGGAGTGGCGTTTGCGGCTCAACAGGCTGGTATTAAAGCGACCGTGGTTATGCCGGAAGTGGCGCCTTTAGCGAAAGTAATCGCGACCAGGGGCTATGGGGCAGAAGTTGTCCTGCATGGGCTGGGTTATGATGATGCGTATGGCAAGGCCTTGGAAATACAGCGAACAACCGGACAAATCTTTGTTCATGCCTTTGACGACGAAGCTGTCATTGCCGGGCAAGGTACGGTAGGGCTGGAGATTATCAAAGAACTTGAAGACGTCGAATGTCTTGTAGTTCCGGTTGGCGGCGGCGGCCTTATTGCAGGAATTGCGGTAGCCGTTAAAACATTGGCACCCCATATTAAAGTCTATGGGGTTCAGGCCAGAGGAGCGGCGGCCGTATATCAATCTATACAAGAGCATTCTGTACACCCCATTTCCGAAGCTTTTACTATGGCTGATGGTATTGCGGTGAAAGTCCCGGGTAGTAAGCCGTTTAAGATTATCGACCGATATGTGGATGATATTTTTCTGGTGGATGATGATGCCATTGCTACGGCCATTCTCATGTTGCTGGAACGGAGTAAGTTTATGGTCGAAGGAGCCGGAGCGGTAAGCCTGGCAGCGGTGCTTAACGGGAAGGTGCCGGCGAAGGGAAGAGTAGTAACCGTAATATCGGGTGGGAATATTGATGTTAATGTTATTTCCCGGTTGATTGAGCGAGGACTGGTGGACTCCGGACGGCGGGTCAAAATTTCTACAACTATTTTTGACCGGCCGGGGGAATTGCAAAAGCTGTTAACCTTAATAGCCAAGGCGCGGGGAAATTTAAATACGGTATATCATGACCGGGTGGAACATCATGTACCAATCGGTCAAACTGTAGTTGAGCTTAGCCTTGAGACACGTGATAGTATGCATACGGAAGAAATTTTGTCTATTTTACGTAGTCACGGTTATATTGTGACAATAATTTAAAAGGAAATCGGTAAACTGTGTCGAAATAGATTAAATTTGAAAGTAAGTTTAATACAGGGGGATCGAGGATGGCAGGTTTTGTGGCCATAGTGTTGGCGGCTGGAAAAGGTACCCGGATGAAATCCGCATTACCCAAGGTGTTGCATGAGGTGGGCGGGAAGCCCATGGTGAATCATGTTTTAGAGTCTGCGAAAGCTTCAGGGGCTATTCGCAATATTCTTGTTATAGGCTTTGGCAAAGAAAAAGTGCGCGAAGTCATTGGTAATGAAGCGGAATATGCAGTTCAAGAAGAACAACTAGGCACCGGACATGCTGTACTAACGGCTCAGGAATTATTGGCTGATTATACAGGTACTGTCATGGTGCTTTGTGGTGACACGCCGCTATTGGAAGACAGGGTGTTAGCCAAGTTGCTTCAAGAACATCAGAGCGCGGGAGCGAGTGCAACTGTGCTGACGGCGATGATGCCGGACCCGACCGGTTACGGACGAGTGATTCGTGACGGAAAAGGAAGGGTTAGGAAAATAGTGGAGCAGAAAGATGCCTCACCGGAAGAGCTTTTGGTGAGGGAAATTAACACCGGGATTTATTGTTTCGAAAGTAAGGCTTTGTTTGCTTCTCTAAATGGTATTACTTGTGATAATGCCCAGGGAGAGTACTATTTAACGGATGTAATCGGTATGCTGGTTGGAAAAGAGGAAAAGGTATGGGCGGTTACCGCCGATGACCATCAGCAAACTATGGGAGTCAACTCCAGGGCTCAAATGGCGGAAGCCGAAAGTATTCTGCGTAAGAGGAAACTTGCCCGACTTATGGATGATGGGGTTACGATCATGGATCCAAACTCTACGTTTATTGATGGGGAAGTCAGTATTGCGCCCGATGTTGTTATATATCCATTTACTTGGTTGGAAGGGAAAACCTCGATTGGCACAGGGTCGGTGATAGGCCCTAATGTCAGACTCACCGATACGGTTGTTGGCGAAAATGTCACCATGCATTTTACGTATGGGCATGAATGCCAGGTGGGTGATTCGGTGACGGTTGGCCCTTATGTTCATTTAAGGCCGGGAACGGTTCTGGCTGAGCGGGTTAAGATCGGAAATTTTGTTGAAGTAAAGAATACAAATGTAGGTATAGGGAGTAAAATTCCGCACCTAAGCTATGTCGGTGATACAGATATGGGAGCGGGAGTGAATATCGGATCAGGAACGATCACTGTTAACTATGATGGAACTCATAAACACCGCACTATTATTGAAGATAATGCGTTTATAGGCTGCAATTCCAATTTGGTAGCTCCGGTTACGGTTGGGCAGGGAGCTTATATTGCCGCCGGATCAACGATTACAAAGGATGTTCCGTCGGATGCCTTAGGTGTTGCCAGGTCGCGCCAAAATAATATTGCTGACTGGACAAAGAAATACAAAGGGTAAAACAGTGGGGGGAGAAAAATGGTATTAGACAATGGGAAACGGCTTCGAATTTTAACGGGTAACGCAAACCCGAAATTAGCCGAAGAAATCGCGAACTATTTAGGACTTTCGGTGGGAGAAACGCTGGTTAGCCGGTTCAATAACGGGGAAACCCAAGTTATGATTGAAGAAAGCGTACGTGGGGCAAATGTGTTTATTGTTCAGCCTACTTGCCAACCGGTAAATGATACACTCATGGAACTGTTGATTATGGTTGATGCTGTACGCCGGGCGTCGGCGACTCAAATTACCGCTGTTATCCCTTATTATGGTTATGCGCGTCAGGACCGTAAGACACGGGGACGTGAACCTATTTCTGCCAAGCTGGTAGCAAATCTTTTGACAACCGCAGGGGTGACCCGGGTGGTTACGATGGATCTTCATGCCGGACAGATACAGGGCTTTTTTGATATTCCGGTTGATCACTTGATTGGCGTACCTATTCTATCTGATTATTTGGTGGCTAAACAACTGGATGATTTAGTGGTAGTATCCCCGGACCTTGGCGGGGTGTCCAGAGCCAGACAGCTTGCCGACAGACTGCATGCTCCTATCGCTATCATCGAGAAACGCCGTCCGGCTCCTGGGGTTGCTGAAGTCATGAACTTAATTGGGAATGTCGAAGGAAAAACTGCGGTCATAATTGATGATATTGTAGATACCGCCGGATCGTTGACCGAAGGGGCCAAAGCTCTTCAGAAATATGGAGCCAAAGAGGTTTATGCCTGCTGCACGCATGCGGTATTGAGTGATCCGGCTGTAGAACGGGTGGAAGCCTCCAACATAAAAGAACTTATTGTTACGAATACGATTCCTCTCCCCTCGGAAAAGTGTACTCCGAAAATCAAGGTCCTTTCCGTTGCCCCTTTGTTTGGGGAAGCTATCATTCGTATTTTTGGCGATTTATCAGTCAGCAAATTGTTTGATGCTTAATTGTTATGAATGAATATTTGATTGAAATAGCGAAGATGGCCGATATATCGGCCATCGCCTCGCTGTTTACTGAAAGTTTTAAGGATAGTGTCCTGCATCATTGTGGCGGAAAGCTGCCCAAACCCCAAGCGATGCGGGACGTCTTTCTATTAGTCTATCAGGCGGAACCTACGTCGGCTTTTGTTGCCCGGACGCGGCAAGGAAAGCTTGTCGGGTACTGTTTTGCTCCTGCCGCTCTTTCAAGGCTATGGCTGAAAGCGATAGCGGGAGGGCATATTTTCAAATGGATTTGGCGTTGGCTTAGCGGCCAATACGGTTTTGGGTTTTATCCGTTGAAAATAATTGTATATAACAAATTTGCATTTTTGCGGTCAGCTGCAACCCCAACCAAGGCTGCTAACGCCCGCATTTTATCTATTGCTGTAGCAAAAGAGGCAAGGAGTCAGGGGGTTGCAGGGAAACTTATGTCAGCGGCCCTTGAAAATTTCCGGGCAGTGGGTGCAAAACGAGTACGCCTGGAGGTGCGCCCGGACAATCTTCCCGCCATAAAGGTATATCATAAGCAAGGCTTTGTTGAAGCGGGCTTCACCAACGATTCCCAAGGTCCCTGGCTAATTATGTTTAAAGAAATGGAGTAAACCTTATGCTGGACCTAAACGTTCGACTGATCAGCATTCTCGGGGTGTTGACAGTGATTGTTCTGGCTGGGCTGACGCTTGATTACTTGGGAAAATTCCGGCAACGTATTCGGTTAGGGCTCTGGGTGGCGATTTTAGGGATTGCTGCCGGGAGCTTATTTACCTTAATGGCAGTACTGCCTGAGGGAAAATTCTATGGGCCGGTATTTTCCGAGGTTAAAACGTCGAAGAAGGTTGTAGCACTCACCTTTGATGATGGGCCGTATCCGCCGTATACCGGAGAGATCCTGGATATTTTGAAGGAAAATAATGTTCCGGCTACTTTTTTTGTTGTAGGGAGAAATGCTGAAAAATATCCCGAACTCCTGCGGCGAATGGCAGAGGAAGGCCATCAAGTAGGCAATCATAGTTACAGTCATATGGACCTTCTTAAGGCCGATCGAAATACCATTGCCCAAGAAGTTGACCGAACCAGCGCAATCATAAGAAATATTACGGGGAACTTACCGGTATTGGTTCGTCCGCCACATGGCTTTCGCGATCCGCTTGTCATGGAAATGATGGCCCAGCGTAATCTTTGCGTGGTGGAGTGGTCGGTAGCCAGCCGGGACTGGACCAACCCGGGTGTCCAGCAAATTGTGGAACAAACACTGGCAAAAACAAAAAACGGTGCCATCATTCTTTTGCATGATGGCGACGGCATAGAACAAAAAGCGTCCCGGCAGCAGACGGTAGCCGCTGTGCGCCTTATTATAAAAGGATTGAAGGAAAAAGGGTATACCTTTGTTACGGTGGGCGAGATTTTAAAACCGGAGGAATAAATGAAGATAGTCGTTGGTCTTGGCAACTACGGGAGCGAGTATAGGGCCACGCGCCACAATGTCGGGTTTATGGTGGCGGATGCATTGGCGGAACGTTGGCATATAGAGACATGGAAGAATAAATTTGACGCGCTCGTCGGTGAATATCGCGGCACAGATACAGTGCTGATTGTTAAGCCCCAAACTTATATGAACTTAAGTGGAACTGCGGTAAAGGCGGTTCTTAATTGGTATAAGCTGGACGCCGAAGATGTCATTGTGATTTATGATGACCTTGATTTGCCGGTAGGTAAGCTTCGTCTACGGACTCAGGGCGGTTCAGGAGGACATAGGGGTATTGAATCCTTACTGGTCGAACTTGGCAAGAATAGCTTTTCCCGGGTTCGCATTGGAATAGGAAGGCCGCCTGCGTATATGAAGACTGCCGATTATGTGCTAGGCAGGTTTTCGGCGGAAGAAGTGCCGGTTATTGACCAGGCAATAAAACGTGGAGCGGATGCTGTAGAAGAGATACTACAAAGCGGTTTTACCAAGGCGATGAATGAGTATAATCGAGAGTGACAGAGGTGTAGTGTAATGCTGACAGCATTGTATGCAGATGGGAATGGAGAAATATATGACGCACCAGGATATGGTGCGGTAGGGCGAAGCGGGTTTTCTGATGTAGCATTAACTATGGACGATGTCATACCTTTGCCGGAAGGCACGGATCTCATGTTTTTGCCCGGACGGAGCGCGCTTGCCATGAAATCGGGACGTACCTCCCCGATTGCGGGGCCGCTGCTGGCGGTTGCCGCCGTGTTACCGGTAGGGTTTACGCGTACTTGGCTGCCGGCGTATGTTAAACAAGAGGATGCGCCGCTGTTGCCGCTGTATGGTTATACCGCCGTAGCCAGCTATAAAGACAAATTATATGTGGCGGCGGTAAAAAGTGATGATAATGAGAAATGGCATCCTCACCGCTATAATACAACCGATTTACCGGATAAAATTGCCAAAGTACGAAAGGATGTAGGCGCTAACCGACTGATAGAACATTTGGCCCGGTGCTCGGAAGAATGGCATTGCTGTACGGCTGAAAACTTGTTTTATCATCGCTGGGAAGCGGGAATTCCGGTATCGCCGACCTGCAACGCTCATTGCTTGGGCTGTATATCGCTTCAACCTGCAGGCTGCTGTCCCTCTTCGCAGAGCCGGATTGCGTTTATACCCAGTGTGGAGGAAGTAGCGGCTGTAGCCGTATACCATCTTAGAACTGCTTCGGAACCCATTATTAGTTTCGGACAGGGGTGCGAAGGTGAACCGTCATTAGCAGCTGACACAATCGCAGAGTCTATAACCAGTATTCGCACAGAGACAGAGTGCGGCGTAATTAATATGAATACCAACGCGGGGTTTACTACCGGAATTAAGAAAATAGTAGATGCCGGACTTGATACTATGCGCGTCAGTGTGATCAGCGGCAGGGAGCAAACTCACCAGTCGTATTACCGATGCAATTATTCGTTGGAGGATGTAAAAAAATCTATTGCTTATGCCAAAGCAAACGGAGTATACGTCTCTCTCAATATGTTGCTGTTTCCGGGACTGAATGATTTGCCGGAGGAAGTAGTCGCTTGGCTGTCATTTATTCGCGAAACAGGTATTGATATGATACAATTGCGTAATCTAAATATTGATCCGGACCTGCTAGGGAGCCAGGTCGAACTGGACAAGGCGAAGCCGGTAGGAATTAAAAACTTTATAAATACGTTGCGGCGGGAATTCCCCCTAATCCAAACCGGAAATTTTAGCCGATATATTAAAAGCCGGTGACAATTTGGGTTAATATAGATACATAACAGCCCAAGCCCCGCGGCTTGCGGTGGAGAATATACCAAGGAATTCGAGAGAAGGAAATTTTTAGTGATATAGTATTGACGCCTAAAAATTTTGTCAAACCGCAAAAAGGTTTGAAGGTTATTGTTGTAGAATATCGAATTTTGTGTAGTATGTATTATGTTCAGAAGTTGTTGTAGGTTTAGTTGAAAAGGAGGTTTAGCAATGAGTATAAGAGTTATGGTTGTCGATGATTCTTCTTTTTCCAGAGCGGTAATTGCCGAAGCGCTTGTGGAGGGCGGATTTGAAGTAGTTGGAGAGGCTGAGTCCATAGATTCTTTAATACAAGTTTATGATGAGTGCAAACCGCAGGTTGTTACCATGGATATAGCTATGCCGGGGGCTGACGGTTTTGAATGCAGCAAAGCACTTATTTTGCACGACCCAAAAGTTAAAATTGTTCTAGTCAGTTCTATGAAGGATGAGGAAACCGAGCAGGAAGCAAAACGTATTGGCATAGCCGGCTATGTTCAAAAACCGGTTGAAGCGGAAGATTTGGTTAAGATTATCAATAGTGTTTTAGCGCCGGACATTGTATATAATAGTTTGGAAGAATGGGCAATCGGCGTTTTCCAAGAGGCAATGGAGCAAAGTATTACCCGTATGACTAAAACAACTGCCGTTGTTAAAGTAGGGCAATCTTTAAACCATGCGGTTTCACAGGGTGTTACGGTAGTTATAGGCATTATCGGGAAATACTCCGGTAACATGATTGTAGACCTTTCAGTAGAAGCTTCCGAAAATTTATCCAAGATCGTTTTGCGGCGAGATGCGAAAAACAGCGAGGAAGTTGTTGCATTGGTCGCAGAGTTTGCCAATGTAGTAGGTGGAGTGGCTTGCTCTATGCTGAATAAAAAAGAAAAAGCTTTTGGACTACGGGTAGCGCCGCCCAGTGTGTTTTATGGGAAGGAAACGCAAATCGTTAGCCCCAATATTCAGTGCAGAGTGTTGGAAGTCGAGGCAGACTTTGGACAGATGACGTTAAGTGTTGGATTTAAGAAGGGGTCGGTATTATGGATGTAAATGCAATCAATCCTATTTTGGATGCCTTTGTAAATATTTTACCGCAGCTGGGCTTTCAGCAAATTGACAAAAAAGGGGTCAAGCTGGAGGATGGGGTTCTCACTAATCCCGGACTTATTATTAATATTGGTGTAATGGGTCCTCTTAAGGGCGCTATATTGATTGGAATGACGGTTGACAATGCCAAAATGTTCGCTTCTAAAATGATGATGGGAATGGAAGTAACGCAATTAGATGACTTGGCGCAGAGCGCGATTTCGGAAATGGGGAATATGGTTTGTGCCAATGCCTGTACCAATTTCAGCCAAGAAGGTATGAGCGGACTGGATATTTCACCGCCGACACTTCTTATGGGCAAAGACGCAAAAATTAAGTTATCCGTACCGAAAGCCGTTGGCGTAACGTTTTCTGTTGATGGTATAGAGATTATTGTCTATGTAGGACTGTTTTAATAGTCAGGGTGAGCCGTGAGCCGAAGAGTGGCATCGCGGCTTTGCTGCTTTAATAGTTTGCCGGGTTATAATGAAATAGCCGGAAAAGTGTGTACAGGCCTAATAAATCTTCCGTTTGGAGGGGTGAACATGAAGAAAATATTGATTCTCTTAGCCATGCTGGTATGGACGAATATGGCGATAGGATTGACTGCGGAGAAAAAATCCGTGGGCAATATGGCCCCTGATCCGGGTATTGAGCAGTGGACGCAGGCAATCAGGCAAAATGCTGACGATCCGGTTTCATTCTATGGCCGGGGTAAGGCATATTATAATAAAAAACAATTTGATGCAGCGATAAAAGATTTTACAAGAGCCCTTGAATTGAAACCGGCCTATGGGAATGCTTTTTTATGGAGAGCATGGGCTTATGATGAATTAGGACAAGAAGAAGCCGCCTTAAATGATTATAGCCAAGCGATAATTTGCAATCCATTTTTGGAAGCAGCCTATATAGAACGGGCGGAAATCTTTTTTAAACGTGGTATGTACGATTTAGCTGCTGGTGATTGCCGCAGGGCCATACAAAATAATCAGGAAATGGCCAGAGCCTATTTTACGCAAGGTCTGGTATTCGAACAACAAGGGTTGTATCCTGAGGCCATCAATAGTTATAAAGTGCTGACAGAGAAATTTGCCGGCCGCGAGGACGCCTTGGTAAATGCCGCCAAAGCCCGTATTACTGCTTTGCGTGGGGTTGGGAAATAAAACGAAAAACAAAACAAAGCCGTATACCTAATTACAGCCTGTGGCGTGTAATTAGGTATACGGCAATAAAAATACAACGACGAGAGCCATTCCGATCTGCTCTCGTCGTTGTTCGCCTTTTCCATCCCCTGTTACGGCACCACCCGTAACAATCCCCAGTCCATAATATACTATTTTAATGAAAAATGCAAATGGTAATTTGCGTGAAGCTTGACAGGGTAATTTGATTGAAATGTGGATGGGAATTTAGACCAATTTAAAGGAAATTACGGATGGAATGCCAAATATTATTACTACAAGCTATAATACTTAGAGGGGAGGATGTGTTGGTTGAAACAGCTTGATGTTTTAATCTGTGATGACTCTATGTTGATACGCAAAAAACTCAAAGATTTGCTCGAAAAACTTGGATGCCGAGTTTGGGAAGCGCAAAACGGGGAAGCAGGTTTGGAGGTCTACCAACAGGTAAATCCCCAGGCGGTATTCATGGATATTGTCATGCCAAAAGTTGGAGGTCTAGATGCCCTTAAGAAAATAAAGATATATGATCCTTCGGCCAAAGTCATTATGCTTTCTTCAACAGGTACAGCAACCAAACTGGCCGAAGCGATTAAAAATGGTGCGGTTGACTTTATTCAGAAGCCATATGAGGATGAACAAATCCGGCATGCGCTTAAGAAAATTTCTGTAAAGGGGTGAGCTAAAGTGCATGACCAATATTTTGGGCAGTTTTTATTAAATAAAGAATTACTGAATCTTGAACAATTAAGAGATATATTAAATCGGGAAAGGGCAAGCCGGCCGCATTTAGGGCTTCTGGCCATTGACGCCAGTATTTTAAACTCTAGTCAGGTTGAGCAAATTCATCGCTTGCAGCAGGCGTTTGATAAAAACTTTGGGGAAATTGCGGTAGATAAAGGTTTTTTGACCCTTCGCCAATTGGAGGATCTGCTTGTTGTTCAGCAAGGACGGCGTCTAAATATTAGCCAGACCATAATTGACAGCGGGTATCTCACCTTGGCAGAGTTGGAGGCTGCGTGGCAGGAATACAAAAATACGACGAGTCTGAAGAAAGGAAAAACCGACGCGCTGTATGGAAATCTGTGCGGAATTGTAAGGGCGGTCCTGGATTTTTCGTCAGCCGGCAGCGAAGGAGACATCCTATATGAGTATATCGCCTTATTTTTGCGCATTATTCCCCGGTTTTTAGGAGAGGAGCCTATTATTGCGTTAAATCATACCCGGGCAAGCGGCACTCTTATTACGCAGACCATGCGAGGGGTAGTTAACATATCGACTGGTTTGGTTATGAACGATGATCTCCTCTTAAAGATGGCAAGGCGCTACAGCGGAGAGAATTTGACGCGAGTAGATGAATTAGCACTGGATAGTATCGCTGAATTCCTTAATTCAACCAATGGAATTTTTACCGTCAGTATGTCAGAAGGAGGACTTGAGCTCGATTTAGAGCCGCAATGCATCCAGACGGCGGGTGTAACTCCGGTAGAGATGGCCTTTCGTGTTCCCATAGAGACTTCCTGCGGAATTATTGATTTTTATATATGCCTGGATGAAACTCTTGTTTAGCCGGGCGGTTAATAAATGAAGTGTAAAAGGGGCTGCGGCAAGGAAGCGGCGCTGCAATCGCCGGAGGCATCCGGTTTTGTCAAAAAATCGGTCGCTTTTAATTAAGGTAAGAAATTGCTTAAAAAAATGTTGTGTTAGGCTATACAAATCTTGCACTTGTCTTATGCGTGTGCTATAATAACTTAGCGTAATTAACCGACTGTGCAAAGTGAGGTACATTAAAAATGAAAGAAAAAATTCATCCTAACTATAATGAAGCCAAGGTAGTTTGCGGTTGTGGCAATACCTTTATGACCGGATCCATTAAGAAAGAACTTCGTGTAGACGTTTGTTCGAAATGCCATCCGTTCTTTACTGGCCAGCAACGTACTGGTGCTGCCCGTGGACGTATTGAAAAGTTCAATAAACGTTACGGTCAAGAGGGCTAAGAGGAGCAGAGCAGCAATGCTCTGCTTTATTTATAGTACGGAAAAGATTAGGCCGGGATGGCTACAAATGAGAGGAGCGATTAACCGTGGAACCTAAAGCATATGTTGGCGGGCAAGCGGTTATTGAAGGAGTAATGATGCGCGGTCCTAAGCACATTGCTACTGCAGTCCGTGAACCATCCGGAAACATTATTGTTCAAAAAGAAGTAGTATCATCGGTTACCGACAGATATCCGGTGTTGAAAAAGCCTCTCCTCAGGGGCGTGGTTATGCTAGTGGAATCGTTAGTACAAGGGCTTAAAGCACTTTCTTTTTCGGCGCAGGCTGCGGGAGAAGAAGGAGAAGCCTTGAATGCCAAAGAAATTGCGATGACAATGGTCTTTGCACTGGCTATGGCGATTGTACTGTTTATTGTGATACCCACCTATGGGGCGAAGTTTATTCATAGCACGGTTACAGATGCTACGCTTCTCAACCTGTTTGAGGGGTTCCTTCGTCTGGCTATATTTTTTGCCTATGTGGCGGGAATTTCGGCCTTGAAGGATATTCAGCGGGTGTTTCAGTACCATGGGGCGGAACATAAAACCATTCATGCGTATGAAGCGGGCGTGCCCTTAACAGTGGAAAATGTCCAAACGTATAGTACGCTTCATCCTCGTTGCGGGACGAATTTTTTGCTTATCGTCATGATAGTCAGCATACTGGTTTTCGCGTTTTTGGGCTGGCCGGATTTGTGGCTTAGAATTTTGTCTCGTGTTGTATTGCTGCCGGTTATTGCCGGGATTGGCTACGAAGTATTGCGTTTTGCAGGGCGTAGCAAGATGCCTTGGGTGGCGTGGCTTATTGCCCCGGGACTTTGGCTGCAGCGGCTTACCACCAGACCTCCGAGCGATGACCAGATTGAAGTGGCTATAAAAGCGCTGGAAGCGGCCAAGCCTGAAGATGTTGATGAGGTGAGCGGTAGTGCTTGATAAAGTACAAGCGATTGAAGATAGATATATTGAATTGGAAAGCCAAATCAGTGATCCGGCCATCATGGCCAATATGACGGAATGGCAGAAGCTGACGAAAGCGCATTCCAAACTGACGGGAATCGTCGAGACATTCCGGGAATATAAAGGTGTTTATAAGGCGATGGAAGAAGCCAAAGCGCTTTTAGAGGATAAACTTGATGATGATTTTAGGGAAATGGTAACAGCCGAACTGTCGGAGTTAAAAGAATCGGAAGCGCAGCTGTTTGCCCGGCTTCAAGTGCTCTTGCTGCCCCGTGACCCTAATGATGATAAAAGCGTAATTATCGAAATCCGCGGCGGCGCGGGTGGGGATGAGGCGGCGCTTTTTGCTGGCGATCTTTTCCGGATGTATACCCGTTATGCGGAAACTCGCGGCTGGAAGACGGAAATTTTGGATGCCAACCCGACCGACTTGGGTGGCTTTAAAGAAGTGGTGTTTGTCGTTGAAGGAGATGGTGCCTATTCGGCGCTTAAATACGAAAGCGGCGTTCACCGTGTGCAGAGGGTTCCTACAACCGAATCGAGCGGACGCATCCATACTTCAACAGTAACCGTAGCCGTGTTGGCGGAAGCGGAAGAAGTTGATGTGGATATTAATATGAATGACCTTCGCATTGATACCTACTGTGCTAGTGGTGCGGGTGGCCAGCATGTCAATAAGACGGAATCGGCGGTGCGTATTACTCATTTGCCTACAGGCGTTGTAGTGCAGTGTCAGGATGAAAAATCCCAGTTAAAAAACAAGGAACGGGCTATGCGGGTGCTCAGGGCGAAAATCCAGGAACTTGCGCAGGAATCGCAGCGGGCGGAAGTGGCCGAAACGCGTAAGAGCCAAGTAGGTACAGGAGATCGCAGTGAGCGCATTAGAACGTATAACTTCCCGCAAGGACGGGTAACTGACCATCGCATTGGATTGACGCTGCATAAACTGGATTTTGTGTTGAATGGCGACCTGGAGGAATTGATTGGAGCACTGATAACCACTGATCAAAGCGAGCGACTAAAGCAGGTTGAGTGACGATGACGGATAAAAAATGGACCATTGGTGAAATTATAAATTGGACGAAGCAGTACTTTAGCGAAAAAGGGGTGGAAAGTCCGCGCCTTGACGCTGAGGTGCTGCTTTCCCACGTTTTAAGGAAGGACAGGCTCTACCTGTACGTAAATTTTGACCAGCCGCTGGAAAACGATGAGCTGACACGCTTCCGGGAATTAGTAAAACGACGGGCGTTACGGGAACCGGTAGCTTACCTGCTCGGCCGGAAAGAATTTATGGGTTTATCCTTTATGGTGACTCCGGCTGTCCTTATACCCCGGCCAGATACTGAAATTCTGGTCGAATACGTTAGCAAAAAACTGGCCGTAAAAGCCAACCCGGTTTTTTTGGATATCGGTACCGGAAGCGGGGCCATTGCCGTTAGCCTGCTTACTCTGCTGGAAGAGGCCCGTGGCTGGGCGGTTGATATATCGGCGGAAGCTTTAACCATAGCTGAAAAAAATGCCGTTGCGTTAGAAGTAAATGGGCGGCTGGATTATCGGCAAGGAGATTTGTACGCGCCGGTAGGAGATCGGCAGTTTGACGCCGTTGTAAGCAATCCTCCCTATATTTCGACGAAAGAAATGGGGACTCTCGCACCGGAACTGGCCTTTGAGCCGCAGAAAGCGTTAACCGATGGCGGCGATGGCTTAGCGTTTTATCGAAGACTGGTGGCACAGGGAGCGTCTTACCTTAAGAATGGCGGTTTTTTGGCGATGGAGGTGGGCGCGGAGCAGTCGGCGGCGGTATGCGCGCTGGCGGATAGCGTTTCCGGATTGAAAGTTTTGGAAGTTATCAAAGACTACGCGGGTATTGACCGGGTAGTAGTCTTGGAACGGAGGCAGGTATGAACACTAAAGTGTACATAGTGGATGCTCGGCATCCTAACACAGACCTTTTAGTAAGTGCAGCCCACATCATACAAGAAGGTGGCTTAGTAGCCTTCCCGACGGAAACAGTATATGGACTGGGGGCAGACGGTACAGATTCTGAGGCGGTCGCTAAAATATTTATGGCAAAAGGGAGGCCCTCGGATAATCCCCTGATACTCCATATTGCAGATACGGCTATGGTAAAAACACTGGCCAAAGAGGTACCGGCAAATGCCCGGATACTTATGGGAAGATTTTGGCCGGGCCCCTTGACGCTTGTGTTAAAAAGAACCCAGGCAGTGCCCGATGTGGTTACCGGGGGGCTGGATACTGTTGCGATTCGATTGCCGGATTCTGAAGTAGCCCGGGAGCTTATACGGTTGGCCGGTGTGCCGGTAGCCGGGCCAAGTGCCAATACTTCGGGACGGCCCAGCCCGACAACCGCTCAGGCAGTTTTGGCCGATCTTGAGGGGAAAATTGAGGGTATAATTGATGCCGGTCCCTGTGGGATAGGGGTGGAATCGACGGTAGTCGACTGCACTACGCCGGTACCCACCTTGTTAAGACCGGGTGGGATAACAATGGAAATGTTATTAGAGGTATTAGGAGAAGTAGAATATCAACCGATTAAAGGAGAAGATACAAAGGCACCGCGGGCGCCGGGCATGAAATACAAACATTATGCGCCGCTGGCTCCGATGGTGCTGTACGAGGGCGATAGTGCGCAAGTAGCCAAGGCGATTGCCGATGCTTCCAAAATAGCGCTTGAGTCCAAACGGGTCGGTGCTATAGTATCGAATGAAACGGCGGCATTATTGGAGAAAGGTGTTCAAGTAGCGGACTATGGTTCACGGTACAGGCCGGAAGAGGTGGCCGCCGGTTTATACGAAGCGCTTAGGTACTTTGACAGTGAACCCGTTGACGTAATTTATGCCGAAGGTATTGATGAGTTCGGCCTGGGGTTGGCGGTTATGAACCGGCTTCGCAAAGCAGCCGGATACCGAATCGTTAAAGTTGAGTAGCTTGCTTTTTATAGGGCATCTGACTAATTACCTTATATTTCAAAGGAATTTATGGTTGACAAACCCCGGGGAAAGTAATAGAATATAGCTTGTCACTTGGCTGATTGTTATTGGGGAGTCGCCAAGCTGGTTAAGGCATCGGACTCTGACTCCGACATTCGAGGGTTCAAATCCTTCCTCCCCAGCCATAAGACTCACTAGCTCAACTGGCAGAGCAACTGACTCTTAATCAGTAGGTTCGGGGTTCGATTCCCCGGTGGGTCACCAGTAAATTAAGGCCTCCGCGGCATGCGGGGGCTTTTTGTTATGTAAAATCGTTGCCGAGAGTGGGCACAAAAAAATATACAGCACTATTTTACATCAATCCGTATTAATCATTCTTAAACTTACTTTCCAATTTTTTAAGGGAATCTCTTTTTTCCAGTGGAATAAAATGAAAGTAAGTTTTATAGGTTATAGTAATATCACTATGGCCTAATTTTTTTGAAACATATGAAATATCTTCGCCTTCTGCTAGTAAATGGCTGGCATGCGTATGGCGTAGACAGTGGAATGTTAGCCTTGGTACGCCGCAATCGACACAAAACTCAGGAAACCATGTTGACGGGGTATCCGGGTGTATTAGTTGTCCATTATTCCGGCAGAATACCAAATTGTTGTCAGTGTACGGCAATGCTTCTTCGTCATTTTCTGCATCTTCTTTAAATTTATCTTGCTTTTCTTTCACTAAGCGCAGTATATCGAGTACCTCACTGGTTACGTCGATAATGCGCTTATTTTTATTTTTAGTGGGTTTGTAAATACAACCTTTTTCTGGTGTGTACGATATAGAGCGTTTAATAAATATAGTTGAATTGTTGAAATCTACATTATCCCATGTTAACGCTAATAACTCACTTCGTCTCATTCCGGTTCTGAGTGCAAGAGCAACGAGTGCATAATATGGTGTGTCTGGTGTGTGGCGTTCAAGAGTAATAATTTGCTCTGCTGTCAAAACTTTTACCAGGGCTGCGTTCTCGTCGAATTCCTGATCAGGGGGGGCTGGTATAGTAATCTTATCTGCCACATTGCGGGGTAAAATTTCATCTTCATATACAGCATGATTGAGAATACGTCTAATTACTTGATGGTGGTATAAAACAGTTCGCTTGCTTACTGGTTGGCCTTTTTTGTGTCTTTTTCGCTGCCGGCCAATCGGCCCTCATCATCAGTTTTAACAGATTTTGCCCAGCGTTTTCTTGTGCCCGTTTCTGGGTCAAGTCCTTCGTCAATTATCAGGGTGTAACTGCTCTGATGGCGTTTTTCTATGTGTCCCTTTGCCATGCTGATAGTCTCCTTTGTTTATCTTAAATTTAAAACACAGCTTGTCCGTTTGGATTGGCTGTGTTTTTGTTTTTCGACTGTTATCGCGCTGCTATCACCGGGGCTGGCCGTTCAGATATATTCGTGTCAATCCATTGTAATTCTTTTGGCGATCCTGGTCCTTCTGGAGCAGAAGCTATTTACTCTGATGGAAGCGTAAGAGGGGAGAGTTTGGCTAATTGTATTCAGACGCAACTTGTTGGCCTTTGCGGTCTGGTTAATCGCGGGTTGAAAACTACTCCCTTATATGTTACCAAACATACAAATGCGCCGGCGGTTTTAACCGAGATTGCTTTTATCTCTAATCCTGATGACGCATCCAAACTTGGCGACGCTCAATGGCAAGATAAATTTGCTAGGGCCATTGCTAGTGGCGTGACTGACTATGGCGCCTGAACAAGTCGAACAAATAATAGAATACCTTGCTAAATCGCCCTTTGTGCAGTCGGAAGTTGAGGCTGCTAAAGTGGCGATTTTTAGTTTCGCAGAGGCTGAGGCTAAAAAGGCCATACCTTATGGTTTAGGCACAATCTTCCGCATATTGCGGTGGATATATAAAAAATTAAAAGGGGATGTAAAAATTATGAGTGGAATTGCAACTATTACAGTCAATGATGGGACTAACGTATTGGAAGGGGCTACAATCAGTTATGTAGTCAATAACGTAACATGCGAGGCTACAACCGACAGCACCGGGGTAGCAACAGTAACCGGACTTGATGCCGGGAATTATGATTTTACCGCTGCTTTATCCGGTTACACCAGTGCAAGCGTTACGCTTGCAATTACCGATGACACCACGACCACCGGGACTATTAGCTTAACCAAAGAAACTACTACTACTACTACTACTACTACTACTGAGGAGGCGAGTACTACGAGTACTACTACGAGCGATGTATCTTCGGCGGCAGAAACTGCGGCAATCACCAGTGTAATTAGTTCTGTAACAAGTGGATCAACTGAATTTTTGGAAAGGCTATTTACCTTGGGCGATACGGAGGCAACTAGGTTAGAAGCGGAAATAAAAACTACTACTGATTTCTTTGTTGCTTGCAGAGACAAAATCGAGGCCGTATCTATACGAGCATTAATTGCCGCTGGCAGGGCTGGCGAAGCCGCCGCCGTTGTCTTGCTTGTTACCAAATTAAAAGACAAAATATCCTAATAATCACTGCACGCCCGGTCAGAAATGGCCGGGCATTTTTATATATATGGAGAGGAGATATATAATGAAGGTAAACGTTCTGTTTTATTTCGGCCATGACTGGATAGGTAAGGTTATTGAAGCGGTAGAAGGCAAGGGTAGTAACCCAAGTCATACGGGAATATTTATGTTTGATTCGCTATTGGAGGCGGTGGCTTCGGGGTTTGTAAAGTCGCCGGCTACTACATACGATGGGTTACGAAAATAATTGCTGTTGACGTACCGGACCTGGAAGGTGCAGAGATAGAAGCGCGGCGGTTACTCAATACGCCGTATGGGTACATCGACTGTATCAATGGGGGCCTGCACGATTTGACCGGGGCCAATGTTCCCGGCGATGGTGAGATTACTGTGAATTGTTCTGAGGCTGTGACGCGGATACTTCGCGCCGGCGGGGGTGATGTGCTACCGGGGGTATATGCGGATTGTGTGACGCCTGCGGATTTGTTGAAAGCGTTGGAGGATATAGGGTATGAAGATACCCTATATCCAAATCATGATACCACTCAAGCATCTAGCGGCGTGGCTCTTTGATAGAAAAGTAAAATAAAAGGCCTGAGCTATGTGGCCCAGGCCTTTATATGGAAGGAGATAAAACATGGGTCGTGGCTCGATAGTCGGTGTAGTAAACAGAGCTGTGATATTATAGCTGCTTCCGGCGCGTATTTGGTATTCCCTTTCTGTTTACTTAATATAGGTTATGCGGAAACTAGAATAGGTGTTACCATAAAGATAACAGATATGAATGGGCTCTGGCCATTAGAGTTTTTAGGAACAAAAAGAAGGTCTGAGCCATTTGTTTAGCCCGGACCTTCCTATTATAAGGAGGCATGTATGCTGAGGAAACAAGAAGTCGCTTACTACCTATCAGCACGTAGGGGAACAGTCATCAAACGAACAGAATAGCAGGAGAAGAATGATGATTATAACAGCAATAACCATGCCATTGCCGCCACAACCGCCGAAACAACGTCCCATTTTGAGCCCCTCCTTTCTGGTCACTTAACGTATGATATGCGGAAACTGGCGAGTAGGAGCTTGTTTGATACCACAGAATGTAAAGAAGCCTTGGTCAAGTCTCAGCAACTACTGCTGGAAAAATCTTGTGGGAAAAATAAAAACCATAGGCTAATAACTAGTATAAAGAACCAAATGATTCGGTTGTCAAAAAAATCCATTTTCTTACTCCTCTCAGGAAAATATTTATGTCATTATAGAATATGAAGCAGAAGTGCTAAAAGTTTCATGATGGTGGCAGATGGCGTTTGAGCCATTGGCGGTGAGTTATGAAGATACCGGATTTTAAGTTTACGGTGGATATAATGCCTATAATAAGGAAGATACTTGGTTGGAAATGAGCGAAGACTTCGCTTATTCTGTAGGTTGTGGGCTTCTAATTACATAATATACATGTTCCATAAAGCAGGATTACTAATTTGAATTGTCGTAATGTTGTAAAAAGTCTACTTGCTATAGAAAGGATGATATTGTGCGACGGATATCCATAGGAAGTCAACTTTATGCGATATTTTCCGTTACCACTATTCTACTGGTAATACTTTTGGGAGTAACCATGTATCAATTTGATTCGACATCTCGGGCATATCAGGATATGCTTACAGGTCCTGTACAACGTACAATGACGGTCAAGGATGCGAAGGATAGTTTTCACTCAGGTATCGCTGAATTACGAGGTTTCTTGGGATATGGCGTTGAACAGTATGCTGATTCTTCTGTAAAACATCTAAATGAAAGCTATCAAGTAATACAGAAGTTTACAGCTACTACGAAATCTGAACAAAGTAGGAGAGAAGGAGAAAAGCTTCAGAACAATCTTCAGTCGTATATTAGTGATATTAACCGTGTAATTATTGCTAAAAAAGCTAATGATCCTAGATATGAGGAAATATTGTCTTCTGCAAGGCAGAAAACTGAACTGATCAATGAAGGTTTTGATGCAACTACTAAGGCTCAAGATGAAGCATTGAAACAACTGGTTGATGAACTAAATGTAAAGGAAAGTTTAGTATTAAAGATAATTATTATCAGTAGTCTTTTAATAATATTAGTTGTAATTGCTTTTATTTTCTTATTTAATCGTAATTTTGCACAGAGAATGAATACCTTACGCAACCAATTAGTTACAATAAGTGAGCTGAATTTGACAAGTAAAGATGTTTTGCCGTCACGAAATGATGAGATTGGGGATATGGCTTTAGCGCTTATTGAAATGAAAAAATCACTAAAAGGAGTGGTTAACCAGGTCCAAAACAGCGCAGACACATTAGCCGCTGCTAGTGAAGAACTGAACTCCACAGTGGAAGAGCAGCAACGCACCTCTCAAGTCATAGCCAACACGGTTAGTGAAGTTGCCAGCGGGTCCGCTCAGAATACCAATAACATCACTGAAATCTCGGCAGTCATCGAAGAAGTAACTGCTGGTGCCGAACAGATGAACGCCACTGCAGCCGAAGTAAATAACAGCACTAATAAAGCGGTGACCGACGCAAACCATGGTATGAATCTCATTCGAAAAGTGGTGTCCCAGAATGAGACAATTGAAAAGTCCATGCATGAAATCACCGACGTATCTAGTTCCCTGGTCAAAGGTTCTACCCAAATCCAGGAAATAGTTACAGTTATCAAGAATATTGCCGATCAGACCAACCTGCTGGCTCTGAATGCGGCCATCGAAGCCGCTCGTGCTGGGGAAGCAGGCAGAGGTTTTGCCGTTGTAGCGGAGGAAGTACGCAAACTGGCGGAACAAAGTGCGGACGCAAGCGGCCATATTGGAGAAATCATCCAAAAAATGACGACCGATATTGATTTCTCTGTTAATGTGGTAAATAAGGCTAACACGGAAGTCACGGCAGGGAAAGCGAATGCGATTGATACGTCAAAAGGTTTTGAAGCTATCGTCGATAAGTTGGGGCAGGTCCAATCCGGTATTGAGCAGATTAGTCATGCAGTCGAAGAAACGGCTAAAGGCATGCAGGCTGTTGTCAATAATGTGCAAAATATTAGCGCTGTCGCGCAAGAGACAAGTGCAAGCACTCAGACGGTAGCTGCAGCAGCAGAGGAGCAGACCGCCAGTTTGCACGAAGTATCCTCTAGCGCAGAAGCTTTGGCCAAAATGGCTACTGATCTAAACGAAATTATCCGCAAATTCAAGGTTTAAGTGATACTATTGGAGCATTGCCGTTGATAGGTTGACGGCATGAAAATAGCCCTGGCATGTGCTGGGGCTTTAGTTTTTATATTGGAATAGCAATCTAAAAAGACTTTAATTATGCCGGAAATTCTAATTTTTTTCATGAATTTTTCAGTTTTATCTCCTATAATTACATTAATCAACGGCGGGCATAAGGGATGCCTTTCTCCCTTTTATTGTACTATGCCAGTCGTTGAGATATTTAAAGCAACGATGAGTAAGCCTTTCTTCGGTTTAAACTCATCGACTTTATAAACACTCCAATCAATCTTTTTTGTTTTTCGCCTTATTAATATAAGGCCTCTTTTTTTATCCATAATATACATGTATTATCTTATAACAATATACTGTATAATAAATTCTGCCGATCAGCGTAACGGGTTTTTACACCTCTGTTGCGCTGACCGATAATATAGATTTAACCCTGCCGGAATGGTGGGGATATTTTTTTATGGCAAAAATAATACCCCTCGGTCGTTTGACTGAGGGGGTTGTGTGTTTTATTGAGGCTGTTCTGGATTTTTAGGTTTTATGTTTAATATTTTTTCTTGTTCGGCGGCCATTGCCCACAAAGCTCGTATTATATCTTCGTACCAATATACCTGTGTTCCCGCAGCATCCGGGTATGTTTTTAACCTTGTTTTTAATACCGGATATTCGGAAAATAGTGTCGCCATTTTTTCAGTAGTAAAAGCTTTATTAATGCCATAGTATCTGGGATCTTCGTATACCGCATTATGCCAGATTTCCCCGGCGCGAACATAGGGATTGAGCATATCTTTAAGGGAAGAACTTGGATATGTGTCAGGAGAACCGTCTGGATATTTATCGGCGTATCTTCTATATTCAACACCAGCCTTGGAGACAACGGTATTGTAATTCACTAAGTTAACTCCTGCTTCAACGTTGTATCTAATTTCTTTTATTGCGTCAATTGCTTTTCTGGCATCGGCTTCATTTTCCGGTGAATAAGCAAACGCCACCGACGAAAAGGCCAACATCATTAACATGGATAAAAATAATTTCCGCATCGTTTCAACTCCCTAATATATTGTAATTAATAAACTACAACAAATTAGAATAAATTTCCTGCAAACATGACAAGTTTATTAATATACAACCGTCAATATACTAATGACAGGAGTGAAGACCATTTGCTTATGATTGACCGTTGCCAAAGCCGTTGCCAAAATGGACAATAACGGTCAATAGCGATAACCACAAAGCATTAAACGAACCAGTAAAATCAAGGTATTCAGTAACCGCCCATACTAAATATGTGCTAAAAATACGACTCTTAATCAGTAGGTTCGGGGTTCGATTCCCCGGTGGGTCACCAGAAAAATCAAGGCTTCGCAGAGATGCGAAGCCTTTTTGTGTAATCTTGTATCCAAAGGTGTATTTCACAAAGGGAAAAATTGATTCCTGCGTCCAAAGATGAGCTGAAAGACCGAGAGTGACCAAGCACAAGAGAAAAAACTTATTAAAGAAATAGAAAAAGCCGCCTCAATGGCGGCTGAGGTATTTTAATCATATGTCGAGCTTGCGGTCAACTGGAATTTAGAAGCCTAAAATACTATTCTTTAATTGGTAATCTGGTAACAAGTGTATCATTAAGGTGAACGAGTATTTTATCCAAGGCAGCCATTGTAGCGCCTTTTGTTCCAACTCCACCAAGGATTGAACTATTATCTGCCTGCTCGGTAAATTTTCCGTTATATAGATATTTATTGTTTTTAATATCAATTATTTTCAACGGTAATGTTACTGTAGCGGCAGACCCTACATTAAAGAAAGATTGCCATTTTTTTATTAAAACAGGTTGTACTTCCACATAAACGACAAAATCAACGGCTCCGTCTGAAAATGCACCAACAACGTCATTCCGTTCAGCAGAAGTAATATCGGTAATTCCACTTTTCTCTAGTTTAGTCAGATAACTTTCTCCAGGAACAAGGTTAAAAATAGGTGATAGTTTATCGACTAAATCATCCATAACTTTCTTCTGGACTTACTGATAGTGATGTATGTCATTGACTGGAAAAGAATACTTCACTGGGAATTTAGCCTTTTAGAGAATCAACTGTATTGGTTTCTATATTCTGTCGGAGTAATCCCGTATTTTAGTTTGAAAGTGTAGTTGAACACTCTAATGGAAGAAAAGCCTGAGGCCATAGCCACGTATGACACCTTTTCTCTGTATAACAGCAAACGACAAGCTTCATTCAAGCGAAGGGTTGTAATAAAGTCAAAAAGCCCCAAACCAAGCCTCTGTGGAAATAAATGTGAGATGTAATATTTGCTGATGCCAATCTCATTTGATATTTTTTCAAGCGTAATATTACCTCTGAAATGCTTTGTGCAATAGTCTATAACTTTCCTCTCAATCGTTACGTTTGTGTTAATGCAGTCCCTCAGTTCGCAGCTGCGAAGCAAAAGTCCCATAATAGCATTGATATATCCCCTCATAATCTGGCGCGAAAGGGGTTGTTCCCTCTTGAATTCCAAGGGAATCTGTGAAAACAAATATCGAATCTCCGCGCTGTTCCCTAATGATTTCAGAACAGGAGATAGGGGTGTTTTGTTTTCAAAAAATTCTGCATAGTCAGGACACAGGCTAGCTCCGAAGCAAAGCAATATGTTCGGGGCGTTGCTTTTTTCCTTGTGATGAATCCTGTTTGGAAACAAAAACAGGATATCTCCAGCTGTCAGAATATATTTTTGAAAATCCACAGATACCTCAGAGGTTCCCTCTAATATCAGCATCAATTCCAACTGATCATGAAAATGGAGAGGGTAATTATTACTTGGGATCCGTATGCTATCCGCTATATCAGCGGGGGATACGTAACAATCCCAAACCGTTACAACTCAAGGCAATGTGTAATTGTTCCCCGTAACGGCGACTCCCACTGCTACTTTATGAGCAGCTTCTCGGTAGAAGCTTTGAGACAGGAAGCACCATGGCTCAACGGTAAAATCTTCAAAGACTTTGGACCTGCAAGGGATGCGGATCAGGCCGAAGTCGAAAGATGCGCAAAAATCATTATGGACGTAATTTCCCAGTATGGCCTTAGCAACGAGCCCGTTGCACTTGATGGTTGTATGAGAGAGCATATGACCATGGAAGCACTGAAAAAGCTTGGCATTAAAGAATTTAAAGATGGTGTTTCGGTTTGCTTTGAAGCACGTGCAATCAAAAACGTAGATGAAATCGCATGCATTAAGCTCGCTTGCAACGCGGCCGATGCAGCTTTCGAAGATATCCGCCAGGCAATTCGCCCAGGTATCCGCGAATGCGACTTACAGGGTATCGGAATGAAGCGCCTTTATGAAATGGGCTGTGACGAAGCCCAGGAATTCGTTGTTGCTTCCGGGCCGCGTACAAACCCCATGCACATTGACTTTACCGATCGGGCAATTGGGCCAAACGAGCCTGTTATCGTTGACATTAACGCCGCATCCTACATGGGCTACAAGAGCTGCTACTACCGTACCTTCTTCTGTGGCCGTGTTAACGAAGAGCAGAAGGCAATTTACGAAGAAGCACGCAAGTTGATGTGTGACGGTATGGCACCAATTAAAGATGGGGCATGTGTTGACGATGTACGCGCGAATTGGCCGAAGAGCCCGAAATACTGGGGCTACGATAGCTGGGCCGATGTAATGGGATATGCACTTGGCCACGGTCTTGGTATCTCCCTCCACGAAGCACCGATTATGTTCTTCGCAGGCCCTGGAATTGGACCAAATACCACCTTCAAAGAAGGTATGGTTCTCGCAGTTGAAACTTGGGCAGGCAAACGTGGCGGCAACTTCGGTGTTCGTCTCGAAGAGGATATTGTGGTTACTAAGGACGGTTATGAGATCCTCACCAAATGGCCGGTTGACCAGATTACAGAGTGCTGGATATAATACTTACCTGGAAACTTAGAAAGTAGGTTTGATTCTTACGTGAATTTATGTAATCTTGTATCCAAAGTTGTATTCAAAGGGGCAATAGTAGCCCCTTTGAATACGCAAAAAAGGCAGCCGGTTAAGGCTGCTTTAATTTTTTATAAAGGCTTTTTAATAATTATATTCTATATTGCCAATCGGGTTTTCAATTAAGGTAGCGAAAACAAAATCATGCTCATGACCATCAACGAGAGTCGTTGTTCCGCATACAAAATGCACATGCTTTCCATTGCCTACTGGTATAGCAGGCCCGGTACGAACATAGATTTCGTGATAGTGGTCGTTATAAAAATCGGTTTTTGTTTTTATCTCGTGTATATGGTTTTTCTCGCATTTTTCCTTTTTCTCTTTTATGGGGATAGCTTCACCGGATACTCCGGCGAAACGATGATTATGCAAATCTTTCTTTTTGCAGTCTTCTTTTTCCCACTCTTCTTTTTTATAGTCGTATTTTTCTGCCGCGAGTTTAACACTTCCTAGAAATTCATGCACATGAGTTTGTTTATTTTTATAGTGGTCACCATCTTCGTAGTCCTTATGGTCATCACAGTGTTCATAGGCTGGGCAGGTATTTTCGTCCATTATTTCACTCCTTTGTTGTTTTATGTTATATATTATGTTGCCTAAAATAAAATGTTACATAATGCGTTCGTTTTTAGCGTCCAACGAGGGCGGTTCCTTTTACCGCCGTCTGTTATCCTCGGAGGATAATATATGTGAATTTATGGTAGTAAATATTATCCTTGGGAGAGTATGGAAAACAAAGTTAATAAAATGTATAATTTTAACTGGAAATAAATGAAATTAAAAGATAAAAAATTAAAAAGAGATCTTTTCCTATAAAACAGATAGGCAAACTTATTGAAAGGTAAGGACGCAAAGCCGTGGGTCTAAAGACAGGAAGTCTAAGATTGCCAGGTTGCCAGTGAGTACAAGGAACACAGGTGCCCGTCTTTAGGACGGGCACCTTTTGCTTTTTTATAGTTTTTGAAAATGGGGGAAAAAGTGATTTTTTATAATGCAGAAGAGAAAAAACAACAAGGTATTTCAAAGAAGGTTGTAAGTGGTGTATTACTTGGGCTAGCCGTAAGCTTGCTTTTAGCCAGCCCGGCATGGGCGGACACCGGAGACAGCCAGGAGCAAAACCGCCGGGCCCGGCAGGAGGCCGAAGAACGTGCGGCACGGCAAAATCAAACGGATGTTCATTTGCAAAAGGCCGAAAGAAAATCCGAAGATACCAGCCTGCCTGATGAAAAACCGAGCTTTACCATCAACACCATTAAATTAGACGGGGATGAAGGGAAGGCTTTTCCTTGGACACAAAAAATATTAGCGAAATATCAGGGACGGAAAATGGGTATCAAAGGCATTAATCTTATTGTAAGACGATTGACTAATGCTTTTATTGAACGAGGGTATGTTACCACGCGAGTGGTGATTCCCGAACAAAATTTGTCCGCTGGTACGCTCAGGCTTATTTTGGTTACCGGGAAAATTCACGACATCCGGTTTGAAGAGCCGAGCTTTTGGAATAACTGGAAAACAGCGTTTCCGGCGAGGCCCGGAGATATCTTGAACCTCAGGGATTTGGAACAAGGGCTTGAACAAATGAAGCGGATTCCGTCTCAAGACGTGAGTATGAAGCTGGTTCCCGCTGATAAGCCGGGAGAAAGCGACGTCGTTATTACGGTGAAACGGACGAAACCGTGGAAGGCGATTCTTTCTCTAGATGATTCAGGAACGAAGCCAACAGGAAAAATGCAATTATCGCAAACGTTAGCGGTAGACAACCTATTCGGTTTTAATGACCTATTCAATATAGCGTTTAATAACGATCTGGAAGGGGAAGGGCCGAAGCTGGGAACGAAGGGGAACAGCCTGTATTATTCCGTCCCCTACGGAAACAGTACATTTACACTATATAATTCCCAGTATAGTTATCATCAGACTGTAAAATCGACCACCCAGGATTTTATTTCCTCGGGAGAAAGCAGCAAACTGGAATTTAAAATCAGCCGGATGGTCCATCGGACGCAGAAGGGGAAGACCAGCTTAGAATTCGGTATTATCAAGAAACACAGCCAAAGCTTTCTTGACGACACCGAAATCGAAGTGCAACGCAAAAATACTACTGCCGCTAAAATAGGTATAGTCCAGAGGCAGTATTTGGGGCAGGCGACATTGGATATCGCCGTAAGCTATAGAAAAGGTGTTCCGTGGTTTGGGGCACAGACAGATCCTGCCGGGCAGGAAACCACCCGCTATAACATGGGTGTAGCGGACATCGGTCTAGTGATGCCGGTTAAGTTCGGTAAAGCGCAGGGGCAGTACAAAATAACCATGTACGGTCAGTACACAAACAATACTTTATACCAAACCGACATGCTAAGTATTGGCAACCGCTATACGGTACGCGGTTTTGACGGTGAACAGACATTGTCTGCAGAGAAAGGTTGGTTTGTGGAAAATGAACTGGGTCTGCCGGTAGGAAAGACCGGATTGGAAGTATACGCAGGCTTAGACTATGGGGCGGTTTACGGCCCTAATACCGAAAATCTGACCGGGCGTATTCTCGTTGGCGCGGTAACAGGATTGCGCGGGGGCGGCAAGTGTCTGACGTATGACCTTTTTGTCGGCTGGCCGATCAGAAAACCCAGCGGATTTAATACGGCAAAACAGACTTTTGGATTCCAACTTGTTTGCCAAATATAGGATTTCGATAGATAGCAGGTAGCACCGATAGGAGGAAAGTTGTGTTTTTAAAACAGCGTAAGTGGACGAGAAAATGTATTGCTTGGGTAATGTTAATACAGTTTATTCTGCAGCCAGCTTTGGTGGCAGCCGAAGCTGTGCCGGATGCAAGCGCGGACAGCCAGAATAAGCCGACGGTAGCAACGCAAAACGGGGTGCCGGTGATTCTGATTACGGCACCGTCCGCGGCGGGGATTTCGCGCAATATATTTACTACGTTTAATATTGATTCGCAAGGGTTGATTTTTAATAACTCCCAAACAGCGACCATAACGCAGCTGGCCGGTAGTATCAGCGGAAACGCTAATTTGACCGGTGGCATGGCGAGAATAATTTTAACCGAGGTAACCGGCAGCAGTAGCAGCCAGCTTAACGGTTATCTCGAAGTAGCAGGACAGCGGGCCGATGTCATTATTGCCAATCCTAACGGCATTGTTTGCAGCGGCCTGGGATTTATTAATACGGGCAGAGGGGTGCTAACCACCGGTACACCGGTCTTTGGCGGCAGTGGCAGTCTTGATGCTTTCCGAGTCACCGGCGGGCAGGTATCCATAGAAGGAACGGGTGTTGCGGCCAGTGACACCGACCAATTTGACATTATCAGCCGGGCGGCTAATGTGAACGCGGAAATATGGGGTAAAAACCTCAACGTGATTGCAGGCGCTAATCAGGTAACTTATACGGATCTTAGTACTCAGAAAATAACCGGCGATGCCAATAAGCCCGCC
>Ga0316604_10000757_pt1 | contig 34552 bp, 30 predicted proteins | sample OWC_soil_day20_C_FD_207650 | JGI IMG/M metagenome (GOLD analysis project Ga0316604, IMG submission 207650) | Wetland soil microbial communities from Old Woman Creek delta, Ohio, United States - OWC_soil_day20_CT | ecosystem: Environmental > Terrestrial > Soil > Wetlands | place: USA: Ohio... | reverse complement strand
AAGAGATAAAGTGTTGCATAATAAGGTAGAATGTTGGCCGTGTAATAAGTGGGAGTGTAATAATGGTCTTCTCTGTATGCGTGATTGGACGGCAGATAAAATAATTGATGTAGCGATAGGTATGCTGGATAACAAGTAAGTATCATAGTGGAGGGTATAATGGCTAAGCTGGCAGTACTGATATTGACTTTCAACGAGGAACTACATATTAAGGAATGCATGAACAGCGCGGCGTTTGCCAATGAGATTGTGGTCATAGATTCCGGCAGTACTGACCGGACAGTAGAAATGGCCGAGAATGCCGGAGCTAAAGTTGCCGTTCGCCCTATGGCCGACGGTTTTGCCGCTCAGCGGAATTTTGCCCTGACCCAGACTAATGCGGAATGGGTGCTGTTTTTGGACGCGGATGAAAGAATCACCGAAGAACTAGCTACGGAGATTACTTCTGTCGTGGCCCAAAATGAGCCGGTAGCCTATGAACTATTGCGGTATAATTTTATTTTTCGGCAGCCTATGAATCATGGCGTATTTCGCCCGGATTATTCCCTTAGACTGTATCTTCGGACGGCAATTTCCTGGACAGGACTCGTGCATGAAACGGCTCATGTGAGCTGCCCTGTTCACCGTTTAAAAAGCAAAATGTTACACTATACATATGATGACTGGGAACGGTATTTTTCCAAATTCAATAACTATACTACTATTATGGCCAGGAAAATGTATGAGGCAGGAAAGACCGCAAGTTTAGCTAAATTGTTGTTTCGCCCTGTTTGGGCTTTTTTTCGGGTATATATTTTGCAAAATGGGTGGCGGGATGGAAAGCTGGGGCTGATTTTTTCCATCAATCACTTTTTTTATACATTTGTAAAATATGCTAAATTAGATTATTTATATCTGAAGAATGGAAAAACACCGAAATGATAAAGTGGTGGGAGGAGAATTAGCAGATGCAAAACAGAATGGAACAAATCATCCAAGAGCATAACCGGGTGATCAGTGATCTCTGGCAGCAGGGTGATAAAAAGATTATTAGCATGGCAGAGCTTATAAAACAGGCCTTACATACGGGGAATACCGTTTTTTTTATGGGCAACGGCGGCAGCGCCGCTGATAGTCAGCATTTGGCCGCGGAATTTGTCGGCCGCTTTCAGAAAGAGAGGAAAGGGTTACCGGCAGTTGCTTTAACTACGGATACTTCTATTCTGACGGCTGTCGGCAACGATTATGGCTTTGAGCAGGTGTTTTGCCGTCAGGTGGAGGCGCTCGCTAAGCCGGGAGACGTGGTGGTCGGACTGTCTACGTCAGGCAATAGCCCTAATGTGGTTAAGGCACTGGAAGCTGCGAACAGTATTGGCGCGGTAACCGTAGGAATGACAGGGCGCAGCGGGGGCAAGATGGCAAACTTATGCCACTTGTGCGTATGCGTGCCAGCGAACGTCACTGCCCGTATACAGGAAGCCCATATTCTCATCGGGCATATGGTGTGCCAGCTGGTGGATGAGGGGGAATAAGGTGTTCAACGACGTTGCGAAGGTTATTGATTTTTTAACCCAAGGAATCCGAAGTGTAAAGGTGCTGGTTGTGGGAGATGTTATGCTTGACAGGTATTATTTCGGTGAAGTGAAACGTATTTCGCCGGAAGCACCAGTACCGGTGACTCGAGTGTTGGAAGAACACTCTACCCTTGGCGGAGCTGCCAATGTGGCCCATAATCTGGCCCGTATCGGGGCACAAGTGGAACTGGCGGGGGTTGTCGGTGGAGATGAAAATAACCGGGAACTAAGCCGGTTGCTTTTACAGGCTGGTATTGGCAGCGCAGGACTTATAACTGACCAGAGACCAACGATTACCAAGCTGAGAGTGCTGGGCGGTCATCAGCAGATGTTAAGGCTGGATTTCGAAGATAACCGTCCTTTGAGTAAAGGGATAGAGAAAAAACTAAAACAATATATGAGTAAGGCCATTACGGAAGGGGCCGTTCAGGCGGTAGTTATATCAGACTATGCAAAGGGAGTATGTACGCCTTTATTATGTCAATTTTTGATAAAGGAGTGTACCCGGCTAGGCATACCACTCATTGTCGATCCCAAAGGATCTAATTGGAAAAAGTACAGTGGAGCTCCTTTGATTACGCCGAACCTCAAAGAATTAGGCGAAGCGGCTAAAGAGGAAATTGCTAATGAGGATAGCCGGGTTAAAAAGTTGGCCGATAAGCTTCGCAAGCGGTTTGCTCTTGAGTCGATTATTGCCACTCGCTCTGAAAAAGGATTAAGCATTATAAACGATAATCAGGCGGTGCATATCTCTACCTGTGCGCAGGAAGTGTTTGATGTATCGGGAGCAGGCGATACCGTAGTCGCAGTCCTGGGGGCGGCGTTAGCCGGAGGCCTGGCATTGGCGGATGCCGCGAATCTTGCCAATCTTGCGGCTGGTATTGTTGTAGGAAAAATCGGAACCTACGCGGTACAGCGAGACGAACTTGTTCAGGCGGTACAGCAGTATCAAAGAGGAAATCAGGAAAAGGGGGAAATAGCATGATAATTGTAACAGGTGGGGCCGGTTTTGTCGGCAGTAATATGGTTAAAGGGCTTAATGAAAAAGGGTATGATAACATATTAGTGGTTGATAATATGGGTTCCGGCGATAAATATAAAAATTTATTAGCCCTAAATATTAAGGATTATGTGAATAAAAACGATTATATAATAGACGTAAAAGCGGGAAAATATGACAACGAAGATATTGAGGCGATTTTTCATATCGGTGCCTGTTCGGACACGATGGAGTATAACGCCAACTACATGATGGCCAATAACTACGAATATAGCCGGGAACTTTTGCATTTCAGCCTTAAACGGAGAATTCCTTTTGTTTATGCTTCTTCCGCATCCGTATATGGTAGCGGACAAGGGGGATTTAAGGAAGAGGAAGCTTGTGAAGGCGCGCTCAATGTGTACGCATTTTCCAAACTGCAGTTTGACCGTTATGTCAGGAAGGTGCTTCCTGAGGCCAAAAGTCAGGTTGCCGGGCTGCGATATTTTAATGTCTATGGACCGCAGGAAAATCATAAAGGAAAAATGGCCTCGATTGTATATCAACTCTACCGCCAGCTTAAGGAAACCGGCGTAGTCAAGTTGTTCAAAGGCATTGATGGCTATGCGGATGGCGAGCAAAGAAGAGACTTTATTTATGTAAAAGATATTGTGGCGGTTAATCTATTTTTATTAGAGCACCCGGAAGTAAGCGGGGTGTATAATTGCGGTACCGGTAAGGCCAGATCCTTCAACGATGTTGCGAACGCCCTCCTTAAGGCTTATGGACAAGGACGCTTGGAATACATTGACTTTCCGGAAACCTTGCGCGGCAAATACCAAAGCTTTACGCAGGCTGACCCTGGTAAGCTTACTGTCGCGGGATATGATCGCCCTTTTACCTCGCTGGAAGCTGCAGTTAGTGAGTATTTTCATTATCTTGATGAAGCAGACGGATACTTACCCCGGTAAAGCTAGAATGGAGTGATACGTACGTTACAGGGCGATTATAAGAACATATTGGTTACCAGTCTGATTCAAATCGGTGACGTAATTTTTGCCACGTCGGCCATTGCACTGATTCATGAGGCGTACCCGCAGGCTAAGATTACGGTAATGGTAAAACCCGCAGCCGCGGAAGTTGTTCGAAATCATCCTTTTATCGACGAAGTAATTGCATTTGACTATAAGCCAAAACATCTAACGTTTCGCAAGATGCTTTATTACCTGTGGAAAATCCGGTCAAGAAGGTTTGACCTTTATGTTTCACTGGATAATAAAAACAGACCGGGTCTTTTGGCATATCTTGCCCGGATTCCGGTGAGGATAGTGCCGGACGCGGTGCTTGGGTCGAAAGCGCGAAGTCCCTATTTATATACGCATCAATTTCCAGCTAAAAACCATGAAAAGGTACATCACACGGAAATTTTGCAAAATTTTGTAAGGGCTTTTACCGGATTGAAGAGTTCGGCACGACCGGTAATTGCAAATATTACGGCAGAGAATAACGAAAAAGCAGATAAATTAATGGAAGAGCTGCCCAAGCGGAGATATCGGATTGCCTTGTGCGTACGGGGCACTTTTCCCCTAAAAAACTGGTCTCCGAAAAATTTCGCCGAGCTTATTGAGCGCCTAGCCGAGCGGCTGGATGCTTCCTTCCTAATTACCGGTGCCCCTGGTGATAAGGAGTATGTAGATCAGTTGATTAGCCAAACAAAACAGCCGGTAGCCAATTTTTGCGGCAGAACCAGTTTAATGGATTTAGCCGCGCTGCTGGAAAGGCAGCACGTACTTATTACTGTTGATACCGGAACGGCTCATATTGCCGCTACTACTTCGGTGCCGGTCATTGCTTTGTATTGCTGCACGGAATCCTACGGTTTTTACCCGCTTACCGATAAACGCGTAATTTTCGATAAGCAATTGCCATGTAAGCCTTGCCCCTATTCTGTCGACGAGTGTCCCAACCAGCAGGCCTGCACGACTGTTATTACTGTGGATGAGGTGCTGGCAGCGGCAATAGAACAACTGGAGAGCTAACAGAGAAAGAGGTTGTAATGTACAAGAATATTTTGGTAATTAATATGCTACATATAGGAGATTTACTGTTGGCTACACCGGTACTGACCACGTTAAGGGCTAACTATCCTGATGCGCACATTGCCTTGCTGGCCGATGCTAAAATTGACGGTTTGGTTAGGTATAATAAAAATATCGATGAACTTATTTCAGTAGACAAAAAGGGCTATCATAACAAACTAAGCAATTATTTTAAACTTATGCTTGCTATCCATCGCCGGAAGTTTGATCTTGTAATAAATCTGCATGCCAATGAGCGGGCGTCGGCGCTGGCTGCCTTTAGCGGAGGAAAACGGATTATCGGGTATTCTTCTTCCGGGTTTGGTATCTTTTTTGATAACCTGCTCAATAATAAAAATTTTGACCGTAAGCTTAAGAATAAGCCGGATATTCCCCACCAGGCACAGGAGCACTTGGAAATGCTGGAGCAGGTGCTGGGTATTCAACCGGTTGACCAGGGGCTTGAGATGTGGCTGGATGAAGCCACTGAAAAAAAAGCGGATGTCCTCTGGGCGAGTGCTTTTGGTAAAGCCTCTTTTAAAGTAATCGGCTTTAATACAGGCGCGAGCTGGCCTTCTAAACGCTGGACGGCGGCCGGTTTTGCGGCGGTAGGCGACAAATTGCTGGAAGCCGGTTATGGGATTGCTTTTTTTGGCGGTTCTATGGATATAGATAATGTAAATGAGATACTGGGGCTAATGAAGCAGGGGCATCATTCCAGAATTCAAGTCTTCACGGGAAAACTCGAGCTTCTGGAATTGGGCGCGCTTATTAAAAAGTGCGCCGTATTCTTGACCAATGACTCGGGCCCGATGCATGTCGCGGTAGCCCAAAAAGCACCAGTCATTTCTATTTTTGGTTCCTCGAATGAGGTAGGTTTTGGTCCGTATGATAAAGATGCCGTTGTGTTAACCACGGAGGGTGTAACCTGCCGGCCCTGCGGTCAGCATCACTGCGATCATCATTCCTGCATGAAACAGATTGCGCCGGAAACGGTAAGCGCGGCGGTGATGGAACTGGCAGGCCCAAGTGATTTAGACAGGCGTCCTGCGATCTTCTTTGACAGGGACGGTGTACTGAATGTCGATACAGACTTTGTACATCGGCCGGATCAATTTCAATGGATTGAAGGGGCCGTTAAGGCGGTAAAGTATTTTAACGATAGAGGATATTATGTTTTTGTTGTTACCAACCAAAGCGGCATAGCCCGCGGCCTGTATGAGGAGGATCATGTAAAAGGGCTGCATCGGTGGATGAATGAGGAACTGGCAAAATTGGGCGCGCATATCGATGCCTTTTATTACTGTCCCCATCACCCAGAAGAAGGAAATGCCCCGTACCGTAAAGCTTGCGACTGCCGGAAACCAGAACCCGGATTAATTTTCCAAGCGATGCAGGAATGGCCTGTCGAAAAAGAGAAATCTATGTTAATCGGAGATCATAAACGGGATGTGGAAGCCGCCGAATCGGCGGGAATCAAAGGGCAGTTATACGATGGCGGAGACCTGTACCAATTTAGCCACTGGGTAAGCGGATCGTAATGGTTATTAAAGTTGGAGGGGTAAGTGTGAATAAAATACTTGTGACCGGCGGAGCCGGATTTATTGGCAGTAATTTTATCAGACTGGCGTTAGCCGAGGATGATGTACATATCATTAATTTGGATAAATTAACGTATGCCGGGAATTTAGACTCCCTAGCCGATGTAGAACAAGACAGCCAGTATTCTTTTATTCATGGCGATATTTTAGATAGCGCGCTAGTTACCAGCCTTTTAGAAACCCATCAACCGCAAGGGATTGTCCACTTTGCCGCCGAATCGCATGTCGATCGTTCGATTGATGGACCGGAGGCATTTATTAGGACGAATATTAACGGTACCTTTACGTTATTAGAGGCGGCCCGGAAATATTATCTGTCGCTAGACGAGAAACATAAAAAAACGTTTCGCTTCTTACATATATCAACGGATGAAGTCTACGGCAGCTTGGGAGCGACCGGTTTCTTTACCGAAGAAACATCTTATGCGCCTAATTCTCCGTATTCCGCATCAAAAGCATCGTCCGATCACTTGGTTAGGGCGTATCACCATACCTATGGTCTGCCGGTGCTGATTACCAACTGCTCCAACAACTATGGTGCTTACCAGTTTCCCGAAAAACTTATTCCGCTAATGATTTTAAATGCTTTAGAAGGGAAACCTCTGCCGGTTTACGGTACAGGGGAAAATGTACGGGACTGGCTGTATGTGGAGGATCACTGCCGGGCGCTGTTAACTGTTTTGACCAAAGGGGTTGCCGGGGAAAAGTACAATATTGGCGGACATAACGAGAAGACTAACATTAGTATTGTTCAGACTATCTGTGATATTTTGGACGACCAACACCCAAGAACGGACGGCAAAAGTTACCGGGAGCAAATTACCTTTGTGAAAGACCGTCCCGGTCATGATATGCGGTACGCGATTGATGCCTCCAAAATGCAGAAAGAATTGGGGTGGCTTCCGAGGGAAACCTTCGAAAGCGGAATTAGAAAAACCGTAGCGTGGTATCTGGAAAATCAGACCTGGTGCCAACGGGTTACTGACGGAAGTTATCGCCGCGAGCGGTTAGGCACCGGGGCGTAGGAGGAGAGGTTTGTGAAAAAGGGCATTATTCTAGCCGGCGGTTCAGGAACCCGGCTATATCCCATAACGAAGTCCATCAGCAAACAATTGGTTCCGGTGTACGATAAACCTATGGTGTACTACCCGTTAACCACATTGATGTTGGCCGGTATAAAAGATATTTTAATCATTACAACCCCGGAAGATCAATCAGGTTTTATTAAACTTCTGGGGGATGGACAGCAGTGGGGGATAAACCTCTCTTATGAGGTTCAACCCAGTCCGGATGGACTCGCCCAAGCCTTTATCATAGGAGAACGTTTTATAAATAAGGAAAGCTGTGCCCTTGTTTTGGGAGATAATATCTTTTATGGTTACGGGTTTAGTCAAAAGTTGCAGGCGGCGGCGAAAAGAGACAGTGGAGCTACTGTTTTTGCCTATTGGGTAAAAGATCCTGAACGTTATGGCGTCGTCGAATTTGATGCTAACGGTCAGGCGATTAGCCTGGAGGAGAAACCGGATCAACCTAAGTCGAATTTTGCTGTAACCGGGCTGTATTTTTATGATCCGCAGGTGGTTGACCTGGCTAAAAGCCTGAAACCATCGAGACGCGGGGAACTGGAGATCACGGATTTAAACCGGCTGTATCTTGAACAAAATAACTTAAATGTCGAAACGTTGGGCCGGGGCTACGCTTGGCTGGATACCGGCACGCATGATTCGTTGCTGCAGGCCTCCAACTACATCGCTACTATCCAGGAACGACAAGGATTAATGGTTGCTTGTCCGGAGGAAATCGCCTACCGTATGGGCTACATTTCCCGTAGTGAACTGGCCGAGTTAGGGGCTGTAATGAGGAAAAACAGCTACGGCGAATATTTATTGCATTTAGCTGGGGAATAAACTTCCCCTTTTTCAATTATATCGGACGGGAGTGAAAAAATTGAAAATCATTGAAACCAAGCTTCCGGGCGTGTTGATTGTCGAACCCAAAGTGTTTGGCGATGAACGGGGTTTTTTCTTTGAAACCTGGCAGGAAGAGCGATATAAAAGCTTGGGAATAAACGGGCCGTTTGTGCAGGATAATGTGTCATTTTCCGCCAGAGGTGTGCTGCGTGGGCTTCATTATCAACTGCCGCATGCACAGGGCAAACTGGTGTCGGTACTGAGCGGAGAAGTATATGATGTGGCGGTGGACATTCGCACGGGTTCCCCCACCTTTGGACAATCGGTTGGGGTGAGTTTGACGGGAGATAATCACCGGCAGCTATGGATTCCGGCCGGTTTTGCCCATGGCTTCTGCGTGGTCAGTCCGACGGCTTACTTTATGTATAAATGCACGGATGTCTATACGCCTCAGGCCGAAGGCGGCATATCATGGAACGACCCTGATCTCGGCATAGATTGGCCGGTAACCGGGGCAGTGCTGTCTGAAAAAGATAAAGTCTATCCAAGATTAAAAGATGTTCCGGCAGATCGCCTGCCGAAGTATGTGGGGTAGCGAAGATGAAAATACTGGTTACCGGAGCCCAGGGACAACTTGGACGGGAAGTTTCCCGTCAGGGGTCGCAGCATGAACTTATTTTAACCGACTATGATACCATGGATATTACCAATGCCAAAGCTGTCGAAGCTTTTATGCGTGAGCATAAACCTGAGGCGGTCATTCATTGCGCGGCATACACCAACGTCGATGGAGCGGAGCAGGATACCGACGGAGCTTTCCGGGTTAATGTAATCGGCGCGCAGAATCTTGCTGCCGGGTGCCTGGAAACAGGAGCCCGCATGGTCTATGTAAGTACCGATTATGTCTTTGACGGAACGAAACCTACACCCTATCGGGAAACCGATCCAGTAAGCCCTCAAAGTGTTTACGGTCATACAAAATGGCAGGGGGAAGAAATGGTGCGAGCCCTTTTAGGGCGTCACTACATTGTGCGTACTGCCTGGCTGTATGGGGACGGCAACAATTTTGTTCGGACCATGCTGCGTTTGGCGGAGAATGGGAGTGCTTTGCGAGTGGTTGACGATCAGGTGGGCACGCCCACTTCCACCGTAGACCTGAGTCGCGCTATTTTTAAGCTTTTAGAAAGCCCTGCATATGGAACCTACCATGCGACTTGCCAAGGGCAATGCTCCTGGTATGAGTTTGCCTGTGAGATTTTTCATCAAAAAGGGAAAAAGGTTGAAGTCATACCCGTTACCACCGAAGAATTTCCCCGGCCGGCTAAACGCCCGGCGCATTCCGTACTCGACAACTATATGCTGCGTATGACGGTGGGAGATCCTATGCGTACATGGCAAGAGGCGCTTGCCGAATACCTTATTAACGGCTTATAGCTATTACTAATATAAGAGCGGAGGCTCAAAATGAAAATCGTGATTATGGAGTCTATTGTTGGTTCAGGCGGACATGAAGTCGAGCATGACCGACAGATTATAGAAGAACTGCGGGCACTCGGGCATGAAGTAGAACTATACGTCCCGGAGGGGGCGCCAATCACCTTTGATTACGGCATACCCGTCAACTATCTTCAGGGAGAAGGCGTATCGTATGTTGGCGTTTCCGGGCTAAAGAAAATTTGGCTGTCAGCCAAACGGGAAATAAACCGTTTGCGCTGGTTTAAAAGTCTGTACCGGCAAGCCGCAGCCGGAAACATTGATGCCATTATCTTTCCGACAGCTACATATCGGTTCTTTCGGTCACTGAATCACAGTGTATTGCGGCATTCTCCTGTACCCGTGATTTTTTGCGTTATCGGCGTCACTCCGGAAGAAGGCCCGCACTTCTTCCGGGAAGCTGAAAAATTGGTCGGCTACAAAAATATAAAAATTGCCGTAGTCTCCATGGTAGATAATGTGCTCGGCAAAACTCTGCCCAATGTTCACTGCATTAAACCGGCTATCTACCTGCCGCGGGATATCGATTACCAGCCGAGCTTTAAGAAAAATGGGAAGCTAAAAATAGGCTTTTTTGGTCAATACCGCCGGGAGAAAAGAGTCGAAGACTTTATGGAAGCCTTCACTGCTTGTAATTTTGGACAAGAAGTAGAGTTAGTCTTGCAAACGGTGGCCATTAAGCCGGAAGACGTTGCTGCCTTAGAGAGCATGAAAGACCAGTATCGCGGGAATCCGCAGGTTACTTTCTTTGAGAAAGCCGTATACGGCAAAGAGTGGCAAGAGATAATTGCAGAGATGGATGCTATCATCATTCCCTATGCCGCAACCCGTTTTCGGTACCATGGCTCCGGTATGCTGCTTACGGCCATCGGTCTTCATAAGCCGGTAGTAATCGCTGATGAAGTATGGCCGGAACTTTTAGCCGAGTACGATATCGGCATTACCTATGAAACCGGTAATAAAGCCGCTTTAACAAAGGCATTGGAGTGCTTCGTCAACACGTATTTTGAGAAAGCAAAGCAATATGAGGAAGGCTTAAAAAAAGTAAACGAAGATTTTTCGCCCCGGCGTATGGCGGACGACTTTGTTAAACTTGCGCGATAAACCAGAGAAAGCGGGAAATAATAATGTTTAAAAACATATTAGTTCAAGCCTTATGTAATACCGGAGATGTTGTGCTTTGCACTGCTGCCATCGGCCTTCTGAGAAAGGCGTACCCCGAAGCCAAGATTACGGTTATGGTGCGTCCCATATCGCGGGAAATAGTCGAAGACAACCCCTATATCGACGATGTAATTATAGCAGACTATAAGTCAAAGCAATCCTCCTTCGGGGGAATGCTAAAAATGGTACAAGATATTAAAGCCAGAAAATTTGATTTGAGTATAGCCTTAGACGGCAAACAACGTTCGGCGCTCTTGGGCTGGTTGGCCAGGATTCCGGTACGAGTGGGAGCAAATAATATTTTTAATCGTTTGCCCTATTTGCGAAGAAAAATGTTTACTAAGATTATTTCGCCGGACTGCGATACAAACAAATCGCACCAAAGTGAAATTTTCCAATCTATCGTGCGGCAGTTGACCGGGATTACCGGAGTAGCACCTCTATCCATGGCCCAAGTAAGAGAGCGCCACAAGGAAAAAGCACAACAGCTCATTAATCAGCTGCCTGCCCATGAAGAGCGCATTGCTTTATGTGTTAAAGGAACGTTTCCGCTGAAAGATTGGCAGCAAGAGAAATTTGTTCAGCTAATTGAGCGTATGAACACCAAGTATCCTAACAGCGCTTTTTATATTATTGGCGCTCCAGGCGATTATGATTATGCCGAAGAAATTGTTAAAGCCGCAAAAGTCCCTGTAGTCAACTTCTGCGGTCAGACCAGCCTAGTCGATTTGCGGGCTCTTTTGATGGAAACGCAGCTGTTTATTTCTGTATGTACAGGGGCTGTTCATATTGCTTCAACGACCGAAGTCCCCATTGTCGTCATCTATGGTTGCACCACCCCCGTACGCTGGCATCCTCTAAACCAGAACTACCGGGTGGTCCACGCAGGGTTAACCTGTACCCCCTGCTCAATTCCGGCCGATGCTTGTCCAGAGCACTCTTGTATGAAAAATATCAGTGTAGCGGATGTAGAAAAGGCAGTAGATGAATTGAAGGTTTAAAATGGAGGTGATTTAGATGAAGTTATCAAGTTTTATTTTGACTAAAAATAATGCCCGGTCTATTCGCTATGCAATAGAGTCGATAATTGAATATGTTGATGAACTGATTGTAGTTGACTCAGGTTCGGAGGATGGCACTCAAGACATAGTAAGGGAGTATACGGATAAAATATTCTTTAACAAGTTTGAAGATTTTTCCGCTCAACGTAATTTTGCGATTCAACACTGCAAAAACGAATGGATATTCTTTTTAGATGCGGATGAAGTAGTTGGTGAAAATTTTCCTCAAGCCATAAAATGTATGGGGGGGAAATATAGATCCTTATTAATGCCACGTTACAACCTTATTAACTTAGAACCTATGCATTTTATTCTTAGTTATCCTCACTATAGTGAATATCAGCAAAGATTTTTCCGGAATGATGGGGGATGTTATTTTGACCATCCTGTCCATCATCAATTGATGAATTCCAGGCCGCGGTTAAAATTATCGTTTTCTCACATATTCCATTTGCACTTTTTACTATGTGATTATGAGGCGAGAAAGGAAAGATCGAAATTTTACGAAAGCATGGATAAAGATGCCGGGTGGCCTGAATATTATTTGTTTGAAGATTTTCCTTTTACTGCGGCAAGTGTTAAAGAAAGGCCGCAAAAGAGAATAATGGATATGCTCTTAAATGATAAATCCTTGCTTTCTTATAAAGCAAATTGTGACCCTAAAGTACAATCGCGGTATGATTATAAGTACCGGGGATATAAGTGGCTGACGAAGACACGGCATTTATTTAATATATAGAGGATGATAGTAATGAAAATTCCGGTATCCGCATTGGTTCATACTCTAAATGAAGAAAAAAATATAAAAAATTGCTTAGAATGTGTAAGCTGGGCTGATGATATTGTAGTTATTGACATGCATAGTGAGGATAAAACGGTTGAAATCGCCAAACAGTATACGGATAATGTTTTCTTGCATGAACGTTTGCAATATGCGGATCCGGCAAGGCAATTTGGTTTAAATCAGGCTAAACACGAGTGGGTTTTGGTTGTTGACGCGGATGAGTTAGTTCCGGTCAAATTAAGAGATCGATTGCTGGATATAATGAGATCGGAAGAATATGACGCAGTATCTATTCCCCATTGCAATTATTTCTTTGGACATGCAATGATTGGCGCGGGCTGGGGCGCTTTACAAGATAAACATGTGCGTTTTTATCGTAAACAGTTTATGACATATGGAACAAAGGTGCATGGGTTTGCACAATTAAATTCGGCGGCAAGAGTTTATGAGATAAAAGAAGAGGATTGCGCATTTATTCACTTTAATTATATAGACCCCGAGCAGTTTGTAGAAAAGCTCAATCGATATACCACCATTGAGGCGGAAAATGCGTGGGATGCTCATGAACCTTTAAATAGAGCACGGGTTGTGCGGCGGATTATCAGAGAAATAACGAAACGATTTATAAAGAAAAAAGGCTACAAGGATGGCTTTCAAGGGTTTCTACTGGCCTGTTTGATGGCAGGGTATCAAGCGAGTGCGGCGCTGAAACGGCTCCTTATTGAAAAGTATCAAACCAAGGATGTACGGGAAAAGATTCTACAGGAGTACAGCTTAATTGCGCAGCAAGAAATAGAAAAGTATAAGATTGATGATGGAATAAAGGCGGATTAAAGTGAGGATATTTTTAATAGGGCCGGACTTTTTTAATTATACGCAAAGCCTGGAAAATGCCTTTCAACAAATGGGGCATCAGACTGTAACGCAAACCTATCGGAACTTCTGGGATGATTGCAGTTACTTTACAAAAAAAACAGAACGCTGGGGTATTACTTCTCGACGCGAACAATATTATCGCAAGTGGAATGAACAAGTGATAAATGTCGTGACGGAATTTAATCCTGAGCGCATAATTGTATTAAATGGAGAGTACTTGTCGCAGGAGACAATGGACAAGCTAAAGGGGAAGAATCGTCAAACGGTCCTGTGGCTGATTGACAGTATTTTGCGGTTTCCCCATATTGAAAAAGTCATTCATTACTATGATAAAGTTTTTTCTTTCGATCCTCGTGATGAGAAATATTTAATGGATAAGTATAAGATTGGATGTCCCTATTTGCCAGTAGGCTATGATCCGGAAATATATAAGCCTGGTTCGCAGGAAAGGGATATTGATATTTGTTTTGTCGGCAATGCTACCGCTAATCGTATTGCCGTATTGCGGCGCGTAGCGGAATATGCCTGCGGAAAAAATATTAAATTTACAGTAGTCGGTAAGTATTGGAGCGATAGATACTTTTGGAAAAAGCGGAGATTCGCCCGAAAATACGAACCACTAGGGTTATTTGTACAAAATAAGGCCATGAATCCGATTGATGTGGCAAAGTTATACCAAAGGACCAAAATTTGCCTTAATATACATATCTCTGATCATGATGGTATCAATCCAAGGCTTTTTGAGATAATGGGAACGAAATCTATGGAACTGGTGGACTATAAACCTAAGCTAATGGAGTTAATAGATATAGATAATGAGGTAGCAGTCTACCAAGATGCCGATGATTTGATAAATAAAATCGAATACTATTTAAATCATAGTGAAGAACGGGAAAATATTGCGGCTAAGGGGTATAAAAAGGCGTTGGAGCAATTTACGATTCGGCAAGCGGCGGCGGTTATTTTAAATAGTTAAATAGAGGTGGTTTGTTTAGGAAGGGCTTTTAAAGAAGCTCTGAGGGGTCTTCGCCCGATTTTCCTGTGTTATTTTGATTTAGTATTCCAGAGACTATTTTTTACATAAACAGCTAGTAGCGGTAGGCCAACTCCAGCGAGGGTATAGAAAACACCTACCCAATTCTTTCCGATTGTTCCATAATTCCCCAAAGTGTACAGCGGTAAATCCAGGAGTGCTATTTGAATTAATGTTACTAATTTGAAAGACAGTAGATGTAAAGCCATTATTGGCACAGTATTATTTCCAATATATTTAAGAATGTTTTTTGCACGCGGATTTGAAATATGTTTAGCAATATAAAACGTAAAATAAGTTCCAAAGAGGGTGCCGATAAGCAACATGGCAGGATCGGTATAGAAGTTTCTTCGCATATCCATTTCACTGTATTCACGAAGAAGTAATAAAATAAGGGTTGACGCTATTAAAAGCGGCTTACTATTTAGGTTAATTTTATTCTCATGTTGACGATAAAGATAGCCTAAATAAAAAATAAATACGACGACTAGTGAGACATTTATAAATTCCGGAACAAAAACCATAGAATTAATAATCCCAATTTTGAATTTAGTGAAAAGATTGCCTAAACAAAAACATAATAAAAGCAAAACTAGTCTATAATTTTCTCCATATTTAACCGATATTTTACTTATAACCCAGAATATGATATTTGCAGTAAACAGGACCGTCAGAAACCATAAGGGAGCCAGGAGTAACTCGGTTCCGTTGAATATAAAAATGGAAAGTGCATGATGTATATAGTCGCTTAGGGTATAAAAACTTTGGACGCCGTTAACGTTTGGATTTGTGCTGTAAATATTATAGTTAACGAAAACATTATGGAGGACTAGAAAAATGAGCTCAAATTTTATAAATGGAATATATAACGATTTAATACGTTTAGTTATAAATTTTGAAAAATTTAAAGTATAGTTGTCTTGAAAAAAGTAACCCGATATCAAAAAAAACAGAGGCATGTGAAAAAGATATATAAATTTACCTATGCCTCCCAGGCCTGCATGACCGATTACTACAAAAATAATTCCTAATGCTTTTGCGATGTCGATGTATTCAATTCTAGAATTCATGTAGTATAATACTCCTTGTCTATTTTTAGCTAATTATATAATAGCATAGTTGTAATACTATTTCGAGATATTAAGTTACTAGGGTAGATTTTCTGTTAATAATATTTTGCGGGGGAGTTTTTTCGATGAATAATAAAATAGTGCAGTTTGTGGCAATGTCTAAATACGCAGGTATGAGAGAAGATATTATCCAAGCTGGAGGTGGGAATTCATCAGTTAAATTAGAAGATGACCGAATGTTGATTAAAGCGTCAGGAGTTCAACTCGCTGATTTAACGGAAGAAAGTGGCTATACAGTTGTTAATCCAAAGGTAATAATCGAGTTTTTTAATAATAAAACAGTTGATGAAATTAATGCTAGTGATGAAAATAAATTATTGAATGATTCTTTAATTAGTGGCATGCGTCCATCCATTGAAACTTTCCTACACTCTATAACAGATATTTTTACATTGCATTCTCATCCAATGCTGGTCAATGTTTTAACAGCTCGCGAACAGGGCATAGAAGTTTTAAAATCATTATTTCCTCATGCTTTAATGGTTGATTATGCAACACCAGGTATTAACTTAGCTAAAGAATACTTTAAAACATATAATAATGCTAATAAAGAGAAAATTTTTGATGTAATATTTCTCAAAAATCATGGTTTAATTGTTAGCGGTAAAACAGGAAAAGAGGTAGTGGAAAAAACAGAAAAAGTATTATTAATGATTGAAGATTATTTAAAAGTGAATATGCAAGCATATCATGATGTAACAAAGATATTTTTTGAGATTCAAAAAATATCTTTGTTAAAAAATAAGATTGTTTATTTATCAAATGACATAAATATTAACATGAGCTTAAATAAATTAGGGGGATTATGGAATAGTTATTTTTGTCCAGATTGTTTAGTTTATTGTGGCAAACGTCCTGTAATTTTAAGAGAGCTGTTTACTAATGAAGATATTAAAAAGCATATGATGGAATATGGAAATCCCGTCGTTTTATATTATAAAGAAAAAATATATATATTAGCCAATAATTTGAAAAAGGCAAAAGAAATTGAAAGTGTACTGAGTTTTAGCGGACAAGTCGCAGTTTTAAATTCTAACTATAAAATGGATTTGTTAAGCGATAACGAACAAAATTTCTTATTGAATTGGGAATCTGAAAAATATAGACAGGAAATGAAATAAGGGGATTTATTATGCAGATTATTATACCGATGACTGGCTATGGGTCTCGATTTGTAGCGGCGGGTTATAAAGATTTAAAGCCTTTTATAAAAGTTCAAAATAAAACGATTATAGAGTGGATTATTGACGGGATGTTTCCAGGTGAAGAAGATATTACTTTTATATGTAGGCAAGAACATTTGGATAATGATGTTAGCATGAGCGAGAGATTATTGAAGATTGCACCAACTGCTAAAATTTTCGCAATATCCAATTGGCTAAAAAAAGGACCTGTATTTGATGTGTTACGCGCAAGTGAAATTATTGCTGATGATAAACCTTGTATTATTAATTATTGTGATTTTTATATGAACTGGAACTGGGAAAAATTTAAAAAAAATGTTATCGAACGTAGATGCGATGGTTGTGTGCCTTGCTATACAGGTTTTCATCCGCATTTATTGCCAGAAAAAAATTATTATGCGTCTTGTTTAACTGACGTTGATGATAATTTGATTGAAATTAGAGAAAAATATTCATTTGAAAAAGACAAAACGAAGGCCAAGCATTCACCAGGGACTTATTATTTTAAAAATGGAAAACTTCTCAAAAAATATTGCCAATTATTGGTCGATAGTGACCAAGCAATTAATGGGGAGTTTTATGCAAGCTTGCCGTACAACTTTATGGTAAACGACGGTTTAAAAATATGGGTGCCAACAAACGTAGAACATTTTTGCCAGTGGGGAACACCGGAAGATATGGAAGATTACTTATTTTGGACAGATACCATTAGGGGGAAGCGGTAATGAATATTATTATACCAATGGCAGGAGCGGGACAAAGATTTATTGAGGACGGATATAAAATACATAAACCGGCAATCCCTACGATTTATAGAAAAAATAAAAAGGCATTGCCAATGGTTGTTTGTGCAACTATGGACTTGCCTAATATTGAGCAAGATGGAAGTAATGTTTTATATATAGACAGAGACTTTCATAGGAATGACGGCGTCGAGAAAAAAATATTGGAATGTTTTCCTAAAGCAAGCTTTATTACTGTTGAGAGTTTAACGGAAGGGCAAGCATCAACCTGCTTATTGGCAAAAGATAAGATTAATAACGACGAATCGCTATTAATTGCCGGATGTGATAATGGTATGGTAATGAACTATGAAAAATTCAATCAACTGACAAATGAATCTGATGCTATTGTTTTTACATATAGAAATAATGAAGCTGTTTTAGCTAACCCCAATGCATATGGATGGGTAAAAACTGGTGAAAGTAATAAAATTACAGGGTTGTCTATAAAACAAGCAATTTCTGAGAACCCAATGAATGATCATGCAATTGTAGCAACATTTTGGTTTAAAAACGGGAAGATATTTGTAGAAGCTGCTGAAAGAATGATTGCTGCCAATGATCGAATTAATAACGAATTTTATGTGGATCAAGCTATAAAACATGTATTGGATTTAGGATATGATGCAAGAATATTTGAAATTGATAAATATATCGGATGGGGGACTCCCAAAGATTATGAAGAGTACATGAAAACTGTGAAATATTGGAGCTCGTTTGTTGAAAGTGATAAGTTTTTGGCTAGGGAGTAAATATGTCCAAAATAAACAATATACTCACCAAATTGCATAATTTTTATGTGTTTATTATTCTAGTTACTTTTTTGAAAGTAATATTAATGGGATTATTTTCATCGGATTATCAGAATAAGATGTTTATGCCTTTTGTCGATATATTTGTAACAAATATATCGAAAGGCTATTTTAATCCTTATGAATATTATTATTCTAATCATTTATTAGAATCTTTTCCTTATCCGCCATTAATGTTATATATTGAAAGCATAGGTAGTGTATTGATTCATATTTTTGGCGGAACTTCATTATTTTTTAGAAATATTCTATTTAAATTGCCAAACTTGTTTTTCGATTTTATGGGGCTGTATTTTTTAATGAAGTTATACCCTCACAGGCGGAAGTATGTAGGAATACTGTATTTTGCTTCGCCGATTATCTTGTATTCTACGTATATGCATGGGCAGCTAGACATTATACCGACAGCCTTACTGTTAGGCAGTATATACTATTTATTATCTAAAGAACCGTTTAATGGTAGTTTGTTTACTTTTTTCTTAGTTGCGGCATTATCCACAAAATTGCACATTTTAGCTGTATTACCAGTTTTATTTTTATATATAGTTAAACAGAATGAGGCAACCAAGGCTTGGAGATGGATGATTTATACATTCATTTTTACGATAGTAATAATGCTTCCTTTTATGAGCCAAGGATTAATTGCCACTATTTTGTTAAATAATGAACAAAATTTATTATCGCAAGTTTATTTTCAATTTGTGAATATCAAAGTATATTTACCAATTCTAGCAGTTTTATTCGTGTATTTACAGGAATTTATGATAAGGAATATCAATAAAGATTTGCTGATGAGTTTTTGCGGTGTTTTGTTCGCAACTTTCCTAACCCTGCTTCCGCCTATGCCTGGTTGGTACGTTTGGATTGTACCTTATGTAACCGGCTTTTTTATTAGCGTAAATGACAATAAGTATCGAAATTTGTGGGTTTATTTAATGTTAAATAGCTGTTATATATTATATTTTATTGGATTTCATAAAACAGGACATGTCGATTTGTATTTTCTAAATATGGATTTATCGATACTAAAAACGAGCAATGAAGTGCTAGTAAATACAGTGTTTACTTTATTATTGGGATTATTAATTTATACAACACTGTCTATGTATAAATTAGGGATTGCGAGTAATTCTTTATATAAACGGAAAAATACCCCATTTACCATAGGAATTGCAGGGGATAGTGGGGCAGGGAAAAGCACTTTAGTTGATTTAATTGATTTGATCTTGGGGACGAAAAACGTGCTGTTTATTGAAGGCGATGGTGATCATAGATGGGAACGCGGGGAGAAAATGTGGGAAAACTATACCCATTTAAATCCCAAAGCTAATTATTTATATCGACAAGCAATGGATGTTCAAACTCTCCGAAAGGGAGCTTATGTAACTCGTGTAGATTATGATCATAATACAGGGAAATTTACTAGAGAGCGCAAGATAAAACCCAATAAATATATCTTATTATGTGGGTTACATTCTTTTTATTTGCCGCAAATGCGCAAAGTTTTAGATTTAAAAGTGTATATGGATATTGATGAAACGTTGCGTCGTTATTGGAAAATACAAAGGGATACAACAAAGCGGGGTTATACAAAGACAAAGATTGTTGAGCAAATTGAAAGCCGCATGGATGATGCGCAGAAGTATATTATTCCGCAAAGGGAATATGCAGATTTGGTTATTCAGTATTTTGACGAAAATTTAGTGGATTGTTATTCCGAGGATTATGAAGTAACACTAAGTCTTAAACTTATATTAAGTTCGTCTGTCAATTTTGAACCGTTGATACAGGCGTTGTCTGCATATTGTATTGATATTACCTATGACTATAGTGAAGATTTACAAAAGCAAATAATAGTTTTTAACGGAGATAGTTTAAAAAACAATAAGATTGATATAGAGCATGTTGCTAACTATGTAATTCCCCAACTTGATGAAATCACAAAAGAGAAATTAGCTTGCAACAATAATGTTAACGGAATCATTGCTTTGGTTTTGTTGGCATTAATAAGCCACAAAATGCAAGGAGAGTTATAAATGATAAAAGGAGCTATCTTCGATCTTGATGGTACTTTATATGAGTATGAAGCAATAGATAAAATAGCAATGAATGAACTGGAGGATTATACATGTAAGTTATTGAGTATTAATTCTTTGGATTTTAACATTGCTTTTAAAAAAGGAAAAGTAGAAACGAAATCTATATTATATGATTGCGCGGCACAACACAATCGATTGCTTTATTGTCAAAAAACCTGTGAGAATTTGGGGGTAAGTCCGGCAATATATGCGCTTGACATGTATGAAGTATATTGGGGAACAATGCTGGAACATATGAAATTAAACAATGGTGTGATGGAGTTATTTCAAAGATTAAAGTGTAGGAATATTAAAACCGCTATATGTACGGATTTAACAGCGCATATTCAATACCGTAAAATTAGAAAGTTAGGTCTTGAGAAGTATATTGATTATATTGTAACAAGTGAAGAAATCGGAATTGAAAAGCCAAGTGAGAAAATGTTTCAGGCATGCCTTACAAAGTTAAAACTAATGCCAGAGGAAACCTTTTATATAGGGGATAGTTTTAAAAAGGATATTATTGGCGCTAGCCGGATGGGGATTTTAACTATTTGGTATAACGTAAACGAAGAAGAAGTAGAAGCTGATGGGAGAGCAAAATATTTAAATATCAATACTTTTTATGATGAAAGACTTTTATCGCTATGTTAAAACAAATTAAGTTACAAGAACTTCTAAAGTTTTTAGTTGGCGGCGGTAGTGCAGTAGTTACAGATTACAGTTTTTACTATCTTTTAATAAATATAGGAATTCCAATAACAATAGCAAAATTAAGTTCATTTATCTTAGGATCTATTATTGGATTTATTATTAATAAATTGTGGACTTTTGAAAGCAAAAATTTAGTAAAGATTGAAATTGCTAAATATGCGATATTATATATAATTACCGCATATTTAAATGTTAAAGTAAATAATTTTTTTCTAAGTATTTATAATATAAAAATTGTCGCATTTTTATTCGCAACCGGTACAAGTACTGTATTAAACTTTTTAGGACAAAAATTTTTCGTTTTTAGGAGATGATTACTTGAAATTTTCAATTGTTATTCCTTGTTATAATGAAGAAAAAAATATTCCTTTGCTATTAGAGAAATTCAATAATGCTATTAAAAGAGATGATATCGAAATAATTTTAGTAAATAATGGGTCAAATGATAATTCGGCTCAAGTTATTAATGAACTATTGCCCAACTATAAATTTGTAAAAACGATTACAGTTGAAATAAATGAAGGTTATGGGAATGGGATACTAAAAGGATTAGAAATTTCCGAAGGGCAATTTATTGGTTGGACACATGCGGATATGCAGACAGATCCGGCTGATGTAATAAAAGCTTTAAATATTATAGAGGAAAATGCAAATGGCAAAAGACTTTTTATTAAAGGAAATAGGAAAAATAGAGCCTTATTTGATCAAATTTTTACTACTGGAATGTCTATTTTTGAAACAATATATTTAAGGCAAAATCTTTATGATATTAATGCGCAACCTAACGTTTTTCATAGAGAATTCTATCAAAAATGGGAAAATCCCCCTAAAGATTTCTCTTTAGATTTATATGCTTTGTATTTGGCTAGAACTAGTAATTTCAATATTATTCGGTTTGATGTATTATTTCCGAAGCGAATTCATGGCTTTTCCAGTTGGAACACAGGGCTAGCCTCTAAGTGGAAGTTTATTAAAAGGACAATAAGTTTTAGTGTTAACTTGAAAAAAGGAGGAATACAATAAAATGGAATTCATCAGTCATCGAGTTAATATAAAGAATGAATTAAAGAGCTTAAATACAACATATGGAGTTGAAGTTGATCTTCGTGATGATTTAACAGGAAGAGTTTATATGCAGCACGATCCTTTTACTGAGGGAGAAGACTTTGAGGAATATTTAAAAGCTTATCAACATGGAACTATGATTCTAAATGTTAAAAGTGAACGAATTGAACATAAAATTTTAATGTTGCTAAAAAAATATAAAATAAATAAGTATTTCTTTTTAGATTCTTCATTTCCCATGATAAAATTATTATCCGATGAAGGTGAGAAAAATATCGCTCTCCGCTTTTCCGAGTTTGAAGGATTAGATACACTAAAATTGATGCAAGGTAAAGTTAACTGGGTATGGGTTGATTGTTTTAATAAACTTCCAATTAATCACGAAATTTACAATAAAATAAAAGAAATGGGATATAAAACTTGTCTTGTATCACCAGAATTACAAGGACAAGCTAACAAAATTGAAGAATATGCACAATATATAAAAAAACAAAATATTATTTTTGATACAATATGCACAAAAAGTTATAATATTGATAAATGGATAAATTATCTAAAGGAGTATAAATAAATGAAGGATTATTTAAAAAAACACAATTATAATATATATTTTATAGTTGCATTTATAACTATTTTTTTAATTTCAATAATTAGATATCCTTCATTATCCTTTAGAGCTGAAATATGGGCGGAATTAGGAACTAATTATCTAATTACTGCCATAGAAAAAACATTTTATGAGAATATGTTTACTGTTGACGCAGGATATTTAGTTTGGTTACCAAGATTAATTGCATGGATAACATATAAAATATTTCCTGTATTTTATTTTCCTTATATAACAAATATTTTTGGCTTAGGGTTTATAGCATTTTCATTATCATTTCTGAATTTCAGGGATTTTAGAAGTATTATTAAATCTGATGAAATTAGATTCTTTTTAAGTCTTCTTCTTGGTTTATTTATAGTTCCTAATTATGAAAATTTTACGTTTACTAACTTTAGCTATCAAGGAATATTTTTTTGCTTTTTAGTTATTTTTCTCAATTTCAAAAATATGGGGAATTTTAGTTTAATTGTTTTTTCTTTATTAACTGCATTATTTTGTATTTCTAAATTCCATTTTGTTCTATTTTTGCCCATATACTTAATAATTATAGTTTGGACATTAAAAAATAGAAACTACAAAGGAACTTGCTTTTTTCTTCCTTCAATTATTACAATGGGTATTCAAATCACCAATATTATTAAAATAATTAAAACAGATACTTTTATCCAAAATAATACTGTAGCACAAAAATCTCTTATCGTTACTATCGAGCATATTTTACGGGGTACTTTATGGTATATCCAGGCGTATATCCCTAAAGTATATCCGATACTAGCATTAGCATTCCTATCTATAATGATAGTTATTTTTTATCGATTATTTAAAGCGAGATATATTAGTCGCCCAGGTTGCCTATTTGTAATAATTGGGAATTATGTTGCTGTTGCGTTTATAAGTATCTCCTGCCTCTCCGAATTAGGCAATATAGAATTTTATTATACTAAAGGAAATAAAATTCTCTTTAATCGTTGGGATTTTGTTACATACGATTTAATATTTTTAATGGTATTTTTCTTGTTATATCAACTGCATAAGTATTTGGATGATATAAAATCTAATAAAAAAACTTTGGTTAAGAGATTGCTAATTTTATATTTAATTATTTCATTGGGAATGACATTTCATAAATCGGGAGAAGCCTATAATTCAACCAATTCGAATTCTTCATGGCGAGAATTTTATATATTGCTAGAGTATCCGGATTACTTTTTACCCATTAATCCATCAATTAATTTAAGTCTAGCTAAATGGTCTTTACGCAAAGAATGTGATGATTTAGCTAATATTGATAATGTAAATGGAGATACAATTGATACGAGTTTATTATATTTTAACAATAAGTATATTAGGGCTATATATTTAAAATATCCTAAAAATGAAGAATTAAAGGTTGTTGCTTACGATAAAAATAACAATATTATTAGTGAGGGAAAGATGCTTTCACAAAAAGGTAGAGAGCGAAAATATATTTTGTTTTCCGACAAAGTTTCACCTTACTATATTAAAATTATGTCTAAAGGCGGGCAAAATGTAATATTGGATCAAAATAATCCAGTTTTAATTGTTGGCAAATAAATAGGGGGTTAGAAATAATTTAATAATCGGGGTTTGCCTATGATCAGTTTTAAAACTCTATATAAACTGGCTATCAAAGTAAGTTTTCGTTAGGCGAAGCTGACGAAAGCCGCTGCAAACCACCAGAAAAACGGGGTAAAGTTGCAGTAGATTTATCGATTTCTGATCGGACGGAATAGGTGAAATCTAGCAATTAAAATTACCAATCATACCGCATTCTTAGTGCGCGCAAAATCGAAAATATGCAAAGAATATCATTAAATGTTGATATTGGTAGAAATATTTGGTAATATAATCGGGAGCGATTAAAAACTCTAATAAATATTTACATATAGAAAAATAAACAATCCCTAGGCACTCCTTAATCTGTGTAAAAGTTGAGATAATGGAACATTAGCTTTGGCCTGTTTATAAATCCAAATGAATAAATTTGTATGCGTATCACGTAATCTATGAGCAAATGAATTTCTTTTAAGACTACCAATGGTACAAAAAAAGATACGTTAGAGCCGTAAGTGACCAAAACCGTTTTATCGCAGAAATTGTACGTACTTGGTACTGATTGATTCCAAGATTACCTTTCGCTTGGCGGAAAAAAATTTCAATGGGCCATCTCTGGCTATAGTATTTCAAGATTGTCTTGGTGTCTAAGGTTATATCCGTACAAAGAAAAGTACGCAAAGCTTTCGGGTTCAAAAAAGCACCTTTAGGCCAACAAAACGAGACTACAGCATTATCGATATCATTTAAGGCACCTTCATAGCGATACACCCAATAGGCTTGTCGGTTCACGGTAGCTAGGTGAGCATCTTCTATTGCTATATAAACTGCAAAATCATTGATGGAAGTTTCTAGCCTTGCGGATAAATAATACGGTTGGTTTTGAGTCCACCAATAAGATGATACCCTTTTTTGAAATGAGCTTCGGTGACCTTTTTACAGATAAACCACAAATGGCAAAGTCCGTAAGCGGGATCTACTGCAGTAGATCCCCTATCATATGTTCAATATGATAGGGCAACGTCAAAGAGCCTGCAGAAAGTAATATGCATAGCAATTGATGTCCCCATACCGTTTTACATTCAAGATGAGAAAAAAGGAAATCCGTTGTTTCAATTAGATGTAACGCCTGTGACGAAGGCTTGGTTTTTAGAAATGGTATCATCATGAATGATAAAGGTTGGAGTTATTGTTTGCTTGGCGAATTGCCCTATAGCTTGCATGACCTGATTTTTCATAACTAAGCTTTATCCCAGTTGCCCGGATAAAAAATGTCCGAAAGTAGTTCGATGACAGGACGAAATACTGAGTTCCACAACATCAGTTACTTTTCCACGATATCCTTTTTGTGCTGCTCCAGCGATAAAATCGACAATGTGGCGATTGACTGGACGAAAAAAGTAGAGTGACAAATGTAATTTCGAATGAATTTATGGACTGTTGATTCATCTGATAAAATTAATGTATGAGATATTGACTCATTTCTTGTGTAGAATTGGTGTGGTAACTTATTCTATACCATGGTTGAGGATCTTTTTGTCCCTATTTATTTTTCTTAGGAATTAATTGGGCCTAAATTTTATCATTTATAGTATTATATATGGTAATTTGTTAGTACCGAAAGTAACTAATGAATCCATTTGTAAATGGTAAACTAAAATACAGAGTTTTAAGCCAGTAGAAATACAGACTTTCTCGCCACAAAGTACACAGTTTTTCGCCAATAACTAAGCAGTTTCCAGCCAGCTGATAAAATGTAAGCACGCTGAGTATGGAGGCTGCTAGAAATGAAGGGATATTCTGTGTATAGCAAAATACATCAACTCAAGGAACGTGGATTCCGAAAAGATACTGTGGCTAAAAGTCTTGGTATTAACTGGAGAACAGTGGATCGCTACTGGAATATGACCGTGGATGCGTATGAATCCGAAGTAGCTACGGTATTCAAGGCTAGGTTACTGGACGATTACCGGGACACAATCATCAACTGGCTGAGGGATTACCCCACACTAAGCGCGGCGCAGGTTTGCGATTGGTTAAAAGAACACTACAGCGCAAACTTTAGTGAACGCACTGTCTCCCGATATGTGAAAGGCCTGCGTAAAGAATATAATCTGCGAAAAGCGCCAAATCAACGAGATTATGGAGCTGTTCCAGAATTGCCGATGGGGCAACAGCTGCAAGTGGACTTTGGTGAAAAGTGGCTAAAAAATGTAGATGGTGGCCGCACTAAGATATATACAGCAGCCTTTGTTCTGGCACATTCCCGATTCAAATATGCTGAGCTGCAAAGCTGGCCCTACACCGCTGCGGATTTGGTGCGAGCCTGTCATAACTGCTTTAGGTATATGGGAGGAATGCCGCAAGAGATGGTCTTTGACCAGGACAGTATCGTTTGTGTAGCAGAAAATGCCGGCGATATCATCCATACCTACGAATTTGAAAAACTTCGGCAGGAGTGCAAACTTAGCATTTTTATGTGCCGCGGCGCTGATCCTGAAAGCAAGGGGAAGGTTGAAAGCACCGTAAAATATGTAAAAGGCAATTTCCTTGAAAACCGGCTCTACGTGGATGATGATATCCTAAACAGCAGCTGTCTGGATTGGCTGGAGCGTACCGCAAACGCAAAAATCCACGGAACGACCAAGCGCGTACCCACCGAAGTATTTGCCGAAGAACGGGAATACTTGCGTCCACTGGTTGAGTGTGCAGAAACCAACGGTGCCAATATTTGTAGAACTGTCCGCAAGGACAATACCGTTATTTATGACAGTAACCGATACTCCGTTCCGCTTGGCACTTACAATTCGCAGAAGGAAGTTTGTATTGTGCCCAGGGACGGCATTCTATACATTCAGACTGTATTTGGCGATCCCATCTGCCAACATCGCATTTCCAGCGGTCGCGGTCTGCTTATCCAAAGTACAAGCCACCAGCGCGACAGAACTAGCTCTCTAAACCAAATGCAGGCCGCAGTGGGCGAACTTCTTCTTGGTCAGGCAGATGATTTTCTCCAGACGATCCGCAAGGAGAAATCCCGTTATGCCAGAGACCAATTTAAGCTGATTCATACGCTTTGCGACCAGTATAATGTAGATGCTGTCCTAGAAGCTGCTGGTTTTTGCCATTACAACAAGCTCTACAGCGCGAACTACATAAAAGACTATCTGGAACACAGCGCCTTTAAACAACCAAAACCACTAGAACTGCCTATTCCGGTGAGCAATACAAAATATCATGTGACAACGCAAAAGCGCTCGCTTCATGTTTATGCCCAGGCTGGTGGTGACCGATGATGCGGCCAATTGACCGGGTAACCGGACTGCTTTCCGATTTACGTATGAACCCTGTGAATTTTGAAGTGCTTTTTGATGGTAAAAATATGCTATCGCCCCTTGAAAGTGTAGAATTATTTCTGCTGGAACAGCAACGACTTCGGGTGCAGAAACAAAATCTGCTGCGCCACCGCAGAGCAAACTTACCTGCTGAGAAAACTATGGATTCTTTTGACTTCGGTTTCCAACGCAGTGTTTCTAAAGAACAGATGTTGCGATTGAGTGATATGACTTGGGTTGAACAAGCATACAACGTTTGCTTTCTTGGTCCTCCGGGCGTTGGCAAAACACATCTTGCTCTGTCTCTAGCCGTGAAGGGGCTCAACTTGGGCTATGCGGTGGCATTTGAAACCTTGGACACTCTTATGAAGATTCTAAAGACGGTCGAAATTTCCAGAGCTAGCAAACAGCGACTCAAATATCTAAGTAGAACTGCTCTGGTTATTGTTGACGAAGTCGGGTTTATGCCGCTTTCCCCGGCAGAGGCTAATCTATTCTTTAGCTTTGTTTCCTCTATGGCTGAACGTGCTTCGATGATTATTACATCCAACAAAGGATTTGACGAATGGGCCGAATTCCTTGGCGATGCAACAATTACAACCGCAATACTTGACCGTTTGATCCACCACTGCGAGATCATCAACATGACTGGTGACAGCTATCGCTTAAAGCACCGCAAAAGTATTACATGAAAAACTCTGCACTTTGTGGCGGAAAACCCTGCATTTTACTTGACTGCTTACACCATTTTTGCTTATTCCTATTTTTCCTACTAAATTAATAATTCGGTTCAATTATTTGAATAGATAAAATCAAATAAAAGCCGACAAACCTATATTAGGTTTGTCGGCTTTTATTTTTTGAGGTCGCGAAAAAAATAAATTAATTATATGAGGAACTTTTTAAACAGCTATCAATTCTGGATGCTCGGTTGGAACGCGGCACATGGGAGCATGACCTATCATTCCTTTCTGCTTCGAGAGTTTTATCCGAAAGGAATGGAATTTAGGGATCGTAATAGACGAGAAACTTGTAATACCTTGCAGTTAATCAATAATCGTCAAAGGGAATGTCTTGGCTGGAAAACTGCTTATGAATCATTCATTGAGAAACTGTTGCACTTAGTATGACAAACCGTCAGTTGTTTGTCATTTCATAGAAAATTTTATTATAGGAGTTCATAAATGTATAAACTTTATAAAAATTATTTTTTAAAACTTTCAATAATCTGCGCAAATATTTTTCAAAAACAATTAGGATTTATTATGTTGGTTTTCTTTTTTAATATTGCAACAAGCGGATATGTATTATTTTATTCGGGTAAAAATTCGTTGCTAATCAATTATGCTTTTAGTACATTTTTTACATCATTTTGTGTAGGCGGTATAGTTACTTTAATTAGTAATTCTCATTTGCAGAAATTAGTTAGATTTTTATTAGTTAGTATTTTATTCATACTATTTTTATTAGACGCTTTTGTATCATACAACTACAAAACTTCGGTAGAGTCAGGAATGATAAATGCTATATTAGAAACAAATCAGCGCGAAGTTATAGAATTTTTTAGCACGTATTGTGATACTACAATGATGTTATTTATAATTTTTTTGCTGATTATAGGATCTTTGCTAGAAAAGTACATAAGAAAGTACATAAGTCAAATACCTATAGTTAGGATACAAAAAACATTGGGATTTATTTTAATTTTAGGTATATTATGCACGATAAGAGGTGTATGTATTTATAAGTCATCTTATATAGAAGAGTTTTTATTTCCAAGATTTTATATTTTCACGATGGAAGCAGTAAATAATATCAATGAATATAAAAATTTAAATTCAAAAGTCAATATTAATATCCCAACAATCATTGAAAATAAATCAGAAATTAAAAATATCGTTTTTATTGTGGGCGAGTCTACAAATCGAAATCATATGAGCATTTATAATTATTATAATAATACAACACCAAACTTAAAAAAAATGCAAGAAAATCAACAGCTTTTCGTTTTTAAAGATGTTATTAGCCCTCATTCAGTTACTAATCTAGTATTAAAAAAATTATTTACTTTTTGCAATTATGAATCCCATGCACCTTGGTATAACTATAATAATATAATTAGTATCTTAAAATTAGCAGGATATAAAACCTATTGGCTTTCTAATCAAGAAAGTTCGGGAGCTTATGAAAACAGTGCTACGGTCCTTTCAAATTTGTGCGATCAAAAAGTATTTACACGTTATAGACATTCCTTCGAAGATTATGCTGAATATGATGGTGCGTTATTACCGATATTAGACAACGAAATTAAAGATAAAGCGAAAAAAAAGTTTTTTGTTATACATTTAACGGGTTCGCACATTAATTATAGTAAGAGGTATCCAAAGGAGTATGATATTTTTCATGAACAGGATATAAAATCAAACTTTGGTACTAGTCAAAAACAAATAATTGCACAATATGATAATTCAATTTTATACAATGATTATATTATTCAGGAGATTATACAAAGATTCCAAAATGATGAAGCTATAATTATATATGTTTCAGATCACGGTGAGGAAGTTTATGATTATCGAGACTTTTTTGGTCATTCTGAAGAGAATGGTAGTAAATACATGGTTGAGATACCAATGGTAATTTGGACTTCTGAGCAATTTAATAACAAATATCAATCAAAAGTGAAATGTATTGAAGATGCTTTAGAAAAGCCATATATGACGGACGATATGATTCATACGATACTAGATTTAGCGGAAATTGAAACGCCAGAATTTGATGAAACGAGAAGCTTAATTAATAAGAACTTCAATACTCAAAGGAAAAGAATATGTCATAAACAAAATTATGATAATGAATTGGAGGACGTACAATCAAGGGCAACAAACTGAACTGGGATCGCATACCAGAAAGTCTTATCCGAGAAATAGGTAAAGAGTCCAGCGATGAGAGAAATTATAGGATCGAGGTGATCTCATGAAAAAGTTTTTGCTAATTTATAATCCCCTGTCTGGGAATGCCGGTTTTAAAAACAAGTTGGATGAAGTGGTCACTATCCTGAAGCAATATAACGCCTTTACCATACCGCTCAGGATTTCAGAAAACGAAAACGCTAAAGAATTTGTCTTGCTAGCGGAAAAAGAAAAAGTAGACGGCATAATCGTCTCCGGAGGTGACGGCACCCTACATGGTATAATAAACCAAATGCTTAATGCGAACGTAAATATTCCCATCGGCATAATTCCCAGCGGTACCAGTAACGACTTTGCCGGTCATTTGAATATAAAATATGATTTGACAGAATGTTGCCGTTTGATCACGAATGGAAAGACTCGAACGGTAGATATCGGAAAAGCGAACAATGAATATTTTCTCAATGTAGCAAGTGCTGGACTTTTAGCATCTGTAGCCCACAACACTGAGGTACAACTAAAAAATACCTTGGGCAAGTTGGCCTACTATCTTGAAGGACTAAGCCATTTACAACGCTTCCGCACATTAAAGGTGCGAATAACTGCAGATGGGCAAGTAATTCAGGGAGAGATATTTCTTTTTGCAGTAATGAATAGCAGTGTGGCGGGCAGCTTTCCTAATCTTGCACCTTACGCGAAGATTGATGATGGTAAGCTTGACTTGCTTGTCATAAATAAATGTCCAATTACTGAGTTGCTAGGCCTATCTCTACGTATAATGTCCGGCAACCATATAAACCAGCGAAACATTACCTATATGCAGGCGAAAGAGTTAGTAATAGAAGCTGAGGATGAAGTTGAAAGTGATCTGGACGGCGAGTTTGGTCCACGATTGCCGCTTACTATATCTACAGTTACAAACAGGATTAAAATTTTTTCAGACTAACCTTGGCCATTTTAAATAATCATAAGGTCATTGATCAATTTTGACCGACTTGCTATTAGCCAATTATTAAATTAAGGGCGGAAAAATATAGCTATATTACAGCGGATAGGAGGCAATATGCTATAAAATAGCATAGATTTAATGGAATGGGTAGAAAAATGTAAATAATATAATAATACAACTCTTGATTTATTTTTTGTAAGCTATTTGTATGCTACGGTGCTTTAATATGGAATGCTTTTACTCTATGCAGTTGAGTTGCTAGACAAAGACTCGCGCTACAAAAGTTATTTGGAAAGATGAATCATTCTGAAAATCGCTAAGATTTTCATTGCTAGACATAGTAGTTACCGTAATTTTATAATTAATAGGTATTTAATGAATTACCTATTAATGTAGCTTATACTTTAATCTAGCCAGAAACATTAAGGAAAGTATGGGAAGGGGAAAAGTTGAGGAGCTGAATTACACATAAGCGTTTTTTCTTGGCCGGAAACCAGTCTAGTGGATTATTGGCCCTTATCTTTAGTTTACGGAAATGGTTTATTTAGAACGTAAAACCATTACTAGAAGTCGGTCACCTTAGGCTTGTGGTTAAACGACCGGCAGACCGCAAGCCTAAGGTGACCGGACCAGCGCCTAAAGAAAACCCCAAGCCCTCGTGGCATCAATGAGCAGGAATTGGTTCTCTTATGCGTCGGATTGATGAGTCCATATCGATGAGTCGAATTGGGGATATCGGACTATTACGCAGATTTTGCGACGCGAGACGGGTAATGCCATCAATCGTAAGAAAGTTCGTCGGCTGATGCAGGACATGGTGTATATACACAATCTATCCCAAACCGCTCAGTAGGCGCTAAAATAAAATGTGTGAATAATTATTGACAGTATCCATCTTCCACTCGAATGCTAAAATAGTAATGTGCTATTGTATGCTAAGTCATTTGCATTTTGGAACATTGGCGATTTTTTTGATATAATTGACCGTTGCCTCCCTGCGGAGCTACATTATGAAGATCTTACATATTACTTTATACATAGTTAATTGGCAATTAGAGCTTTGAACAAATTTAGTAGTTCAGTGAATGCATAGCAAAGAATTCGTTTTAGAAAAATGGGAATAAATGCCTATAGATTAACTTAGGGTTTTATATTTTTGTCTTATTTTTTTAGAAAGTAGGAAAAAGGCTGTTTTTAAAATATCTCGAAACGATATATCGTTTAACCATTCTAATTTGATTATTCTCTTGTTGAGATTATAAAAACCAATATTTCTCTGTTGGTCTATAAGCTTTATAATAGTTTGAATCCTGGTATTAGTGATGCCCGAATCATTAAACCAACTTGAAATATTGTTTAGTTTTGCTGAGTCGAAATAAATGTTATCTTCTTGGGGCAATTTTTTGCTGTTTATATACCAAGATAAGTGTTGGGCAGTGTAAGGGAATGCCGTTCGAATTGCTTTGTAAAAAGCTTTCGGATAACCAGGACGATATAATGCAAAGGTTGTATCAATATCAGCTTCATATAATAACGGTTCTTGTGACAAGATATTTTCATAAAAGAGTGTTTCCCAACGAATGACAACATATTTATTCTTAAAGGTTTCCGGTAAATCATCAATTTTAAGGGAAAATCCGACCTTTGTATATTCTGGATAACGATTCAACAAATCATAAAAGTATTTTATGTAATCAGAGGGGCATTCATCGATTGGCAATATATCCGGGTCGGTTAAAACATAATAATTATTTTCAATAATATCATTAAATAGTCCACAATCCCATAAAACCATGTGGCCATAATTATTATCAAAAAAGTGTGCTTTATAAGGCAAACTATGTAAATATTTTAATAGTACCTGATCTGTTGAGGCATTATCAAGGATAATTATATTAGTATAATCATCTTTTTCAAGTCTTGAAATAAGCTGTTGTAAATAGTTTAGCCGATTAAAGGAAATAATAAATATTGGTATTTCTTTATAGCTTTTCATCAAAATATCTCCAATGCTAATCTGATTAAAAAATCCTTCATGAAATTATTTTTTGAGCAAAGGCCTCTCTTAAATACATCTAATACTCTTTAATCCATCACGCCAATAACTCCACTACTTATAGGTGCCATTCAAAATAGTTCCTAGTTTGTTTGCAGAAGTCTATTTCAAGGGAAAAATATAGTAAGATACAGTTTCACAAAAAAATAAAAGCCGACAAATCACCTAAAAATGATTTGTCGGCCTCATTCTACCAAATTAATCCACAGATAGCAACATTTTTTGATATAACCTTTAAATGTTCGCTACTATTCTTCCTCTTTCCCTTTTTTAAACTGGGTATCATGCAGTTTGCGATACAAGCCTCCAGCCGCTAATAGCTCTGTATGGGTACCTTTTTCGACGATGTGGCCTTTATCGAGAACGAGGATGACGTCGGCCTGGCGGATGGTGGAAAGGCGGTGGGCAATGACAAAGGAGGTGCGGCCGATCATGAGTGTCTCCAGCGCCTTTTGGACCAGTGCTTCGCTTTCGGTATCCAGCGCGGAGGTGGCTTCGTCCAGGATGAGTATGCGGGGGTTTTTTAAGATAGCACGGGCAATGCAGATGCGTTGGCGCTGTCCGCCGGAGAGCAACGTGCCGCGTTCACCGATTTGGGTTTCATACCCTTCGGGCATTGCGGTGATAAAATTGTGCGCGTTAGCCGCTTTTGCGGCGGTGGTGACTTCTTCCTCTGTGGCAGTTAGGTTGCCGTACAGGATATTTTGATATACCGTGCCGTTAAAGAGGGTAGTATCCTGCGGTACGATACCTACCTGCTTACGGAGGGATTCCAAGGTTACGGTGCTAATCTCATGATCATCGATGGTGATGGACC
>Ga0316604_10000756_pt1 | contig 34605 bp, 25 predicted proteins | sample OWC_soil_day20_C_FD_207650 | JGI IMG/M metagenome (GOLD analysis project Ga0316604, IMG submission 207650) | Wetland soil microbial communities from Old Woman Creek delta, Ohio, United States - OWC_soil_day20_CT | ecosystem: Environmental > Terrestrial > Soil > Wetlands | place: USA: Ohio... | reverse complement strand
TCCTTTGTTAGTTATGCGGTCGGCAAACCTGCATTAATTCTAACAAAGGAGGCTTTCTTATTCTACTACTTATAGCTATAAGCTTTTCGGAACCACATGCCTAGCATGTGGTTTTCTGCTTACGCAATAAGAAAGCCTGGTGCTCCTATGAGCACCAGGCTTTCTTACTATTTGTATTCAATTCGGAAAGTATTTTTTTTATGACGATTTGTCTCATATAAAATCACTCTCGCAAAATTTTATATTATTTTTCTATAATTTACCACACTTGCAAAGCGAATTCAATAGATAAACAGAGAAAACAACAGATAATTAAAGAAAATTTAATTTTATTTAATTAATTTTGGTAAATTTGGCTTTAAATCGCGTTTTTTCTTATTTCCATTTATTTAGTATTGGAAACATTGGTATATATCCTTATTGGGGTACATTAAAATATTAATATAATTCAAATTGGTAAATAAAAATTTCAATTTATTTACCAATTTCCAGTTCCAGTTTAAATTCTTTTTCCAGAACTTGCATTTGGTTGATAATATATTGAATTTTTTTGATGGTTTCTTTGGCTTCGCCTTTGCTAATAGACACTTCTTTAATCACTTCTTTAATTTTATCCATATTTTGGTTTATTTTTATTCTGTCAATTGTTATTCGCCGAGAAATCGGTAAACTAACATGATGATATTGATCACGATCTTTCTTTAACCAATACCTGATTTGACTAGAGTTTTTTTGTTCTCCAACCCATTGCGCACCATCAGCATACCGACCACATGAAAAAATTTTTAAAGTCTGTTTGGGACAATGAATATATTCAGTTTCTTGGTAATCACCCGCTTTAATAATTTTTCCATCAACAGTAACCGCTAATTCGTATCGATGTGTATTTAAATTTTTATTTGATAACTCGTGTACTTCTTTTATAGCGTCATCAGTTCTTATTAAATTAATAACGATTGTCTGTTTATATTAATTTTATTACTTATATTTATTTTGTCAATACATGTAATATTTGTAAAATGTTAGTTGTAATTTGCCAATTAATTTATATTGCCACAATTAATAAAACAGTAACTAAAAAGACAGAATATTAATCTAATAACAGCTTATTTTTGGTATAAAAGGTAAATAAATTTCATTAAAATCGCAATTGAATTTACTATTTTCCCCAATATTTTTTTTGTAATTATTTTTTTCCATTTTTAATTAATTGCCATGTGAAAATTCATAGCATCGTTAGTTGTGTATAAAAAGCAAGGATTAGTTCAGTCGTTTCATCAACCAGATTTTTCATTAATTCTTTTTCTTGACACTTTTTAAACCAAAATACTATGATCACTGAACAAAATATTCCATTATATCCATTATTTCATCACATTGCCCCCAGACATAAAAATGCTTAAAACCGAGCTAAGAATACATGATTATACTAGTATGCTAGAAATGACTCGAACATCCGACACAAGGTTAGAAAACCATTAAAATCCGTTGATTAATATTTTTATACTTTGATAGAGCCGCGATTTTACTATTGTTGCGGCATGACAGTTTTTTGTAAGCAGTCAATACAAATGCACAGATTTCAGCGATCAATTTGCGATGTTCCAGACGATAGCTGTTGCCGGTCATACTACTAATAATAATCTCACAGTGATGAATGAGACGATCAAGAATAGCTGTCGTAATATTGCATCACTCATGAAATCAATCCCTTCATTAAAGCCTTTATGTTAAGTAATAATGAGCAACATCCGCTCCGCCATGGAAGCAACAAAACCAAAAACAATTTGGTTTCTGAATCGCTAGCGGGATAAAGCTTACTTCATTAATTACAACCAGCATGACTTTATTCAAATACTGAGTCTGCGCTTACTGGTTGAAGAAATCTCTGCTGTTTTCAACATTTTTATCAGATTATCCAATGTCTCAAATGCGACTGTATAGCCAAGGTTCAACGATCTCATGATAGCACTAATCAGATAAGTTTTTCTTTCAGCGGCAAAATCGCCAATAACATTACTGTCGCTGATTTCATGACGCTTTGCCCGTTTGTGGTAACGAGCGAAGTTTCTTCATAGTTGGGAGCTTTTTTCTCCGGCGGAAGCGAAGAAGTTTCATTGTTGGCGGTTGCCAAGCCTTGCGAAGACCCTTCATAGTTGGGCAACAAAAGCGCCCGCCAGCCCTTTGCCGTTACTGCGTTTACGGCCCTTACTCCGTCCGCAAGGGCGAGCGAAGTTTCTTCATAGTTGAGAGCTTTTTTTCGGTGGAAGCGAAGAAGTTTCATAGTTGCGGTTGCCAAGCCGTGCGAAGATCCTTCATAGTTTGGCAACAAAAACGCCCGCCAGCCTTTGCCGTTTCTGGATTTACAGCATTTTCTCCGTCCGCAAGGGCAACCGAAGTTTCTTCATAGTTGAGAGCTTTTTTCTTCGGCGGAAGCGAAGAAATTTCATAGTTGGCGGTTGCCAAGCCGTACGAAGATCCTTCATAGTTGGGCAACAAAAACGCTCACCATCCTCTGCCGTTGCTGAGTTTACGGCACTTACTCCGTCCGCAAGGACAACCGAAGTTTCTTCATAGTTGAGAGCTTTTTTCTTCGGCAGAAGCGAAGAAGTTTCATAGTTGCCGTTATTTGATCGGAGCATAGTTCCTTCACAGTTAAACAGTAAAATGCCAATGAACCAGCTCCGTTGCTGGATCATTGGCATTTTATCCGTTTACGAAACTAAACGAAAATCTTTCACCGTCGAAAATATTTCCTGCGGCAGCGACGAAAAAGTTTCACAGTTGCCTTGACCAAAAGGATCGAAGGTATACGTCTAATAAGAACGTGGATAGAATCCATTAATTCTGTATGAGATAATTGCTCTAAAATAAGCGTCAAAAACGATCATTTAACTTTTCGGACTAATGGCCACTTATCAAAAAAAGTATTCATATAAAGATATACCATCATAAATGCAAATTGGCCAGCAAGTAAACCCATCACCGGAAAACCGAAGCCCATATCATTTCCAGCAAACGGCAATAACTTGAAATATTTTAGCCACAAAATTCCAACAATAGAACCTAAGACTATCCAGATAGCAATTCGAATAAGAACCCTTACAATTTGGTTGGATATCATTTGATTAGTGGGATAATCGTCGAATAAGTGATGCCAAAGTAATTGGGTCAGAACGAGAGATAATGCAAAGGAAGCTACTACAAGATCAATTGGAACACCAGGTAAAATGTTCATAGATCCAAGTATCTGTCTTAGTATAATCATAGTTCCATACCCACCCACCAAAGCAATAATCAGTCCAATTAATCCCATATAAGGTTGTTTTTGGTAAAATAATTTCATTGGATAATGTTCTCCACCCTCTGCTGGAATTAAAAACCAAAAAATAAAACATTCTGAAAAAGCCAAATATGTCGGCCAAGAACCCAAAGGCGAAACAGTAGCAATATGTCCTCCAATGGTAATATTGAGAAGACTCGGCATAATATTGGCAATCCAAACTAAAAGAGCAGCTACTGTACTAAACATCATTACGCCAAAACCATCCCAAGGAGCTTTGATGTTTCCAGCGAATGGCCATTTATGCAAAAGAGAAACAAACGGAATTTGAGCAGTAATTACAACTAAAGCATAAAAATTACTTACTTCAAAGCCCTCAATAGCCATGATTACTTCTTCTGCAGATTGTGGCGTAAACAGAATACCGAGGTTGAATGGTTTCCACCAAATCCCAAGAAAACCAACAAGAATTAAAAAACCAATTATACCCATGGCAAAACCAACGAATGTGTACCATATTCCAGCCCATGGTTGACGATCAGTAATAAAAGTCTTTCCATAGTTACCAAAAATTAACGTCTGCCAAATCCATGCGTTAATTATAGTCCAAAAAAAAGTGGCTTCAGCGAAAACAGTATAATACTTAGAAACAATTTTAGTTTCAGAAAGCGCAAGACCTGGGCCTGCCAGATAAGTCGCAAATGTCTTTGCAATTGTCCCCCAAACTGGCCAATAAACACAAGCTATAATGAAGCAAAGTCCAGTAGCAAAAATGCCCGTTATGAATACGCTTGAAAAAGTACGTTTAACTATATAGTCGCTCAATATAATTCGCCTCCTCTTATTCTGAATTTTCAATCATTGCTTTTTATACTATAGCCGAATGATATACCATTCCCCCTTCATTTACTTTATAAAAAAGCACTGCATCCCTTATATTCTTTATATTTTTGATGCAATGCTTTTCTTAAAACCGTCAATCGATTCAATTAAACAAAATATATCTCATTCTATATACACCCTGCATGCAATAAATAATATAATGACTTCTCCTTACCCATATCTAAATGCAACGCCAAAAGTACCGCGGGGATAATTCCATTGAACAATGCCTTTGTCTTTGCACATTACCCGGCACGTTCCGCATTCCAAACAGCCGGCATAATCAAAGTTGATTTCCCCATCCTTTAATGTGTACAATACCGCCGGACACACGACCAGGCACGGTTTGTCCTTGCAGGCGGCGCAGATAGTTTTATCAACCACAATATGTGGTTCATCTTCATCTACGGTGAATTTGTTTAAGCCCAATAATTCTTCCGGTCCCTGCCGTTTCACCGTCATATGTTTCGCACCCCTTTCCAAGCGTCCGCCATGATTTCTCCAAGCGATACATGTTTTTTCACAATCTTCCAGATCCCTTTTGTCATTTTCGGCGGCACTTGTCCGTCGATTTTAAACATATAGTTCATAATTTCGCTCGCCATCGCTGGGTACACAGCCGGTATCCGTGGTATGTCGATGATGTTCGGAAAACCAGCAAAAAGTTTCATTGTCGGGCTGAGTTTCAGGTTTTCCAGTTCCTTCATGTATAAAGATCCAACTTCCGCACCGTCACTCGCGCCCAATACCGCTCTAGCTGCCGCTATCCCACTAACAATCGCCAAATCAATCCCCCGGATGATCGTTCCGGTATTCAGTACAAATCCAGCCGCATCACCAATCGCCACGAAACCTTCCCGATATAGTTTTTGCGGCACGCCGTTCCAGCCCCGTTCGGATACCAGGTGAGCTCCGTATTCTACGGTCGTTCCGCCTTCAATCAGCGGGTAGACTGCCGGATGCATTTTGAAGTCCTGGAATATTTCGAGGATCTTTTTGCCTCGCTTCGCCGCCCCTTCTGGCGCAAAGATTACGCCGATAGAGATGGTGTCGTGGTTGGTGTAGATAAACCCACCGCCAGTGGTCCCTTCGGTGCAACCTAGCACGAGTCTGGCTGCACCTTCGTCACCGGTCAGGTTAAACCGTTGCTGGATGACTTCCGGCGGCAGTTCGATGATTTCTTTTACGCCAACCCCAACATCATGGGCAGTGATGTCTTGCCTCAGTCCCGCTTTTTGCATCATAAAGGAATTGACGCCGTCGGCAGCAATGACAATGTCCGCAAACATTTCGTCTTCGCCTGCTTTGACCCCGACGACTTTACCGTTTTCGATGATCAGATCGTCTACCCGAATCCCTGTGGCAAGCATAGCACCTTGTTCTTCCGCTTTTCCGGCCAGCCATTCATCAAACGGTGCTCTAAGCACTGTATAAGATTGCGGGACATCCCCTCTATTATAAGTATAGTCGACGTAATCGATGGTGGTGCCGCTTTGTTCGCCAAGCATCATGATCTGTTCCCGCACCACTTTTCGTTGTAGCGGTGCTTCGGCGTGCAGCCCCGGTTCTAAGAGTTCCAAAGCATAGGTATATACACGCCCACCAGTGACGTTTTTGCTGCCAGCACTGCTTCCCCGCTCAATAACCAAAACGCTTTTTCCTTCCTTAGCTAACAGATACGCACAAGCCGATCCAGCCGGTCCTGCTCCGACAACGATCGCATCAAATTTTTCTTCTTCACTCATTAATTTGTTTCTCCTATCATTCGCCTCAACTATTTGTTTTTTATCGCTTCCGTCAAAAGAGGGACAATTTGATACAAATCACCGACGATACCATAGTCGGCTGCGGCAAAGATCGGCGCATTTTCATTCGTGTCAATCGCTACGATCAATTTGGAGTCTCTGATCCCAGCGACATGCTGTACCTGACCAGATACCCCCATCGATAAGTAGATGACTGGTTTGACTTTTTGGCCCGATATACCGACATACGCTTCATTTGGCAACCAGTGATAGTCTTCCGCTACACTGCGAGTACAGCAGATTTCCGCGCCCATGGCATTCGCTAGGTCCTCAGCCAGTTTCATATCTTCTTGTTTACCAATACCCCGCCCTACACAGACTAGTTTTTCTGCGGACGTAATATCCACGCCTTGGCGAACGATCGGACAGACGTTACCAACGGCCATCACATCTTCCGTCTTCACTTCTATGGTAACAACTTCACCACTGCGTCCAACATCAGCAACTGGAACTTCATACGCCCGAGCTGGAATGGTGATGACATTCATCCCGTTGAGCACTTCTGTGCAAACAGCCAATCCGCCATAAATCATTCGTTCAGTTTCCAATAAACCGCCCACTACTTTGACGCTTTGCGCATCGGTAATAAGTCCGGTTTGCAATCGAGCAGCAACTTTCGCCGCCAGATCCTTGCCCCGCAACGTGCCACCAACGAGCAGCAAGGTTGGTTGGCACTCGGTTGTTTGAGCGGCGATCGCTTGAGCGTAGCTTTCCGGCCAAACATTGTCGCCCTTAAGTACAATGACTTTATCCGCTCCTGCGGCGATTAACGATTGTACCTCTTGTTCATAGATCGTAAGCACACATACTTTTTCTTGCAGTTGCCCTGCCAAATCACGTCCCAACGTGATCAGTTGCTGCGCTATAATTGTGTCTTCCGAATAGATCCAGATTCCTGCCATTACTCTTTCCTCCCTTTACAGTACGCCTTCTTTTGTCAGACTGGCAACCAAACTAGCCACTTTATCTGTCGGGGTTCCTTCTTTATAGATCACATTTTTGCGGCTCATCACAAACCCTTTTATACTTTTCACTTTGTTTTTGGCTGTAACTTCTTCCGTCGTCAAGCCCAAATCGGCAATACTCCATTCGGTGGTCGGTTTTTTTGCTGCTCCCAAAACTTGTTTGAGACTTGGAATTCGCGGTTTGTTAATTTCAGGCAGCAATGTAACAACTACTGGAAAAGAAACACTTACTTCTTCAGTGCAGTCACCGATTTTGCGGGTGGCAATCACTTTATCGCTTTCGATTTTCATTTCCGACACAAAGGTGATGGCAGGAATTCCAAGCAGTGTTGCTATGCGCGGTCCTACCTGTTGAGCATAGGTATCGGAAGCTCCTTCACCACAAAGAATAACATCATATTGGCCAATTTTTTTCAAAGCAGCGGCAAGTACGTTCGCCGTAACCAAAGCATCTGCTTTATCGGCCAATTCATCATTTACCCAATAAGCTTTCGCAGGACCACGGGATAAAGCATCTTTGAGCGATTGTTTAGCTTTACTATTACCAAAGGTCAAGCTTGCCACTTCCGCTCCAGTTTTTTCTTCTTGCAATACAGCTTCTTCGATCGCATTGCGATCATAATCGCTGATTTTTGATTTCGCCCGGCTAGTATCCAGATCCAGGCTCCCAGGATTGATTTTGATATCCTGTTCATCCAGAACCCATTTGTAGCATGCTATTATTGTAGCCATCTTTTATCCCCTTTCAAAAAAGAGGGGTGGGTTCTCCCACCCCTATCTAGTCAAAACTTAGGCCAACAAACGACCACTAATAACTATTTTTTGAACTTCTGATGTTCCTTCTCCAATCGTTAATAATTTTGCATCCCGCATAAATCGTTCTATATCAAGTTGACGGCTGTATCCAATTCCACCGTGAATTTGTACCGCCTTATCACATACCTCACAACAAATTTCAGAAGAATAAAGTTTTAACATCGCTGCTTCATACGTATACGGTAATCCTTCGTCACGCATTCTTGCAACCCGATACAGCATTGTTCTTGCTAATTCTACCTTTGTTGCCATTTCTGCTAAATAAAAGGCAATTGCTTGATTTTTACAAATAGGACGTCCAAACTGAACTCTTTCTTTAGAGTATGCAACTGCACGATCTAATGCACCTTGTGCCATCCCAACTGCCATTGCCGAAATAGCGATACGGCCTTCATCTAGTCCTTGCAGAAATACTGGAAACCCTTTATTCAGTTGACCTAGTAAATTTTCTTTTGGCATGCGGCAATTATTAAAGAATAATTCTCCGGTAAGCGAATTATTTAACCCCATTTTCTCTTCTGGTTTCCCGATGTTAAAACCCGGTGTCCCGTTTTCTACAATGAAGGCACTAATACCACGGTTACCTTTATCTGGATCAGTTTTTGCAGTTATAATATATGTTTCAGCAACTCCAATATTGGTAATCCAGCACTTAGATCCATTCAAAACCCACTCATCGCCATCCAACACTGCCGTTGTTTTCGTACCACCGGCATCAGATCCCGCGCCTGGCTCTGTAAGTCCAAAGGACATCAATTTTTCTCCTTTAGCTGCAGGCACCAAATATTTTTGCTTTTGTTCTTCAGTTCCTACATGCAATAGAGGCATGCAGCCCAAAGAAGTATGAGCATCAATAATGAGCGCCAAGGAACCGCTCTCGCGAGCAATTTCTTCAATAACAATTGCCTCCGTTATCACACCTGCTCCTACACCGCCATACTCTTCCGGAATAGACACTCCCATAAAGCCCAATTCCGCACAACGTTTTACCCATGCCCAAGGGAATTCATGAGTTGCATCCAACTGTTTGGCAATCGGCGCTACCTCCTGTTGGGCAAATTCTCGTGCGACTCCCCGCATTAATTCTTGTTCCTCAGTTAAAAAATGTGACATTGTTTTTCCTCCTACAATTAAATTATTTTTATTGAGCTCTTTTTTGCAAATAACACAACTTAGTCATTTTAATTTTTTAACAATTTCCTGTTTAGTACCGAAACACCCATGATTTATATGTATTTCTTTTGTTTTAGATCTTGAATTTTTTCATCTGAATAGCCTAGAACTGTGCTCAAGACGGTCTCCGTATCTTGGCCTAATGTTGGTGCTCCTCTCCAGACCTTTCCTGGAGTATCGCTAAATTTGGGAACTATGCCGAAAGCTTTAATTGTCTTTTCTAATGTCTGATCTTCATATTCGATAATATCACCACGATCCAGCCAATGAGGATCTTTAACTGCATCTGAAGCATTGTACACTTTGTTACACCCGACCTTAGCCTTCGACATAATTTCTACTACCTCATCTGCTGTCCGTGCAGCAACCCACTCTATCGTTTTGCGTTGAAGTTCTTGCCCTTTTTCCGAATTTACCGCTGGCACTCCGCTAGAACAATCCTTAAAATTAAAATATTCCGCATCAAATCCAACCGCTTTGATAAAACGTTTATATACGCCAGGGCCAAAGGCACCAATCACTACAGCATCCCCATTTTTGTCTTTGAACAATCCATATGGTTGGAACGCATCCGCTTTTGAGGCTTGGGTTCTTTGACGTATGATATTTGCTTCTGTAAAGGAAACGAATGTATCGGATAACAAACGAGCACCGGCTTCGAACTGGGCTACGTCAATCGATTGGCCTTTGCCGGTTTTTTGGGCATGAATATAACCAACTAAAGCGCCAAATACAGCAGTAAGCGCTGCTTGGTAATCATTCAACCATGGTTTTGTTACTGTTGGTAAACTATCCTTATCACCATTCAAATTTAGAAAACCGCTAGCTGCTTGACCGATCATGTCGTATGAAGCTCGGTCACATACGTCTGAAATGCCACCAAACTGAGGACGCCCATAACCACTGACATGAACAATGACTAGCTTCGGATTTGTTTCCAAAAGCAGTTCATCAGTTATCCCATACTTATCTAACCACACTAGATTTTCCATAAAAATATCCGTTTCCTTAATGAGTCCAAGGAATAGTTCCTTTACTTCCGGAATTGCCAAATCAAGTTCTAATCCCATACTTAAGCGATTTCGCCCATCTTGGGCCCAACTAGTGCTTACTTTTTTGCCATTATATTCGGCAAATGGGGCTAATCCACGATAAGTATCCCCCACACCGGGTCTCTCAATGTGGATAATCTCTGCACCGAAGTCTGCCATCATGTTTGCCGCATGCGGCATTGCAATAATAGATCCGGCACTTACTACTCGTACTCCAGCTAACGGGCCAAACTCGGGAACGACCATCTTTTTTGCTTTCATTAACAAGTACCCCCCTTTATAAGTCTGCACATATCTAATGCAATTTAAATGCCAAAATACGGGAGGTTTGTTCTTATAAGAACAAACCTCCCGTATTTTGCAACATTTTAACTCTATATAATTTTTTTTACAATTCAAAAAGACAAACTTATATAGAAAAAATCGCTTGCATAAAATGTGCGATAATGCACATAAAAAGCCAAAAAACCGCTATAATATAGACATTTATTAATAAATATACCCACAAACAGCATGTGTATCATTACACATCAATTGTGCAATGATGCATCTTTTTTGAATATTCCATACTTCTGTTTCTTTCTGGTTAATGTCGAGATATCGATTCCCAATTCTCTAGCCGCATCTTGAAGTACATTTGTTTTTTCAATTCTATGTAAAATAATCGCTTTCTCCACTTCGTCAATGATTGTTTTTAACGGCAATTTATCAGACATACGAACAGCTTCAGTTATTAAAAGCTTTTTAGAAAAAGTTTCAGGCAAATGCCTAATTCCAATCACTGACTCTGGAGATAAGACAACAAGCCGTTCGATAGCATGTTCTAACTCACGAATATTACCAGGCCATTCATAATTTATTAATGCTTCGACCGCTTCTTGTTCCATTGTTTTAGTTTGATGAAATTTTTCATTAAATTTATTTAAAAAGTAAGAAATTAATGGTGCTATATCAGTTCTTCGTTGCCGCAAACTTGGTATATTAAGTTGGAACACATTAAGTCGGTAATAAAGATCTTCACGAAATTGATGTTTTTCCACCAGATTTTCTAAATTTTTATTGGTTGCCGCAATAACTTTTATATCGATTTTCTTCTCGCGAGTGTCGCCTACTCGAATGATAGTTTTCTCCTGTAATACTTTCAATAATTTTGCTTGCATAAATAAAGGAATTTCAGCAATTTCGTCCAAAAACAATGTGCCATTGTCAGCCATCTCCAACAAACCTGGTTTACCTAGCTTATTAGCACCAGTGAACGCGCCAGGTGAATATCCAAAAAATTCTGATTCGAAAAGAGTTTCAGGTATTGCCCCACAATTAACATGGATAAAATCTCCTTTTTCAAACCTAGAACTATGTTTATGGATGAATTTAGCCAATCGATCCTTACCTACACCCGATTCTCCAAGAATAAGAACTGTAGAATCTACACTTGCAACTTTCATGGCCATTTGCAGTAAGGTTTTTGTTGCAGGATCTTTAGCAATATAATCCTCAATTTCCAGTTGTTGCAGCGATAAATCTTGGAGTTGTTCTTTGTAATGTTCTGACTGGCTTTTCACAGTTTCAAGTTCTTTGTAAAGTTCCGTTAACAAAGTCCAATCTCGCATAGTGCATACTACAAACTTTAAAGTCTTATGTTCATCGCAGACGGGCATTCCAGTCACAATAACTTCTCTATCCATATGTTTGTATTTAAGTATAGTCGTTATTGGCTTCCGTGTTTTAATAACCTCCTGGCAGACGGACTTAGAAATATAATCCTTTTCTAACACGTATTGTACATTGCGACCAATTAGTTCTTCCCTCTGTATAGTTGTAACTTTTTCGAAATAACGATTAATATTCGTAATCATACCATTGCCGTCCGTTATAAAAACTCCAACTTCTAATGCATCAAAAACTTCCGCTCCAAAATCTATTAAATCACCCATTAAATGCAAACATCCTCCTTCATCTCATGTCCTCTATGAGTACATGATCAAATGATATATTTTGTCTGGCTCAGAGGTATGCAATTCATCAATAATACTCTTAGTGTTAAATTCTAACGTATAATGATTTTTTCTTATTTATTATTCCATTATACCTTTTTTTTATTTTTGTGTCTCACCCTATGGAAGCATTATACAGAGCTTTACGGCTTCTATTTTGACACGTAGGAATTTTTTGAAACCTACTCTCATCTCTTTTAAGTCACGTGCCATTAATGCGGTACTTTAGGACACTCTTTGCAGCTTATTTTGCAACAAACAAAAGAAGCCGAATATTTTACAGCTTCTTTTTAATGCGTATGTTCACTCTATACTATGCGTTAGTAATCAACACCAAAAACTTCTTTCCTTCCCATAACAACCTTTTCATCTACACAAAATACTCCGGTTCTTTCCTGGGAATCGTATTTGCTTCCTCAATTTCACGTATATGAGCCATAAAGACTTCGTTGTCGAAATATTTCGCTCCTACCGGACACTTTTTGATGCAAGCCCCACACTTGATGCAAATTCCGGGGATGCGGGCCACATTTTCAAGATCAATTGCCTCCATAGGACAGATCTGCGCGCACAGCTTACAGTTGATGCAGCTACTGTTGGTAATGGGTTTGAACGTTTTTATCCGTACGAGAGACCCGTCCCGATTGACAGGGGCATAATATGACCGGTATGGCCGATTTCCTTTGATGTCTACGGCTCCGGTGGCGATTTTTTCCGTCAATTTTTCCGCAAGACGGTTCGCAAATCCATCAATAACGGCCATGTCGCTGGCATCCGGTCTGTTCTGAGCCAGAACACGAGAAAGAGAGTGCTCTACCAGGAATGCGCCACCACCGATCACCTTGAATTCCTGTTCAACAAGTATATCCGACAATTCAATCAGGGCATCATCATAAGCCCGGTGCCCATAAGCGACTATAGCTATTGCCGTTGCACCATTGCCCTGAACTGAATTAAGATATTTCAACAATACATTAGGTACCCGCCCCGCATAGACAGGAACCCCAAAAACCACAATGTCTTCTGTCGAAAAAGCGAGGGGTTTTTGCCGAATGGCCGGCGGCGTAAAATTGATGGAGAAACAACCCCCTTTCGCGTTAATCAGCGAAGAAACTCTGCTCGCCAAACCCATTACGATAACTTTAGTATTCCCCATCGGACTGAAATACACACCCGTCACTTTCTTGTCCATTTTGTACAACCTCCTGTTTGATGACAATGCCATAACAACTGACGATTATAACCACGTAACATCCAAGCGGTTTCTATCTACCAAACGATGAAATGTATATTTGGGATAACCAACCATAATTGCTCCGGTAATTTTTTTGCCTTCCGGTACTTTTAAAACTTGAATAAGCGGTAAGTAATTATCAAATCCACACATTTCAACAAAACCACTCCAACAAGTTCCAAGTCCTATTGAAGTTGCGTATAATTCAGCATAAGCTAGCGCAAGTACAGCATTATCTCTGCCAAAGGTATCATCAGAAGAAGATAAAGCAACAATTAAATGCGGGGCATCTCGTAAAATTATATCCTTATGAGTTCGGCGATATATTTTGGTTACACCAGCATATCTTTTGGTCCATTTTTGACCGTTACTTATTTGAACTTCAAGCCAATCGACTACGACTTCAATAATTTTTTTCATGATTTCACGATCTTCAACAACTATAAACGAGACTCCTTGTGAATTACTCCCCGAAGGAGCATAGCGTGCAAGATCAAGTAATTTAAACAAAATTTCCCTTGGAACTGACTCCGGTCGATAGCAACGAATAGATCGACGCATTCGCATAAAACGAGCAACCATCGCTTCGTCTAACTTAGGCATATCCTTTACAGAAATTTGCTTTATTAACGGGGTCTTCAAATTATCCAGTGCCTCTTGTGGACAAATTGAAACACAATGGCCACAAGACATACAAGCTTGTTCAAGTATCGCATATGGATAACTGTTTATAAAACGAATTATTCCTGCCGGACAAACTTCAATACACATTCCACACTTCACACAACGAGTTTTATTGATCGACAATATTTCCATATTAGCCACCTTTTCTATACCAGTTAAACTATTAGATACGCTAAAAATATCTGGGAAGCCAATAGTTACAGATACTTTATTTCGTTAACAATGACTCAAATCTATTTCCAGTTTTCATATCTACGTCCATTCCGTGATTAATTGCGGCTTTAGCCAAACGCACCGCCGTAAGACTAACAGTACATATGTCGAAGCCATTGCTTTGGCTTCGGACATGAGCATTTCATGTGGCACGACTTTTTCAACTAATCCAATATTTAACGCGTCTTGGGCAGTAATCATTTTTCCAGTATAAATCATTAGTTTTTCCATACCCCTTCCAACCATTAGTGGAAGACGTTACGTGCCACCAAATCCAGGAATAATACCTATTTTCACCTCGGGTTGACCAAGTTTTGCTTTTTCATATGCAATTTTTATATCACAAGCCATTAAAATTTCAGTCCAACCGCCCAGAGCAAATCCATTTATGGCGGCAATAATAGATTTTTCAAATTCTTCAATTTTATGTAACAATTCTTGACCAAGAGATGCAAATTCTTTTCCTTGTCGAACATTCATCGGTTGCATTGCTAATACATCTGCTCCTGAAACAAAGGCTTTATCACCATCGCCGGTTAAAATAAATACATTGACTGCTTCAACATCTTTTGCCCAATCAATAAGAGCAGATAGTTCTTTTATTAATTCGTTATTCAATGCGTTCAATGCGTCTGGGCGATCGCATTGAACAATACCGACTCCTTCCTCAATATCTAGCAACAAATTTTTCATAAGTTTCATCAATTTCTCTGCCATTTTTTTATTCTTATCGCTCTAATTTTAATAAAACAGCTTAAAAAGCATACCACCACATGGTATATAATGATACGATTACAATTTACTTTAATGCATTTTTCGTGCCATTCAATCATGATGTTACAGATACGCTCTAAAACCAAGAAATAATTGTTATTGTTTCGATGTCTTTTGAAGAATCGAATAATAATTACACGTATTTCCAATATGCATTTATGCACATGTCATAATTAAAATCATTCTTTATCCTTACACTACAAAATCAAAATTACATATGCTATTTTAACCATTATATGTGCAATAATGCATATCAATATTTAAAATAACACTGTTCTGTTTAATGTGCTGATTCGACAAATTTCAATATATCGCATGCATGTCGAAAAGTATAGCCCTTAGGTATGCAACGCTTATATCGTCAAACCTAACTTTACCAATGTGAATACTAGCGAAACCCTATTACCTAATTTAAAACGTCATGAAAATATCAAAAAGTTTAATTCCCGTTCGATCGAACGGTAGTTTTAAACCATAGACAATAATACATCGTTCGTCTTTCGTCAAGCAGGCACAGTAAGCTATGTATGATACAATCTGAAGATCACTAGACTTATTATTTTTTAAACAACCACCATGCCTTAATTTTCCAATTAATACAAGAAACAACTACACTTATTCATAATATTCAGGTGCCAGTTTGAATCTTTTGAACTGTTCCATGTCATGAGAATACATTATCCGACTATGGCTTTTTTCATTCAACTTACGAACTTTTTCGATAGATTCCAGACAACTTAAGTTATCGTAGAAAATGTCTGACTGATTGATCCGCGAGCCATAGTTTGGTGCCATATAAATACCATCCGAAGGAAATATATAAGTACAACTATTTAGATGTACGACAAGCCCCAACACTTCCGGCGTATGACCACGCAAAGTGATTATCTCGATACCCGGTGCTAGTTTGAGATTCTTTGTAACAAAATGCAGTTCTCTCGCAGGCGATTCTATATCAGCTCTTATGTATGGACCGCTCGACCTACTTTCCGGTTGGATAGCTAATAATCTTTTTGCATACTCGTAATCAGCTTTAGGCCAATAAATATCAGCATTTTTAAACAGAAACAACCCACCTGCATGATCCAAATGTCCATGTGATAAGATGACCGTCTTGATATCTTGAGGTTTTAAACCAATTAAAGCCAATTGATTAATAAGCAACTGTTGCTCGGTACGATAATATGGGAACTGTTTTATTGTTTCATTAGGCCAATATCCTTTCATTGCTTCTGGGTGACTGCCTGTATCAAAAAGCATCCACCCCTTTTCTGGGTGATCAATAAGAACACAATAACAAGGAGACTTGATCCATTTACGATATGGATTATGATTCGATATCGTGTCTAAAGTTGGATTAGAAACTAACAAACTCTCATCATATTCCACCCATCCATTATCGAGAATGTACATTTTAATAGGGTGCATTGTCAATTCCTCCATAGCTCTTTGTTTAGGTGTATGTATTAATTTCAGGTTAAAGTGCCGAATACTTGGTTCATTACAGATCGTCAACACTTTTCTCAGTAAAATCTTGACGAACTGTAATGAACCTGTCAATAAAACAAGATCAATCAATACAAATATCAACTTTAATCTCTGCTTACGAAATCATACTGTTATGAAAATGGCAAAAGTTTAACAATAATTAGTTAAATTTTGCCATTCTCGTGAATCTCATATTTAATTGTAGCTAAGATTACACTTACAAACGTAAGCATATTTGTATACATATTCGAAACGGTTGTCCCTTTTACAATAAAGATAACAGTTGTAATTGTTGCTATTAAATCTTAATAGTAGGCAAAATTAGGCTTGTTTCCAATCCTTAAAAAGATTTATTTATAAAGATAATTGGGGACAATCATTTTTATGGATTGTCTTCTGCCGACCTTAACGGTACGCTTAATTCCTCTTTGTTTTTACAACTAGAATCCATCTTAATTCTCAGATCCCAATAATTTACCAACCATACCACCTGTGACCATCTTCAAAACTTCTGATGCTCCCACCCCAATATCGAGAAGTCTGCCGTCTCGGGCGTAACGTTCGATGTCATTATATTTCATGTAACCGTGACCACCAAATATTTGGAGAGCCTTATGGCAGGTTTCGTTAACCGTTTCAGCCACCATCAGTTTCGCAATAGATCCCTCTAATGAATAATCTTGTCCGCTGTTGCGCTTAATTGCTGCGTTATACACCAAAGCCCTTGATGCTTCAACTTTCACATACATATCAGCAATCATTTCTTGAATAGCGTACATTGTAATCAGCGGCTTACCAAAAGCTTTCCGTTGATTTGCATACTTAGCCGCTTTTTCAAGTGCCGCTTCAGCTATACCTAACCCCATTGCCGCCATCCCAAGTCGGCCTGCAGTTAACGCAAACATAGCTACTTTAAACCCTTCATTCACTTTGCCGACCAAAGCCTCTTGCCCAACCGCACACTCTGCAAAATTCAAACCTGTAGTTTCTGAACTTCGACAACCCATTTTGCCTTGAGGTTCGCCGATTTCAAAACCCGGAGCGCCTTTTTCAATGATAAACATACTTATGCCTTTTGCACCAGCCTCTAAATCCGATTTTAATCCGATAAGGTAAATATCGGCTAGGCCTCCGTTAGTACAAAACCATTTCGCACCTTTCAAGAGCCATCCCGAATCAGTTTTTGTTGCCGTGGCAGTTATAGCCGCAGCATCAGATCCCGCTTGAACTTCGCTCACACAAAATGCACCAATTTTTTCACCTTTCAATAAAGCAGGAAGATATTTTTGTTTCTGAGATTCAGTGCCGAATTTCATAATAATATCTACAACCATCCAATGAACGTGAACAGTCAAAGCTACTCCAGCGCTGACTTTACTAATTTCCTCAATAACCTTGTATGCTGTCAAGGCATCATACCCACCACCGCCATATTCGATCGGATAATTCACACCAAAAAAGCCTGTCATACCCATCTCAGCCAATAATTCTCGAGGAAATCGGCTTTCTTCATCCAATTGCTTAGCAAGGGGTCCAAGTTTTTTTGAACAAAACTCTTTAGTTTCCGTTATCACATTAATCCCCCCATTTTATTTATGTAATTCTTGTTGTCACAAAATTCCCATCACTAACGAATAACCCAAGTGAAATAAATCATTGTTTTCACCAAATCACTCCATCCTAAGTCAACAACCTGCAAATGAAAAAAGCGATTTAGCGAGCATAAAATTAGCAGTGTCATAATTCAACGGCACAACATAGGCTTAAAAACAAACAACTTAACAGTTAACATATTTCAATACACCCTCATAACAAAAATCCATTAAATCCCACAAAAAACTAGAAATAGTAGAAATTATCTATTCTTCACTGTAAATTGAATACTTTCGAAGCCATAGTCTAATACCGTTAATATTTCAAATTACTATTTGCACAAAACCGATTATTTAACCCACTGTTAATCATGATCCATTTTTTTAATTAAAGACTTACCCATATCTAAATGCAACGCCAAAAGTACCACGGGGATAATTCCATTGAACAATGCCTTTGTCTTTGCACATTACCCGGCACGTTCCGCATTCCAGACAGCCGGCATAATCAAAGTTGATTTCCCCATCCTTTAATGTGTACAATACCGCCGGACACACGACCAGGCACGGTTTGTCCTTGCAGGTGGCGCAGATAGTTTTATCAACCACAATATGTGGTTCATCTTCATCTACGGTGAATTTGTTTAAGCCCAATAATTCTTCCGGTCCCTGCCGTTTCACCGTCATATGTTTCGCACCCCTTTCCAAGCGTCCGCCATGATTTCTCCAAGCGATACATGTTTTTTCACAATCTTCCAGATCCCTTTTGTCATTTTCGGCGGCACTTGTCCGTCGATTTTAAACATATAGTTCATAATTTCGCTCGCCATCGCTGGGTACACAGCCGGTATCCGTGGTATGTCGATGATGTTCGGAAAACCAGCAAAAAGTTTCATTGTCGGGCTGAGTTTCAGGTTTTCCAGTTCCTTCATGTATAAAGATCCAACTTCCGCACCGTCACTCGCGCCCAATACCGCTCTAGCTGCCGCTATCCCACTAACAATCGCCAAATCAATCCCCCGGATGATCGTTCCGGTATTCAGTACAAATCCAGCCGCATCACCAATCGCCACGAAACCTTCCCGATATAGTTTTTGCGGCACGCCGTTCCAGCCCCGTTCGGATACCAGGTGAGCTCCGTATTCTACGGTCGTTCCGCCTTCAATCAGCGGGTAGACTGCCGGATGCATTTTGAAGTCCTGGAATATTTCGAGGATCTTTTTGCCTCGCTTCGCCGCCCCTTCTGGCGCAAAGATTACGCCGATAGAGATGGTGTCGTGGTTGGTGTAGATAAACCCACCGCCAGTGGTCCCTTCGGTGCAACCTAGCACGAGTCTGGCTGCACCTTCGTCACCGGTCAGGTTAAACCGTTGCTGGATGACTTCCGGCGGCAGTTCGATGATTTCTTTTACGCCAACCCCAACATCATGGGCAGTGATGTCTTGCCTCAGTCCCGCTTTTTGCATCATAAAGGAATTGACGCCGTCGGCAGCAATGACAATGTCCGCAAACATTTCGTCTTCGCCTGCTTTGACCCCGACGACTTTACCGTTTTCGATGATCAGATCGTCTACCCGAATCCCTGTGGCAAGCATAGCACCTTGTTCTTCCGCTTTTCCGGCCAGCCATTCATCAAACGGTGCTCTAAGCACTGTATAAGATTGCGGGACATCCCCTCTATTATAAGTATAGTCGACGTAATCGATGGTGGTGCCGCTTTGTTCGCCAAGCATCATGATCTGTTCCCGCACCACTTTTCGTTGTAGCGGTGCTTCGGCGTGCAGCCCCGGTTCTAAGAGTTCCAAAGCATAGGTATATACACGCCCACCAGTGACGTTTTTGCTGCCAGCACTGCTTCCCCGCTCAATAACCAAAACGCTTTTTCCTTCCTTAGCTAACAGATACGCACAAGCCGATCCAGCCGGTCCTGCTCCGACAACGATCGCATCAAATTTTTCTTCTTCACTCATTAATTTGTTTCTCCTATCATTCGCCTCAACTATTTGTTTTTTATCGCTTCCGTCAAAAGAGGGACAATTTGATACAAATCACCGACGATACCATAGTCGGCTGCGGCAAAGATCGGCGCATTTTCATTCGTGTCAATCGCTACGATCAATTTGGAGTCTCTGATCCCAGCGACATGCTGTACCTGACCAGATACCCCCATCGATAAGTAGATGACTGGTTTGACTTTTTGGCCCGATATACCGACATACGCTTCATTTGGCAACCAGTGATAGTCTTCCGCTACACTGCGAGTACAGCAGATTTCCGCGCCCATGGCATTCGCTAGGTCCTCAGCCAGTTTCATATCTTCTTGTTTACCAATACCCCGCCCTACACAGACTAGTTTTTCTGCGGACGTAATATCCACGCCTTGGCGAACGATCGGACAGACGTTACCAACGGCCATCACATCTTCCGTCTTCACTTCTATGGTAACAACTTCACCACTGCGTCCAACATCAGCAACTGGAACTTCATACGCCCGAGCTGGAATGGTGATGACATTCATCCCGTTGAGCACTTCTGTGCAAACAGCCAATCCGCCATAAATCATTCGTTCAGTTTCCAATAAACCGCCCACTACTTTGACGCTTTGCGCATCGGTAATAAGTCCGGTTTGCAATCGAGCAGCAACTTTCGCCGCCAGATCCTTGCCCCGCAACGTGCCACCAACGAGCAGCAAGGTTGGTTGGCACTCGGTTGTTTGAGCGGCGATCGCTTGAGCGTAGCTTTCCGGCCAAACATTGTCGCCCTTAAGTACAATGACTTTATCCGCTCCTGCGGCGATTAACGATTGTACCTCTTGTTCATAGATCGTAAGCACACATACTTTTTCTTGCAGTTGCCCTGCCAAATCACGTCCCAACGTGATCAGTTGCTGCGCTATAATTGTGTCTTCCGAATAGATCCAGATTCCTGCCATTACTCTTTCCTCCCTTTACAGTACGCCTTCTTTTGTCAGACTGGCAACCAAACTAGCCACTTTATCTGTCGGGGTTCCTTCTTTATAGATCACATTTTTGCGGCTCATCACAAACCCTTTTATACTTTTCACTTTGTTTTTGGCTGTAACTTCTTCCGTCGTCAAGCCCAAATCGGCAATACTCCATTCGGTGGTCGGTTTTTTTGCTGCTCCCAAAACTTGTTTGAGACTTGGAATTCGCGGTTTGTTAATTTCAGGCAGCAATGTAACAACTACTGGAAAAGAAACACTTACTTCTTCAGTGCAGTCACCGATTTTGCGGGTGGCAATCACTTTATCGCTTTCGATTTTCATTTCCGACACAAAGGTGATGGCAGGAATTCCAAGCAGTGTTGCTATGCGCGGTCCTACCTGTTGAGCATAGGTATCGGAAGCTCCTTCACCACAAAGAATAACATCATATTGGCCAATTTTTTTCAAAGCAGCGGCAAGTACGTTCGCCGTAACCAAAGCATCTGCTTTATCGGCCAATTCATCATTTACCCAATAAGCTTTCGCAGGACCACGGGATAAAGCATCTTTGAGCGATTGTTTAGCTTTACTATTACCAAAGGTCAAGCTTGCCACTTCCGCTCCAGTTTTTTCTTCTTGCAATACAGCTTCTTCGATCGCATTGCGATCATAATCGCTGATTTTTGATTTCGCCCGGCTAGTATCCAGATCCAGGCTCCCAGGATTGATTTTGATATCCTGTTCATCCAGAACCCATTTGTAGCATGCTATTATTGTAGCCATCTTTTATCCCCTTTCAAAAAAGAGAGGTGGGTTTTCCCACCCCTTTGCAAAGTAACTTAAGAAAAATTAGAGTCTTATTCATTAAGTCTTAAATTATTTAACGCAAAGCAATACCAGAAATAACCATTCTCTGCACTTCAGATGTTCCTTCATAAATTTCTGTTATTTTAGCATCTCTAAAAATACGTTCTACTTTGCTTCCTTTAATGTAGCCGTAACCACCTTGTATTTGAACTGCTTTTACCGCATGATGCATAGCAGTCTCCGATGCAAACAATTTAGCAATAGCTGCTTCCATCGAAAAAGGCTTTTGCTGATCTTTCAACGAAGCTGCATTATATACTAAGTGTTTAGCAGCCGCTACATCTTTAGCCATATCTGCAATCATCCATTGGATCGCTTGTTTAGTGGCAATCGGCTTACCAAATTGCACCCTTTCTTTTGAATATCTTACAGATTCCTCAAGACACGCTTCTGCCAATCCGAGAGCTTGCGCTGAAATGCCTACTCGTCCTCCATCTAATGTTGCCATCGCGATTTTAAATCCATCGCCAACTTTACCAAGAAGGTTTTCTTTTGGAACACGACAGTTCTTAAAAATTAACTCAGTTGTATGAGATCCTCTGACCCCCATTTTATCTTCATGTTTGCCTACCTCAAAAGGCGAAACTGCTTTTTCAACAATGAACGCGCTAATTCCTTTTGTTCCCTCTCCACCAGTCCTAGCCATAACAATCATTAAACCGGCTTTATCACCATTAGTAATAAATGTTTTCGTCCCGTTGATCACATAGTGATCTCCATCCAACGTAGCGGTTGTTGTTAAAGCCCCTGCATCTGTCCCTGCACCTGGTTCGGTTAATGCAAAACCCCCTAGAACTTGATATTTCGTTAGCATTGGCAAAAACTTATCTTTTTGGTCAGGCGTTCCAAATTGATAAATAGGTGCACCCGCTAACGTATGCACAGCTAATACAACTGCAGTTGAAGCACATGATTTAGCCAACTCTTCAACTACGATCGCATAACTCATATAATCCGCTCCTGCACCTCCGTATGCAGCGGGGTATGGAATACCAGTCAAGTCAAGTTCTGCTAATTTTTTCATAGTGTCGTGCGGAAACAAACCATCTCTATCCAATTTTTCTGCAAGTGGTTCTACCTCACTTTTTGTGAAATCTCTCACTGCAGCCTGTAATAATGCCTGTTCTTCTGTCAATTCAAAATTCATTTTATTTTCCTCCTTATTTATGACCACCACAATTAATAACACCATTCACCATTGAGGATTTTTTTGGAAACAGCACTATCACTTTCTCCTGCCGGATGGTCAAGGTAGTGACAGGCCGTTTCCTTTGAACAACTACTCTTTCCGCGGAATAGCACACTGCTGCCTTCTCCTTCGACTAGTCAAGGTAGCAACAGCTTGTTCTTTTAAATAAGGCCTTTTTCTTTAAGTTCCTTAACCTGCTCCGGTGTGTAATTTAGGATCTTCGCAAGAATATCTTCTGTATCTTGTCCCAAACTTGGGGCACCTCTCCATACTTTTCCCGGAGTCTCACTCATTTTGGGAATTACACCAAATGCTTTAATATCTTTCTGGATCGTTTGATCGTTATATTTGATAAAATCACCCCGATCAATCCAATGAGGATCATCAACAACATCTTTGGCTGTATTCACTTTGCTGCATGGAACTTTAAATTTCGCCATTTGTTCCACAACTTCTTTTGCCGTATGCTCACTTACCCATTTGGTAATGTATTGATCCAATTCTTTCCCTTTGTCCGAACTTAATGCCGCAGGCGTGGCAGCGCAATCCTTAAAATTATAGTATTCCGGATCAACGCCAAGAGCTTTAATGAACCGGGCATATACTCCGCCTCCAAAAGCACCAATCGCCACATGATCACCATTTTTATCCAAGAACAATCCATATGGTTGAAAAGCTGCCGATTTTGAACCAGTTCGAGTCCTCAACACATTTGCTTCCGTATACGACACATAAGTATCTGCCATAATCCTTGCATTGGCTTCAAACTGAGCAACATCCACTACTTGCCCTTTACCAGTCTTCATAACTTCCACATATGCCGCCAATATACCAAATAAAGTAGTCAACCCAGAAATATAATCGTTTAACCAAGGTTTCCCAAGAGCAGGAATAGCTGGTTCAGGATCACCATTCAAATGCATAAAACCGCTATATGCCTGTCCCATCATGTCATACGAAGCTCGATCACAAACTTCTGGCACACCGCCAAATTGGGGTCTGCCAAAACCGCTTACATGTACAATGATTAATTTGGGATTCACTTTCAGCAGTTCTTCATCCGATATGCCGTATTTATCAAGCCAAACCATATTTTCCATGAAGGCATCCGCTTCTTTTATAAGTCCCATAAAGACTTCTTTGACTTCAGGAATTTTAAGGTCAAGCTCCAACGTCATACTCAAACGGTTCCTAGCATCTTGCGCCCAGCTAGTGCTGACCTGTTTGTCGCCATGCGCTGCAAAGGGTGGCATGAACCGCCATGTGTCTCCGACGTTAGGCCGTTCGATGTGGATCACTTCTGCACCAAAGTCTGCTAACATGTTTGCAGCATGCGGCATTGCCACAAGTGAACCAGATGTAATCACCCTCATGCCGGCAAATGGTCCAAACTCCGGAATTAACATTTGTCTTGCATTGTTTTTACCCATTCTTATCCCTCCAGTTTGATTTTTTCAACACTGAACTTATTATTTTGCAAGATACATGCCAGAGTTTTGTATTGAACAACAATAATCTAATCAATCCATTAAAAACTCAGATTATTCAATGCTTTGTGAAGGATAGAACGTTTTCAATCTCAAATATTGAGATGACACTCGATAATAAAAAAGAAAGTGCGACATGCAAGGTTGCCTATTAGCATCCCTTATTTTTGCATGTCACACTTTCTTTTGCATATTTTATTTCAGCACTATTCTTGTTCCATATTCCGATATTTACTACGCTTCCTCGTCAGCGTCGATTCATCAACACCTAATTTTTTTGCTGCTAATTTTACAGAACCATAAAAAACAACCGCTTCTTCAATAACGCGATTCTCTATGTCACTGATAGTTCCTTTGAGTGAATTGCCAGGATTCCATATAGGTTCATTTCTGCCACTATTATTCATTGGATCGATCTTTTCATCACAAGATATTTTCTTCACCTTAGTCACTACATCTGGCGGCAAATGATGAGGTTCGATAACATCATCGCCTATTAATACCACCAATCGTTCAATTATATTTTTCAATTCCCGAATATTGCCTGGCCATTCATACGCTTCTAAAAGCAATACTGTATCACGAGCCAAACTTTTAGAACACCCATACTGATTATTCGCTTCCCGCAAGGTATAAGCAATTAACGGGGCAATATCTTCTGTTCTTTCACGTAATGCAGGAATAGTAATAGGAATAACATTCAGCCGATAAAAAAGATCTTGTCGAAAACGCCCATCAAAAACTAACTGGACAAGATTTTGGTTTGTGGCAGCAATAACGCGAACATCGGTGGGGATTACTTTCGTTCCACCAATGCGATAAAATTGCTTTTCTTGCAGAACATTCAGCAATTTCGATTGAAGCAATAATGGCATATCTCCTATCTCATCAAGAAGAATCGTTCCTTTTTGAGCAATTTCAAAAAGACCTATCTTAGTCTTATTGGCTCCCGAAAAAGCACCTGCTTCATATCCAAAAAGTTCTGATTCCAACAAAGAATCCGGTATAGCACTACAGTTAATGTGAACAAAGGTACCTGTATCTTTTCGATCACTTAATTCATGGATATATTTAGCTAAAGCAGTTTTTCCAACGCCCGATTCTCCCAGTAGTAACAGAGGCAAATTTGTGTCTGCAACTTTCTTTACAAGTTCATATAATTCATCCATTTTTCTACTGCGATGAAAACCTAGAGATAAATTTTCGGTTGCATTTTTTACTTCAATTTCTCGTTGAAAATGTTTTGCAAGAGCTTCAGCCGATCTAATTTTTTCATAAAGTTCTTCAAGCTCAGTCAGGTCACGAACATTGGACAACACCCGAATAATATTGCCCTGCCTATCAAAAAGAGGTTTACTTGACATGATAGTTTCTTTCCCTTTAGGAAATTTCGCAACGGAACTATCAACTTGTTTAGTTTCAATTACTTTCATTATTGAATTAAATGGAATATTCTCTTTTTTATTCAAGTCATATATAGATTTCCCAAGAATATCATCTTCTGATAACCCGGACACACTACAAAAGGCTTTATTTGTTGCTCTGACAACCCCTTGTCCATTTGTAATAATAATTCCGTCATGAGAGTTATCAATAAACGGTTGTAACCTAATTAAAGAATCCTCTACTTCACACCAAAGATGAGTTATATTTCTATATTCGTCAACATTTTTGAAAAAAAACAGGAGTTGTCCCCTATTGTTCCTTTCATTATCGCAGATTTTTTCCATTAGCAATTTGTCATATGCCGATGATTTTATAATCCGCGCATTAAATTTATCGCTTAACCATTCTTTTCTAAACCAAGAAAACACTTCAAAGATTTTTTTCCCTACAACAATCTTACCAAAATAACCATCAGCTTTTCGGTTCATCTCTTGGATATAACCTTCACTATCAACGCAAACAATCGCCCATATGTCATTTTCGAAATCCCAATTGATCATGTTACACTAACCTCCAAAAGAAAATCTGCGTTTAAAACAAGAAGTGATATAGACTAGATTAACCGGTAAAACTGCGAGGTTATAATCATGTGCATGATAAACCTCCGATCTAATTTGCTTTATTATATAATTAATAGTTAAGTTTATCAATCGACTTAGTGAATAATCGTTACAATTCAAAGTAAGCAATCTATAATACATGGATGGTCAAGTTTATGTTATCCAGCCAATTTCACTTTCTGATACCGCTTATATATAAACGGAAGAAAGGCCATCCTTCATGGTACATTTTAGATAGCCTTTCAACAAAATATAAACCAGTTATGCTTGAATTTTTTTGTTCACACTTTCTTCTTCAACTTCAGGTATTTTTCGAACCAATGGCCATTTATCAAAATAAGTATTTAAAATAGCTGCCATCATAATAATTACGAACTGTCCTGCAAGAATGCCAGCAGCCGGATATCCAAGGCCAAGGTCATTCGCACCGAACGGCAGCATTTTGAAGGTTTTTAACCATATTACTCCCCATACAGCCCCTACTATAACCCATATCGCGATACGGATTAATACACGAGATGCTTGGTTTGGAACCGTTTGAGCCGTCGGATAGTCATCATATAAATGATGCCACAGTAACGTAGACAGAATAACTGATACTTCAAGTGAGGTAATAACAATATCTACTGGTGCCCCGGGTAACAGGTTTAGAGGACCGACAATTGGCCGTAAAATCATCGGAGTTACATATCCGCCAATTAAAGCAATAAGCAAACCAACAAATCCCATATAAGGCTGTTTTTTTGCAAATAACTTCATTGGATAATGTTCCCCGCCTTCGGCAGGGATAAGAAACCACCAGATGAACGCCTGTGCAAAAGCAAGGTACGCTGCCCAAGATCCAAAAGGTTGCGTGAAAATATCATGACCCCCAAGCTGCAATTTCGCCAAACTCGGCATGACAGTTGCCACCCACACAATGAACGCTAATGCTGTACTAGTCATCATGACCCCGAATCCATCCCAAGGTGCCTTAATGTTCCCAGCAAAAGGCCACTTATGAAAAAGTGCTGCGGCAGGAATTTGTATCATCAGAACGGCTAGTGTATAGAAGGTTATGAGTTCCCATCCTTCAATAGCAAGATGTACTTCCTCAGCGGTTTTCGGCATAAGCATTACGAAAAGATTGAATGGCTTCCACCAAATCCCAATAAATCCGGTAATAAGAAATAGGAACAAGCCTCCGCTAATTAAAGAAATCACAGTATACCATATTCCCATATAAGGCTGTCGATTTGTTAAGTGATTTTTCCCATACCCACCAAAAAGTAAAATTTGCCAAACCCAGGAATTAATGACCATAAAAAAGAATGTTCCTTCTGCAAAATTGGCGATATATTTTGCCGCTACTTTAGGTTCGACAGCTTGAATTCCAGAACCAGCCAAGCCCGTAATTATTGACTTTGACAATAATCCCCATAGCGGCCAGAAAATTAGTGCAGCACAAACGCAGATTACAGTGGCAGCAATTCCAGTACTTAGAAGCCCTTGAAATTGGCGCTTAACAACAAAATTACTCATGTTATCCTCCTCACAGCTTAAGAAAACTAATATTTTATGACCACCACAATTAATAACAACCATACACTATTGAGGATTTTTTGTTGGAAACAGCACTATCACTTTCTCCTGCCGGATGGTCAAGGTAGTGACAGGCCGTTTCCTATGAACAACTACTCTTTCCGCGGAATAGCATACTGCCGCTTTCTCTGCTGATTAGTCAAGGTAGCAGCAGCTTGTTCTTTAAATAAGGCCTTTTTCTTTAAGTTCTTTAACCTGCTCCGGTGTGTAATTTAAGATCTTCGCAAGAATATCTTCCGTATCTTGACCCAGACTCGGCGCTCCCCTCCATACTTTCCCTGGAGTCTCACTCATCTTTGGAATAACACCAAACGCTTTAATATCTTTCTGTATCGTTTGATCGTTGTATTTGATGAAATCACCCCGATCAATCCAGTGAGGATCATCCACCACATCTTTGGCTGTATTCACTTTACTGCATGGAACTTTAAATTTCGCCATCTGTTCCACGACTTCTCTTGCCGTATGCTCACCTACCCATTTGGTAATATATTGATCCAATTCTTTCCCTTTGTCCGAACTTAACGCCGCAGGCGTAGCAGCGCAATCCTTAAAATTATAGTATTCCGGATCAACGCCAAGAGCTTTAATGAACCTGGCATATACTCCGCCCCCAAAAGCACCAATCGCCACATGATCACCATTTTTATCCAAGAACAATCCATATGGTTGAAAAGCTGCCGATTTTGAACCAGTTCGAGTCCTCAGCACATTTGCTTCCGTATACGACACATACGTATCTGCCATAATCCGTGCATTGGCTTCAAATTGAGCAACATCCACTACTTGCCCTTTACCAGTCTTCATAACTTCCACATATGCCGCCAATATACCAAATAAAGTAGTCAACCCAGAAATATAGTCGTTTAACCAAGGTTTCCCAAGAGCAGGAATGGCCGGTTCAGGATCGCCATTCAAATGCATGAAACCGCTGTATGCCTGTCCCATCATGTCATACGAAGCTCGATCACAAACTTCTGGTACGCCGCCAAATTGGGGTCTGCCAAAACCGCTTACATGTACAATGATTAATTTGGGATTTACTTTCAGCAACTCTTCATCCGATATGCCGTATTTATCAAGCCAAACCATATTTTCCATAAAGGCATCGGCTTCTTTTATAAGTCCCATAAAGACTTCTTTGACTTCAGGAATTTTAAGGTCAAGCTCCAACGTCATACTCAAACGATTTCTAGCATCTTGCGCCCAGCTAGTACTGACCTGTTTGTCGCCATGCGCTGCAAATGGTGGCATGAAGCGCCACGTGTCTCCAACATTAGGACGTTCGATGTGGATCACTTCTGCACCGAAGTCTGCTAACATGTTTGCAGCATGTGGCATTGCCACAAGCGAACCAGATGTAATCACCCGCATGCCGGCAAATGGTCCAAACTCCGGAATTAACATTTGTCTTGCGTTGTTTCTACCCATTCTTATCCCTCCAGTTTGATTTTTTCAACACTGAACTTATTATTTTGCAAAATACATGCCAGAGTTTTTTATTGAGCAACAATAATCTAATCAATCTATTAAAAGCTCAGACGATTCAATACTTTGTGAAGGGTAGAACATTTTTTGAGGCCAAACATTACGCTGAAACTCGATAATAAAAAAGCAAGTGCGACATGCAAAAGCAAGGGATATTGGCAGGTACTTTTGCATGCCACGCTTATTTTTACAAGTTCGAATCGAGCAACAAACTTCTGTAATCTACTTTCCGGAAAACTCAGCGGGTCGTTTCTCTACAAAAGCATTCATTCCTTCTTTTTGTTCTTCAGTCGCAAAACAAAGGGCAAATAAATCTGCCTCATGTGACATCGCTTTATCTAAATCAAGCTCTAATCCTTCATTGATAGCCACCTTTGTCAACTGAACCGCAATCTGCCCTCTAGATGCTATCTTTTTTGCGATTTTTTTAGCTTCATCCATCAATTGACTTTCTTCTACCACTTTATTTACAAGTCCAATTCGATAAGCTTCTTCACAGCCGATAATATCAGCAGTATAAAGCAATTCTTTAGCTTTTCCTTTACCTACAAGCCGCGGAAGTCGTTGTGTTCCAGCAAACCCTGGGATTACTCCCAGTTTTGTTTCCGGTTGTCCAAATTGACTTTTCGCAGAAGCAATCCGTAAATCTGCAGCCATAGCAAGTTCACAACCACCGCCGAGTGCAAATCCATTGATCGCAGCAATAACAGGTTTGGATAATTTTTCAATTTTATTAAAAATATTTTGCCCTAATATCGCAAATCTTCTTGCCTCGATTGGAGTCATATTCCTCATTTCTGCAATATCTGCTCCGGCAACAAAAGCTTTATCACCACTACCGGTAAGGATAACCGCTTTAATTTCATCATCACTAGAAATTGCTTCTAACACTATATCTATTTCTATTAACGTTTCTGTATTAAGAGCGTTTAGCGCTTTGGGACGATTTATTATAACTATCCCAACGTTCCCATCCTTTTCAAGTAAAACATTTTTCCAATTCATTATTTCCCTTCTTTCTCTTTTAATAAATATAGAAGCCTCTTCCTGACTTTTTACCCAACCTACCAGCGTTTACATATTTTTTGAGTAATGGACACGGACGGTATTTACTGTCTTTAAAGCCTTCATAAAGTACCTCCATGATATAGAGACAAGTGTCGAGACCGATCAGATCGGCTAAAGCCAGTGGCCCCATGGGATGGTTCATTCCCAATTTCATTACAGTATCAATGGCCTTTGGTGTACCAACACCTTCGTAAAGGCAAAAAACCGCTTCATTGATCATTGGCATTAGTACACGATTGGATACAAACCCTGGTCCGTCATTGACCTCAATCGGTTCCTTATCCATTTTTATGCTTATTTCATAAATGCTTTGATACACTTCGTCTGATGTTTCTAAACCGCGTATAACTTCGATTAATTTCATTACGGGCACTGGATTCATGAAATGCATGCCAATAAATTTATCAGCCCTTGTTGTAACCGCCGCTAATTCAGTAATCGGCAAGGATGACGTATTCGTAGAAAAAATAGTATGAGCCGGGCAAATTTTGTCCAAAGTCTTGAAGATATCTTTCTTTATTTCCATATTTTCAATGGCCGCCTCAATTACCAGGTCACAATCTACAGCATCACCTAAATCAATCGTCCCTTTTATTCTCGATAATATAGCAGTTTTATCTTCTTCACTCCTTTTACCTTTTTCAACATCGCGAGTTAGGTTTTTTGTAATAATTCCCAATCCGCGTTCAACAAATTCTTCTTTTATATCTCTAAGCATTACATTAAAGCCTGCTTGAGCTGCAACTTGAGCAATCCCTGCACCCATTTGTCCTGCACCAATGACCATAATTTTTTTTACATCCATTTTAAATTCTCTCCTTTTCGATTTTATAATCTGTTATTCCACCTTAAACATCATCGCATCACCTTGAGCGGCTCCACTGCAAATTGTTGCCACTCCAATCCCACCACCTCTTCGCTTCAATTCATGCAATAAGGTCATAATAATCCTTGCACCACTGGCGCCAATAGGATGCCCAAAGGCTATCGCTCCTCCATTTACGTTTACAATATCCGGATTCCACCCAGTAATTTGACCACTTACAAGAGCTACTGCTGCAAAGGCTTCATTGGCTTCAATTAAATCAACGTTACCAATTTTCATCCCCATTTTATTCAATAATTTATTAGTAGCTAAACCTGGGACCGTTGCAATATATTTTGCTTCCTGCGATACTTCAGCATGTCCCATAACTACCGCTAACGGTTTTATGCCTAATTCCATTGCTTTTTTCTTAGACATAAGCACTAATGCTCCTGAACCGTCATTAACAGATGGCGCATTACCCGCGGTTACCGAACCGTCTTTAGTGAAGACTGGCGGCAAGCTAGCTAACGTCTCCATACTAGTATCTTTTCGCGGCCCTTCATCTGTATCCACTAGTATATGTTTCTTTTTATTAGTTACTTCAACAGGAACAATTTCGTCCATTAGTTTACCACTTTCAATTGCATTAACCGCCAAAATTTGGCTTCGCAAGGCCCACTGATCCTGCGCTTCACGAGAAATACCATATTCTTTAGCGACCTCTGATCCATGGACGGCCATGTGGCGATTATAAAACGAACACCACAATCCATCATGGATCATCAGATCAACCATCTTACCATCGCCCATTCGTTGCCCCCACCGAGCGCTCGGTGAAAAGTACGGAGCATTACTCATACTTTCCATACCACCAGCAACCGCCGTTTCAATCTCCCCAAGAGCAATAGAACGGGCCGCAAGTGCCACAGAAATTAATCCAGAAGAACAAACTTTATTGACAGTAATAGATGGAACTTCCCAAGGCAACCCAGCTTTTATCGTTGCTTGACGTGATGGAATTTGACCACTTCCACCTTGCAATACTTGCCCCATATAAACATATTCAATTTGTTCGGGAAGCAAACCAGCTCTTTCTACTGCTCCACTAATAGCAATACCACCAAGGTCAGGCGCTGTTAATGGCAATAATCCACCTCCAAAACGTCCAAACGGAGTCCTTGCAGCGCTTACAATTACTACTTCTTGCATTCGTTATACCTCTCTTTGTGTATTTAAATTTTTTCTGTTACCATTGAATTATTTACAATAAAAGTAATTTCAGAAAACAACCACCTCCTTTAGACGCAATATTTGAATTTTGCATTATTTTATTGCAAATAATATGCCAAAACAAAATATTTTCTCAAACTATACTAGGATAAAGCCCATAACATCAGATTTAACAAGGCTTTTATAAAACTTATTAAGTTGCTAAATTGAATTACTCCAAATGATATTAATCAATTGGATATCTGTGACCTGCATTTTTGCATAAAGCACTCCTGCATTTTTGCATTAACCCCTTACTTTTTCATGAAGAATATTTTAATTTTTTTATTTAAACTGTTTTTAAGAATTTGGAAAGCAAACTGCCCGTCCGAACTAATAGAATTTAGTTTGGACGGGCAGTTTGCTTTTCAAAAAAATCTATATTAAAAAAAAGAATTTCACCTTAACGTGGTAAAACTCTTTTTTCATTTTCATCATAAAATTAGCTTCGCCGTCTGTATGTTAGGCATCACGTCAAGCGTTTAATACTCTCTAATTCTATCCTTTTTAAAACCACCCAGAAACCCGCTATACACTTCGATCTGTCCGAGGCTGGAGCAGCATACATTCGACATGCTCATATTGTGCAGCCAATCACAGCAGTGCAGAAGGAAAACTCCACCTGGACAAGTTGCGTTCGCTTGGCTATTCGTTCGCAAGCATTGCCAGGAACAACAAAGCTCAACCACCCAAGTCTAATCCCTTCTCAGTATTAGCCGACGCCCTTGCTGCGTTGAGCAACTGAATCTGCGTAAACATAAATCATTCAACTATTCTTGATAATTTCTTGTCTTAAGTAAACGGCACACATGTTACTTGCTAACTTTCAATATTATATGCAATTAATTACATATAATAAGATTTTTACCATTACAGCCGGTTTTCTTGTCCAAATTCATTATAAACCACTAATTTCAATTTCAGTTTCAATTTCTTGCTCAACTTCAATTGGTACTTCAAGCTGTGCAAATGGAACATACAATTCAATATCATTATTTAGAGCATCAAAACTTACGCATAGAGAATATTTGGCGTCATGCTCACCATTGCTACTCCATCCTTTATGCCCAACAACCGCAATGCAAAATTCCTCTGGCAATTTGTAAGCTTCCATAATGGCCCAATCCTTTTGAGTTGAACTTTTATTTCTGTTTATATCTTTGAGTATTCCATGATTATTTTGTGCACCAATTGTCCAAGTAATTCCATTACCTCTTTCTAAAACCTCTTCGTCGCCCTCTGTTTCTTCATCAGATGTATTCATCACCCTATTTGCAAAAACCTCAACATCTTCATTAAATTTACTGCTTACCCAGTCAACCCAAGTTGCAAAATATCCTCTAAAACCTTTTCTGGTTCTACGTGGTTTGGAAGCAAAAACAAGAGTTACATCTATTCTAATAAAATTATTCATATTCCTAATTGCTTCAGGAACTTTAACACGGTATACGTGGATATAACCGGCTTGAATCCGACGCTCACCTTGCGTAATAAAAGTGATCCTATGCTCGTTATTTCTTGTTGCACGTTCGACATCAGGTAAACCATACCCAATAAGTTTCAAAGCGTCTTTTTTCTTTTCAACAGGAAGACTTTCAGCCCAACTTGTCCACCTTGCTGATTGTATAATCAACGCCTTATATAATAAAGTCGATTCGTTTGGGAAAACTCTTTCAAGTTCCGCTGCAATATTAGCAACCTTTGGAGCCGAATAAGATGTTCCAACGTCATCTTTTGCATAGGCAGGTGGAGATACTCGAATGAGTTCCGGACAAGTGGCTTCAATCGTTTTATAAGAATAGCTGGTTTTATTTTTAAGCTTGATTGTAAAATGAAATTGAACTAATGAAAAAATCCATAGTGGACCTAAACTGTAATATAATTAATTCACCACAAACAATTAATTACAGGAAGGTGCTCACACTATGGATTACTTAGATGAT
>Ga0316604_10000754_pt1 | contig 34683 bp, 30 predicted proteins | sample OWC_soil_day20_C_FD_207650 | JGI IMG/M metagenome (GOLD analysis project Ga0316604, IMG submission 207650) | Wetland soil microbial communities from Old Woman Creek delta, Ohio, United States - OWC_soil_day20_CT | ecosystem: Environmental > Terrestrial > Soil > Wetlands | place: USA: Ohio... | reverse complement strand
ACTCCCACGGATGTGACTTGTCATCGTAACTACTTCTACCAGAAGTGTTTTACGAACGATGGCAAGAAGCTCATGTTCGGTGGCTGGTTCGACAATAACTGGAACAATTTCCTGCTCGACCTGGAAACCCAGGTTGCCACGCAGATCACTGAAGGCGCAGGCAACAACACCTTCGGGTGTTTCCTCTCGCCGGACGACAAGACTTTCTACTACCGTCAAGGTGCCAAGGAAATGCGGCGTGTCGATCTTGCGACCTTGAAGGAAGAAACTTACTACACCGTACCGGATGGCTGGAAAGGTTACGGCACCTGGGGTTCGAACACGGATTGCACCAAGCTCGCCGGCATCGAGGTTGTTGAAGGAGATCTGTTGCCGCTAACGACCTGGGAACAATTTGCCGAACAGTTCCACATGAAGCCGCGCTGCCGCCTGATCATTGTCGACATTGAAAAAGGTACGAGCGAAGTTCTGGTTGATGAGAAACGCTGGATGGGGCACCCGATTTACCGCCCGTTCGATGACAACACCGTCGCGTTCTGCCATGAAGGCCCGCACGATCTGATCGATTCCCGCATGTGGATGATCAACGAAGACGGTACCCACCCGCGCAAGGTCAAGCAGCAAGAAGAAGGCGAAGCCTGTACGCACGAGTTCTGGGTGCCGGATGGTTCCAAGATGATGTACGTGTCGTACAAGAAAGGCAGTTCAGATCGCTGGATCTGCGTGGCCGACCCGGTGACGCTGGAAAACGAAGCCGTGCTGACCATGCCGCCGTGTTCGCATCTGTATAGCAACTACGATGGCTCCCTGGCTGTTGGTGATGGCTGCGATACGCCGGCCGATGTGCAGGACACTGCCTCGCATACGCATGAGAACGATCCGTTCCTGTATCTGTTCGATCTCAAGAACAAGACGACCAAGAAGATCTGTGAGCACAATTCGTCCTGGAAGGTCTATCGCAATGACCGGCAGGTGACCCATCCGCACCCGGGATTCACGCCGGACGGAAAGCGTGTGTTGTTCTCCTCTGATTTTGAAGGTGAACCCGCTGTTTATCTGGCCGACCTGCCTGTTTGAGGATTGTCCGATAAGACAGATCTAAGGGTCTGTCAGACTAAACCAAACCCCCGGATGTTCGGGGGTTTTGTCTTTTTGGGGTTGTGTGGAATTCCTGCTTCTCGGGAGAGGCAGGCTGAAATCCAGAGATGGATGTTTTCGGCATGCGACGGTGCCTTTCCTGTTGCAGCCTTCTCAACAAGTCTTGAATTGTTTCCAAAGTGTTGCAAAGCCGTGCTCAGCATCCGTACCGGATTCTTTGCGAAGGGGGGCTGTTTTTCCGGGATTACCAAGGAGATGTCTCATCATGATGTGTCGCAAAGGCGGGGCTGAGCGCGAGGAGGTTTTGTGCGACGGGTACTGATAGGGTGATTTGTTTTTTTGACTTTTATGTAGGTGTTGTTGTGTTGCATCCTCACAACAACTTGGCGGCCCAATACAGGCAATGAATGGTTTTGACTTGTCCTGATGGGCTTGGAATGGCCACAATTGCCCAACTTCTCGAATCGCGAGAGGTGGGATGGGAGAGCAGGGTGAACTGCCATGCCCCCGATCTTCAACTGTGAGGAGAATTATTCATGCAGAAGAAACTCATTGCTCTGGCTGTCGCCGGTTTGATGTCTGGCGCCGCTTTTGCCCAAACTTCCGTCACCATCGGTGGCAAGTTCGATGCTGGCTATCAGTTCAAGCACACCGCTGGTGCCGACTCCGCTACCCTCGGCAATACTGGCGGCTCCACGACCGAAACTCTGGGTGACGGCGCAGCCTCCACCTCCCGTATCACGGTTGTCGCCAAGGAAACCATCTCCCCGTCGATCGAAGCCGGCGTGAATATGGACTTGCGCTTTGGTACGGTTGAGGAAGGCAAGAACACCACCACCACCGGTGGTATCAACTCCAACGATAAGAAACTGGCTTACTTGAGCACGGCTGCTGGTAAGTTGTCCTGGGGTGTGATCAATCTGGGCGACAACTACTTCACGATTTCGTCCAAGCCTTACATGGTTGAGCCGAAAGATCTGGAAATCGTCAAGTACGGCATTGCGACCTATCGCTATACCGCGCTGTCGAATCGCCTGACCGAATATCTGTCGCCGACCCTGAACCTTGGGCCTGTCGCCGTCAACTTCCATGCTCAATACGCTTTTGGCGATCAACATAAAGGAGGTAGCAGCAACACTTCCGGTACAAATCGTGGTGACGCCTGGAACACCGGTATTGAGTGGAAGTTCTCGACACTGGTTAACGGTGGTCTCGACGTGCTGCGTCGTGGCTCCACGAACAATGCGCTGGTGACGACCACAACCTATGCGGCTTCGTCGGCTACTGCCAACAAGGCAACCACGACCTATGCTGGTCAAGACAGCTTCAGCCTGACCCGCGCTTACGTGAACGTCTTCCCGATTGGTGGTCTGAAGGTTGCTGCGACCTACATCAATCAAGGTGGTTATGGTCAGTCCGACTCCACTGGTGCCAACGGCACCGTGAAAACGGGCTTCCAAGACAAGATCACCAATCTGGTCGTGTCCTACAATTTCGGCAAGGCTGAAATCGGTGCGGAATACTCGATCGTTCGTGACGTGGGCGAATACCGTAACAGCGGCCACGGCCTGATGCTGGGTGGAGCTTACTTCCTGTCGAAGAGCACCTATGTCTACGCTGCTTGGCAGAAGAGCGACTGGGAACGCAACCAGAAGAGCGTTTATGGTGGCAAGTATGACGGCACCGGCACGAACTTCGCCGGTAGTGCCGACAAGGTGGATAGCACTTATACCCGTATCGGCATGGTCAAGGAATTCTGATCTTTCGCAAGAAAGACAGGTTCTGTAAAAAGGCAGCCTTCGGGCTGCCTTTTTTTGGGCTGTGACCCGTCCTGCCCTGAGTTGACGCCTTTTCATGTCATGAAAGGGAAAGGTTGGCGGGATCAGGAGAAAAGAGACCGAAGCGTGATGACACGCTGTATTTGGGATTGTTGGCGTTTGTTCAAGTGGAAAAAGACGGGATGGCGTTCAAAGCAACGCAGCCCGGCAGGTTTTCAGCTTGTCCCGCTGTATTTGTGTGCCAGTGCAAGTGTGGTCGTCAAGATTTGGTTGGCTGGGGCGTTCCGCCACAGAGGGCAAAGGCAGGGTGAAAACTGACTTGGCTACGCAGGCTTCTGGCTGTAGTCGGAAGCGCCATGAAGTACTCGGCAGGAACTCCATCGAGGATCAACCCGGTGTCGGTGCGAAAGCCGAAACGGCTGTAATAAGCGGGATTGCCCAGCACGACGCAGCCTTGCGCGCTGAGTGCATCAAGGCAAGCCAGGCCCGCCCCGACGAGTAGTGTGCCGATGCCTTGATGCTGGTGCGTCGGACTGACCGAGAGGGGCGCGAGGCCATACCAGTTCAGATCGGCGTCATTGATCAATACCCGGGAAAAGGCGATATGGCCGATGATCTCACCTGCATGTTCCGCGACGAGCGAGACGCACAATGCTCCGGCGACGCGGAGGGCGTCGACCAGCAGGTGCTCGCTCTGGGTGCTATGTGGCTGCTTGGCAAAGGCTTGTACCGTGATCTGGCGAATGGCGCTGACATCATCAGGCGTTTCCGGCCGGATCACGTGCATGGTCTCTATCCTGCGCAGGGTTTGACCTTGTTGGCGCAGGCCGTGGCACGGGCTCGGGCTGTTTCCACATCATCTGCACTGGCGACAGCCACACCCATGCGGCGACGCTCGAAGGCTTCCGGCTTGCCGAACAGGCGCAAGTCCGATTCGGCGACCTGCAAGGCCTGGTCGATGTCTTCGAACTGAATCCCGATGGCATTCATGCCGCCGTAGATCACCGCACTCGCTGCCGGGCGACGCAACTGGGTGTCGACGGGCAGACCGAGAATGGCGCGTGCATGCAGTTCGAATTCCGAGAAACGCTGTGAGGCCAGCGTGACCAGGCCGGTATCGTGCGGACGCGGGCTGACCTCGGAGAACCAGACCTGCTCGCCCTTTACGAACAGTTCCACACCGAAAAGGCCGCGGCCGCCGAGTGCCGTGGTGACCTTGTCGGCGATTTCGCGTGAACGGTGGAGTGCCAGTGGCAGCATGGTTTGTGGTTGCCAGCTTTCGACATAATCTCCCTGAACCTGGATGTGGCCAACGGGCGCGCAGAAACTGGTTTCGATCTCGCCTTGGGCATTGTTGGCGCGCACGGTCAACAGGGTGATCTCGTAATCGAAATCGATGAAACCTTCAACGATGATGCGGCTTTGCTTTACACGTCCGCCGGTCGCGGCGTAATTCCAGGCGGTGCCGATGTCGGCCTCGCTGCGGATGACTGACTGGCCCTTGCCGGAGGAGGACATCACCGGTTTGATTACACAGGGATAGCCGATCTGGCGGATGGCGGCACGCAGTTCCTCTTCGCTGTCGGCGAAGGCATAGGGAGAGGTCGGCAGGCCCAGCTCTTCAGCGGCAAGGCGGCGGATACCTTCGCGGTGCATGGTCAGCTGGGTGGCGCGGGCAGTGGGAACGACGATGGAGAGTCCGTCGGCTTCGATGCGCGCCAGTTCATCGGTGGCAATGGCTTCGATTTCCGGCACGATGAAATGGGGACGTTCTTGTTCCACAAGCGCGCGCAGCGCTTTGGCATCCGTCATGTCGATACTGTGCCAACGATGCGCGACCTGATGGCCAGGAGCGTGCGGGTAGCGGTCTACCGCAATCACTTCGCAACCGAAGCGCTGAAACGCGATGATCACTTCCTTGCCGAGTTCGCCGGAGCCGAGCAGCATGATGCGGGTGGCGGAAGGGGAGAGCGGGGTTCCGATGTGCATGGGTGAATCGCTGCGAAAGGGAAAGGCAGGCATTTTAGCGTGCCGGCTGATCAGGATGGCCTTGATCTGCCGCAGAGTGGGGACATGTGCCGCCAGGTGTTGGTCAACGCAACAAGGGCCTCCGCAGAGGCCCTTGCTGGTACGACTGATCCGTTAGTGATCAGAACTCGTAGCGATTACGGCCTGAGTTGCTGCGCCGGTCATCCACACGCGGAGCCGCATCGCGCGAGAAGGTACGCGGCTGGCTGTCACGATCACTGAAGTTGCGACGCGGGGCGTCACTGCTGAAAGCCGGGCGCTCGCTTTGCGGGCGATCGCTGAAGCTGCGCGGGCGATCCCCTATCTTGCGCTCGGCGTTCGAACGTGGCCGGTCGCTGAAGCTGCGCGGACGTTCGGAGAAGCTCGGGCGGTCATCAAAACGCGGGCGCTCCGCCGTGCTGCGCGGTGCAGCACCTTCGGTACGCGGCCGGTCACTGAAGCTGCGTGACGGCTGGCTGTCACGGTCGCCGAAACTGCGTGGACGATCTCCTTGCGGACGGTCGCCGAAGGAACGGGGACGATCACCAAAACTGCGCGGTTTGTCGCCGAAAGAACGCGGGCGATCACCACCGCCACGGTTTGGACGATCACCACGACTGTTGGAGCGCTGTTCCGGTTTGAAGCGCGGCTCCAGGCCTTCGATCACCGAGGCCGGAATCTGCTGGGTGGTGAAGCGCTCGATGGCGCGTACCTTGAAACGATCAGCTGGCACGGCGAGGGTGATGGCGATACCGCTGCGGCCGGCACGACCGGTACGGCCGATGCGGTGAACGTAATCTTCCGGCTTCATCGGCATGCCGTAGTTGATCACGTGGCTGATGGCCGGCACGTCGATGCCGCGGGCGGCAACGTCAGTGGCGATCAGCACCTTGATCTCACCACGGCGCAGGCCGTTGAGGGTACGCGTGCGCTTGGCTTGTGGCATGTCGCCGTGCAGGGCGGCGGCGGCGAAGCCCTTGTCGGCCAGGGTCTCGGACAGCCAGTCGGCATCGCGCTTGGTGGCGGCGAAGACGATGGCCTGGGTCATGTCCGGCGAATTGAGCAGGTGGTCGAGCAGGCGGTTCTTGTGGGCGGTGTCGTCGGCCCAATGTACGCGCTGTTCGATGTCGGCGTGGGTGTCGGTCGAGTTGGCCAGGTCGATGCGCTTGGGCTTGTCGAGCATTGATGCCGCGAGGCGACCGACTTCACCACCGAAAGTGGCCGAGAACATCACGGTCTGACGACCTGCCGGCAGGGCCGCGACGATCTTCTCGATGTCTTCCATGAAGCCCATGTCGAGCATGCGGTCGGCTTCGTCGAGCACCAGCATTTCGGTGCGCGAGAAATCGATACGGCCGCTGCTGATGTAATCGAGCAGGCGTCCCGGCGTGGCAACGAGGACATCAACGGGCTGGCGCAGCAACTTGAGCTGGGCCGGGTAGGGCATGCCACCGACTACGGTGACCATGGCAAGGCGTTGCAGCGAGCGGCCGTAGGTGGCGCCTGCCTTGGCGACTTGCTGGGCAAGCTCACGGGTGGGGCACAGCACAAGGATGCGCGGGCCGATACTCTTGACGGCCGGGGCTTTGGTCAGACGCTCCAGGGCGGGCAGCATGAAGGCTGCGGTCTTGCCGCTGCCGGTGGCGGCCGAGACCATCATGTCCGCGCCGGTCAGCGCGACGGGAATGGCTTCAGCTTGTACGGAAGTGGGGGTGGTGTAGCCGGCGCGAACGACCGCGGCGACCAGGGCTTCATTGAGCCCGAGTGTTTCAAACGACATTTGATTCCAATCGAAAAAGCGCAAAACATCTGCGTTGCCAGTACGGCAGGGCAGGAGGTTGGCGCAGGGCTTCCGATTGAAAATCGTCCGATTCGTGATGGATGACGGCAGGACTTGCCCGTGGGCAGTGTCGGCGCCGCGTCTTCGCGTCTCGGTCGGTTCGCAACCGGAAATACGCGCAGCAATCAGTGCTGCGCAAACAACATCGGCGCCAACCGGTACGACAAACGCGCGGGTTTTCCGAGAATTACGGAAATGCGTGAGAAGGGGGGTCAGGGACGATGAAACAAGGTCTAACTGCACTGCAGTACTCGGTTAGTACTGCAAGGGGGCGCACTATACAAGGTTAATGCATTGATTGCACGAGATTTTTGTGTCGGCAGGTTTCGCTGGCTGAGAAATTCAGGCCGGCGTGCAGCTCTGGAGTGCTGTGTCGGACTGGCGTTTTTCGTCATTTCGGTGATCATGCAGGGGCCGATCAGACGGGAGGGCTCTCGTGGATGGCATATTTGCCGTGGTGGTGGGGCCTCCGCAAGGTCTGAACAAGGATAAGGAGTTCGAAATGTGGATGAGTCAGCAGATGGCAAGACTCTTGATCTGTCTGGTTTTGGGGTGTTTGCCGGCGCTGGCGCAAGCCTGGGTGGATCTGTCCGAAGCGCGGGTGCGTGAAATTGCAGCCTGGATGGGTGAGGGGCCGCAGGGGCAAGGTCCTGCGTGTGCGGACCGGTCTGCCTGGCAAACCGTCGTGGCGGACCCGAGGCTGGCAGGTGTTTTGAAGGACGCGCAGGTCCGTCTTGTGGAACCCTTTCCGGGGTGGCGGGATGAGGACTATCTGGCCTATACGCGGACCGGTTCGCGCGGAGAGGGCGAGCGCATGATGAATGCCCGCTCGGCATTCCTCTATCCGCTGGTGCTGGCCGAATGCGTGCAGTGGCAAGGGCGCTATCTGGCGCGGATCGAAGCGACGCTGGCCGAATTGCTGCGTGATCCGACCTGGACTTGGCCAGCGCATGACAGCAAGCTGGGGAGCTATCGTGGCACGCATTACGAGGTCGACCTGAAAACAGCTGATCTCGCTCATGATCTGGCCCAGACCCTCTGGCTGCTCGGTGACAAGCTGCGCCCCGAAACCCGTGCGGCGGTACTGGCCGCACTGGATGAACGGGTATTCACGCCCTTGCGTCAGACACTGGCGGACGCCCGTGACAAGCGGCACTGGTGGCTCAAGGCCGATCACAACTGGAACGCGGTCTGTCTCAAGGGCGTGATCGGCGCTGCCATCACCGTGTTGCCAGATCGGCAGGACCGCGCCCTGTTTGTGGCGGCTGGTGAGCATTACATCCGCAATTACGTGAAGGGTTTTGCAGAGGACGGCTACACCGGTGAAGGACCGGGCTACTGGAATTACGGGTTCTCGCATTTCGTCGTTTTGCGTGAGTTGCTGATGAATGCTACGGGCAATCGACTGGACCTCTTTGCGGATCCGAAGGTTCGGCAGATGGCGCTCTACGGCGCCCGGATCGAGATGGCGCCCGGCAATGTGGCTGCCTTTGCGGATGCCTCGCCGACGACGAAGATGGATGATTTCAGCCTCGCCTACGCCAATCAGGCATTGAATCTTGGTTTGCCTGCCACACTGGGGAACACCAGTATCTCTGGCCGCCCACCTGCAAACTCGGCTCCGCTGGCACTTGCCGGCATCATTCTTTTCGCGCAGCCGGCCTTGAGCAGCGAGGCGGGTAAAGCGGTCGTGCTGGATCCTTTGCGGGGATATTTTGATCAGGTCGGCATGCTGGTCGTGCGTCCGGCGCCCGGCTCATCGAGTCGTCTGGCGGCTTCGATCAAGGCTGGCGGTAACAGCAATCACAGCCACAACGACATCGGTTCTTACGTGATCGCATTGGGGGCCGAACAGCCGACAGGGGATCCTGGCGCACCGAAATATTCGGCCAAAACGTTCAGCAAAGACCGCTACACGATCCGGGCGATCAATTCCTATGGACATCCGCTGCCACGCATCGACGGCGTTTTGCAGCGCGAAGCTACCCAGGTGAAAAGTGCGTTGCCAAGCGTCAGTTTCACGCCGGAGGCTGATGTCTATCTGCTCGATCTGCGTCCTGCCTACGCCGTGAGTGGCATGCAGATGCTGACCCGGCGCCTGCGTTACGAGCGTAATGCTGTTGGCGCAGTGGAGGTTGAAGACCGTTTCGCGTTCGATCAGGCGCGTGATGTTGAAGTGCCGCTGATCGTGAGCGGGAATTGGCGATTGCGTGAGGATGGGCGCATCGAACTCTGGCAAAAGCGGGAGCACTTGCTGGCCCGGATTGAAACGTCGACACCATATACCCTGAATGAAGAGCGTATCGATGAGGAAGGCAAAGCGTTTACGCGCCTGGCCATTCATCTTGCTGGCAAGCAGGAGGCTGGATTCATCCGTGTGCGTTTCAGTCCCTCAGAGTAAAGGCCGCAGGCACGGCAGAAGTGTGGCAAAACTGGGTTACAATGCCGCGCGGCGGGTCTCCCCGCATTGCAGCGTGGGAATCTGGTCAGGTCCGGAAGGAAGCAGCCATAACCACTCACTGTAAGTGCCGGGGGTCAGGCTCGCCGCCTTGAATAAAAAAACGGGATGCGTCGCGAGGCGCATCCCGTTTTGCTTTGCTACGACCTCTGGATTCAGATCAGGTCTCGATCAGGTGTGTCGGCGGCGTGGATTTGGGGAACTCCATGCTTTGGTAGTGCTCATCGGACATTGTGCCGGCAGGCGCTTCTGCGAGGATCAGTTGCTTGAGCAGCAGCAAGCTGCCGGCGGCAATGATCAACGCACCGATCAGGCGCAGGATCTTGTGAGGCTCTCTCGTGTTGGGGGAGGGGGTGTTCATGTCGCTCTGCCTTTTTCTCAAGGTCTGATTGCAGTCTGGATGGTGCTTGAAATGGCGTCCAATTGATTGCCTGTACAGGCATGATAGGCAGCTCCAATGACAAGGCAGAAAGGGCTGTACATAAATACCCTCGGCCATACGCTGCCTCCTGCTAAAATCATTGCCCATGAGCTATCAGGTACTTGCCCGCAAGTGGCGTCCCAAGAGTTTTGAAACTTTAATCGGCCAGGAGCATGTGGTCCGTGCGCTGACGCACGCCCTGCAAACCGGGCGGTTGCACCACGCCTATCTCTTTACCGGGACTCGCGGGGTCGGCAAGACGACCATCTCGCGGATCCTCGCCAAAAGCCTGAACTGCGAGACCGGTGTCACGGCCACGCCCTGTGGTGTCTGTGCGGCTTGTACCGAGATCGATAGCGGGCGCTTCGTTGATTACGTCGAGATGGATGCGGCCTCGAACCGCGGCGTCGACGACATGGCCTCCCTGCTTGAAAAAGCGGCCTATGCGCCCTCGCGCGGGCGCTACAAGGTCTACATGATCGACGAAGTGCACATGCTCACCGGCCACGCCTTCAACGCCATGTTGAAGACGCTGGAAGAGCCGCCCGAGCACATCAAATTCATCCTCGCGACGACCGACCCGCAGAAAATTCCGGTGACCGTGCTGTCGCGCTGCCTGCAGTTCAACCTCAAACAGATGCCGCTGACGCATATCGTCGGCCATCTCTCGAACATCCTTGGCCAGGAGGGTGTGAGCTTCGAGGCCGGCGCGCTGCGCCACATTGCCAAGGGGGCGAACGGCTCGATGCGGGACGCCTTGTCCTTGCTGGATCAAGCCATTGCCCATGGGGCTGGCAAGGTCGAGGAAGAAGGCGTGCGTGACATGCTTGGCACGGTTGGTGAAGACCATCTCTTCGAATTGCTGGATGCGCTGCAGGCGCAGGACATTGGTGCGCTGATCGCCGTGGCCGATGCCATGGAAGCGCGCAGTCTTTCTTTCGAATCGGCCTTGCAGGAGTTTGCGACCCTGCTGCATCGTGTGGCCCTGGTGCAGTTTGCCCCGCAGGCGATCAGCGACAATTTCGAACGCGAACGCTTGGCGCCGTACGCCGCAGCCTTTGCGCCGGAGTTCCTGCAACTCGCCTACCAGATCGCCATTCACGGGCGGGACGAACTGGCCCTGGCGCCAGACGAATACACCGGCTTCACGATGAATCTGCTGCGTTTGCACGCGTTCAGGCCCGATGCGCCCGGCGCGGGAGTCGCCGCTACGCCGGCGCCACGTGCTGCAACACCGCCCCGTCCTCCCGCGCAGCAAGCTGCGTCTGTTGCGAGCGTACAGGCGGCGGCTGTACGTGCTGCCGCTCCGGCGTCTGTGTCTGAGCCCGCACCGGTTGTGACGCAGCGGGTGAGTGAGCCCGAGCCTGCCGAAATTGCTGTGCCTGCCGTGGCGCTTGCCGGGGATATGGACTGGCATGCCATGATCATCGCGGCAGGATTGGGTGGCATGACGAAAGAATTGGCGCAAAACTGTGAGCTGCTGGGCTTGAGTGGCAATACGCTCAAGCTGCGCTTGCCGCCGTCTCACCGGCATCTGGTGGCTATGGCATCAAATGCGAGCAAGTTGCAGGATGCTTTGACGGCCCACTTTGGCCAGACCGTGCGGGTGAATATCGATATTGGTGAAGTGGCCAGTCAGACGCCCGCTCAACGCAATGAAGAAATCCGTCAGGCAAAGCATGTCGATGCGCTGGCGTCCCTTGAATCCGATCCCTTTGTGCAGGAACTCATCGAGCGCTGCGATGCAACGCTGGTGGAGTCCTCTGTAAAACCTTTGGCTGGAGATACGCAATGATGAAAGGTGGCCTTGCTGGCCTGATGAAACAGGCTCAGCAGATGCAGGACAACATGAAAAAGGCGCAGGATGCGCTGGCGCTGGTCGACATCGAGGGCTCGGCAGGTGCCGGAGCCGTCAAGGTGACGATGAGCTGTGCGCACAAGGTCAAACGCGTGGCGATTGACGCAGTGGTGATGGACGACCGTGAAATGCTCGAAGACCTGATCGTGACGGCGCTCAATGATGCGATGGCCAAGGTCGAGGCGACGACTTCCGAGAAGATGGCCGGGTTTACCGCCGGCATGGGGCTGCCCCCTGGCATGAAGTTGCCGTTCTGATGTGAATGCAGGGAGTGGGTAACAAGGGGCGGAATACCGGCTCCGCACTCCCTTCTCCTAACGCCCCAACGTGTCCCTCATCGATCAACTTACCGAAGCTTTGCGCGTTCTGCCCGGGATTGGTCCCAAGTCTGCGCAGCGCATGGTCTATCACCTGCTGCAGCGCGATCGCGAGGGGGCGGCGCGCCTGTCGCTTGCCCTGTCCAAGGCCTTGGCCGAGGTCCGGCATTGCGAGCGCTGCAATACCTTTACCGAAGCCGAGATCTGTGAGCGCTGTCTGAACACGCAGCGTGACGCTTCGCAGTTATGCGTGGTGGAAATGCCGTCTGACCTGATGGTGATGGAGTCCACCCTGGCGTATCGCGGGTTGTATTACGTCCTGATGGGGCGGATCTCGCCACTGGATGGAATTGGTCCGCGCGAGCTGAAACTGGACAAGCTGGTTGCGCGTGCCACTGATGGGGTGGTGCAGGAAGTGATCCTCGCAACCAACTTTACCAACGAGGGCGAAGCGACGGCACATTACCTCAGCGAAATGCTGCGCGCGCGCGGACTGAAGGTCAGCCGGATTGCACGCGGGGTACCGGTGGGCGGTGAGCTCGAACATACCGACCTGGGGACTGTGGCGCAGGCTTTTGTCGAGCGGCGCGGATGGTGATCATGATGGGGGTTACTGGATGAAACGTTTTGTTGCCGTGCTTTTGCTGGCTGTTTCGCTTGCCGCTTCGGCGGATGAAGTGACTTTCCGTCAACAGACGGAAGAGTTGGTCGGGCTCTTGCGAGTAGAAAACCAGATCAAGGATTGGCGGCAGCGGCTTGATGCACAAGCAATCGAGACGATCAACAAAGCCTTGCAAGGCAAGACAGAAGCCCAGTTGAGCAGTGAAGAAAAGGCCGCCATCGCGCGGTTTTCCGAACGTGCGAACGCGGCGCTCGATGCCGGGTTGAATTGGGAAAAACTCAAGCCATTCACAGTAAAGACCTATCAGGATGCTTTTTCGGAAAGTGAAATACGTGAATTGCTGCTGTTCTACAAATCGCCGCTCGGGCAGAAGTTGCTATCGCGGCAAGCCCCGATAGCGGAGGCTTCTACCCAGATGTTGCGCAGTCAGGTACAGGCGATGCTGCCTGAGTTGCAGCGGATCGGGTTGGATTTTTCCAGCGATTACGCCTGTGCTTCGACAAAAGTGGCAGGGCCAGTGGCCTCGCCGATCACGAGCCCCTCGCCAGCCGTGTCCCAATGTGTTGGCGTCAATCCCAGAACGGGGCGTGCCTGTCCCTGATGCGAGGGCTGGAATAGCGCGCACCTGCCCCGGGTTGCCTGGTGAAGTCAGTCTTCCGTAGCAGGATCATGCGTCGCTCATGACAAAGGGTTTTGCATGGGCGACGATCATGAACGGGGTCCTTAAAGCGTTGCCAAATCAATGTCTCCGACCGTATTGAGAACGTAATCCGGTTTGTAGGGGAATTCGGTCATCAGTTCTGGCGTGGTGACGCCGGAGAGCACCAGAACGGTTTTCATGCCGGCTTCCATTCCTCCGACGATGTCGGTGTCCATGCGGTCACCGATCATTACGCAGTCTTCCGGATGGGCGCCAAGCTTGCGCGCGGCCAGCATCATCATCAGTGAATTGGGTTTGCCGACGATGTAGGGCTTTTTGCCGGTGGCTGCGGAGATGGCTGCGAGCAAGGTGCCGGCCGCAGGCTCCAGACCGCCTTCGACCGGATCGATCATGTCCGGGTTGGTGCCGATGAATTTCGCGCCCTGATCGATCAGGCGTACGGCTTTCTTGAGTTGTTCGTAGCTGAGCGTCGAGCACTTGGCGACCACCACGTAATCCGGGTTCGATTCCGAAATCGAGAAACCCACGTTGTAGAGCTCGTTGATCAGGCCGCCACCGCCAACCACGTAAGCGGTGGCGTGCTGTTTCTGGTTCTGGTTCCTCAGGAACATGGCGGTAGCCATGGCGGCGGTGATGAAGTTGGCTTCGGTCAGGCCATGGATTCCCAAGCTTTCAAGTTTGAGCTTCAAGTCCAGTGGTGTCTGTTCGGCGTTGTTGGTGAGAAACAGGAAAGGGATTTGCGAGTCGTGCAAGCGTTGCACGAATTCGAGCGCGCCGGGCACGAGTTGTTTGCCGCGATAGATGACGCCGTCCATGTCGGAGATGATGCCTTTGACCATGTTCTGTTTACCTCTGTAAGCAATAGGGATTCACATGTACGAAGTATGCCGCAGAATCGGGAATGGTCGTTTCGTATCCCTGTAATTTGAGGCCAGGCAGACAGAATGCCATGCCTTTGTGACAGCACTTTGTATGCAATAAGGGTTTATGTTGTTTATATGTTGTTGTTAGTAAAAAGACTTTTAAGTTAATTTGCTGGGTGGGCTTTAATCCATGCTGACAAATTGGCTATAATCGGCAAGCTTTGAATCACAATCACTCGGGGTTTGCAATGAGCGATAACAAACAAGATGCATCCGGCGGAGAGGCCTGCTGTGCTTGCAGCCTGGATCCCTCACGTCGTGCCTTGCTGGCAGCGACGGCTGGTGTGGGTGCCGTTGTAGGGATCGGTGCTGCGACCCCTTTCGTGACGAGCTTCATGCCTTCCGAGCGTGCCAAGGCTGCAGGGGCGCCGGTAGAGGTTGATCTATCCAAGCTCAAAGCTGGCGAAATGATGACGGTGGAATGGCAGGGCAAGCCGGTCTGGATCGTGCGGCGAACCCCCGAGATGCTGGCTGCGCTGAAGAAAAACGATGCTGCGCTGGCTGACCCTGCTTCCGAGCGTGCCGAGCAACCGGAATATGTGAAAGGCGAGGCACGCGCGATCAAGGACGAATATTTCGTGTGTCTGGGGGTTTGTACGCACCTAGGCTGTTCGCCCAATCCGAAATTTGCCATGGGCGCTGAAAGCGGGATGGGTGAGGCGTGGAACGGCGGGTTCTTGTGCCCGTGCCACGGTTCGCAATTCGATCTCGCCGGGCGGGTTTTCAAGGCCATGCCCGCGCCGACAAATCTGAAGATTCCGCCGCACGTCTATCTGAGTGATACACGCCTGCGCATCGGCGAAGATACCAAGGGAGCCTGATGATGAGCTGCTGCAAGATCGTGACCGAGAAGGCGCAGCAAGTGCTGGGCTGGGTTGATGAGCGTTTCCCGCTGACATCCACCTATAAAAACCACCTTGCCGAATACTACGCCCCGAAGAATTTCAATTTCTGGTACTTCTTCGGTTCCCTCGCGCTGCTGGTGCTGGTGATCCAGATCGTGACCGGGATCTTCCTGGTGATGCACTACAAGCCTGATGCTTCGTTGAACGCAGCAGGCGTGCCGGTAGCCTTTGCCAGTGTCGAGTACATCATGCGCGATGTGGCCGGTGGCAAGTTCATCCGCTACATGCATTCCACGGGCGCTTCGATGTTCTTCATCGTGGTGTATCTGCACATGTTCCGCGGGCTTCTCTATGGTTCCTACCGCAAGCCACGCGAATTGATCTGGCTGTTCGGCATGGCGATCTTCCTGTGCCTGATGGCTGAAGCCTTCTTTGGCTACCTCCTGCCCTGGGGCCAGATGTCGTTCTGGGGGGCGCAGGTGATCGTGAACCTGTTTGAGGCTATTCCCGTGATCGGGCCGGATCTGTCGATCTTCATCCGGGGCGATTTCGTCGTGTCGGATGCAACCCTCAACCGCTTCTTTGCCTTCCACGTGATCGCGATTCCGCTGGTGCTACTGGGGCTGGTCACCGCTCACCTGATTGCGCTGCATGAAGTCGGCTCGAACAACCCGGACGGGGTCGAAATCAAGAAGTACAAGGACGCCAACGGAATTCCGCTGGACGGGATTCCCTTCCATCCGTATTACACAGTGAAGGATATCTTCGGTGTGACGATCTTCCTGATCGTTTTTGCCATCATCATTTTCTTTGCACCTGAAGGTGGCGGCTATTTCCTGGAATTCAACAATTTCTTCCCGGCCGATGCCTTGAAGACCCCTCCGCATATCGCGCCGGTTTGGTATTTCACGCCGTTCTATTCGATGCTGCGGGCGACGACCTCGGACTTCCTGCCATACCTTTGGGCGTTTGTGACGCTGGTTGCCGGGCTGACAGCCTGGAGTGTGCGCAATGTCTGGGTGAGACGCTTGTGTTTGGTGCTGGTGGTCGGTGTGTATTGGGGGTTCTTCGGCTTGACCGTTCTGGGCAAGACCAAGCCCTTGTTCGACTTTGCCATTCTCGGGATTCACATCGGTCGTGGCTTCGATGCCAAGTTCTGGGGCGTCGTGATGATGGGGGGCTCGGTTCTGCTGTTTGCCTTGTTGCCCTGGCTGGATCGTAGTCCGGTCAAGTCGATCCGCTACAAGGGCGGTTTGTTCAAGACCATCCTGACGCTGTTCGTGGTGAGCTTCGTACTGCTGGGATTCCTGGGCACCAAGGCGCCAGGCTATGCATTCTTCGGCTTGATCCCCGGCGGCCCGGTCGCTGCGGTAAGCACGATCCTTTACCTGGCCTTCTTTGGCCTGATGCCTTGGTATTCTCGTCTGGACAAGACCAAACCCGAACCGGAAAGGGTAACCTCGAAATGAGTCTGCTCAACAAGTTGTTTGCTGCCGCCGCACTGGTGGTGACGATGGCCGGTTTGCCCATGGGCGCCCAGGCGAATGAAGGTCCGACGCTGGACAAGGCACCATTGCGTTTTGATGACGCTTCCTTGCAGCAAGGGGCCAAGCTGTTCGTGAATTATTGCCTGAGCTGTCACGGGGCGAGCTCCGTGCGTTACAACACCTTGACCCAGATCGGTCTCTCCGAGCAGCAGATCAAGGATAATCTGATGTTCGCAGCGGACAAGACTGGCGAACAGATGATGGTGGCGTTGCGTCGCGACGATGCGCGCAAGTGGTTTGGCGTAGCACCACCCGATTTGTCCGTGATTGCCCGCGCGCGCGCATCGGAAGCAGGCAGTGGGGCAGACTGGTTGTATACCTATCTGCGCCAGTTCTACCGCGACGACTCACGTCCGACCGGCTGGAACAATGCCTTGTTTCCCGGTGTAGGCATGCCGCATGTCCTGTGGAGTTTGCAGGGCGAGCAGGAAGCGCGTTTCGTCACCAGAGACGATGGCCATGGCAACATGGTCAAGCAACTGGAGGGGCTGGAACTTGTCAAACCAGGTTCGCTGACGAAAGATGAGTATGACGAGCAGGTTGCCGATCTGGTGTCCTTTCTTACCTGGATGGGCGAGCCGGGGCAGGAAACCCGTCGCAGTATGGGCTGGTTCGTGCTTGCCGTTTTGAGTGTTCTCGCCGTGCTTTCCTATTTGCTCAAACGGGCATACTGGAAAGACGTGCATTGATCGGGTGTGCAACCAAATGATGGTGTTGGCTGGTCGCGACAGCGATGCGCAGCAGGCGCGTCGGGTGGTTCGTGATAATGAATATTCCTGGAGTAATTCCGCAATGATGAACTTGTATTCCGGTACAACGGATCCTTTCAGCCACCGTTGCCGGATTGTGCTGTATGAAAAGGGCATGGATTTTCAGGTGGTCGATGTTGACCTCTTCAACAAGCCTGAAGATATTGCCGTGATCAATCCTTACAACCGCGTGCCGGTGCTGGTTGACCGCGACCTCGTGCTCTACGAGTCGAACATCATCAATGAGTACATTGATGAGCGCTTCCCGCATCCGCAACTGATGCCGCCAGATCCGATCATGCGGGCCAAGGCGCGCCAGTTGCTGCATACGCTGGAACATGAATTGTTCTCGCACATCGAAGCGCTGGAGAAAAACCAGAAGGCTGCTGCCGACAAGGCACGTGGTCATGTGCGTGACCAGTTGCTGCAACTCGTCCCGTTGTTTGCCAAGCAGAAGTACATGCTGGGCGATGAGTTCTCGATGCTGGACGTGGCGATTGCGCCATTGCTGTGGCGTCTTGAACATTACAGCATCGAGCTGCCGAAGACGGCTGCGCCGTTGATGAAATATGCCGAACGTATCTTTACGCGGCAAGGCTTCATTGATGCGCTCACGCCCTCTGAACGCGCCATGCGCCGATAAATTTGGACATTCACCCCGACTGCGCGACTCAATCTTGAAGCTGTGAGGCTCACCGTACATGCGTACGTTTTTGCTTCTCGCTTTGATCTTGAGTCGCTTGCTACGGCGACTGTCCCGAATTGTCCTCACTCAGCAGCAATCGCATGTCCCAAGTCCAAGCCACTTCCACCAAGCCTTACCTGATCCGTGCCCTGCATGAATGGTGTGTGGACAACAGCTTCACGCCTTACATCGTGGTGCAGGTTAACGAGCGCACGCGTGTGCCGATGCAGCATGTGCGTGCTGGGCAAATCGTGCTGAACATCGCACCTTATGCCACGGGCGGCCTGCAGATTTCAAACGAAGAGATCACCTGCCAGGCGCGGTTCAATGGTGTGGCCCAGTCTCTTTACGTGCCGATCAGCCAGGTGCTGGCCATTTATGCACGCGAAACCGGGCAGGGCATGGCTTTCGAGCAAGGTGCGCTGGCCGGTTCCGGCATGGAACTGGGCGGCGTGGTTGCGGGAGAGGATTTGTCCGGCTCCGCCGAGCCGGGCTCCAGCGCGCCAGAGGCGCCATCCGATCCAGAGCCTCCTGCGGCGCCCTCGCCAAAGGGCGGGCATCTGCGGCGCATCAAGTAGGCCGCGCCTGCGATCTGGTGTGTCCTGCGATCACTTCCTGATACAGCGCACCCATGCGTACGGCCATTTCCCGCGCAGACCATTGACGCGCGGAGCTTTCCGCCGCCCGCCCCAGCGCCTTCAAGCCTGCTTCATCCCGTAACAATTCGACGAGCTTGTTGGCGAATGCGTCCAGGTCATCCTGTGCGATGACGGTACCTGCCGCATTCTCAAGGATATCGCGGGTCCCCATTGCGGCTAAGGCCAGTACCGGGCAGCCCATGGCCATGGCTTCGAGCAGGACTAGTCCCTGGGTTTCCGTACGCGAGGCGAACACGAAAAGATCCGCAGCGCTGTAGCAATCCGCCAGGGCGTTACGGCGATCAAGATAGCCGAGAAAGCGGACGTGTTCAGTCAGACCCAGTTGGCGGGCCTGGGTACGCAAGCCCGCCAATGCAGGCCCTTCTCCTGTCACCAGAAGCAGCACGTCGGGGTGCTGCTGGCGGACACGCGCCACGACTTCGAGCAGGAAACCGATATTTTTCTCGAAGGCCACACGTCCGACGAACAGCAGTAGCGGGCGCGTCGGGGCGATGCCATGGCGTTCCCGGAAAGCCGCACCATTGCCGCGACAGAAACGTTCCTCACGCAACCCGGTGGGCAGGATGTGCAGCGGTTGAGTGACACCGTAATCGCGCAGGGTGGCTGACATCGCGCGGGATGGCACCACGATTGCATCAAGCTGATTGCACTGGCCGCGAGAGAAGCGCCGGGCTACTGCCTGGGTCAGCCGACGGGGCAGGAACGGGATGTAGTGGTGCAGGTATTCCTCGAAATAGGTGTGATAACTCGCAATGGCAGGAATGTTGAGTTCACGTGCGATTTCGATGCCGGCGTAATGCGCGGCGAAAGGGGTCTGGATGTGGACCAGATCGAAGTCGCGGAAGAGTTGGGCGCGCAGCCATTGGCGGATGGCCTGACGGCGCATCAGCCGGTCTTCCGGATCCATCGGCAAGTAGCGCGCAGGAATCCGGACGATGTCCGGAGCTGCAGGATCGGTGTCCTGCGGGTAGGCCGGAGCAACGAGCGTCGTCTGGATGCCCAGGGCGTGGAGTTCGCTGCGGAAGGTTTCGATGGAAGTCGAGACGCCATTGATGCGCGGGAAATACACATCCGAAATCATCAGGATTTTCATGGTGATTGTGGCGGCTGATCGTATTGCGACTTTACGACCTGCATGTGACGACGATGTTGCAGCCCGGTGTCGTCTTGCTACAACACTTTTTGCCTGTCCCGGGGCCTTATCGTGCACTAATGCCGCATGCAAGCAAGGCTGATTCTGAATCGTGCAGAGATCCGTGTATCTTTCTGCTCTGGTATCGGATATGGCGCCTCAGAGCGCTGATTCGTGAGCGCCACCTGGCGAGTGGTGGTGGCGTGAAGTTTAGGGGAGGAGCGTTTTTTGTTGCATCCGGTTGGAGGGAAATGTCCGGGTCTTTTACGCCGGGCAAAGCGGGGGGCAGGGCTCGGGGGGCTGGCCTTGGTGACGACACCGGTACTGGCCAGCGGGTTCGGTGCCAGCGGTGACGTAACGGGCGCGGTGAGTGTGGTCGGGATCGCCGTCATCCTGCTGCTGGCTGCGGCCTTGCTCTATCGCCGTCAATTGCATGAGCTGGCGATACGGACGCGCAAGCTTCAGCAATCCGAAGAACGTTTCCGGGTCATTGTCGAAGGTACCAGTGTGGTGGCCTGGGAGTATGACGCGGGCTCGAATGCCTTCACCTATGTCTCGGCACAAGGTGAACGCCTGCTGGGATTTTCGCCGGCGGCGTGGCAGCAGTCGGGTTTCTGGCAATCGCGTCTGCATGCTGAAGATCGTGAAACGGCCTTGTCGTTCCTGCGCGAGTTGATTGCCAACGGTGGCGAACGCGAGTGCGAGTATCGCCTCATACATGCGGATGGCCACGAGGTCTATGTCCGTGATTTGCGCAGTCCGATCGAGGTGGGTCATGTCATCGGAATGCGCGGGATCTTTGTCGATATCTCTGCCCACAAGGCTTCCGAAGCTGCCCTGGAGGATAGCGAGGCGCGCTTTCGTGGCACTTTCGAGCAGGCGGCGGTGGGCTTCTGCCTGTGTGCGGTATCCGGGCGTTACCTGCGGGTCAATCAGCGCTATTGCGCGATTACTGGCTATCTTGAAGGAGAGTTGCTCCTGCGCGATTTCCGCGAGCTGACCCATCCGGAAGATGTTGAAGCGCATGAACGCTTGCTTGATGCGCTGGTCCTCGATACGGCGGAGACCTTCTCGATCGAGAAGCGTATCAAGCGACGAAGCGGGCAGCTGGTGTGGGTCAATCTCACCATGTCCCTGGTGCGTTCGCGCCGCGGTACCAGCCAGTTCATGGAGGTCATCGAGGACATCACCGCACGCAAGCAGGCTGAGCATGAATTGCGCGAGAACGAAGGGCGCATGCGTTTGATCCTCTCGTCCATGCGTGAAGGTGTGATCATGCGTGATGCCACAGGCACCGTGATCATTGCCAATGCCGCCGCACGACGCCTGTACGGGCTGGCCCTTGACGAGAACTTCCCGCCCTTGCAGGAACCGGAGGGCTACAGCTTTGTGCGTGAAGATTGCAGCTTTTGCCCGATTTCGGAATTGCCTGGTGCGCGAGCCATGCATTTCGGGCGCCCGGCGTCGGCGGTGGTCGGGATTGACCGACGGGATGGCACGCGTGGCTGGATGCTGGCCAAAGCCGAGCCCCTGGCGCGCGATGAAGCCACCGGTCTGCATCCGGTGGTCCTGACGCTCAATGACGTGACGGCCCAGCGGCGCGCGGAAGAAGAATTGCGGCTAGCCGCCACCGTGTTCGATCATAGCGTCGAAGCCATCATGATCACCGATGCACAGCGCCACATCCTTTCCGTCAACAAGGCCTTCACGGACCTCACCGGATTCTCGTCCTGCCAGGTGATCGGTCAGACGCCCGCCTTGCTCTCTTCCTCGCGTCATGGTCTGGTGCATTACGACAGCGTATGGAAGGAAGCCACCGAGCAGGGCACCTGGCAGGGGGAAATCTGGCAACGTCGGCGGGATGGTTCGGAGTTTCCTGAATGGCTTTCCATCGGCGCGGTGCGTGATCGCAGCAATACCATCACCAATTATGTCGCGGTGTTTTCCGACATTACCGAGCGCAAAGCCAATGAAGCGCGGATTGCTTTCCTGGCCCACCATGATCCGTTGACGTCCTTGCCCAACCGGACCTTGTTCCAGGACCGGCTTGAGCAAGCGCTCGCGCGTGCAGAGCGCAGCGGCAAGGTGCTGGCCTTGCTATTCCTGGATCTGGACCGTTTCAAGACCATCAATGATTCACTGGGCCATCTGGTTGGCGACCATCTGCTCCAGGCCGTGGCCGAGCGATTGCTGCATTGCGTGCGCGATAGCGACACGATCTGCCGTCAGGGGGGCGATGAATTCATCATTGTGCTGCCTGAGATAGCCGATACCGAAGTGTCGGCCCGGATCGCCGAAAAGATCCTGCGCCGTCTGGCAGAGCCTTTCGAAGTCGACACGCACGTGCTGGGCACCTCGTTCTCCATCGGGATCGCCGTCTTTCCCCATGATGGGGTTGACGCCGATACCCTGATGAAGAATGCCGATACGGCGATGTATCACGCCAAGGAAAACGGGCGGAATACCTACCGCTTCTTCACCGAAGCGATGAACGCCAATGCACAGGATCGTCTGCAGGTGGAGACGCATTTGCGCCGGGCTCTGGAACACAACCAGCTCAGCCTGAACTACCAGCCGCAGGTACACCTCGAATCAGGTGCGATCGTTGGGTGCGAGGCCTTGCTGCGCTGGAATTCGGATGTCCTTGGCTTCGTGCCGCCCAACCGTTTCATCCCGATCGCCGAAGAATCCGGTCTGATCATTCCGATCGGTCGCTGGGTGCTGCGGCAGGCATGCATTCACGCCATGGGCTGGTATGCCACCGGGGTGCGTTCAATTACCGTTGCGGTCAACATCTCGGCCTTGCAGTTCCGGCGCGACGATATCGTCGCCGCCGTCAGCGAAGTCCTGGCTGAAACCGGGTTGCCGCCCGAATACCTGGAACTCGAATTGACCGAGTCGCTGCTCATGGACCATGCCGAAGATGTGCTCGATACCGTGCAGCGTCTCAAGACGCTGGGCGTGCGCTTGTCCATCGACGACTTCGGTACCGGCTATTCCTCGCTCTCCTATCTCAAGCGTTTCGCCGTGGATCGTCTCAAGATCGATCAGGGCTTTGTGCGTGACATGGTGGATGATCCTGATGATGCAGCCATCGTGCGCGCGATCATCCAGCTCGGGCGCAGCCTCAAGCTCGAAGTCATCGCCGAAGGCGCAGAGTCCCGTCATCAGGTCGACTTCCTGATTCGTGAAGGCTGTCGTGAATCACAGGGTTACTTCTTCTGTCCGCCTGTACCCAATGATGTTTTCATGAGCATGCTGGCGCGCGGGCTGACTTCTGCTGGCCAGGAAAGCCTGCCGTTCATGATCAATTGAGGCGGTGCTTGCAAGTTACAAGTCGCAAGTCGCAAGTTGCAAGTTGCAAGTTGCAAGTCAAACCCTCTGCTTCTGCGTTGCTGGTGGGCTTGCGTCATGGCAAACCTGCCGGGTCAGTCTGTGGCGTAGTTCAGGCAGAATCCAGCCCATGCTGGATCAGCCAGGGCCTCAAGGCTGGCAGGCAGCGGCGCGTAATCGCCGCTTGCCATGGGCACCAGCCGCAACCATTGGCTGCATCCGTCTCCGCCTTCCGCTACCCAACCCAGCAATACACCGGCTGACCCGGCATTGGCACAGGCCAGGTGCAAGGCGGTGAGCGGCTCGCGCGTTGTCAGGCAGCGTGCATTACCTTGCCAGTCCAGCGCCTTGGCCAGATGGGCCAGTGCCTGATTCGGCTGGCTTTGCAGAAAACCCATCGGCATTGGCAGACCGTCCTGCGCTTCGTGGAGTGCTGTGCGCAAGGCCTGATCCGGGCCTAGCAGGCTCGCCAGACTCAGCAGTGCGCCTGCGGGCAGTGTGGTTTCGCCTGCGTCATCCAGACAGCATAGCGCGCCGTACAGGGCCAGTTCGGCCCAGCGTCCGATCCGGCGCGGCTTGAAGCCCAGTCGGGTAGCCAGTCGCTCGCGCCAGTCGGCTGGTGGTGGTGCAGTAAAACAGCGGCCGGCGATGCGCCAGCTCCGGGGCACGCGCGGAGTCTTTTGCTGCGGGCCTGATGGGTGTAGCCCGGATGCGGAGGAGATGCCGGAACCTGGGCTACGCGCGCAATCCTCCAGCACCAGCGTGGCGTGGCCGCCACCGAAACCGAGGATCGTGTTGGCCAGATAGGGCACCACGGGGATTTCGTTCGCCAGTGCGGCATCCAGATCAGGATCTGCCGGATTGCGGGGAACCGGCCACACGCCGTGCTCCAGGCACGCAGTGAGCAGTGCCAGCTCGGCTGCACCGGAGGCGCCCAGTGTGTGGCCGATCTCCGCCTTCAGGCTCGTCAAGGCCGGCACGCTGGCAAAGGCCCTGTGCAGGCCGGCGAGCTCGTTGGCATCATTGCCGGGGCTGCCGGCAGCCTGCAACTTGATCAGACCGATGTCATCGGGCCGAAGGCCGCTGTCGGCGAGTGCGGCCGTATACATTGCCGCGACGGCTTGCGGTGTGGCACCGGCCGGGTCACTGCCATCCACCACATTCGCTCCGCCGCACACCCGCCAGCGCGCAGGCGTGGTGCTCAGGTACAAAGCCGCCACGGCTTCGCCCAGCACCAGTCCGGCCCGGTCTGCTGCAAGCGGGCGTGGGCGTTGCGAATCCAGCAGCTGCATTGCGCCGAAGCCGGCGCTGGTAAAGCGATTGCGTACCTCCATACCCAGCACCAGCGCGGCGGACGCTTCACCCGCGCGCAGGCAGGAAACCGCGCTTAGCAGCGCGTTGCTGGCCGACGTGCAGGCGGTCGAAATCCAGTAGACCGGGCCGTGCCAGTCCAGCCAGCCCGCCACCGTTTCGGCAAAGCCCTGGCAATCCGGCGGCCAGGGCGCACCATCTTCCATCGCGCCTACATCCAGCGAACAAGAAGCGAGAAACAGCGGCGCCGCCCGATCCACCACGCCGCACTCGGCCACCGCCTGCAGCGTCAGGCGCCGCGTGCGGGCGTACCAATCCAAGTCGTCATTGGCGATGGCAAAATACGGCCAGACGGTGGCGGGGCCGACCTTGAGTCGCCCTGGCTCGACGCCGTCTGATTTCAGGCAGGCCAGCGCGGCGGGGAGATCGGGGCCGAGCGCGGAGACGAGGCCGCGGCCGTGGAGGTAGGCGGGCTGCATGAAGACTAGATCCTCGTACCAAGAAGGAATGTCTTCATGAAAGCATCTACATCGTTTTGAACTAGATCGTCGAAAACGAATGGTTCGCCAAGAACTGTTTGGCTTACCAGCGATGCGAACTTGTGTAATTTTCTGAAGTAAATTTCATCAGCGCCTGCGTCGAAGCTGCCAAGCTCTGTTGCGTTGAGCAACACTGCCAAATCGTTGTGAGAGAGAACCTTGTTTCTGGCATCTTTGATTGGTTTGGCGAGAGTAGACATCTCGGCTAGCAGATCAGTGAGGGTCGTTTTTGTCACATGATCCCATTGACCGTATTCGATGATGTAGTTCAGCGATAGATTGATGTGACCGTTCGAGCCACCTTGTACCGCTGGGTCATGCAATTTGGCGAGTTGATGTAACCAAGCTTCTTGCAATACAACCTGCAAACGGTAGAAAAAGTGGGCGTGTCGCGGGGTCTTCAGTGCAGCCTCATTAGGGTTTTCGTCGAATAGATACTTGCGTGTCTGCCAGATTTGCAAGAGCCAATCGCAAAGCTCGCAAAATGTGTTGATAACCTCTTTGCTATGCGCTGGCATATTGGCTCCATTGTGGCGTGAGGAATTACCCGCGCCGTTCAGTCAAATACCCCGCCAGCGTTGCCAGCGAGGCCATCGCACGGCGCGTATCTTTGCTGTCGGCAATGCGCACGCCGAGCTTCTTGTGGATCGCCACCGAGATCTGCAATGCGTCGAGCGAGTCGAGACCGAGGCGGGATTCCGGGCCGAAGAGGATTTCGTCCGGGCTGAGGCCGCCGGCTGGCTCGTCCTTGTCGCAGGCTTCGAGGATCAGGGTTTTGAGTGTTTGAATGAAGTCTTGCGTCATGTTCGGATTTCAGTTCAGCACGTAGGGTGCAATCGAAGCGCAGCAAAGCGGAGCGCATTGCGCCGCATGCATGGATTGCCCAAAAGGATTCATTCGGCGCAATGCCCTGCAGGCGATTGACGCCCTACGATGGGTGGTCATTTCATTCTCCGCCGGAACAGCAGTGTTGCCGCCAGCCACATCAGCACGGCGAAACCGCCCAGTCGTGCGGCATAGGGCAGTACGGCGAGCGTGTCGCCCGAGCGCAGCAGCACCTGCAGGAGGCCTTCGAGCGCCCAGTTCATTGGTGACCAGTGCGCGGCGGCCTGCATCGCAACGGGCATCACGAAGGTGGGCACCATGATGCCGCCAATGGCGGCCATCAACAGATTGCAGGTCGCCCCCAGCGCGGAGGCCTGGGCGTGGGTGCGCACGAGACAGGCAATTGCCAGCGCGAAGCCAATGGCCGCAAAGCTGATCGTGGCGAGCATGAGCAGGAGTGCCACCCAGTCGATGCCGGCGAGCTGCAGTGCTTCGCCGCCCACGCGCGGCATCAGCCATACACCGACGGCAAGCATCAGCGCGGCCTGCACGGCATTTACGCCGAGGTAGGGCAGGGCCTTGGCAAGGATCTGGATGCGGCGCGGCACGCCGATGGCCTGCAGGCGGGTGAGCGTACCGTCACGCGCTTCCTGCACGAACAAGCTGGCAATCGCGGTGACCACGAAGAACATGCCGAACACCAGCCAGGCCGGCACGTTCTGCTGCACGGCGGTGGGGCGCACGCGGGTGGCGACGCGCTCGGCGGAGACCAGATTGCGGATTGCATTCGCCCCTTTGCCGACCATGCCCATGAAGCGTTCCTGGATCGCGTTGGCGCGCAGTTCGCCGACAGCGGCAGCGAGCTCAGCCTCCGTGCCGCGGAAGAGGGCGTGCTCCAGCCCCGGATCAGCGAGCAGGCGCACCTTGATGCCCGGCGGCGTGGCCGGCGAGGCGATGGCGTCCGAGAAGCCCGGTTCGATGGTCAACACGTAACGCACCTGCCCGGCGAGCAAGGCCGGGCGCCATTCTTCAGGTACCTGCCGGGGCACGCCGTGATCCGCCTGCCACTGCTCGGCAAGGGTCTGGGCCTGCGCGCCGTGATCCAGATCGAGCAGCGCGTAAGGCAGGCTGCGGGTCTGCGGGTTGTAGTAGTCCTTCAAGGCCAGCGACATGATGACGATGAAGGCCACCGGCATCAGGAACAGCGCAACCAGCCCGTGCGGGTCGCGGATCAGGGCTAGGAATTCCTTGCGGATCAGGGCGGGGAGCATCATGCGCGAATTCCCTCTGCCATCATTCCGGCGCAGGCCGGAATCCAGAGTTGGTGGCGCGAACTGGATCCCGGCTTGCGCCGGGATGACGCCGGTTTGAGGGTGAGGTGCATCACTCGTCCCTCAGCGCGCGGTGCGTCAATCGCATGAACAGCCGTTCCAGATCGTGGCTGCCGTAACGTGCCATGTGCAGCGTGGCGCCGGCCGTGGCGATTGCCTGCAGAACGCTGGCCGGGCTGCTGTCGGGGTTCAGGCTGACGAGGATTTCGCCCTCGTGCCCCGCCTGCGCGTGGCCGAAATTGCCGAGAAGCCCGAGCGCCGCGTCGAGCGGCCCGTCGATGCGCAGTGCCATCTGGGCACCACCTTCCGCGAGCAGTTCGGGCAGGGCGGCGGCGCGCAGTACACGGCCGTTGTCGAGAATGGCGACGTCATCCGCGATGGTTTCGATTTCTTCGATGTAATGCGAGGTGTATAGCACCGTGGTACCCGCTTGGGCGAGGGCGCGCACGGCATCGAGCAGGAAGGCGCGCGATTGCGGATCGACGCCGACCGTGGGCTCGTCGAGCAGGATCAGTTCCGGTTCAGGCAGCAGCGCAATGGCCAGGTTCAGGCGGCGTTTGAGACCGCCGGAGAGATGCTCGGCGCGTGTCTTGGCGAAGCGTTCGAGCTGGGTGAAGGCAATGCAGGCGGCGATGCGTTCGCGCAGCGTGTTGCCTTTCAGGCGGCAGGCGGCGGCGAAGCAGGCGAGATTCTCGGCCACCGTGAGCATTGGATAGAAGGCGTATTCCTGCGGCGCCAGCGTGATGCGCGTGGGGCGCTCGGCGCGGGCCTGTGCAATGGGTTGGCCGTCGAGCAGGATGCTGCCGTGTTGCACGGCGAGAAGTCCGGCCAGATGCGAGATCAGCGTGGTTTTGCCGGCACCGTTTGGCCCCAGCAGGCCGAGCACGCGGCCGCGCCGCACGGTCAGCGATACGCCGTTCAGCGCGGCTTGCGGTGCGCCAGGGTACTGGAAGCTCAGTTCGCTGATCGTCAGCATCTTCTTTACTTGATAGCCCGGCCGAGATCGTGGAAGAAGGCTGCTTCGCTGTCCGCCTGTGCGGCCAGCAGGGCGGCGATGGCAGGCGGGTCGAGCTTGTCGCGGCCCTTGACCATGCGTGCGGCGGCCAGTGCGAAATCGCGCCAGGCATCGCCAATCGTCATCAGGCGTTCGGAGAATTCGCCCAGCACCGGCAGGCGGGCGATGTCCGCCGCTTCCTGCAGGAAGGCTGCGTAGATGAAGCGGAAGCCTGCGCCGCCGGTGCCGATTTCTTCCTGCATGCGCACCACGTGGCCAATGAACGGGCTGCTCTGTTCATCCGCCGGATCGAGTCGGGCGATGCGTTTTGCCAGCGTATGGATGCCGCGTGTGCCGATCAGCGGGATCGGCGCGGCCATGGTGCGGATGGTCTTGCGGATGGCCGGCCGGATGGCTTCCGGCGTGATCGTGCTGCGCGCTGTTTGCACCGGGTAGTAGAGCAAGCCCTTGGGGGCGAGCACGCCCTTGGCGAAGCGCGCGCGTTTGAAGTCCGCCACCGCGCAGCGCTGCGGATCTTCGGCCACCGGGTCGCCAATCAGGTAGTCGTCTCCTTCTTTGCCGAAGACCACAAGATTGTGCGCGTTGAAGTGAAAGCGCATCTCTTCGGGGAAGTAGGGCAGCCAGTACACCGAAGTCTGGGCACCGACGACCTGGCCTTGGGCCAGCAGTGCGTCGAGTCGGCGCTGGCCGGTTTCCGCGTCGCGAAAGGTCTCGAAGCGAAAGCGGCTGCCAAAAGCCTTGGCGGTGCCCTTGATGATGGACTTGGGCGGCGAGCGGTAGGCAATCAGGGGCAGACCGTTGCTGATGCGTACGAAAGGCAGGTAGGCAAAGGACAGCCCGGAAGCCACTCCGAATGCCAGTGGCTCCGAGACGGCCGCGCCCTGATGGCGCAGCAGGTTGGCGATGGTGCCGCTCTCGCAGTGGGCTGCGTGCTGGTGCTGGTAAGCGATTTTTGACATCAATTTGGGGCTGGGCAGGTTCATCAAGACTGACTCTGTACGGGGTGTCAGATTACTTTACGGATGATGTAGCGAAACAGGATGGCGATTGATGTCACGAGGTAGGAAGTGAAGGCAACTAGAGCGAGAATGCCTCCGTATTTGATGTCGCCCCAAAGCCTGAATATCACCATGAGATAGGTCAGCGATGCTGCGCAAAAAATGATCTCTGCCAAGTTGGTTAGCAGCTTTTTTGGTTTTGTGGCCGCGAATCTGCGAAGCATCCAGAGGGCTAGCGGCCATGCAAACACGGAGATGATTACTAGCTCATCAATATTTTGAAAGCGAATTTCTTCAATAGGGATGAGCTCTTCTGTTGTGGAGAAATCCGCCTGATTCGATGTGTTCTCAGCTGGAGACTTTGCAGAGCACTGGCATAGGGGTAGAAAAAAGCAGATCAGAATGATGAGAGCCAACCCGCGTTTGAAATTTTCGATCGTGAGCATCAGCTATGCTCGCTCGGGTAGGTGGCGGATCGTTTCCGTAGGCAGTCCCAGCGCCTCCGCATACCGCGCCAGAATCTTCGGCGATAAGCGCACGAACACCGCAGGGCGTAGGTGACGGCGGATGCGCCATTGCCACAGGCCACTGACCTGGGCGAGCATTTCGACATCCATGCGCCGGGAATACATCCAGTATTCGAGAGGCGAGCTTTGTCCGGCGGCAGCACGTGTGCGCGCGGCTTCGGCCTGGGCGTGGAAGACGTCGACGGCTTGTACGGTGACGATCTCTTCGACTTCCCAGCCCTTGCTGGGGACGAGTACCAGCTTGCCGCTGGCATCGCGCGCATACACGCCCTTGCGGTGGCCGCCCAGCGTCCGGTTTTCTTCCTGCGGGACCTGGTCGACCTTCATCAGACCGCCTGCAGCAGCACGAAGCCACTGGAGAAACGGCCACTCTCGGGGATGTACATCAGGATGCGTTGTCCCTTCTCGATGCGGCCGGAGCGGAACAATTCGTCGAGCATGATGTAGGGCGAGGCGGAGCCGGTATTGCCGCAGCGCGTGAGATTGGTGAACCAGCGTTCGCGCGGCACATCGAGGCCGATTTCGCGCATGCCGGCTGCAACCGGTTCGGCAAAATACATCGAGGATATATGCGGCAGGAACCAGCCGATATCCTCGACCTTGAGCCCGCGTTTGGCCGCGATCAGCGCGAGCGGTTCGCTCAGTGTGGCGCGGATGACGTGTTCATTGAGCTGTTTGACATCCTGCTTCACCGCGAGCATCGAGCGCTCTCCCCATTCTGCATGGGTGGCATTGCGCCAGCTGTGGAGTGAGCCATCAGGATTCTTGTCCGCGCCCATGTACATGCAGGCGGGGAGTTCGTGCGCCGCCGAGGAGAGATCAATCCATTCGATGCGCAGACTCAGGGGGCCGCGTGGGGTGGATTCCAGAAGCATGGCGCCAGCGCCATCCGAGAGCATCCAGCGCAGGAAATCCTTCTCGAAGGCGATTTGCGGGCAGTTCTCCAGTGCTGCGATCTGATAGTCGGTCTCGGGCTGGAAGAATTCGCCACGCAGGCCCGAAGATGCCAGTTCCGAGGCGCAGGCGATTGCGCGTTGTGCTTCGCCAGCCTTGACTGACAGCCAGGCGTGCTTGAGGGCGGCTGCCCCTGCCACACAGATGCCGGCGAAGGCGACAGCTTCCAGACGTGGCCAGCCCAGTTCGCCATGCACCATGACCGCGTGGTTGGGCATCAACTGATCAGGCATCGAGGTTCCGACCGACAGGCAGTCGACCGGGCCGACTTCCCCCAGGGCACGGATCGCTGCGGCGGAGAGCTGGGCGTTGCTCAATGCATTCTTGCCGGTGGCGCGGTCGATGGCGTAGTGGCGGGTCTGGATGCCGTTGCTGCGCAGGATCATGCGTCGCGCCCGGGACGGTTTGCCGCCGACCATGCCGAGCACGGATTCCATTTCGTCGTTGCCAACGGGATCAAACGGCAGGAAAGCAGCCGTGCGGGTGATGAATACTTCAGAAGTCATATTGCGACAGGCGTTCGGTGCCGGAACCAGAGGGTTGCTCGAAGCGTTGCTTCAGGCATGCCAGCCGCTGCGTCAGGAATGGACGCAACAGCGCCTGAAAGAGCAAGCTCAGGGGCACGATGGTGAGGATCAGGGTGATCAGGAAAAGGACATAGAGCAGCAGGAGCGGCTTGCGTGCAGTGGCCCCGGGGTCGCCGGCAGCACGCAGCAGCTTGCCCCACAGGTAGAAGCTGCGGGTGGCCGCCCGTTCGCTGACGAGCAGACGAGGGTTGGCCTCGACTGCGGCAAGACCGCCGAGCAAGGAGGTCCGGGTTTTCTCGCGGCCATCGCGCAGCGCGTCGCGCAGTGCCCGTCCGAAGCGGATGCTGCGTTCCGTGTCGTTTTGCGATACGCCCGCAACAGGCAGGCCAGGTATGGGACGGCGTTTGCCGGTGAGCAGCCAGGCTGGAGCGGTGATCAGGGTCGCCATGGTCGGGGCACGGTCGGTCAGTACCACGTTGTCGATCAGGTGAGCGCCAACATCCGCGAGCATGCCCTTCATCTTTTCCTGCGCCAGCAGCCACATGTTGCGGCAGGCAATGACCGTGACAACGGGCTTGCCGTGCAGGAGTTTCGCGGCGAGAGGGTGTTTGAGGAAGGCGGTGATCGGCTGGCTCGGCGCCAGGAACCAGACCTGATACGGCAGGATGACCAGGTCGAACGCTTCATCGCCGCTCAGGCCCAGCGGTGCCAAGGCAGGCGGGACGAGATGGGCCGACTCGGGAAACGCATCAAAGAAGCGGGAAATCGACCACGGGAACGGGAAATCCGGCAGGGGAGCGAGGGTTTCCACCTGGACCACAATGCCTGGATCAGCGCGCAGGGGCTCAAGCAGGCGTTCGGTGATCGCGGCCAGTTGTCCGGTCTGCGAGTAGGAGATGACCAACACGCGTTTCTGGGGGCCGACAGGCATGGCCTCTGGAACTATGTGGGTCACGGAATCTCGCTCTGGCAGGTGAATTGAGTGGTCTGCTGATGGTATCAGGATATCCGCAGGCTGCCCATGCCGTGCTTGAGGAGACGGCTTATCCCGATTGGAATAGGGTGTGGAGCTGACGCTCGTAGGCCTGTGCAGCCGGACTTCCTTCGGCAGGCGCCCAGGGGGCCTGTTCCTCTGCGGAGAGAGCCCGATAGGGACCGGTTTTGATTTCAAAGAAAACGCAGCCCGATTCCAGCGCAACGACACTGTGCCAGACGTTCAGTCCGAGATGAAAACCCATGCAGTTACTGGCGGGGGCCAGCAGGTGGGTGGCACTGACGTGACCGGCATCATCAAACAGGATCAGGCCCAGCCTGCCTCGCAGCATGAGCAGGGTTTCATCCTTGCCGGCGGCCAGATGGCGATGGGGTATGACATACGAACCCGGTTCGATAGCGTTGAAAAAACGCTGCACCGGGTCATTCGGGCCGGCATGCAGGTTGTGATTCTGGCGCAGGCGCGGATTGGCGCGTGCGGCAGCACTGAGCCGGTCAAGCAGGCCCGTATCAAACAGACTGGCGGGCATCAGTAATTGAGCGTCGCGCCGAAGCTGACGTAGGGATTCAGGCGCAGCCCATTCCCGCTGGCTTCGCCATTGAGGCCTTGGGGTTGCGGTGTCAGGCAGACGGAGGTGATGCCCGTGCAGGTATTCCTGCCAGAAAGGTTGGTGCCCAGTTCGGCGGAGAATTTCCAGCCGCTGCTCTGGAAGGATTCACTGCGCCAGCCGAACCCCAGAAAAGTCGTTGGTGCCATTTGCTCGCGGGAGAAAGAGCGGTTGCCTGCTTCGGGGGTGCTCCAGGAAAGGCCGAGGGAGGTCCGCAGCCCATACCCGAAAATCGGCCAGTCGGCACGCACGGTATTACGGGTGAGGCTGTTCCTGGCAGGGTCCGAGGCGGCCAAGGCTGTCGTATCGTGTAGCGGGTTGGTGGAGGTAAAACGCAAGCGCAAGCCATTATCCGATCCGCGCAGGGTAAAGCCCTCCGCATTCCCTTGCAGGCGCAAGCCGCTGGGTTGGGCATAAGCGGGGGTGGTCGCAACCAGACAGGCCAGACTGGTGTTCAAAAATGCGGCCGCTGCTTTTCTCACGATCTATGCTCCGGCTATTGGTAGATGATCTCTACACTCTCTGATGATAGCCATTCTCGCAGACTTTCAAGTAGTGGGTCATCCAGTCTTACCCGCCATTTATCCCCTAAGGGCAGGTCTGCTTCCGCGGAACCGTTGCGATAACGCACCCGGATCGGGCAGCAGCCCTCTTCACGGGTACCGCGATAATCTGCCAGCAGATCTTGCAGACGGCCTACCGCCGCCTTGCCCCCACCCGCTGCGGCAACTTCGCCATTGAACCGCAGGGTGAGCAGGCGGGCGTAACGGCCACGGGCCTCGCCCAGGGTGAGAAGGCGCTCGGCGATGACACGAAAGCCGCCGCTGAAGTCGTCATTGCTGACTTTGCCTTCGACGATCAGCACTTCATCTTGCATGATCTTGCCTTTGTTGGCTTCCAGCACTTCCGAATAGATGGTGACATCCAGCGGCATGCTGCCATCATCCAGTGTCACGAAGGCCATCTTGCCGCGATTGCCCATCTTGATGCGTACTGCGGAGACGATGCCGGCCAGCATCTGCGGTTCGCGGCGTGGCTCGATGCGGGAGAGCGGGGTACGCACGAAACGCCGGACTTCTGCGGCAGCGCTATGGAAAGGATGACCGGAGATGAAGAAGCCGATGGCGGTTTTTTCTTCGGTCAGGCGTTTCTTCTCGTTCCAGACCGGCGCTTCGATGTATTCGGGGGCGATTTCCGAGGGGCCGTCGCCCATGTCGAAGAGGCCCCCCTGACCTGCGCTGGCGGCTGCCTGCTCGGCTGCTTCCATGGCTACGCCGACCGTGGCGAGCAACTTGGCACGATGCGGTTTGCCGTCCGGCGCCAGGGGGGCGATGCTGTCCAGCGCACCGGCCCTCACCAGCGCTTCGACTACGCGGCGGTTGGCGGCACGCCGGTCGATGCGGGCGCAGAAGTCGAAAATGTCCTTGAAGGGGCCGCCCGTTTCACGTGCGGCGATGATGCCCCTCACGGCCGGTTCGCCGCAGCCTTTGACGGCGCCGAGACCATAGCGGATGGTCTTGGCGTCAGTCGGTTCAAAGCGGTAGGTGGAATGATTCACATCGGGTGGCAACACCACGACTTTGTTGGCAAGGGTATCTTCGTAGAAGATCTTGACTGTGTCGGTGTTGTCCATGTCGGACGACATCGTCGCAGCCATGAAAGCCGAGCAGTGGTGCGCCTTGAGCCAGGCCGTCTGATAGGTGACCACGGCGTAGGCGGCGGTGTGCGACTTGTTGAAGCCGTACTCCGCAAACTTGGTCATCAGGTCGAAGAGGTGTTCGGCCAGTGCCGGATCGTAGCCTTTCTTCGCCGCGCCCTCGGCAATCGTGGCGCGGTGCTTGTCCATCTCCTCCTTCTTCTTCTTGCCCATCGCCCGGCGCAGCATGTCCGCGCCGCCGAGCGTGTAGCCGCCGATGATCTGCGAGATCTGCATCACCTGTTCCTGATACACGATCACGCCATAGGTCGGTTCCAGACAGGCTTTCAGGTCCGGATGGAAATAGTCGATCTCCTGCTTGCCTTGTTTGCGCAGGATGAAGTCGTCCACCATCCCGGAACCCAGCGGGCCCGGACGGTAGAGTGCGAGTACGGCGATGATGTCCTCGAAGCGGTCGGGGCCGAG
>Ga0316604_10000753_pt1 | contig 34706 bp, 34 predicted proteins | sample OWC_soil_day20_C_FD_207650 | JGI IMG/M metagenome (GOLD analysis project Ga0316604, IMG submission 207650) | Wetland soil microbial communities from Old Woman Creek delta, Ohio, United States - OWC_soil_day20_CT | ecosystem: Environmental > Terrestrial > Soil > Wetlands | place: USA: Ohio... | reverse complement strand
GAATTGAAGCTCTGCATCTCACCCGGCATCGGATATTGAGTTATCACCACCTTTTTTAGGTGTGTCCTTCGTCCCTCCGGTATTATCCGGGTTTAGAAGGAACGGATCACAGCTCGCAGAACCGGACTTGCCCTATTAAGGCATCCGGCTCTTCACAATATCGTTCACATAATATAAATTTTTTCTACACCTACCTCAAAAATGTTTACATAGGTGCACGCTCTAGGAAGTGGATATTTACCTAAGAACAGATTGAACCTGCTCCAGGAGCCATACAAGATAATCAAATAAGTCAATTTTTACATAACTCAATCCTGACCCTACTCCGTATGCAAAACTTGGATAGAGAGTCTTTGGTTGATATGATTAAACGTTACTTCATTTATTACAATACGAAACGAGCACAACGGAATCTTAGTGTTTTGACACCGTATGAAAAACATGAGATGTATTTAGCGGCATAAAAACTGCCAGCAGCCCATTTTACAGGGTTACTGGCAGATAAACTATGTTTCTCTTATTTCATTATCCACTTGACGGGTAGCGGTTCAGGAAATACAAGAATATAAATCATTTAGTCTGTCCGTAAAGCTTGGCTTCAATGACTTGACCTGTTGGGGTTTTTGCCAAGCCAGCTTCAGAAGTCTCACGCAGGCTTTGCGGCATAAGGCTTCCGATTTCATAAGCTGCCGTGATGACCTCATCGGGAGGAATTACACTTTTGATACCCGCAAGTGCGAGTTCAGCCGCCACCAAAGCCTGAACGGCTCCAAAAGCATTACGCTTCACACAAGGCACTTCAACCAAACCTGCCACAGGATCACAGACAAGACCAAGCAGGTTTTTTAAGGCTAAAGCTATGGCCTGTCCGACTTGATCCGGAGTCCCGTCGGCCATTTCTACAACAGCAGCAGCAGCCATAGCTGATGCCGAGCCGCATTCGGCCTGGCAGCCACCTGATGCACCAGCAAGCGAGGCGTGTTCATTAATAACAAGCCCTACCCCCGCAGCTGTAAATAAGCCTGCCACAATTTTCTCGCGTGGTACTGCCAGCGCCTCACCAACAGCCAGCAGCACCCCCGGCAAAATTCCGCAAGAACCTGCTGTCGGACTCGCCACAATACGCCCCATCCGGGCGTTAACTTCACTAACAGACAAGGCATACAGTATTGCCTTTTGGGTAACAGTACCTAAGAGACCATTTACTTTCATATATTCACCGAACTGCGCGGCATCGCCACCAACCATCCCACTGACCGATTTTTCTCGACTGTTTTTCCCGTTTTCGACCGCTTTGATCATCACCGTCAGGCACTGATCCATTGCCTGGCAAACTTTATCTCTAGTTGTTCGGCTTTTTTCTACTTCATAATCTATTAGTATTTCAGATAATGATTGCTGCTGCTTGTTGGCTAACGCGATCAAATCGATAACCGTAGAAAAACGATTCATACTATCGCCTCCTAGATGGGTGGTACTAACATAGCTGATTTGACCATCGGTATGTTAGCTACCTTATCATAGGCTTGGTGTGAGATCGGCTCATCAGATTCTAAGATCATCAATGCCTCCGCACCACGCTCTAGACGAGAAACACGCATAAAAGCTACATTAATATCCCCCTGAGCTAATACTTGCGTCACAAGTGCCACCACTCCCGGCCGATCTTCATGAATGGTAATTAATGTCGCATACTCACCTGTAAGTTCCACTTGATAACCATTTATTTTAGTAACAGTAATACTGCCACCACCGATAGACGATCCCATCACCGTAGCTTTCCTGCCTGACTTTCCTACCATCTCAAGGCAAGCAGTATTTGGATGAACATCTGCAAAATCATCCTTTACAAATTCGATTTTCATACCCGCCGCTGACGCGATTGTCAGCGCTGCGGGTATGCGTTCGTCATCGGAAGAAAACCCGAGCAAACCAGCGGCAATGGCCTTATCCGTTCCATGCCCGCGATAGGTCTTAGCAAAAGAGCCATGCAGCTTTACAATAACCTGACACGGTGCTTCCCCTAAAATCGCTCGAGCTAGTTTACCAAGTCTAGTCGCACCTGCGGTGTGAGAGCTTGATGGGCCAATCATGACAGGACCAATGATATCAAATACGCCCTTCATAACTTCCTCCCAAGCCTTGTTAAGGCAATTTTATATTTGGCATTCCAAATCTACTTATATCTATTCTTTCTCTACTACCGCACAAGCAGCTTCATTTATTACTTCATCTGCCTGCCGTTTGTTGATGCCAAAAGCAAAATAACCTATCGTAACGATGACGCAGAATGCAGCGCCAACCATTAAGGATACCTGCGTTGCTGAATTAAAGCACATGCCGATCAGAACCATGCAAAGAAAAGTAAGTACAGCATAGTTGCCGTAAGGAAAAAATGGTGACTTAAAAGGATGTGTTGCCATTTCGGCCGCATGTTCTTTCCGGAACTTAATTTGGCTGATGCATAAAACAATCCATGGAATCATACCAGGAAGAACGCTGGCACTGTAGATATAAACAAACAATGCAGAATCCGGATACATATAGTTTAAAAATACGCCGATGAGCAGACAAGCCAGAGTAGCTTTGAGAGCGTTTGCCGGCACACCATCTTTGGATACTTTGCCGAGCAGTTTCGGTGCCTGGCCGTTTTTCGACAATGTATAAAGCATGCGCCCGCAGCTGTAAATTCCGCTGTTGCAGCCAGACATTGCGGCTGTCAGCACAACGAAATTGATAATACCGGCCGCGGCGGCGATCCCAATCTTAGAAAAAGTCAAGACGAATGGGCTGCCCAGTGTGCCAATCTGATTCCAGGGATAAAGGGTTACGATTACAAATATAGCGCCGATATAGAAAATCAAGATACGCCAAATGATATTTTTCGTTGCTTTTCTTAACGTATTTTTCGGATCCTGTGCTTCGCCGGCCGTAATGCCGATGAGTTCTACGCCCTGATAAGATGCCGTCACCAGGCACAAGGCAAACAAAAAACCCTCCCAGCCGCCGGCAAAGAAGCCGCCGTTTTCATACAGGTTTGCAAGCCCAATGGCCAGGCCCCCATTGCCAAGGCCAAAGAAAATCAGGCCAAATCCAATAACCAACATAAATAAAATAGTAACAACTTTAATCAAGGCAAACCAAAATTCAAATTCACCATAATACTTAACCGAAACCAAATTTGCGGCGGCGATAATAGCAACGCCGAGCAAAGCCGGAATCCAGGCTGGTAAAGCCGGAAACCAATAATTCATATAAATGCCGATGGCGGTAATTTCCGACATGCCGACCGTTACCCACATAAACCAATAACACCATGCTGTCATGTAACCGGCCCAGGGGCCGATGTACTTCTTCGCATACGTTGCAAAGGAACCGGTTACAGGTTCCATGTAAAGCATTTCCCCCATGATTCGCATAACAAAAAACATGGCAATGCCAGCTATTGCATAGGCAAATAGTACTGAGGGCCCGGCCCATTTGATCGTACTGGCTGAGCCCATGAACAGACCAACGCCGATGGTTCCGCCCAAAGCAATCATTTCAATATGGCGCGCTTTTAAGCCACGCGTCAATTCCTTTTCTTCCATTGTCTTTATTACCTCCTAAATTTATATAATAGTTACACAATATTGATGTTGTTCCATAAGATGTTTAATGGCATCTATTTGCCCTTGATCGGTAGTCTCTAGTTCCAATTGGACTGCCGCATATCCTAACGCAACACCACGGGTTTCCCGATCATGGCTAACATTCAGTACATTGGCTCCTGTTTCAGCCGTCAACTTCAGCAATTGCCACAGGGAACCGGGTTTATCAGGAATCACCATATTGAATACTACTTTACGCCCCGATTTCGTCAAACCTTTATTGATAATGCGTGACATCATGTTTACATCAATATTACCGCCGCTAATAACTGCTGCTATTTTGCGTTTCTTGTGGCTCTGCAGCCTGTTTAACACTGCGGCAACAGCAACAGCTCCTGCTCCTTCTGAGATTGTTTTGACACGCTCCATCAGAAGCAAAATGGCATTCGCTATTTCTTCTTCATCTACTGTTACAATATCATCTACATAGCGCTGAACAAGTTCAAAGGTTATTTCACCAGGAGTTTTTACAGCAATTCCATCGGCAATAGTAGGACAGCCATTATAGGTGACAATCTTTCTTTGCGCAATGGCCTCAACCATTGATGGCATATTTTTTGTCTGCACGCCAATGACTTTTATATTTGGCTTTAAGTTCTTAATTGCCATAGCAATACCAGCAATTAGCCCGCCGCCGCCAATCGGTACAACGACGGCTTCGACGTCAGGCAAATCCTCTACTATTTCTAATGCGATTGTTCCCTGACCGGCAATGACCATGGGGTCGTTAAAAGGATGAATAAACGTCAATTGTTTTTCCTTTTGAATGCGACACGCCTCCGCGTAGGCTTCATCGTAAACCCCTCCATGGAGAACAACCGTTGCACCGTAGCCTTGTGTCGCTTTGACCTTCGATAAGGGAGCATTTTTGGGCATCACGATAGTAGACGGAATACTAAAAAGAGTACCTGCCAACGCTGTTCCCTGGGCGTGATTGCCTGCAGAAGAAGCAATGATTCCATGTTTCTTTTCATCTTCGGTTAAATTCGCAATTTTGTTGTAAGCGCCCCTCAATTTGAAAGAACCTGTACGCTGTTGATTTTCCATCTTCAGATAAACACAATTACCTGTCATATCGCTCAACGTATTAGTGTAGGCTAACTCCGTCCGGCAAACAACCCCTGCCAACGTTTCTCGTGCTTTTTTTATGTCTTCCAATGAGATATTCATTTAAATTTTAGCATCTCCTTATATATTGTGGCTGCAAGCAATCAGTTCGATTTCGACCAAAACACTTTTAGGCAAACTTGCCACAGCGACACAAGAACGTGCCGGTAATTTGTCAGTAAAGTAACGTCCATAAACTTCATTTACAGCAGCGAAATGATCCATTAAAACTCATTTTCGCAGCAAGTAATACCTGTTTGAGATTTTCCATAACTTGTTCAGCTTGGGCCGCAATTCCTCCGTCGACAACCGCACCGGTTTGGGGATTGATCGGGATTTGACCAGAACTAAAAAGGTAAGCTCCTGACATCCTAGCTTGTGAATAGGGACCAATTGCCTGAGGGGCCTGTTTGGTTTCGATTACTTCTTTCATGTTTCACCTCCTAAATGTAATGATGATTACGTAGTTTTTTTGCAGCCATTGTTGCAAAACTATTCAGTCTTCTTATACTAAGAGCAGTTACCTGCTTTCAAAATGCAGCATAAAAAGTTTTTACTGACATTGCCTTTTACGCTGTATTTAGACTGTCAAATAAAACAATCTATGTACTAGATGTCTGATCTAAAATGAGGTTTATTAATAGTTCTCCAATAAATTTTTACTATGATAATTTTTTTTTATTAAAGAAACGTAAAAAAATTTCGCTATCGGTATTTATAGATATCTATCTATTTACTAGATAGATATCTATAAATCGTACTTTCTGAAGCTTGTAACGTATTAGCCACTTTTGTTATGGCGCCTTTTATTTTAAAGATACCATTAGCGTTTAGTCTTTGAACAATGGCGGTTTTTTCATCAATAGACATTCTCTCAACCGGTATGTCATATTCTTCAAGAATTTTTCCTATAGCTGAATCCACTACATTCTCGATAGATGCGTGTAAAGATTCCACTACCTTTTCGTTTTCATTCGTCACTGTATTTGCAGCGCCATTATTGGCAAATACAACATTGATAAGCTTATCCGCTAAATCCTTTACAACTTGGTTATCCGGTGAAATAAGAATATTAACGCACAGCATAGCAATTAGTTCGTTATTTTCATCTTTAATAAAATAGGTAGATGATCTTAATTTTTCTCCACTTTCAGTACGGCTTAAATAATTAACAACCGCATTTTGATTTAAATAAGCTTTATTCTCCAATAAGGCCAATCCTAAATCGGTCAGCGGACACCCCAACTGTCGTCCGCTTATATAACCATTTCGAATGGCTATTACCGAGTTTTGTACATCTACAACATCATGCAAAAGCACTTCACAATGCGGACCGATAATATCTGCAATAAAGCTTACTAACGGAATATATGTTTCAATCAATTTTTTAGTTTTCATACGCAGGCTCCCTTGTTAGTTGTCAGAATTACTTTTATATTTCATACATTCTATGAATAATAAAAAAATCCTTCTTTAGTAAGAAAAAATTATTAATATTGTTTTAGCAATATATCACCACTTTTTTTGTTGTCCGTTGTTTCCCCCGTACTTCCCCGTCGTAACGGATTACCTAATACAACTGGGTTCCTAGCCAAAGGCATTTTCTTTGTACCTAAAACAAGCAGCATCACGCTGGTCTGCTGTTTAACCAGTCTGTTGAAGAAAAAGCTTATTTGTAGATAATACCCTTAAAGCTCCTCCCGTCAATTTTAGCTCGGAAGGCCTCCTGCCGTCTAACCAACTTGACATATTTTGTTTGCTGCAGAACAGGTTGTTTGAGCAGCCAATCCCAAGCAAACATCCCCTCAGCTTCATTATCATATTGAATATGGAAGTAGCCCATATGGGTAGCCGTCAAATTATGAAAGAAATGACTGCCAAGCGAAGGTTCTGGACGGAGGTCTTTCAAATCGACTTCCACAATAATCAGAGCCTGAGACATTTGCTCCCATGTCAAAGGAATTCCTAACCATCGATCTGATGTTCCCATTCTTCCAAATCCAACGAGAATGCACCGACGCCCTTCCTTGAACAGCACCTGGTTTAACTCACCAATCTCATTAGCAATTTGAACGCTGTCCTGCAAATTAAAGGTCTCTGGATCCACAAAAATAATATCGTGGATATTTTGATAGATTCCGTTGCCAATGGTGCGTTGACTGAAACACCAGGATTCCTCCGATTCATCCATACTAACCTCAAAAGCTTCTCTGCCAACCACCATCGGCCTGATCTGCAGAAAATTAAACTCCTTAGGTTTGTTTTTATCCTTAGGAATATTGACAGCAAATTCGATTTCAACATCGGTGCCAAATGACTGTTTTCCCAACCTCAGCAAGTCTTTAATAATTTGCGTCAGCGGCAGCCTATTGTACTTTAGAATGGGTGCAAACGTCACCAGTTTTGGCCCTGGTTGATATACGTTGTCATAGATGCAGTCATTTTCAGCAGAATAGGTACTACCAGTATACTCCAGTGACTGATCTTTATGCGCCTGAGAAATCAGCAGCTTCTTGTAAATATAGTCTTCGTCGGCACTGAGCGTAATGTCGGCAGAATCCTCGAAATTTATCGCATAAAACGCATTTTGCGATTTTTCCAGGTACTCCTTAGGGCTTGAAACGAGGGGGTTGAGTTTGGGATAAGCCGGGGAAAACCGGTATACCCGCTCACCTTCAACGATGGCTTTTCCTAATCCCAGGGCCAAACTTACTGTTCCATCTTCCGGCTTCAACGGATCATAAGGATAAAAGTTATAGGACTGAGCCACGCCGGAAATGGCTGGATAATAGTAATCACCATAACGTTCTCCGACCAGTTCCTGGATCAGGACAGCCATTTTTTCTTCTTCAATCCGGATATCTGCATTCTTGGCATATTGCACAGGAGCTGCATAAAACACCGAGGCATAAACCAGCTTAACCGCATCCTCAAGCTGCTTAACCCGAATTTTAAGGTCTGCGTGATAGTTTGGAACCACATAGGTATTGTAGATACCCGCAAAAGGCAGTATTCTCGAGTCCTCCAGGGTGCTTGACGAACGAACTGCGAGCGGACATTTTATATATTCGGTCAAGACACGCAGGTTTTCTTTAGTGGCAGCCGGCAAAGGGCTTTCCGTAAATTTTTGCGCAATCTCCTCTTCTGTTGGGTTAGAGTCAAGAAAGGAAAAAATCTTATTTTCTTCAATAAATTTTTCAAAAACATCACTTCCAATAACAAACGAGCGAGGCACCTTGACTTTCATATCTTCGTACTTATCTGTCAGCTGGGCTTTGGCAATCATGACGTTCATGTAGGCGACCCCTCTGGCCTTCCCCCCCAAAGAACCTGTCCCTAGTTTGATAAAGGCATTCTCCATATCTTTTTTGGAAAGGCCCTCAAAATCAAGAACCAACCCGGTTTGGTATTTCTGGAAATAATCATTCAAGACTTTTAGGATATAGGCTCGAATATCAGTAACACTAGCCACGTGCTCTGTGTCCACAAATCTCAGTCTATCCGCCACCTCAACTTCGGCTCGGGCACGAAACCAACGTGAAAAGTGATTTTTCGTCGCATGGTAGTACAGGCTCTCATCCGGCAAATCACGGATTATCCTTTCCAGGCTTGTGATGTCAGTTGCTTCATCAATGACTCTGCCATCAGGATACTTAAACACAAAAGAACCGAAGCCATAATTTTCTAGAATGTAACTGCGTAAATTATGCAGTAGGTTGGGAGAGTTTTTGTTGATAAAATCCAACTGTAATACTTTGGCCTTTTCGGCATTTTCCACTTCCTCGGACTGTAATAAAAATGGCAGGTCAGGAATTATCTCCTGCACTATTTTACTCAGCTCAATACCAGCCTGGGGATGTAGTGCTCCATCCTTGGGAAACCTCACATCAGAAATTATCCCCAGCAAATTGTAGCGGTACTTGCCGATAATCGCCATTGCTTCTTCATAGGTTTCCGCGAGAAGAATCTTCGGCCTAAGGCGAACCCTAAGCAAACCATGGTTGATATTCATGGCATGCAACACCAGGCACCGGATCTGTGTCAAAATTTCCGTATAGATAGTAGGCAATATTTGCGAGTAATATGCTGGAGAATCATCTACCAAAAGGATGGCTTGAACTCCCAACTTACTGTCTGCTTCTACATTTTGCTTGTCCTCAATGTATTTAATGATGGCTACTAAAACCTTATTATCTCCCGACCAGTGGAACACCCTGTCTATACAAGAAATTTCCCGGATCCGGGCAATCATTTCCGGAATCAGTCGGTCATAAGAAAGCATAACAATTGGGATGTTTGGGTATGCTTTATGTATTTTTGTTTCAAACTCAAATGAACTCAGATCGCTTATGCGGGACATGGTAATAATCAGATGGATGGTTCTCATTTTCAATTCTTCGCAAGCATCTTCTTCGTCGGCTACCCAATGAATCCTGGGTATAAAAGGAATACTCAAATCGTTGAAATGATGATAAATCTGCTCGGCTAACCGTCCATCTTCTTCAAGGACATACGCGTCGTATGCAGTAGATATCAACAGTATTTCTGTAACCCTGAATTTCATCAGGTCATGAATACCTGAAAAACGTGCTTTCATATCACCGAATTTCTTCATAGCACTTCTCCTATTCCTTGAAATAATCTCAGCAAACCTTACTATCAGTATATACTAAGTTGGATTTGGAATCGATTGGGAATATATACGCTATGATGGATGTCTAGAACTTCCACGCTATCCCTGCCTTCAATAAAATAGAATATGCGTATTTATTTTTTCAATTTTACCAATATCGCTATTAATGATATTATAAGTATCGAAAGATGTCTTGAGCAGTAATATTCCATAAAAGTTGATAATTACCCAAAGAAATGAGTTTGTTTTAAAATTTCTAAATATTATCAAAGTTTTTAATAGTGGGATTTATTGGGCGATGAGTGGTATAGTTTACCTGTGATGGGTGATTATATAAGTATGGTTACGGGAAGGTACTTATTTTTCTTGTAGGAATAATACAATATATTAAATACTGTATACTGCGTTATATCTATAAAAAATATAATAGATTTTTATATTCTGCAGAAGGTGAGGTGTATTTGTTTGAAATTGACCGCTTTAAGTTGTAATGATATGACATTTGTGTAGAATTTCATCCTAAAAAAGTACTCGAATTAAATGAATTCAGTAAAGTGCATGTTGTTCGTGAAGAAGCGTAAGTAAAGTTGATTGGATGTATTGATCAACAAAAACATTGAGGGGGATTTTGATATGACTACAAATGCTCAAAAGTACTGTGACGAACTTTATCGCCGAGTTGTTGAACGAAATGCAAACGAACCGGAATTTCACCAAACTGTCCAGGAAGTGCTTAGTTCTTTAGTTCCTGTTCTTAAGAAAAATCCCGAATATATTGAACTAGGAATTGTTGAGCGAATTGTGGAGCCGGAGCGCCAATTTATTTTCCGTGTACCTTGGATGGATGACACTGGCAGGGTAAGAGTGAACCGTGGATTTAGGGTTCAGTTCAATAGCGCGATTGGACCATATAAGGGCGGCTTGCGCTTCCACCCATCAGTTAATCTCGGAATTATTAAATTTCTCGGTTTTGAACAGACCTTCAAGAATTCATTGACAAGTTTACCGATGGGCGGCGGCAAAGGCGGCTCCGATTTCAATCCGAAAGGCAAATCTGATAACGAGGTTATGCGGTACTGCCAGAGCTTCATGACAGAGCTGTATCGTGATATCGGTCCTAATACAGATGTGCCAGCCGGTGACCTTGGTGTTGGCGGTAGGGAGATTGGCTACCTTTTCGGACAATATAAGAGAATAAAAGGCAGCTATGAAAATGGCGTTATAACCGGCAAGGGCATTTCATATGGCGGCAGCTTGGCTCGCCCGGAAGCTACCGGCTTCGGGATCGTTTATTTCTGCCAGGAAATGTTACAGTCCAAAGGCACATCCCTTGAAGGCAAAACTGTAGCTGTATCAGGTTTCGGCAATGTTACCTGGGGAACAGTAAAGAAGGTTACTGAATTGGGCGGCAAGGTTGTAACCATTTCAGGTCCTGACGGATATATATACGATCCTGACGGCATCAGTGGCGAAAAAATTGAATATCTACTCGAAATGAGGGCGTCCTGCCGTGACCAGGTTAAAGATTATGCTGATAAATATGGTGTTAAATTTTTCCCGGGTGAAAAGCCATGGGGAGTTAAAGTTGATGTTATTATCCCTTGTGCTACTCAAAACGAAATTCTTATTGAAGATGCCAAAACGATTGTTGCGAACGAAGTGAAATTTGTTTGTGAAGGCTCCAATATGCCCTGCACTAACGACGCAATTAAATACTTCCTGGAACATGGCGTATATCTTGGACCGTCCAAAGCAGCCAATGCAGGCGGCGTAGCCGTTTCCGGCCTTGAAATGTCCCAAAACAGTATGCGGCTAGCTTGGTCATTTGAGGAAGTTGATGCTAAACTCAAAACGATTATGCTTAATATTTTTAAAAACTCCAGTAAGGCAGCTGAAGATTATGGCTTTAAGGACAACCTGGTTGTTGGCGCCAACATAGCTGGGTTTATTAAAGTCGCTGAAGCAATGAAAGCGCAAGGTTTGGTATAAAAGACTAAATGTGCAGTTAATCGGAAAGCAATGGGATATTCGAAGCCTAAGTCTGGCTTGAATATTCCCATTGTTTTTTGAGGTTGATCGATTCAACCTTAATTGGATTAGGAGGACGGAATAAATTTGAAAAGTATTAAAATAAAACTGATGCTTGCTATTGCAATTATGATGATTTTATCATTGACAGTTGTTGCGAGTTTTAGTTATTGGAAATCTAGTGATCTATTAACAGGGCAGACAGAAGATACTCTCAAAATACAGACCGATGCTATTAGCAAAGAGTGCAGTTTATGGTTGTCTGCTCGTCAGAGTGATATGGAAATGCTGGCGAATACTAGTGATTTGGTTTCTGGTAAGCCTGAAGCAGTTCTTTCGTATATTATACAGGAGGATAAAAGGCTTATTCTCTATGATGGAATATTTGTTTCCAATATAAATGGAGATGGGTTTTCTTCGAGGGGCTGGAAAGGATCTATTAAGGAAAGAACATACTTTCAGGACGTCATGAAAACTGAAAAAACTGTTTTTTCGGATGTACTATTAAATAAGTCTACCGGTAAATTATCAATTATCGTTTCTTCTCCCATTAAAAAGGATGGAAAAGTGGTTGGTTTGGTTGGTGCCAATATTCCATTCAGTATTATTCAGGAACAGGTCAATGCAACCAAAGTTGGCGATACTGGCAGTAATTTTATGATTCAAAAAGATGGTTTTGTTATTGTCCATCCAAATACAGAATTAGTGATGAACCTCAATCTTCTTGAGGATAAAACAATTTCAGCAGAATTAAGAGATGTTGCTAAAAAAATGACACAGGGCGAAGCTGGCATTGCCAAGTATACCTACAATGGCATTGAACAGATTGCGGCCTATGCACCGGTAGCGGGAACAGATTGGGCGATTGCAGCCAATATGGAAAAGCGTGAAATGACAAGTCGTCTGAATTCTTTAATGATGATGTTTTTATTTTTAACGTTGATAAGCCTTATAGTTAGTATTTTTATTACATACAAAATAACGCTGCGCATTGTAAAGCCTATCGATGTTATACGACAGATATCAGAAAAGGTTGCAGGCGGCGATTTGAGATTAGAAAAATTAAATATTATTTCACAGGATGAATTGGGTCAGTTAGCTGGAAGCTTTGAAAAGATGACGACAAATATGGCAGCATTGATTCGTAAAATACAAGCTGGTGCTGAACAAGTAGCAGCTTCTTCAGAAGAACTGACAGCCAGCGCCGAACAGTCAGCTCAGGCTGTCAGTCAAGTTGCCGGCACTATTAGCGATGTGGCAAACGGCGCAGAAGAGCAATTAAAGGCAGTAGACAAAACATCGGCTGTAGTAGTGCAACTATCAGCCAGTATCCAACAAGTAGCGGCCAGTTCCAATCAGGTAGCCGAACAGTCAGTTCAAGCTGCGGATAAAGCAAAAGAAGGTAGTTCGTCGGTAGAGAAAGCTGTTAGTCAAATGCTTCATATCGAGCAGACTGTCAACAATTCAGCAGAAGTTGTTGCTAAGTTAGGCGAAGGATCTAAGGAAATCGGGCAGATTGTCGATGCGATATCCGGTATTGCCGGGCAGACAAACCTACTTGCCCTCAACGCTGCGATAGAGGCCGCCAGAGCAGGAGAACAAGGAAAAGGATTTGCCGTTGTGGCTGAAGAAGTCCGTAAGCTTGCCGAACAGTCACAAGATGCAACCAAGCAAATTGCTGCCCTAATTAGTGCTATAAAAAGAGACACAGATAAGGCCGTTATTGCTATGGACGAAGGTACTCGTGAGGTCAAAGTTGGGACAGAGGTTGTCACTATGGCAGGACACACATTTAAAGAAATTGCAACATTGGTAACGCAAGTATCGGAACAAGTGAAGTCGATTTCCGCTGCTATTCGACAGATGGCCAGTAGTACTCAACAGATTGTAGAAGCAGTGGAGGAAATCGATGAACACAGCAAAACAGCGGTTGGACAAGCCCAGACTGTGTCAGCGGCTACCGAAGAACAATCGGCCGCCATGGAGGAAATTGCTTCATCCAGCCAGAATCTTGCCAATCTAGCACAGGATCTTCAGACCGCTGTCAGCCAGTTTAGACTTTAGTATTTTATACGAGGCGTTCTTCCTCTTAATCAAACACCAAAGAGCTTGCTGACTCCCATAAGCAGGGATAAGCAAGCTCTTTTCTTTAGGTTACTACTTTCAAAGGCTTCATATGGCGGGATTCGTTAGCCAATAACTGCCATGACTTCACCAGGTTTAACACTCTTGCCATTCGCTACATTCATCAACGTAACACAGCCACCAACCGGAGAAGTGATTTCATTTTGCATTTTCATGGCTTCAAGAATCATCAGAACATCGCCCTTTTTAACCGTATCACCTTTTTTAACGAGAACTTTAGTAATCTTACCAGGCATCGGTGCCTTAATTGCACTATCGCCTGCAGCGATTTCCACTGAAGCAGCCTGAGCCGGAACCGTAACAGTAGGAGCAGCAGGAACAACCGCTTGACCGCAGGGAACAGCGGTAACAGACTTGATTTCTTCCTGTACCTCGACGTTATAGGAAGTACCATTGACAGTAACCCTAAATTTTCTCATTTCTATCGTCCCCACCTTTCTATCTAACCAGACGATTATTCATATTGTTTTGTCGGCCAGCATCTATCCAAACTCTATGAGTACGGTTAATCCGCACAGCAAGATTACCTTGCCTGTTTTCTCCATGCTTTGCGCCGCTATTGCCAAGCACTATGCCAATACTGGCACTAATTGCAGCAATTATTTCAGGAGTAATACCTTGTATCTCTTTCACATGCTTCACTGTCCTCTCTTAACAGTAATTACAGCGGAATGTTGCCGTGTTTCTTAGCAGGCCGATCTTCGCGCTTGCTTGCCAGCATCGACAGGGCGGTAATAATACGCGGTCTGGTTTCACTAGGCTCAATAACCAGGTCTACAAAGCCTCGTTCTGCAGCCTTATAGGGAGTGGCAAATTCCTCAACATACTGAGCGGTTTTTGCTTCTACTTCCGGGTCACCCCGGAAAATGATGTTAGCAGCGCCAGCTGGACCCATAACCGCAATTTCAGCCGAAGGCCAAGCTAATACCTGGTCAGCGCCTAGATCCTGTGAACACATTGCCAAATAAGAACCGCCATAGGCTTTTCGTGTAATCAGCGTTATCTTAGGTACTGTGGCCTCAGAGTACGCATACAACAGTTTGGCCCCATGACGAATAATGCCTCCATATTCCTGGTCGGTGCCAGGCAGGAAACCAGGTACATCAACAATATTGAGCAACGGAATATTAAATGCATCGCAAAAACGAATAAACCTAGCCGCTTTGTCTGAGGCATTGATGTCCAGGCAACCAGCCATGACTGCCGGTTGATTGGCAATAATACCTACTGTCTGTCCATCAAATCGTGCGAAGCAAGTAATTATATTGGCAGCATAATGCGCATGCACTTCGTAAAATTCGCCCTTATCCACAAGCATTTTTATAACTTGTTTCATATCATAGGGCTGATTTGAATGTTCGGGAACTATCGTGTTCAGTCCAGGCTCAATGCGATCTGGGTCGTCGCCGGTTGCAACAATAGGCGCTTCTTCCAGGTTGTTGCTGGGTAAAAAACTCAGCAGATAGCGAACCTTTTGCATACAATCGTCATCGTTCTCCGCCGCAAAATGAGCTACACCGGATGTAGCATTATGGGTCATTGCACCACCTAATTTCTCGGCGGTAACCTCTTCAGCCGTAACCGATTTGATTACCTGCGGACCAGTAATAAACATCTGACTTGTTTTCTTGACCATAAAGATGAAGTCAGTTAGGGCAGGCGAATACACTGCCCCACCGGCACATGGCCCCATAATGACTGATATCTGCGGAATTACGCCAGAAGCCAGCGTATTGCGATAAAAGATCTTGCCATAGCCAGATAGTGCGTCCACAGCCTCTTGTATCCGCGCACCACCGGAATCATTGAGACCAATCAGCGGCGCTCCCATTTTTAACGCCAAATCTTGTATTTTGACAATTTTAGCGGCATGCATTTCACCAAGGGAACCACCAATAACGGTGAAGTCTTGCGCAAAAACATAGACCAACCGGCCATCAACAGTACCATAACCGGTTACCACACCTTCACCGGGTGCTTCTGTTTTCTCCATCCCAAAATTGGTGCAACGATGCTTGACAAATTGATCCAACTCGACAAATGTACCAGGATCAAGTAATTTTTCTATCCGTTCACGGGCAGTCAACTTGCCTTTGTCATGTTGCTTTTCAATCCGTTTTGCTCCGCCGCCGAGTATTACCTTTTGCTGAATCTTTTTCAAATGGTTTGTTTTTTCCTGAACAGTAGCCATAACACACCTCCAGATGACAATAAGCTTTATCTATGATAGTAAGACGTCTTTACTATTAAACTATTTACGTTCCGATAGTTCGAGTAAAATACCACCCGTGGCTTTTGGATGAACAAAAGCAATGCTTGCGCCGCCTGCACCGTAACGTGGCAATTCATCAATCAACCGAATGCCTTTTGCTTTAAGGTCTTTTAATGCATTTTCGATGCTATCGACGCGTAAGGCTACATGTTGTATCCCTTCGCCTTTCTTTTCAATAAATTTTGCAATGGGGCCATCAGGCGTAGTCGACTCCAGCAGTTCTACCTCACTGTCACCACTGGGAATAAAGCATACCTTTACCTTTTGCTGCTCAATAACTTCTTCTCCTTGAGCCATCATGCCCAAAACATCAGTGTAAAACTTTTTGGCTGCATCCAAGTCTTTCACCGCAATGCCAATGTGATCTACTTTGAGTACTTTAAACATAGTAGGTTCCTCCTCCGTAACTCTTTATCTTAGACACTCTGCCAAAATAATGCTTGCGATGGTGTATGGATCTTTTTCACGCCGTTCAATGCTGGATACCAGCGAATCAAATTGTCCTGATTCACTCATTTTCTTAACTACATAACGCTTGATACTCTCTTCCATCAGTGACAGCAATTCATTGTTTGCCCGCATACTACGACGTCGGTGCAGCTCACCGGATTTATTTAGATAATCTATATGATCATCAATAGCAACCACCAATTCATCAATACCGTTTCCGCTGCTAGCCACCGTTTTCTTTATGGGTGGTCTCCATTTTATGTCACCTTGATTGAGAACAAGCATCATTTCTAGTTCACTGTTAAGCCGTTCCGCACCCTCACGGTCAGCTTTGTTAATAACAAAAACATCACCAATCTCCAGAATTCCCGCCTTAATGGCCTGAATGTCGTCACCAAGTCCTGGAACCAGTACAACCACCGTAGTATCGGCCGCTTTTACAATATCAACTTCCGACTGTCCTACCCCCACGGTCTCGATAAAAATCACATCTTTACCGAAGGCATCCAGAATGGCGACGACATCAGCCGTTTTGCATGATAAACCGCCTAGACTGCCTCTCGTTCCCATACTGCGTATAAATACACCCTCATCAAGAATCAATTCATTCATGCGGATGCGGTCTCCCAGAATAGCTCCGCCGGAAAACGGGCTAGTCGGGTCTACAGCGACAATACCGACAGTTTTTCCTTGTTGCCGGTATTTCTTTGCTAATTTATCAGTAAGCGTACTTTTCCCTGCCCCCGGTGGGCCGGTTATACCAATAACCAGTCCTTTACCTGTTCGCGGGTAAAGCTGCTGCATCATCGCGGCCGCTTCAGAAGATTCGTTTTCCACCATAGTAATTGCCCGCGACAGGGCACGCTTTGAGCCAATTAATAATTCGGCAACTACGTCCACTGGAATTAACACCACCTCATGAGCAAGAACTACTTCGCTCAGTGTTTTGCTGCGACATTCGTCTTAATATATTCCACAATGCTGGCAGTGGAAGTACCTGGCGTGAAAACTTCAGCGATACCCGCCTTTTTTAAACCGGGAATATCCGTATTAGGAATTACGCCGCCGCCAATAACAAGTACATCATCCATCTCCCTATCATTTAGAAGATTTACGACTTTAGGAAATAGTGTGTTATGGGCACCTGATAACAGGCTTAATGCTATTACGTTAACGTCCTCCTGCATGGCTGTTTCCGCAATTTGTTCCGGAGTTTGCCGCAGGCCTGTATAGATTACTTCAAAACCGGCATCACGCAGAGCACGGGCTACGACTTTTGCTCCACGATCATGGCCGTCAAGTCCGGGCTTAGCTACTAATACTCTAATTCTTTGTTCCATCATTGTCCCCCTACCTCTTTTCACCTACAGAAAGTAAAACATATGGTTACATTAAAAATTGATTAATAAACGTACGTACACTCATATATCCCATGATAGCAACAACAAGAACACCGCTAACGGTCATCCACATAGGATGTTTGTATTCACCGACAACTTTTTTATTATAAGCCCCAACTAATATCGAAGCCAAAGCTAACGGCAATATAAACCCATTAATTGTCCCCACGACCACAAGTACTTTAACCGGCTGACCAACCATAACAAAAACAATTGTCGAAAAAATAATAAACCCAATTATTATTTTGCTATAATATTCATCAACTTTCTTGCTAAAAGACTTTAAAAAGGATACCGACGTGTAAGCACAGCCAATAACCGAAGTAGTACCGGCTGACCATATTACAATACCGAACAACTTATAGCCTATGTTTCCTGCTGCAGCTTGGAAGACGGACGCAGCCGGATTCGCCGGATCTATAAAATGGCCATGTACGATAACACCAAGAGCACCTAAGAAAAGAACTACACGCATAACACCAGTGATTAAAATACCGCTTATGGCGCTTCGCGTTGCCTGCGGAATAAATTTTAGGCCCTTGATGCCAGCGTCCAAAAGTCGGTGCCCACCGGAAAATGTTATATATCCACCTACACTGCCGCCAATGAGTGTGATCAGCGCTACTATATCAATTTGATCAGGCACAAAAGATTTAACAACCGCTTCGCCTACTGGCGGCATAGCTGCAATGGCGACAAATACAGCCAAAAGAATCCTAACAATACCAAAGCTACTTACAAAGCTGTCCATGATTTTGCCTATCTGTTTAAAACAGAAAATAGATAAGGCAATGATGCCGCTGATGATTGCTCCTGCTTCAATTGATGTGCCAAACAAAACATTGAGCCCCAGTGATGCTCCGGCGATATTGCCAATGTTGAAACATAAACCGCCCATTACAATTAAAATAGAAATAAAATAACCTAACCCTGGAAGGACTGTATTCCCAATTTCCTGTCCACGCATACCGGAAGCAACGATAATTCTCCAAACATTGATCTGAACCAAAATATCAATTACTAACGACGCCAAGATTACAAAGCCAAAACTGGCTCCCGTTTTTTGAGTGAACACAGTGGTTTGCATCAAAAATCCCGGGCCAATTGCCGTGATAGCCATCAAAAAAATAGCGCCGAGATAGGATCCTTTAAATCTATTCTCTACTTTACTCTCACCCATTTGCTGATCACACTCCTCAATTATTTGATATTAAATGGTTGCAGCTTGATAGCTTGATACATTAACTTTCGGCTATAACGTACCTGTAGGCGGTGATTTTATTCTTTTTTACGAACTTTAATTTCATAAATTAAAAACTTGTGGTTATCTGTCTGTCTTTCCGAGAAGCACCTTCACTTTACAGGCTTACGTGCGCTTCGTATTCACCAAATACCTTACGCATGACACCGCAGATTTCGCCAAGGGTTGCATATACCTTAACCGCTTCAAGGATAAACGGCATGAGATTTGTTTCTTCTTCCCCAGCAGCTTTCTCAAGCATGGCCAATTTTGCTTGGACTGCTTCATTATCACGTTTGGCACGAAGATCATCCAGCTTTTGTTTCTGTAGTTCGCCAACAGAGGAATCCACCCGGAGCAAGCCTTCTACTGGCTTTTCTTCTATCTGGAACTTATTGACGCCAACAATAATCCGTTGTTGGGCCTCAACCTCCATTTGCCATTTGTAGGCGCTTTCCTGAATCTCTCTTTGAATATAACCTTTTTCAATGGCAACAACCGCACCGCCGAGTTCATCAATTTTTTCAATATACGCCATGGCCTCTTGCTCAATCTTATCAGTAAGCGCTTCTATAAAGTACGAGCCTGCTAACGGGTCAACAACATCAGCCAGCCCACTTTCATAGGCAACAATCTGTTGAGTCCTTAAAGCTACCCGTACGGAATCTTCCGTAGGCAATGCCAATGCTTCGTCTTGTGAATTAGTATGTAACGATTGGGTACCGCCAAGAACAGCCGCTGCGGTTTGTAAGGCAACACGTACGATGTTGTTGGCAGGCTGCTGGGCTGTAAGCATGGAGCCTGCAGTCTGGGTGTGGAACCGAAGCATCATGGATTTGGGGTTAGTCGCACCAAAACGCTCTTTCATGATTCTGGCCCATATGCGGCGGGAAGCACGGAACTTAGCTACTTCCTCCAACACGTTGTTATGAGCATTCCAGAAAAAGGACAGCCTTCCTGCGAAATCATCCACATTCAAACCAGCCTTAATAGCCGCATCTACATAGGCAATCCCATCCGCAATCGTAAAGGCAATTTCTTGTGAGGCCGTCGAACCGGCCTCACGAATGTGATAACCCGAGATAGAAATGGTATTCCAATTAGGAACATTTTTCGAACAATATTCAAAGATATTGGTAATCAGGCGCATAGACGGCTTGGGAGGAAAGATATATGTGCCGCGAGCCGCGTATTCTTTCAGAATGTCATTTTGAATAGTGCCCTTAATCTGACTGAGACTTACGCCTTGTTTTTCCGCAACCGCAATATACATAGCCAAGAGGACGGAAGCTGGGGCATTAATCGTCATGGAAGTAGATACCTTACCAAGGTCGATGCCACTAAACAATATTTCCATATCGGCCAACGAATCGATGGCCACGCCAACTTTACCTACTTCGCCTTCGGCGATTGCGTCATCCGAATCGTACCCGATTTGCGTAGGCAGGTCAAAAGCACAGGACAAACCGGTGGCACCTGACTCAATCAGATAGCGGTAACGCTTATTGGACTCTTCAGCTGTCGAAAACCCAGCATACATTCGCATAGTCCAAAACCGGCCACGATACATGGTAGGTTGTACACCCCGGGTATAGGGAAAATCACCCGGAAATCCGAGCTTACGCTCATAATCAAAGTTTTCGAGATCAAGCGGAGTATAGAGTCTATTGTACGGCAGATTTTTACGTTCAGGATTTTTCACAATTACTTTTTCAACCTTGGCGTCATACGCCGTCTGTTTGGCTTGTATTGATTCATCAGACATTTTTCTTTCTCCTTTAAAGTAACTAATCGTTGATGCCTAAACTTCGCTATGTCAATCCGATAATTTCAGAAAAGTAGATGACCGTGACAAGATCCGATCGATTCATTGTTTTTTTAAAAGCGCTACGATACCATGCAAGAAATTCATCATTGGTGTTCAGCTTATGATTCTCCCCTTTTAGTTCCCGGCCAGTTAGCAATCCAATGGGTTTTACAAGCACTTTATCAATATAGGCAGTATATACTTTTGTCCTTTTTGTATAAATATCGCCAAAGGTAATATTTATGACCTGACCTTCCCTATACCGGTCTGTTATGTCTCCGTAACGAATCGTACATACCGAATTTCGCTCTTGTAACGCATTATATGACTCAGTCAAAGTAAAGTTTATGGCTTGCATTAATTGCACCTCAGTACACTGACTATTCAGATATTTTTAGACGCTAAACGCTCTAACTATGATTCCGTCCTGAACTAATCTTGTTCTAATTGCCTTGATCATATCAACTGCGCCGGGGGTATCACCATGAACACAAATGGTCTGTGGTTTTAACACCACATCAAAACCATCAATTGTTTGTACTTTCTCGTTCATAATCATGGTAAGCACTCTGTCAGCAACCGCTTGGGGATCATGGATAACCGCTCCCTGCTCGCGTCGTGGTACTAGTGTACCTTCTTTCGTATAAGCCCTGTCAGCAAAAGCCTCTTCAACATATTTGACCCCCACGGCTTGCGCGCCTTGAACCATCATGGAACCACATGAACAAACCATGTAAAGATTTGGGTCTACCTCTTTTATGGCCTTGGCAATGGCAGCCGCCACCTTGCTATCCTTCTCTGCCATATTATAGAGCGCCCCATGAGGTTTAACATGCTGCAACGTAAGTCCTTCTGTTTTACAAACTCCCATTAGGGCACCAATTTGATAAACTACATCAGCGTATATTTCTTCATGCGATGCCGCCATTGCCCGCCTGCCAAACCCTACTAAATCGGGAAAGGAAGGGTGAGCCCCAATAGCCAGATTATATTTTTTAGCTTTCTTGATTGTGTGTACAATATTATTCGGATCAGATGCATGAAAACCGCATGCTACATTAATTGAAGTAACATAAGGCATGGCCGTTTCATCATGGCCAAGAGTATAAACCCCAAAACTTTCTCCCATATCACAATTTAAGTCAATCCTCATAGCTAACGACCTCCTAGTAGAATTTTTTCTCAAAGAAGCTGACTATTCAAGTTCTCATCCCTTTGATTCCGGGATGAGGAAAATGGTAGCTCCTGCAAGTATACAGGCAAGGCATCAGTATTTACTGACGCGTTTACTTAAAATACCGATAAGTCTTCATCACGAGTGTCACAGATAAACATATAGCCTGGAGCATGAGTAATCATCAAATCAGGTTTTACCCTCATCGCCACTGCTTGAGGAGTAACTTTTTTCCGGATTAAGTTTCTCACATCTTTGGGATTCATAGAACCTAAATTTTCCATGCATAACTCCCCTCTCTTCTCAGCACCATAATCCAAACCAGATCAAGTTCTCACCGCTAGTACTCTTCTACTTGAACTGTATACCCCTGGTTCTCGATAACAATGTTAAACTGCCGGACATTTTCGGAAACTAGTTTTTGTGGCTGAATACTGCGGGCAATATTTTCGTATGATTGCTGCTCTGCTTGTAAAGCATTTACTGCTTCTTCTTCCGAACATAACCGGAAACGCACTTCATTACCTGGCTTGGCTTGGGCCAACTTTAACAAATCCGGACCGATAACGGCACCTATTTTTGCGTATCCACCTGTTGTTTGACGGTCGGCCATCATGATAATCGGCATACCATGTGCAGGTACTTGGATAGCGCCGAAAGGCAATGCGTCAGAGACGATATCGGCTTTGTCAATATGCGCAATTTTAGGACCTTCCAACCGATATCCCATACGGTCAGCCTCATCCGTAATTACATATTCACTTTTCAACAAGGTCTCTATCGCCTCTGCTGTAAACATATCGTCCTGCGGCCCTAAAAGAATGCGTAACGTTATGCTTTGTTCGTACTGGGGAACATAATCGACCTTCAGATTTCCCGCCTGAACTTCGGCTTCGGTGTCGTTTGCAACATTCAATACATCACCTTGACGAAGAGCTCTGCCTTCCAAGCCACCAACTTTCGCGCGTGTATAAGTAGAACGGCTACCTAATACGCTAGGTACATCAATTCCGCCGCGAACCGCAAGGTAGGCTCTACAGCCTGTCACAGCATACTCAAGTTTAAGTTCACTGCCTTTTTGTACAACAAAGGCAGACCAGTTTTTAACACTTACACCATCCAACTTTGCTTGCATATCAGCACCACAAAGGGCAACAAGCTGACTCTCATCAAATTTAAAGGAAGCACCAAGTAACGTCATTTCAATAGCAGCAGCATTCGCTTTATTGCCAACTAATAAGTTGGCAACCCGATAAGCATAGCGATCCATTGCTCCTGCCACCGGCATACCATAGGCTTGGTATCCCCAACGTCCACTATCTTGAATTGTCGAAAAAAAGCCTGGGTTTATTGTTGTAAACATATCGTCACCCCCTCTGCAATTCCGTAACCTCTGGACTATAGGTACCTGCATCCACTTGTTTACGGATTTGGTGAAATTCATCTACAGATATAGGTTTAAACTGCAAATAATCACCTGCGGAAAATAAGAACGAATTAGCAACAGCTGAATTAAAGGCTTTAATTGGTGTACGCCCAATCAGGCGCCACCCTCCAGGGCTTTCAATAGGATAAAAGCCAGTTTGACTACCTGCAATACCAACAGATCCGGCTGGAATTTGCACTCTGGGCTTGTCCAAGCGCGGTGCAGCTATTCTCGGCGACATGCCCCCAAGATAAGGAAACCCTGGTGTAAATCCAAGCATATATACCAGATAAGGAGTGGACGAATGGATACCCACAACTTCATCAGCAGAAATTCCGTTGTACTCTGCTACAAACTTTAAGTCAGGGGCAAACTCATCCTGATAACAAACGGGAATATGAACAATACTGGCTATTTCCTTTTCCTCTCCCGATTGTAATGCCTGAGTTTCGGATATCAGCAAATCCTCGATTTGTGTAATCAATTCTTCTCGCTTCATACTAAGTGGATCAAAATACACAAGCAATGACCTATAAGTTGGCACAATTTCAAGGATTGCCTTATTGGCTTTAGCCATTAAGCCTTTTGCCAGCTTATGAACCTTACTGTTGATTGTTTTATTAACTTCCTTACCAAATTCCACAACCAACCCTTGCTCGCCCGCATGAAATAACTCTACGCCATTCATTTTTTCACCAACTTCCTATATATGTTGCAGCTCACATTTTGATATTGTATTATACTCCACGACCATATCAGGAAACGCACAAGGATACTATAAAACCCTGTGCGTTTTCCATCATACGGCTTAAACAACCTACAATATCTATCAGGAGAAAACGCCTTTTTACTGCCTTGAACATGCTACTACTTTATAGACGCAATACCTAACTCTAATGCTTGTTTATTCATCTTTTCTGTTCCTTTTGGTACGCGTGCCAGCACAGCTTGCTCTAATGCTTTGAGGCTTACAGCCTTGGTAAGCTTAGCTACGATTCCTAACGCAATGATATTGGCAAACAAATCGCGCCCAAGTTCTTCTTTGGCCATCTGCGTAATCGGTATCGAATACACCTTTTTAAATTGCTCAGGTACTTCTTTTACAAATGTACTGTCAACGACAAGAATACTGTCTTGGTTAAGATCGACGCTATATTTAGCAAGTGCCTCCTGCGTCATAGCCAACAGAAAATCAGGTTTTTCTACTTTGGGATAATAAATCGTTTTGTCACTGATAATAACTTCCGATTTACTTGAGCCTCCACGGGCTTCCGGCCCGTAAGACTGTGACTGCACTGCTTCCTTGCCATCACCAATAGCTGCCTCCGCCAGAATAATACCAGCCAAAATCAGCCCCTGTCCGCCAGAACCGCTTAACCGAAATTCCATCATATTACTTACCACTCCCCATTGCCCGCTGAATTACCTTCTGGTACTCAGTCACATATTCCGGACCTTCGCCCTGGTACAATACGCCAATTGGGAATTTCCCCTCAATCTGGGTCTGATCCAGTTTTGCCATTGCCTCTACCATAACGGCATGATCTTTCTGCCACTTCATCATTTTGGCTGGACCACCCATTTTGTTTTGGCGTCCAAAGGAGATTGGACATGCGGAAACTGCTTCAACAATAGCAAATCCCTTATGACTGATTGCCTTAGCAATGAGATCAGTGAGCAGGGTCGCATGGTATGTCGTTGCTCTGGCAATAAAAGTGGCCCCAGCCCCCTTGGCCAGTTCATACAAATCAAACGGCCTGTCAACATTGCCATAGGGAGCGGTGGTTGCCATACTCATATGCGGTGTCAACGGCGAGTACTGACCGCCGGTCATCCCATAAATGCTGTTATTATAAACAACAACAGTAAGATTGATATTGCGGCGAGCAGCGTGAATGAAATGATTACCGCCAATGGCAGTAGCATCACCGTCGCCTGTGAGCACGATTACGTTATGCTCTGGTTTAGTCAGCTTGACGCCGGTTGCAAAGGGAATGGCTCGTCCATGCGCAGTATGTAGAGAATCAAAGTTTAAATATCCTGATGCACGGGACGAACAGCCAATGCCTGATACAATTGCCGTCTTATCCTGGTCAAGCTGCAGTTTATCAATTGCTCTGGCAACACATGCCGTAACAATACCATTACCACAACCCGGACACCACATATGCGGCAATCTCGGTCGATAATATTTCGCTAACAAATTTTCCATAATGTTCTCCCCCCCTTAGCGGATTGCTTGGATAGACGCAAGCATTTCGCTTGGTGTAATCGGCTCGTTATTCCATTTTGCCAGAGAAACGACTTGCGTTTTGCCGTTTATAATCTGGCGCACCTCTTTAACATATTGACCATGATTCATTTCAGCTACAATAACGGCCTTAACTTTATCAGCCAAACGTAAAAGTTGTTTTTCCGGCGCCGGCCAAATCGTAATCGGACGGAATAGACCAGCCCTAATTCCCTGCGCCCGAGCACTTTCGATTGCGGCATAAGCACTGCGCGCAGTACCGCCAAAAGCAACTACGGCTATTTCAGCGTCATCAAGATTGAATTCTTCGTATTTCATTATATCGTCAATATTTTTCGTGATTTTAGAATGAAGTCGGTCAATAACCTCGTTAGTAACAGCGTTACTGCCTGTTGGAAAACCAGTGTAATCATGAACCAGACCGGTTGTATGAAAACGGTAGCCATCACCATAAGCCGGCATCGGCGGAACACCATCTTCATCTGGTTTATAAGGTAAAAATTCACTAGGTGGAAGTGTCGGTTTCTTTCGATTAATAATCATTTGCTGAATACTATCCGGCATCACGAATTTCTCCCGCATATGACCAATTATCTCGTCTAAAAGGAGAATAACAGGAGTACGATACTTTTCAGCAAGATTAAAGGCATCAATTGTAAGCGTAAAAGTTTCGGGAACACTTGACGGACTAAGAGCGATTACCCCTCTGTCACCATGCGATCCCCAGCGAGCCTGCATAACATCACCCTGAGCAGGAGACGTTGGTTGACCGGTGCTTGGACCGGTGCGTTGTACATTTACAATGACACACGGTACTTCTGCTATGGATGCATAGCCGATGAGTTCCTGTTTAAGTGAGAAGCCTGGACCACTAGTTGCAGTCAAAGACTTAGTTCCGGCGATAGAACTACCAATAACGGCAGCCATACCGGCAATCTCATCTTCCATTTGAATAAAGGTACCACCAACCTGTGGAAGTCGTTTGGCAAGCAACTCAGCTACTTCCGTCGAAGGAGTAATGGGGTAGCCGGCAAAAAACCGTGCTCCCGCTGTTATAGCTCCTTCGGCACAAGCTTGGTTGCCCTGCATTAACACTGCTTTAGCCATTGGATTGATTCCTCCTAATTACTTTTTTCTAACAAAAATGGCATAGTCCGGACAACGCAACTCACATTGACCACAACTAACGCAATCCTCTTCACGAGCGACATTCACTTTGCCTAGTTCATTTAATTCGAGAACCTGTTTCGGACAAAACTCTATACAAATGCCACAGCCTTTACAGTGTGAAACAATCGTTTTCAATTTCATCATCTTCACCTCCTCTTCGTGAACTAAAACTAGAGTATGCATTTTCACAGATATGTAATACATTATTATGTATACAGTATGATGTATTGCATATCTGCGAAAACGAAAGCCCCTACTATAGCACATTCCTATTAACTCTTATCAGTCTCAGCGGATTGTGATCTCCGGACTATAAGAACCTGTTTCAATCTTGCTGAAGATTTCGAAAAATTCGTCTACAGATATTGATTTGAATTGCAAGTAATCGCCTGCGGTAAACAAAAATGGATTGAGGTTTTCCGGATAAAATGCCCTTAACGGCGTGCGCCCGATCAATCGCCACTCTCCGGAACTTTCAACCGTGTAAAATCCGGTCTGCCTGCCAGCAATTCCCACTGAACCAGTTGGAATTTTACTTCTTACTTTTTCCAACCGCGGAACCACAAGTTTGTCATCCAGTCCTCCTAAATAAGGAAATCCTGGAGTAAATCCTAACATGTAAATCAAATACTGTCTTGATGTATGGATGTTTATTACTTCTTCTATCGATAATTTTGTCCGGCGAACCACATAATCAATATCCGGACCAAAGACGCCTCCGTAACATACGGGAACGTGAATCACCCTGCGTGTAATCGCTTGTATTTCCCCGTTACCTAGTTGGGTTAAAAATTGTCTAATACCGAGGGTCAACTCATCCCGAGTAATCTGTAATGGATCAAAGTAAACGATAATTGACCGGTATGTTGGTACAACCTCTATGATTCCCTTCATTTCCCAACTGTTAAGAACCTCTACTAACTGCTGAACAAGTCTGTTAATTTTAACAGTGATCTCATCGCCAAAATCAATAACCATTCCTTGTTCACCTGCAACCAATATTTTTGCATTCCTAACGTAATCGTCCATTAGTTATACTCCTTTGTTAACAGAGTTTCTAAATTTATCACTGTCGAAACTTTGATAACATTCAGAATTTTAACAGCAAACGGGTTCCATTGAATTAATTTAATTGCAGCATTCCGGTATTTGAATACGCTAGACATCTTTCGACATTTATAATATCATTAATTAAAAGTAATTGTAAAATTGAAAGATTAAATACGCCTATTCAATTTTATTGAAGGTCGTGATTGCAATGGAAATTCGACAGTTGAAAACCTTTATTAATATCGTGAAATTAGGAAACTTCTCTCATGCCGCCCAATTTTCAGGATATACACAATCAACAATAACCACTCATATTCAGTTACTTGAAAAAGAATTAAATACGCTTTTATTTGAACGATTTGGTCAGCAAATTTCACTTACGGATGATGGTCAACATCTTTATGACTACGCAGAAAAAATCATTAAACTTGAAGATGATGCAAAAAATGCTTTGAATAAATCCAATATTCCGTGTGGACCACTAATTATCGGCATACCTGAATCATTATGTGTATTTAGGATGACCTCTTTGCTTAAAGAATATAGTTCTCTTTATCCAGATGTCGAATTGAAGATAAAATATGGCACTAGTAATGATTTTCGTATTTTATTGCGAAAAAAAGTAATGGATCTTGCCTTATTTCTTGAACCTTCAATCATCGATCCCGACTTGACAAATACTCCTCTTTGGCCGGAACCAATTGTCTTTGTAACCTATCCCAATAATGAGCTTACTAAACTTACTGAGCTACATCCTAAAATGCTAAATGATCAAACCTTGGTACTGGTTGAATCTGATAGCAATTATCGAATTCTTTTAGAAAAAATACTGCAAAAAGAAGGTGTGCACCTAAAAACAGTTCTTGAAGTTGGACAAATACAAGCAATCAAACAACTTATTATGCAAAACTTTGGCATAACTTTATTGCCACTTGTTTCAGTAGCAAAAGAAGTTGACGCAGGAGAACTGGTTTTGTTACCCTGGAAAGGACCGGACATTAACGTCACCGCATTTTTAGTTCATCATAAAGACAGATGGGTCAATCACCCTATGAAAGCTTTCGTAAAGCTGCTTCAGGAGCGGCTCATAAATAACTGCACATAATGGTAATTTCTGTTTTTTTCAGTAGTCGCAAAGTCTAGTAAAAACAAAACCAACAGATAAACACACTCCTCGTTTATTCTACCTTATCTATCTACCTCTGAAGAATCAGGAGGGTTTCTTATTAAAATTATGTGCATTGCCTTCCTGACAAAAATCAAGCCTTCCAGGCAAATGCCTGGAAGGCTTGATTTTACTGGAGCGGGCAAAGGAATTCGAACTCGCGACCCACGGCTTGGGATTTAGAAAGCTGGATTTTTACCAATTATACAGAATGCCACAAAGTCAATAAAATTAAATCTTTGTGGTATTCGGCTGTTTTACCCAACCAATGAATTCTACTAGTTTTTACTGGCTATTCCTACCCATGTTCCTACCCCAAATTGCTTTAGGCAAGATCGGAAGAACGGCCTCGCTTACAGAGAAAGAAAATTGGGTAGATATAGAAAAAGGCCGTACTGAAAAGTAAAGTTTCAGCGCGGCCTTTTGGGTATTTTGTGGCTTTTGACTGCCATATCCAAGGCTTATGAAGTTTCTGTTAACAAACTCAATTAGTATTAGGTACCTTTTTCATACTTAACATCATATATGTACAATAAGATAGTAATTTGAAAGGTAGAAGTCCATGTGCTAAAGAGCATGTGATTCTTTGAGAAATATAGTAACAAGTGGGGGGGAAGAATATGGCTGTTATCACAGTCACAAGTAGTGCCGATAGTGGTGGTGGTACACTTCGCCGAGCGGTTGAGGATGCGAGCCCTGGTGATATTATTCAATTTCTTAACAGCATATCTGCCATAGTATTAGCTGAAGAAATTCGTATTGACAAAAAATTAACTATTAATGGCTTGGGTAGCGATAAACTAATAATTAATGGAAACAATCAGAGTCGTATTTTTAAAATTGGTTCAAACGCTGATGTAAGTATTCGTGATCTTTCTATCATAAGGGGACAGGGAAGCGGTGATTATGGTGGTGGTGCTATTTTGGTCGAGGAAGGCGACCTTACAATTACCAATACTACTATTTCCCAGAGTACTAGTAAATATGGCGGTGCCATTACCAATATTGATGGCTCACTCACTATTAATAACTGTACGATCTCCAATAACAGTAGTGAAGAAAGCGGCGGTGCAATCGCAACTGCAGGGTGGCTTGACATTACAAACAGTTTATTCTCCGAAAACAAGTCTGTTTATGGTGGTGCAATCGATAATGAAATGATGATTACCATTAACAACAGTACATTTGCGGCTAACCATGCTGGTAGTTCAGGAGGGGCTATCCGTAACCATGGCACAATTACCATTACAAACAGTACACTGTCTGCAAATTCTTCGAATGATACAGGTGGTGCCCTCTCCAATAGCTATAGTGGCGATAGTTCCGGATTTACCACCATTATAAATAGTACACTTTCCAACAACTACGCGGCTAATGCTGGAGGAGCTATTTATAATTTCGGAAAACTTCACGTTAGTTTTAGTACAATTGCTGAGAATTCAGCTCCGTCCGGTGCTGGTATTTATTCTTCTTACTTGATTAGTAGAATAATTGTAGCTGTTAGAAACTCTATTATTGCCAACGCTAAACCAAACTGTGGGGGTGAAGGGCATATAGATGCGTCTGGTGTAAATTTTTCAACTGATAGTAGTTGTAATTGCACGGGGGTTACAGTAGTTACAGAAGACGATCTAAAACTTCAAAAGCTTGCATTGAATTCGCCGGGGTCTACTGAAACGCATGCTTTATCAACCGGTAGTGTTGCTATTGATGCAGCTAGAGTTTGTAAAGACTTAGATGGAAAGGATGTTACTATTGATCAACGTGGTGTTATTCGGCCGCAACTCAAGGCCTGCGATGCAGGAGCATATGAATTAGAGAGGCCGGTAGCGAACTTTACAATAACCCCCAATCCAGCTTTGGCAAGACGATTGGTAACGTTTGATGCAACAAGTTCCACCGGAGCTATTACCGAGTACCTGTGGGACTTTGGAGACGGAACTAAAGGCTCAGGGCCAGTTGTTACCCATCAATATACTGCTGCGAGTAAGTATGAGGTAACCCTTACGGTAACTTATAATGTGCAATTTCCAGACCAGATTACAAACACGGTACTTGTAGTAAGAATGCCTCAGGTACGATATAACCGAATACATTCGCGTGCAAAATCAAGAAGGCGTCTCGTTATTCTACTTTATTACATGCGTAGTTTGTGCTAAATAACAGTGTGCGGCATCCAGCTTTCTTCATCTTCCGTAGTATTTAAAGTCATATACGATATATCATGTGATTTTAAAGGTACTAATACCTATACAAAACTGTTGGGAATAAAAAAACGGCATTCCTTAGAGCTATTAAGGTTCCTAGTGTTTTATTTATAATCCTGAATACTGTGGAACGCTTTATGAATTAACTTATACTTCATTGCAACTACAGCTATTAAAATAAGATTAGCACTTATATTAGGCATTATGATCCTTCTGGATTATGCCCTATATAAAAACATAAATCCCTAACCAAAAAATGGCTAGGGTCCTTAGCTTATATATGAGGGAGCGTGTAATAATCGAACCCACTCAGAACACATTTGTAGCACCCACATACTTTTGGAAGGCCGACAAAATAATTGCGGTCTTTTGATCTTATTGCACAGGTTTAATGATACCATTAGTGTCGTGCTCGGCTATGATAGTGACAAAGGTTTGGCTCATATGTACATCTGCCAAATAAATGTTCGGTGGTGTAAAGAGGGAATAAACAGGAAAAGCCGCGCTCAAATTGATCTTCTACCTCTGGACTGGAATTACTATTCCTTCCTGCTGATAACGTGCATAAACCTTCTTAATGAATTCGTGACGAATTAAGGACTGATTCGTTACGGTTTTGACTCGCAATATAACATTAAAGTTGATACTGTACTCGCCAAAACTGCAGTACCGAACTAACGGTTCAAAGCCTTTTACACCTCCTTGGGTTTCTTCGAGGACTTCTTTTGCAACTGCGGCAGTAACTTTCTCCACATGGTCCAAATCACTTTCATAACTGACTCCTATGGGAATAGAAATAGAACATTCCGCAAAAGGCTGCGCATAATTAGTGATTATAGAAGAAGCAATATTTTTGTTGGGTACAACTACCATATTTTCAGTTGGAGTTTTTATTGTTGTATTGCGCCAGTTCATATCTACCACATGGCCCTCTTCGCCCGTAGAGAGTTTAATGAAATCACCTATCTTGATTTGTTTAGATATCAGGGTGTTGATACCGGAAAATAAATTTGCCAAAGTATCCTGTAATGCTAAAGCGGTAGCCAAACCACCAACGCCCAAAGCGGTAATAAGTGGAGAAATGGAAACTCCTAATGATTCCAACAACACCAATGCGCCGATGGCATAAACAGTCAAGTCAATTGTTGTAACTAAGATCGAAGTAGAAGCATAATGTTCAGAACTTTTCCCTAGTTTATACTTAAGATACCCGGAGGCCAGATGAGCGACCATAAGGGTTAGGGTCATAATGACAACAGAGTGAAACAAATGCCGGAAAAATTGCAACGGTCCCGATGGAATATCCAGAAATTCTATAGCCACATAGATACCAATGAGAATACCGAGCAAGGTGGGTATTCCTTTAAATGTTTGCTGCAATAGGAAATAAGAGATATTTGCTCTTTTTGCAATTATTTTGAGGATCCTAGTACATATCCACTGGAGCATGATAATACCTAGTACCAGGCAAATAATGAAAACTACCAAATGCGTTTCAAAGTGACCGTGTATAATTCGATTTGCTATTTCATTGAAAAAATTCAACATATTTTCCTCCTATAATATTGAAATTCATTTACTATTTCTTTAACTACCACTTGCATATTTGATACACGCTTTCGAAGATTATATTATATCCGAATTCATTGAGTTCCTCCAAAAAATCCTTTCGCAATTGATAAATAGGCAAATATCTCAAAGTTGTTGGTTTGCGCATTCAAAAAAAATTCCTGCGACAAAACAAAGAAATCCCATCCCCCGACCAAACGGCTGAGAATGGGCTTTACAGTTGTATTATCAGTTACGAGGACCATCATGTGGCGGCTCAGGTTGCGGTGGTTGCGGCTGCGGCTCATGATGTGGCTTTTTGTGGTGTGGATCATTAGGATCTGGCTGAGGTTGATGATCGTCAGCTGCAAGCATTTGATAATTTGGAGTTACCCCATAATTTTGATTATCATGGGCACTTACCATTGAAGAAAGACTCAAAACAAACATAGCAATCATTAGAACTAACATTTTTTTCATTATATTTCCTCTTCTCTATGAATTTTTCCAGGCTATATTTAAGACTATACATTCCATTTTTTAGAATTAATTTAGAAAACCCTGGGTAAATAAATGCCGTATCCAAAAGGATACGGCACACGTGGCAGTCTCCTTCACTTCCTAAAATTAAATGCTACTTGTGTTTTGTTCCATCTGGCATTATTGCATTCTTAAGAATCGCACCTTTAAAATTTGCTCCACTTAGATTTGCACCCTTCAGATTTGCACCCTGCAAGTTAGCGTTTTGCAAATTAGCACCCTTTAAATTAGATCCCTGCAAATTAGCGCCCTTTAAACTTGCGCCTTTTAAATTTGCATAAGTCAGATCACCTTTCAAACATATTTTAGTTTTAAGTAGCTTATTCACGTCTGTTTGTTTATAAGCCTCAGCCGTACTGCTAAACATACCAATTAATAATACTGCTACTATCAGCATTAAATATGATTTTCTCACCTATATCCCGCTCCCCCTAATTTTTCACGTCTTTACTGAAGCATACTACTCAATTATTATTAATTTATTTACTGAAGTATTACTGCAAGCAGAGAGTGCGGTAACCTGGACATGTAAGGTCCAAAATAAAAAAGCCGCCCACCAGGACAAACCGGCAGACGGCTAATTCTTTCCCTTATATTACTTTTAAGATTCATCTTGCTTATCTTTATCTAAATATTTAGCTACTCCCGGTTGTAAAATCACCGAAGCCTGCTGTAAGCGTTCAGTTCTAACATATATCCCTTCTTGCCAAATTTGATAAGCGTACAATACTGCAGAATGTGGAATTGTCGGTAAATATGCCACCAAAGGAGTCGCTCTAACAAAATGGAATATCCCCCTGTTATCCAAAGATGGTAGAAATATATAAGAAAATCCGATATCTAAAATTATGTTTGTTACCATATAGATCACAAATCGGCCATAGGTATATTTCATAATCCACATTGATAATACCGGAGACAGGCCATAGACATAAGGCATCATTTGATTTAAGGGATAGATAGTCTCTTGAGTTTCCCACAGCCTCAATGCGATACCAGACTCAACGATAATAGCACTTGTGACTGCTGTAAGCAATCCAACCGGCATAAATCGTTTAATATCTTCTTTTTTCATAAAGAATAAAGTAATCCACGGCAGAATTAACATAGTCCATAATATAACTTGATTACTCATTTTAATCTCCATTCCGCCGCTGTCGCGGGCGGCACAAATAGTTATGAAAAAATGATGTGCGACTTTCACCAATATGCTATCTTAATTTTGATGGGAAGGTAAACTACAAAGCACGGTAGGAGGAGTCGTAGATTGCCCTTCATAGCCCAAAACAGTATTTTAATCAGTGTACGAATCATCTCATTCCTATCTATAACCTTTTGGAAGATACTATTCGAATCACCGTTGCCAACCCTAAGTGGGTAAAAGCTGTGAAAGGTAACAAGGATGATACCAAGGACTCCAAATGGATTGGTGACCTGTTTCGT
>Ga0316604_10000751_pt1 | contig 34860 bp, 27 predicted proteins | sample OWC_soil_day20_C_FD_207650 | JGI IMG/M metagenome (GOLD analysis project Ga0316604, IMG submission 207650) | Wetland soil microbial communities from Old Woman Creek delta, Ohio, United States - OWC_soil_day20_CT | ecosystem: Environmental > Terrestrial > Soil > Wetlands | place: USA: Ohio... | reverse complement strand
TCACTGATGCAAAAACGATTACCGCGCTTTACTGGCTGGATCGCTTGTAGCTCAAGTTTGAATTATTGCCGTTTGCGGACGTCTACCGCAGCAGTCGAAAAAAAAAGCCCCGGAGAATTTCTCCGGGTGTGGGCACCACCTATAGGCTGTAATTGCAATTATCTACAAAACAACAGCTTGTCTAGGACCCAGTACACAAGGTCTGCAACTCCTAACCCCCAAAGTTTGCAATAGCTACTGTAGCGGACACCATAGTCTGCAACAGCGTCGCCAAGCGCGCAGAAGTACATATGCACGGTTTGCCACCTAGTCGCCATTTTGATTCTGGCGCGCAACAATTATCTCTACTAGGGCGGCGGCGCGGTCCGGTATGACCTCATGCGACCAATGCGGCTGGCTGCGAATGATGGACTGTAATTCCACTGGAGAGACAAACTGGTAGCTGCTCAGAATGTCGTGGCCAACGCGGTCTTCCACTTCGTGTTTCAGAGCCAGTAACACTGTCTTGCAGTGTCCGCAGATTCGTGTTGCACGTGCCCAGGCGCCTCGGCCGGAGGTTTCCGGTATATTTACCAGGACGTTTTGCTTATCGCCAACGTATAAAACAGCGCTCTTGTCGCGGTTGCAGGTTGGGCAACACCAGTTATCCGGTACAGCATCCCAAATGCGCGCTGAACCCGGCGCCGAGCGGAGCAAGGCCACGTAATTCAGAGGCAGAGGTTTTGCGGACTTGGGTCGCGTGGTGCGCCATTTCGTGAGATTCGGCGCGGAAACCTTGGTCTTCGGGCCGAGCGCACGTAGCGTTGTCTCGACACCGACCCATCGCTTGATTTCGTGGTCACCGAGCCTATAGCTGCCAGACTCCAGGGTCGGCACAGGGGCGAGGTTCGGAAACGATTCATGCCAGTGAGAATCGCTGGCAGCGGCGTGAGCGACTTGTTCGATTAAGGAAATTCGCAAACGGTAGGCTGGCTCAGCCCTGCGCCAAATGTCGGCAGCGATAGCGGCATTGATCTTATGCGGACGATGATCTCCGCATTGGATGAACTGACGCATTTGACCAATCGAGAAGGAGAATTCGCGAGGCACACCGGTCAGCTTCTTGGCCTCGCTGTCAGCGTGATTGCAGTCCTCGCAGATGAGCACTTCATCGTAGGCAGAAAACGCCCTTCCCATTCGTTCAACCAGACGCAGCCGCTCTTGCTGCGCGACCTGCGTGCCTCGTTCTACAAATGCGTGATTGAAGGCTTCCTCAAGTACCTGGCCCATGTGGTCGTGGTGAACCACCAATTTGGCGAGTATCTGTCCCTTCTTCCCAATGCGAGATATTTGGAGCTTAGAACGCCCGCAGCACGGGCATTTCCAGTTTTGGTCGGCTCCGATCCAGTTGCTGTTCATTTCGAATTGGGTCACGCCGTGATGGGCTTGAATACGCCTCGCGAGTGGCGAGTCGACGCCATCGATTGAAGTAATTTCGCCGAGTCTCACGGACTCAACAAGCAGATCGAGGGCTTCCTTTTGGAGAGCGGGCAAGCGGTCGAACTCGCGGTGAGATTGCTCGGCAGCCCACGAGCCAAATCGACTTGCTTTGAATTGGTCGGTGTTCATGCGTCGCTTTGAACACTGATGAACTGAAAATGCACTGCTTCACGAAAACGGTAGGGCATGACCTCTGTATCTTCCTTGATCACACGCGGTTATCCTTTTCTGCATCCTATCCGCATTATGCAGAATTGACATGAGGGAGATGGAATGGACAGTAAGTTCAATCGTGAAGTAAATGCCTTCCCCGGCAAAGGACGTGGTCGAAGCTGAAGATATGTTCGACTGCATTGCGATTGCAGACTCCCACGAACCGGCGTCGATGCAAACCGCGTCCTTGTTGGATCTCAACGGCTCCTTTGCAGAAGGGGCAGGTCGCCGTATATCTCAGCATTCGAATGACTCGCTCTTCACCCTCTCGCCGGATCACTAGAATATGATAATCGGGTGTCTTCAACTGGAGGATGGTCGGCGCCATGATGATTCCCTGGTCAACTAGACGATACAGTGGCCAAACCCACCAAGCCAGTAATCCAGAAAACGACAAAATCATCACCGTCCATTGAAATATGGTTCGGGCAGGCAACGTCGATAGCCAGAAGGTGAGGAGCAGCCAGGCGCCAAAAACGACGGCGATGAGCGTCACAATGAGCGGGACGATCATGAACATCGCGCGCCATCCGCGCACATTCAGTCGTATCGGGCGACGAATCCAGGGGATAGGGTATACCTCCATTTCTTCCATGTATTCGATTGCGGCGATTTCGGATCGCGGATGTCGTGCAGGTTCTTCGGGCGTGGCTTCGATCTTCGGTTCGGATTCTGGCAGCGTTATGGGAATGAACCGATAGCCGTAGAACTTGCTGCGCTTATCGGCGTTGCTACGGGTTTCATATGTTTCGACCTTGGCCGGCACCCGGGCCTTCTCAGCTCGATGCCGAAGGTTGGGATCAAGGCCGGCGAGGTTTGCCTGCAATTTATCCCAGGCAGTCGATAGCTTCTTGCGAGCGGTTTCGTCTTCCCCTTGCCAATAGGGCTTCCCGCTAGGGTCAGCTTCTGCGCATTTCTCCCGTAGCCGCTCCGCCGAGAACTGTGGCTGCGGATCGCCGGCTTCCGTTTGCGTCACGGTGAGCTCGGCCAAGGCACGCATGACCGTAATCCAGTCCTCCCGGCCACGGCTCTCCAGCAGGCCTGCAGCCGCTTGCGCCGCGACCTGCGCTGCCCCGCAAAGCAAGGCGGCATCAGGCTTTTCCGCTTCCGCCCCGCATTCTTCCCGAGTTGCTCCCTCGTTTGTTGTCATAGCTCCCGCCAGCATGCATTCGTGTTTAGCCACGGATGCCAATTATGTATAACCACGATATTTTAGACTTTGCTGTTTCCGAAGCCACTGGTCTTGTCGTCGATATCCGCGATGTTGTGCGAGGCCTATCTTGTAGATGCGTCTGCCCGAAGTGCGGACGGCCACTCGCGGCGCGAAAAGGGCCGCGGCGTCGACACCACTTCTCGCACTTGCCCACCGATCTTCAAGCCCATGATTGTCAGGGCGGACCAGAAACTGGGCTGCATATGGCTGCCAAGCAAATTGTGGCGGGGTGGGAGAGCGTCCTTCTGCCGGCGCTGCTATACACTGCGAATCAGCGCAATCATTTTGGTCAGGAATGCGAGGTCAGCCTGTCGCTTCCAGGCGATTACTTTCCAGTAGATTTCAGTGTTTTGCCCGACGACGGCGATTGGAGAGGTGACTGGCGCCCTGATGTTGTACTCCGCGGGCCCAAAGGCGAGCTTCGCGTCGAAATCAAAGTTTCACACGGTGTCGGAGAGCGTAAGCAGCAGAAAGTCGAGAGAGACGGGATAGCAACCATCGAATACGATCTATCCGACTTACGGGCGGCTGATAGCTGGAACATGACGACTCTAGAGCATGCGCTGCGCGCCGACATAAGTTTGGTACGGTGGGTCTACCACCCTGGAGCGATTGCTCTGCGAGAAAAAGTCCATGCGCAACTGGCGCTGCAGGTCGCCCAGTCGGCCAATGGGCTGATCACGGAAAGTCCGGTCTTCGGTGAAGGCCCCTTGGTGTATCACCCGTGGTTGGGTTTGGTGCCTAAAGATCTGGAGCTGCGCATGGACTTCATTGCGCAAACCTTCTCGGATCCAGAAAATATCGAGGTGCGCGGCGCGATTATGAGAATCCGGAAGCACGCCTTGCTTAACGACTCGTGGCTGGTGGTGTTCATCGATCTTCCCGATAAAACCCCGCGAGCCGGCTATTACGATGCGCTGTTGTCGGCGTTTCTTGCCGAGCGGAAGCTGCGGTCAATTTACATAGGAAAAACGTGCACGCGTATCGTGCGCGGCGTATCAACGCCAGAGGTGCTGCAAAGTTTTGCGGTTACTCAAGACCGGATGTTCCGGTCGGGGCACATCTACCAATATGGTTGTCGAATCTAGCGCTTCCTAGGGTTCAGTTGCATGCTGTCTTCATTGCGGTGCTGTGCCATACTCCCGGCGCAGGAGGAAAACGCTTTGAGTCTCACATACAACAGCCGGATTATTGCCGACGCACAAATCCAAGGAGTTTTTGGTCTGCGGGGGATTGGTTGCTACCAACTTCGCTTTAGCGTCGACTTCAATCTGCCCAACTGGGGGCCACATGACGAGATAATCGTGTTAAGCGGTTTGCGTGCGGAGATTGCCGTTGGTGCTAATCCTGGCGAATTCAAGTTGCTCGGCTACGCAGCGCCCGAAGCGCCTCTGTCGCTGGAGACGAAGGAGTTTCCGCAACGGCAACCCATGCTGTTTCTGTTGGATTTGAACGAGCAGCAACTCTTTGCGCTGGAGAGCATGCGGAATGGTGGCAGTCTGAATTTCCGGGTGACGATCTCTGGCGAAGCGCGAGGATCCAACGGCGGACAATGCGCTCGTGAAGAGTTCAGGCATGAGGTTACGCTCAGCGATTGGAGCAGCGTGTTGCGGGACCTCGGCTACGCAGATGTCTTGGTAATTGGGGTCGAACTGCCAAAAGCCGAATTGGGTCACAAGCTGCGTCCTGCTGCGGAACTTGTTCGGCAAGCGCACGGCGATTTGATCAGCGGTCGCTACGATAGTGTAGTAGCCCGATGCCGACAGGCATTGGAAAGCCTTCGGACCGTGCTCAAACAGAAGGAAAGCATCGACGGAGCGCTCGACAAATTCTGCAAAGGTCCTCGAAAAGCGATGACCAAGCACGAACGGGAATTACTGATCGGTGAGGCGGCACGCCACTATGCGCACCTCGCGCACCACGTCGATCAAGCCGGCGAGCAACAATGGTATAGCCGAGGAGATGCCACCTTTCTATTGGCCATTGCAGCAGCGACAATATCCAGCGAGGTTGCCGGCACTTCTGCGGTGCTATCAGGATTCGGTGGAGTTGCTCCGTAACCCAGGGGGCTGAGCCTGGTGGGTTCTGCGGACTGGTACAGATTCCAGTTGAACTGAGTACCAATGTCGGTCTTTGAAAGCGCAAAATCGTATTTCAACCCCTGTGAGTTTCCATTCGAACTCCAGAATAAACAATAAACGAATGTATTCAGGATTGCATAAAGTTGGAGTTGTGCCGTTAGGCACTCCATATCCGTCGAATCAGAACGACAAGAATATTCAGCTATTTATATGTCGTTGATCTTTGTTGTAAGGTGTCATCCTCAAATGCGGGAGATCCATCCCAATGAAAGGCGATCGTCTCAAGCAGCCGCCCAAGCCTGACTATATTCATGCACTCGGTATGGCCGCCTTCTGCTTTGCTATATGCGAGTGGAACGCCGTGTCCTGTGCGGAGCGTCTCCACCCTGGCTCGGCCGGTGCATTCATCAAGGAAGAGTTCACTGCTGGCAAGATTGCCAAGAAGCTTATCGATCTCGTACGCAATATGCCGAAATCCGCAGAGCGTCAGGAACTCACCGTGGCAGCATGTTCGTTCGCCGGTCTTGTGGACCTACGGAACAAGATCCTTCACGGGAAACCCTGTAGTGGCCCGAATGAGGAGGCTTGTCTCAGCAATACGGCTGTGATCGAGGTTTCAGATCTCGAGGATGCTGCAGATGCGTTTAGCGCCTGTGGCATTGAACTGAACCGCTTATTGCATGGTTTTCTTTCTACTTACCAGCCGGGACAGCCTCAACGCGGCCATGATGTCTAGTCTATAGATTAAGAGGCAGAGCCGAACCCATGCTTTGGTTCCCTCAACATCTTCTGAGTGGCAGTCCGCATACTTTCATCATTAGGCCATCAAGGAAAAGAATGGGTTGTTATTACTGCGGTGAAAAATCTACTTCAAGAGAACACGTCCCGCCGAAATGCCTATTTCCGGACAAGGCGAAAGATGAATCACCACAGAAGTTGAATTTAATTACCGTTCCATCATGCGATAAGCACAATTTGAAAAAATCAGGTGATGATGAATACCTTAAAAGGATTCTAGTCGCAAGCAGTGAAGACGTGTCTAGTGGAGGTGTACTTTATGGAGAAGTAATCAGAGCGGCGATCAGGGATATCAGAGCTTCTAAGGAGCGTCTTGCTGACTATGGATTGTCTGAAAGTGATGGTGTGATAGCTCAGCACTCATCCTACGTCGAAATTGATCTGGAACGGATTGCCAAATCGTTTGACTCTATGGCAAGAGCACTATTCTTCAAGCACTACAGAAAGATCTGCACTTCAACGCGGTACAACGTATTTCCACATTTTCTCGACTATGACGAAAAACTGAACAGTGAACAACGCCTGCAGATCGAGAAAAATAATCAAACAATTCTTGATGCTGCCAATGAGCATCCTTGGCAAGGTACCAATGCGCATGTGTTCAAATACAAGATAGGAATTTTTCATCCAGACATGAGCGCTGTGCTGGTACACATGATCTTTTATAAATCTAAGTTGGTTTCAGTTTTACTAGCGAATGACGAATAACGATTCTGTCAAGTGGATGGCCTTCTTGTTCGGCTAATCAACATCGAGTGTTCTGCTATTTATATAGCATTATTATGCGCCCATTTCAGCTTGTTCCAGGAACTGATTTTTCATGTCACGAGACCTAAGAACCTCGATTTACAAACTCGATCTTTTGAATCCTGCTAGCGGTGGTGGATACTCCATCGACGCATTTTATTATTACTCCGATGAGCTGACTGAGTATTCACCTGAAGAATTGCAAGCCGAGCTTGCTGCTATGGTTTCAGAGGGATTGCTTAGGCAGGAAGACGGTGGCACTTATTGGGCTTCAAGGGATGGCAAAATCGCTCGGCAAAAGCATTTCGCCCAAAAAGGAATCCTGTCCAAGCCATTGGCTGAGCAGCGTTCGCATTCCCTAGGTGATCTGATATTGGCCCTTGTCGCCAGTAATCGCGTAGATCCATTTTCAGGCAGCACCAATATCCCTGTGGATGCGTTACAAATTTACCTCCACGAATTTTCCGACGAGGAAATCAAAAGCACCAATGACGCACTCGTCAGTTCCGGGCTTGTAAGCGACAACGAGTTTTTCCCAAGAAAATCGATTTGTATCACTGGCAGAGGTTTACAGAAATACAAAACAGATAGCCGCATCAAGCTTAAACTTGGAATTGCCGAGGGTGTCCTCAGATTACTAACCCCGGTCGAAAGAGATGCTCGCTTTCGCAGCTTTGGCTTTGATGTCGATTTACAGGACAACCTAGAACAACGCTGGATGGAAATGGAGGTATGCGCAGCCAGCGAGGCATACTTAGCTGCCGTAATCATGCTTGGCAGCATCTTGGAAGGTGCTCTGTTAGCCAAGTTGAAGGCAAATATTGAGGCTCCCATGAATTCAAGCAAAGCTCCGAAAGACAGAAGCAGCAAAGTCAAATCGATTGATGAGTGGACTCTAGCGGAGTGCATCACCGTTGCCACCGACCTAGGCTATCTACCTAAGAGCGTAGAAAAACATTCACATGAGCTTCGTGATACCAGAAATCTCGTCCACCCGAGGAAGCAGGTTAGCGAGCGGATCGTTGTCGATGAATCGCTATATCGAATTTCAAGAGAAGTAGCCGAGACGGTGATCGATGCTCTGTCTGTCTAGTCTTAAAGGCAACCTTGAAAATTTCCCTTGACGCCCTTTACGACTAGAAGCACTTTTGCATCAGAACGCCCCTGTAGCGCATAAATGTTTTTATTGCTCCTAAAACGACAATTGCAGTTCTTGCAGCGACGAACAGAAACGCAATAGTTTTGCGTCCCGACAGCGTTATGTTTTTTCGCTCTCCTCTTGGGGAAGATACTGTCGCATCCTGATTGCCATGATTGAGTCTTCGCTCGCTAGCCTTTTCAACAACTCAAGAGCCTTTTCGGAAACGCTTTTCCCGTCTTCCGTTGTCTCTTTGATTTGGATTCGCAGAAAAGTCTGCAACCGGACACGGAAGCGTCGACCTTCAGTGCTCCGCAGCAAGAGCTCGATCTCGTCGGAATTCGCCTTGCTGACAATTTGCATGTCCTCGGGATCCCAGCCGTGCTCGAAATCGATACGATCAAGCGCCTCCTCCAGAGAGGGGGGCGTCTTGTGTCGAAGGCTTTCCGCCCGCATACGGGCCGCAAATTTCCCGCTGAACGTTTCCCGGAAAGCACCGTCGACTTGGTCGAATATCGCAGGTCGGTGTTGGTTGCATGCAATGAATCGTTCCAGCAACTCCTCTGCGACTGCCGGTTGCCCGACTTGGGAGAATACTTCGAATACGCGCTGCAGGTCGCCGGGGCCAATGACAGCAATCGCGTCCTGGGTAACGGTGTAAAGCTCGCGCAGCAATTCCTCGCCACTACCGTTCAGCGAGTGCCAAAACTTGCTCCAGGCGTCGAGATACTTAGTCTTCATCGACTGGGCTTCAAAGCCGGTGGACATCTCCTGGGCCAGCGGGAGCAATTTGCTTTGGTCGAAATACCCTCGCTGTACGGCGTACCCAATTTCGGCACTCATTGGGGAAGTCTGGCTATATTGGTATCGATCCAAGAGCGCTGCCCATACTGCCTCCCGACGTTCGTGGTCGGTTTGTTCTTGCTCAGCCTTCGCATTCCGGAAATAGCGTGACCAGTCGTTCTGCAGCGCCATCAAATAGGCGGTCGGCGGAAAGCCATCGGCCGAGAGAAAATGGCCAGCTCCGAACAACGCCAGGGCGTGAATCGCTTCGGCCAGCACCTGCTCATGTTGCCCGGTAAACATCTCTGCCAGTTCGGCCACCATGCAGTTCAAGCGGCTGATTACCCGGATATTTGAAATCCCAAGTTCACCAATCCGGTCTCGCAATAGGGATCTAGCGGTATCGGGCGCTGTGCCCAGCGCGATCTTGCAGGCTTCATCCGATGTCGGTGCAAAGTGTACAGTCTCGTCCACTACCTTTTCCTGGTAGCGCAATAGCTCGTCTTTGCCCTCGGCGGTCAGTTTTTCGTGGTTCGAGATCAGGATTACCCGGCAATTGCGCTCTTCCTTGAGGAAGGATGCTAGTCCAAACACGTCAGCGAGCCGAAGGCCTTGGCCTCCACGTTCGAGATCATCAAAACAGACCACTGCGTTTCGAACCGCTGAAAACGACAGTTCGTTGGCCAAGCCTTCGAGTTTTCCGAGATAGGGAATAACCGGTAACAACTTCAGGATTTGAAATGGCTTTAACTTCCACCCGCTTTCCTCGATCATCTCTCCCACGGTCCCGGAATTGCCGGGAATCTTCACGGCGGCAACAGTCTCCTCAGCGATACGTTTTCTGACTTCCGAAAGGCTGGTCAGACCGAACAAGGAAACGTAGGCATAGCGCGGATTTCGACCCGCAGTCGCTGCACGCTTGAGAGCTTGTTTCCATTGATATGTCTTGCCGGCCCCCCATCCTCCTGTGAGCAGCAACACTTTGGAATGATCCGCTTTGAGAAGGGTATCCAGCCTCTCTTCAATAATCTCGATAGTCATTGCTAGCCCCTATATCTTGAGAGGTGTTTTGTGACAATGGGGGCATCCGCCACAGTTTATAGCGACGAAGAGTCACGGTGAAATTCGCCTTCCATGGCACTTTTCTGGTTGGTGCCATGGGGTGTTACGAAGGCATGCATGGCGTCCAAGGGAACTCAACGTCGAACTCCACGAAGCGCTCAACAAACGTTGGGCCGGTGTAGTCCCCAAACAAAATCCGTGGATATGTAAACGCCTGGGTTCGTTAGAGTTTGAGGGCCTTCACAATTTGGGGAATTGACTCGCCACGGGCAATTCTCGCCTTGACATCGTTAATCTGATTGATATCCCCAATGAATGGGAATTTCTTTTTGCCGCTCGCGTCGGTGTAATACAGGCGATAGCCGCCGTCTTCTGGCTTAGTATTACCGATGCGGTAAAAGCCATCTTGGCTAACTGTACACTTATAGTCCCCATAAGTGCCACAAGCCGATTGTCTTACCAAGATCTTTTTCAAGAACGATTGTTTTGTGCCGCTGGCGCCATCGCTGACAATCTCAGCAACGTAAGGCAGATTCTGGTTTTTGTAGTGATGCAAGTCTAAGATCGGCATAAATAACCCATGCGAGTTTGAATCAAAAGGGATTATTTTAATGCTGTTGTGTTGATGCGGGCTCACTTGCTCTGGAGTGCTATTTCTCCACGTTGTTGTTCGCCGAGAGCATTGATGACGGAGTGGATTGGGAATCTACCGCTTCCAACTAAACCGTTTGGAGATCTCGCAACTCAAGTGAACTCTCTCTTTAAAAGTTTGCCCATTTCCTGTTCATAGAAGCCGCGTGGCGGTTCAAAAAAGGAAAATTTGCGAAGCAGTGGTGTGATGATTTTGGCGACGACTGCCGGGAGCGCGCCGTCTATCTCCTCTGGGGATATTTCAAGTTCGACGCGAAATTTTGGATCGTGCGAAATATAGTCATCAAAGATATCGCGGCGACCGCCGTGGCTGAACAATTTTCGGCCTTCGAGTCCTTCCCATTCCCCCAGAAGCTGTAACGTAAATTGTTGGTCTGAGAGTTTTTCGCCCAGTTCTTTGACTCGGAGCAGGTACTCGGCCACGCGCCAAGCTGGCAGGGTCAGTTCGATACCCGTGCCGGCGGCAAGGCCCGCATGGTGGTCCGCCGTCTCCAATCCGTCTTCTTGATAACCCCGGATGAGTGTGACCATGCCATCGGTTGAGGCGCGCCAGAAATCCGAGTGCGCAACGTCACGGGCTTCGTCACGGGCTAGCCAGCATTCAATCATGCCATCTCCGATAGGATATGGCTCAAGCTCGCGTCGCGTGAATATGTACATCGGTGACCATCCGGTGTAGCGCCGGAGACCCGACAGAATTCTTAACAAATTCGTGGGCGTTGCCGGCTTCAGATTCCCAACGATACGCGTCGACAGGATATAGCGCCCATGTAAAAAGCGCGAAGGATCGCCGTCTGGCAGCTTTTCGGCTTGCAGTTTTTCTAGTCTGGCGACTGCCGAGTCGTGAAATGCGCGCAAATCTGTAAATGGATGGGGCGGTTCCGGCGCCGGGGTGCCAGCGAGAAGAGTGCCTTGATTTCCTTTTAACAAGTTGCTGAGTGCGGAGAGCAATTCTTCCTTGCGGCCAATCAAGCAACGCTGCAATAGGGCGTCCCATTCGGCTCCCGACTGGATAGGACTGCTTTCCGGGCCCGGCCTGCGTATGTAGTACGTATCCAGCTTGATGGTTTTTCCGCCGTCAGACGATTCGGACTTGCAGCGGACAGGTACAGTTGCGCCGCCGGGCACGACAATGACCGGGTGCGTCTGCCCCGTCACCGGATGCGCGACGACATGCGACATGCAATGAAACGGAGGCTCTGCATACTTCTTGATGATGTTGTTGAAATAGTCGGTGCTGAAACCCGACAAATCGGCCGGCCGATTGGGGTCGGGTAGAGGCGGATGCTCATCCTTGAAACCCAGGACAAGATATCCGCCGCCATGATTTCGCAGTGCCAGAAGTTCCTTGGCCAATTTCGCCTGGACCAGTTTGTCGGTGGGATCCATCCATTGCTTCAGCTCAATGTCGATGTCCTCCCTTGGGAAACGGATCAACTCTTGTAGCTCGTCGTTCATTAGTTCTCCAAAACTCGCGTGGATTTGTCTAGCGGAAATAGGATTTGTCCGGTGGTTTTTCGGTTTAAGCCTCATCCCAGGGGGCAAGCGCCCCTTAATTTTGTCGAAAATGGAATCGAAAGTGGCCCTGAGGTGCTCGGGTGTTTCGCTCAGTAAATTTCTCTGAGGTCTCCGGAACGGATCGCTTTGGTCGTCGGAAGTTTGCTCCCGATCAGCGCTGCTGCGGCCGGTTTGCCGAGTCGTGCAAGAGCGCGTGCCAACTGTTCTTCCGATGCATAGTGCCCGGGAAGAATAGCCGCTGTCGCTTGAATTCCCGTAGAAAGGTTGCCGACTTTCCCGGTCATCACGCAGCGGAAGTGGTTTCCAGCAGGCTCGTCGACCGCAAGGCACCAATCGCTAAACTGTGCCACAACCTTCTTCCTAGTCAGTAGATCGGCAATTCTAAGGCCAATAGGTCATTGGCATTCGAGTGTGGCGATAGAAAAACGCTGGCGCTATAAGCGTGGCGAAGGATTTGCACGACAGCACAGAAATGCCTATGTTCAAGGGCAACACAGACTGAGGAAGACTTGCCGTCAGTCAGCTCGTCGGTGCTTCCAGGCATCGGCCAACAGCTCATTTCTCGGTTTGATCTCCTGAGACATGCTCTCCAGAGATGAAACAGACTTACAATCGAAAAATGACAAACTCATCTATCGCAGAGGGGGCGAGCGTCGTATCTACTTAACCAGCCAAAGATATTTAGTTACCTTTGTCATGATGCAACCTAGGGAGAATGAGGCGGATGATTCTGACCGACAACGAAACCAAAGTTGACTTGCTCAACAACGAGGCAATCGCGAAGACCATCATTGAGCTGTTGTGCGAAAACCCAGATCATCCTGTCACGATCGGCGTTCATGGCGATTGGGGCGCAGGAAAATCCAGTGTCCTGGAGATGATTGAAGCCGGCTTCTCAGACAAGGACGACGTGCTTTGTCTCAAGTTCAACGGCTGGCGCTTCCAAGGTTTCGAGGATGCCAAGATCGCGTTGATCGAGGGCATCGTTACTGGTTTGGTTGAGAAGCGCCCTGCGATGACGAAGGCGGCTGGCGCAGTTAAGGATGTCTTCAATCGCATCGATTGGTTGAAGATCGCGAAGCGCGCAGGTGGCTTGGCGGTTACCGCTTTCACCGGCATCCCGACGCCGGACCAGATCAGTACGATCGTCGGGACACTTGAAGGAATGTTCGCGGACCCCGGCAAGCTGGCGACGAAAGAGAACCTTACGTCTGCAATTGATGGCGTGAAGTCGATGTTGAAGCCGGCTGAAACCAAGAATGTCCCGGAGGAAGTCGAAGCCTTTCGCAAGGCGTTCGACAAACTCTTGAAAGACGCTGGTATCAAACAGCTCATTGTACTGATCGATGACCTTGATCGATGCTTGCCTGACACAGCCATCGAGACGCTTGAAGCAATCCGATTATTCGTGTTCACCGCTCGCACGGCATTTGTCGTCGCCGCCGATGAGGCGATGATCGAATATGCGGTGCGTAAGCATTTTCCCGATCTGCCTGAGACCACTGGCCCACGCGACTACGCACGAAACTATCTGGAGAAGCTGATCCAGGTGCCGTTTCGCATCCCGGCCCTAGGGGAGACCGAAACACGCATCTATGTCACGCTGCTGTTGACCGGCGCAGAGATCGGCGATGCGGATGCCGATTATGCGAAGCTAATTGGAGTAGCGCGGGAGCGTCTCAAACGACCTTGGGAAAACGCCGGTCTCGACGCGGCGACCGTCAAGGCTGCTATCGGGACAAATGCGGACAAGGCCAACAACGCACTCGCGCTCAGCGATCAAATCGGCCCGATTTTGGCGAGCGGTACTAAGGGCAACCCTCGTCAAATAAAGCGCTTCCTGAATACGTTGCTGTTGCGTGAGCGCATGGCGACTGCGCGCGGATTTGGTGCTGACATTACCTTGCCCGTGCTGGCTAAACTGATGCTCGCCGAGCGCTTCATTCCCCGGCTCTTCGCGCAAATCGCTTTTGTCGCGGCCATTCACCCCAAGGGGATCTGTGAGGACCTGGAGAACATTGAGAGGGGCCTAGCTGCCGAGGGTGTGAACACCAAGGGGGACGGTAAGGTGGTAGAAGAGGCACGCAAAGGATCCAAGCCGACGGAGGCCGCTGCGCCGGAGCCGGAGAGCGCAGTCCTGACGGAGTGGAAATCGTCGGACACGGTTCGTGATTGGGCTCTTGTGCAGCCGTTGTTGTCTGGCATCGATCTACGACCGTACCTTTTCGTGACGAAGGACAAGAAGGACTACTTTGGCCCGGTGTCGGTATTGGGGCACTTGGCCAGTGTAGTGGAGAAACTATTCGGCGGAAAGATGACCGTTCAGGGCTACGAAACCGAGCTGAAGCAACTTGTGCAGCCAGAAGCCGACAAGGTATTTGAGGCAGTGCGGACCAAGATCATGGGTAGCGGCGCCTTCGAAACCCTGCCCGCCGGTGTTGATGGCCTCATCGTCTTGGTGAAGGCGCAACCGGGGCTGCAAAGCAAGCTGTTGGACTTCCTTGAGGCATTGCCAACCAGCAAGTGCGGACCGTGGGCGGTCCGCGGCTGGCAGGGCGTTGTGAAAGAGGCAGAGTGTGTTGCCCGATTGACGACGTTACTTACGGAATGGAGCAAGGTGACTAACAACCCAACTCTCAAAACAGCCGCCGAGTTGGCACTGAAAGACACCAAGGGAGCACGCTAATGGGGACGTCTACTGCGTATGGTGGTCCGGCCGGCGGCACGCCATTGGTGCCTTCATGGTTGGGAGACGCGGACGGTGGCGGAGCGCCACCAATTCCGCCACCCGATGGCGACGGGAGTGATGCCGACGGTGCCGCACCGGACGATGGCGCCGCACCGCCTGCTGCGCCCAATCGCCCAGCTATTCCCGAAGCGGCTGATCCTCAGCGCTTTTCCGGAGCACGAAACAGCTTCACGCGATTCGCCGGTTCAGGGGGGGCTGACAGGGCTAGCCTTGGTCGGGCCGTTTCGCGATACGTATCTACGTCCGCAGGCGGGTCTCGCCAGGCGGCTCAACGAATGGGGGCCTCACGTAGTTCAGGCGCGAAATTGTTCAGCTTTCTGGCAGATGTACAAGCCCGCGGCGAGCGGGAAGCGCTGCGCGAATTCAATTTGGAGTCGCTTGCAGGGCGCCCGGTCGCGGAAATTTTTGTGGGGTTGGCCGACGTCATTTGCCCAGGAGCAGGGACTGTTGATGAAGGTATTGCACGTGAGGCCTACATCGAGACAATCATCGAACTCACGACTGAGGGGTTAACTGACTTTTCGACCTTCACCCCAGACCAGATGCAAACTGTGTTTGAGTTGTATGTGACGCATGCGATCGAAGCGCGAATCTGCAACGACATTGGTACCAAGGCCGTGACGATGCCGACCGATGCGCAGGCTGCTCATCGGGTGGAGGCGCAACTGCGCGACTTTATTCGTGGCGGTGTGAGCGACGCCCTCACGAGGGCACGTACCGAATCTCCGAACCTGCCACCAGAGCGCATCCAGTCATTCGTGGATACGGTGTATGAATCGGCGTTTGCGATACTGAAGTCACTTGGAGATGCGGAGGCAGATCAATGAAACGGCAACTTTTGGCAGGCCGCTTCGGCTCTGATGATTGCGAGGATATCCCCGCGGCTCAAGATGAACAGTGCACCTTTCTGCAAATGGTTGCAGGTGAAAAATCATTGGACCACGGCATTGGTGGTGCGCTGAGCAGTTTGAAGAATCTGGGTATATTCCCATCGGAAGTTGGCATTGACCTGTTGGTACTTGCCTCGCATGTCCATGCGGCAGACACCCGTATTTCTCGCGCCGAGCAGTCGCAGGACTCTTGGACGCGAGAGATCCGCTTGGTTATTCCAGTCCGTGATCCAGCGCTCTGGACACGTGCGATCACAACATTGACGAAAGCTCTGAATTTCTTAACCGGTGATCGGTGGACGATTGGGTTTCGGGCTCGTCCACCACGATTCGCAACTATCGCGGAGGAGGCGCCACGCTCTTTGATCGCGCTGCCGTTCGATGTTGTGAGCCTTTTCTCAGGTGGTTTGGACAGTTTGATCGGTGCCATCGATCTACTTCAGTCAGGATCGACGCCGCTGTTGGTCAGTCACTTCGGTGAAGGCGCGACCAGTGATGCCCAAGGTAAGCTCTTCGCTGCGCTGAGGAAGCACTACGATAAATCTTCATTCGAGCGCTTGCGCGTGGGCATGACATTTGAGGATGGGCTGATTGACGGTGTTGGATCTGAGAACAGTACGCGTGGCCGATCTTTTCTGTTCTTTGCACTCGGCATCTTCGCAGGGACCGGGTTGGGGAAGGCTTTCACCCTGCGAGTGCCCGAGAATGGGTTGATTGCGTTGAACGTTCCTTTGGACCCGCTGCGTCTTGGATCGAACAGTACACGCACTACGCATCCTTACTATATGGCGCGCTGGAACGAATTGCTTGTGGAACTAGGAATCAATGGGCACATCGAGAACCGGTATTGGGATAAGACCAAGGGGGAGATGGCGTCAAATTGTGAGAACAAGGCGCTGCTGAGACAACTTGCTCCGGAGTCTTTGTCATGTTCGTCGCCGACAAAAGGACGGTGGCAGGGCTTGGGCATTGAACATTGCGGGTATTGCCTGCCATGCCTGATTCGGCGTGCCGCATTGGAGTATGCGTGGGGGCCGGGAGAAGACCAAACCACCTATACAGTGCCGGACCTTCGCGCCAAGGCATTGGACACTCGAGAATCTACGGGTAAGCAGGTGAGGTCCTTTCAGTACGCGATCGAGCGTCTGCGTGGTCGGCCACAACTCGCAAACCTTCTAATCCATAAACCTGGATCACTCGCTGACCAGGCCGCAAATCTGGACCAACTCGCCGATGTATATCGCCGTGGCCTTGATGAGGTTGCACGCTTGATCGACGGTGTCGAGACGAGCCCAAGCTGATGCCGGGACCGAACATAGCCATCACGGCAGGCCTCGTAGACTTTCATTGCCATCTGGATTTGTACCCGGATCATCAGGCTGCGGTTCAAGAAGCGGAGGACGCGGGCATTTTTACGCTGGCTGTCACGACAACACCGAGGGCTTGGACTCGCAATCATGAGTTGGCCCAGCGTACGCGGCATGTCCGGGCCGCTCTTGGATTACACCCGCAATTGGTCGCGGAACGGTCGGGCGAACTTAATCTGTGGGACAAGCACCTGCCAGAGGCACGATATGTTGGTGAAGTGGGCCTCGATGCCGGGCCGCGTTTCTACAAGTCGTTTGATCTGCAAAAGCATGTCTTTCAGCATGTTCTACAGCGTTGTGCAGAAGCCGGAGATAAAGTCATTACGGTTCACAGCATTCGTGCCGCTAAAGCTGTGCTGGACCACATTGAAGCGTACTTGCCGCCTGGACGAGGAAAAGTCGTTCTCCATTGGTTTACAGGGTCGAAGAGTGAAGCCAAGCGTGCTCTGGAGATGGGATGCTACTTTTCGATCAATGCCGCGATGCTGGAAAGTGAGCGGCACGCGCCAATGATTGCGGTCATCCCTCCCGACCGGCTGTTGACCGAGACAGACGGCCCGTTCACAAAGACTGGCGAACGACCTTCAAGGCCGGCTGACGTTGCATTAGTGGTGCAGGCTTTAGGTCCCTTGTATGGAATGTCCGCATCAGAGCTCGTGACGACAGTTCGCGAGAACTTGAAAAGTCTGCTCAGGTAGCTGGAACAGCAAAGAGATAAATGGTTTTCGTGGCCCCCAAGTGTCATTAGATGCCATTGCAGTTGTCGACATTGATAAGTTCGACGCCAGCTTGTTGAAGAATATCGAACAACGCTCCAACCTGCGACCTGTTGGTTCGAGTCGAACGGCCCCACTTAGGCCTTTCTTTGGAGAATGTGAAAAGCACTGAATGTATGGCTCGCGAGAATGCAACGAAGAATGCTCTCTTCTCTTCTTCCGGTTGATCACGAAAATTCCACCATTGCTCATCCTCAAGTCCCATGAAAATAACGGTCTTGAATTCAAGCCCCTTACTTTTGTGAATTGACATGGCAGGAACAACATTTTCGCCGATAAAATCAGAAACCAGTCCTTCGATAGATCCGCTGCTTTCCAAACTAAGTTTTAACGCATCGCCTAAATCTTTCGTCACCTTTTCTAGGTATGTGCCATTCATGTACTGGCGATAACTGGCACGATAGTGCTGTGCTCCAACAAGCGCTACGATGCCGGCTGGGAATTTCTCGATTTCTCCGCCACACCGAATGAAATCCTGAGCCCAGCGTTTGTGAGCAATCGTCAGTCGTTCAAGTTCGGCACTATTCGACTCCTCATCCAACCCTGTTAGGGTGCTTAGTTCAGACGTCAAATCGCTCCATGCCGTCGAGTCCCGCACTGAAATAGCTAAACGCATAACAAGTATGACAATGTGAGTCACGGGTTCGACACGAAGGTCTTGCAGCAATGATTCGTCGCGCAAAGACACTCCTCGTGTCCGAAGCTCAGCCTGCAAAAGAGCAACCATTACTCCAGTACTTTGCCTAGCTAAGATGCAAAAATCTCGGGGACTGGCACCGTCTGAGATCTGTCCATGAATAAGATCCGCAAGAAAAGCAGCCTCTGAACTTGGGGTCTCGAAGCCCAGAATTGAGCATACCCCGTCGCCCTGATGAGAAGTGCTAGCCTCAGGCTCAATGGAGCCAGCCTCGACAACTTGAGCAATAGCATGTTGTATGCGGACCAGTTCCGGTACCGATCTGTAATTTCGGATCAATGCCACACGCTCAGCATCAAACGTGGCTTCGAATTTCTCGAAAATCTCCGCATCGGCTCCGGCCCAAACCATGATTCGTTGTTTTCCGTCACCAACGGCAGTAAGCACGCTGTCTGCCCCCGAGAAAGCTGCAGTAATCAAGTCCCACTGCGACGCCGTAGTATCCTGAAATTCGTCGAGAAATATGTGCGAATAGGTGGCACGAAGTACAGCGGTTATTTTTGGATTTGTGCGGAGGAGATAGGCAGCCAAGCGGTTGAGCATGGGAAATGTCAAGCTTGGTTCAGATGATTGCAATGCCAGTTGTTCGCTCCACCATTGGCGCCCCCAAGTCCGATGGAGTTCGCTTGGTGCTGCATCGTAGGGTAGTACAGCGCCGTGCATGACCTTATCCAAGGATTCGGCTATCTGTTTCCTGCTACGGCTTGCCATATTGGGTCGAGCATGGCCTGCCGGGACAAATGCTCGATCAAACCACGCTCGTGCTTCTTGTTCGGAAATAGAGGATGTGCGAACAAGGTAGTTAGGTCTAGGCCTCCAATTCGAAGGTAGTGCCGGATAGAAACGATCTACTAACTGCTTGGCGAAGCTATCTAGCGTCATCGAGTCAAATCGATCTGAATAATCTCCACTTCTTGCTTGAACACGATCAGAAAGGTTTTTTGCGGCGTCCCGCTTGAACGAGATAGCCAGAATTCGCCTTGGGGTATGACAGCGCCCGGTCGTCAGTAAATAGTTTGCCCGCTGCGCCAATAGTTCTGTTTTTCCCGCTCCAGGGCCGGCAACAATGAGTTTGTTGGCAATGGAACGAACAACATAATGCGCCCGATCTTCCAAATCATTGACCCCAACCGGGCGCCAATTCTCCTCAAAGATCATCTGCGGCATTTTGGTTATTCGCAACTGGTGGTGGAGGAGGAACTGGAGTTGTTATCGCCTTAACGCGTGCAACAAGTTCCTTCAGTTCGGTCGGCATCGAATCAACCCATTTAGATCCTTCGAGTGCGACCATGGCGCGCATGTGGCTTACAGGTTTTGAGCCATCCAAGAACAAGTACTTGTACCAGGAAAACAGGTGAACCTCTGTCTCCACGTCATAACTTCCTCCCAAAGTCTTCGGAACACTCGTTACATCAGCAGCCAGCACTTGGTGCATGCGTGCAATTCTCGCCTCTGTGAGCGCCGGTTCATCCTTGGGTAAACGAGGCCCGCCGTTGACGGGTGCCTGAGATTGATAGGTGTCTGTAAAACACTTCAGCATAGAGAAATCGATGTCCAACGGTTTTGCAAAGAACACATCGAATTTCCACTGGAAAAAATTGATCCAGAGAGCCATCTTTTTGGTGTCTTGCTCGTCTCCGCCAAGCACATCATCACTGGCAAGGGCTAAATTCGAAGTTCCTCCTCCTTCTACGTCATACTGAAGAGCAGGAGATTCGCTTCCATGAAGCGCAACAAGTTGATCACGAACGTATCTCAATCGTCCCCAGCCGGCACCTTCTTTTTCTCGATCCAGATCGAGGAGTGTGACGTATGGAATTTTGAGGCTGTGCAATAAACGCCAAAAGTGATTTACATGCCGCCCACCAAGCGGTACGACGGAAACGAATAGCGAGTCCACGGGACTTCCGCTCGCCTCAAATGCCTTGCGTAGAATGATTTCCTCAGAAGCACCCTCCCCGAGTACGACCAGCCGAGAAAAATATAGCTCCGGATAACCGCGTATTGCTTCTCGAACGTACTTGAATGATTCGTCTGTCTTATCTGCCGGTAGGCTAAGTGACGAAATTTCTGTAGAAGCTCTGGTTTCCCCTCCAAGGTAATAGCGAACGCTGTCCGGATCGACACGACGCATGATAGAAGGAGAGTGGCTCGATAGGATCACCTGTGCATTGGTATCATTTGCTATTTGATTTAATTCTGTAACGACCTTTCCAAGGTAATGCGGCGAAAGGTGATTCTCCGGCTCCTCGACAGCAAAAACTGTTAGTAGCGGAAGTTCATCGGTAATGTTTTCCCGAAATCCAGCTGCCGCTGCCGCTATCTTTAATTGCTCCTCGATTCGATAGAAGCCTAAAGGCAAGGACAACGCAAATAACGATCGAAGGCCATCGCTAAGTTCGGCCACTTGGATAGCTTTTCCCTGCTCGTTTGGTGCAAAAGTTGGTACTAGCATTCCAAGCATGGATGACGCATCTGCTTGTTCACTTTGGAATGAAACGTTTGCCGCCACTCGACCTTCATAAAGGTTGCCCCAGGCATTCTGAACTTGGACGTTCATCGTTTCCAATCCTGGCAGCCTGCCTAAATCAGATTTGAGCTCCTCCAACTTCCCCTGAATGGCCGCTTGATGCTCACCCCAGTCAATCGCTTTAAGTAAACGTCCAAATACCGTTGCTGACGACGCCCGAATTTGTACAGCGGGATCGCGTGCCGCGGGTATGTAAACCACCCTCAATCGCGCACGTTCTGCAGCTTTAACTGAACGCTGGTTATTCTGAATGGTTTCCGGGTCATCGGAGGGGGTCAATATCCATAACAGCTTCTGCTGAACCTCACCTAGCGCCGTTCCATCATTCGTCCAAATAGCCTCCAATCGAATTCTGCAGAAAGGATTACCGTCCTGCTCCGCAACTACCATCTGGTTGAATGCCTCTGGAACTGCCATTCCGGTGGCTGCGTCTCCCGCAAGCTCTGGAAATTCCAGCCTCACCTCAATATTTAAATACCTTTCGTTTACCGCGGACAGTTGCTCACCTGGTTGGAGATGGAAATCGGCAGGTTTGATCGTTCGCTCAGTTTGCGTATCTCCAAACATACGGACCAATGCCAACATGCTGGCGGTTTTGCCAGATGCATTTGGTCCGACAAAACAGGTGAATTTACTCAAATCGACCTGTTGGCCATCTCGATCGAAGCAGCGGAAGCCGTTAACTTGTAATGAACTGATATACATATTTGCCTTTGCCTAAATCATTTAACGGCGTCATGGGAAACTGGCAACAACCGATTACCGCCAAAAATGCAATGTTCGTAGATTTCTTTTTTCCCTTGCGGTTATGCAAAATTTCCCCCCTTTGGGTCCGGTACAGATGAGTTGATCTTTGTATGAGCAAGCCTCTTCAGGCTATGAGAGTAGGGCTACAGTGGTATTGCCTGCATCATGTCTGAGTCCTATGGCTGAATTGGTGCTGCGTCCTGACGCAAACGGCGTCAAATGGGTACCGTTTAACGAGAACTGCGCATATTCCTGGCGGAATTTACTGACTCAGGAGGCCGCGGCAAGCCGGAAAACGGGTACAGCCCCAGAATCTATTGCCGGCCTGACTGCCTTTCTGGGCCAACCGTTGCACCATCGGGCTGCCACATTTCGGGCAGGCGGGACGGGCATCCTCCGCTGGCTGTGGATTTGTCGCGTGGCCGGTGTTGTGCTGGATCATCTGCAGAAGCGAGTGCGCCGGCACCAGCTTGATCGAACGCCCCTCGGCAAAGCTTCTGGCTTCCTCGGTAAATTGTCCCGACGCTACGACGAATCCACCGACGGCACGTTCCGCCGTCATGACGCCGTAAAGTTCTCGGACGGTCGCTACGCCGACCTTCGAGACTTTCCATTGCTTGCACTGCACCAGGTACTTGTCCTGGCCCATATGCAACTCGATATCGACGCCACCGTCAGGACCGTTGCCACCGCGTTCGACAACCTGATAACCCTGTTGTCGGAAGGTCTCGACAGCCAGGTTTTCGAAGTCGCGCCAGCTCATTTTCTCCAGGGTGTCCTGGGTGGGATTGCTGGCCACGGTACGATGAAGTGCCTGTTGGCGACGGCCGCGAATGAATGAGACGGCCGAGCCAATCAGGAAGGCCAGCGGCACAAGGTATTGAAAAATGCTTGAGACGGTGATGAGCAGTTGCCGGCCGACGCTGCCGCCGATCGACTGGCTATAGGCCTTCATGTCGGTAGTCGCGATCGGCACCAAGGGCAACGAAGCCGCGTAATGAAAGCCGAGGTAGGCAATCAGTGCGAGAACGAAACTTGCCTTCCAGGGCAGGTGCGCGGCGATGTCGATCAGGTCTTCAAGGGGGGATTGCTTCTTCCGTGCCATCGCATGCCAACGTGTTGTTCTTGGAGAGACGATATTCTGATGGCAAGTATGCGACTGGGCAATGCCGTATTGACGGTTTTGTCGATAAACCGTATGTTTCGTCCGTTAGCCGCGGGCCTTGTTGGCACAAGCCTCCCCCCGAGGACAGACGATTGCAGTATTGAGAAACCCGCTTATGAGTGGGTTTTTTCTTGTTCGGCTCTACCTGGCACCGCTTCGGTAAGTGCTGTCCACCGGAAATTCTCAAGCAGCGCTTTTGGTGTCACCTCGTCCACCGGCACTCCGAGCAGTTGAAGCAGTTCGTGACGGATGGCGCCGATATCGATTACTAGTATCCCGCCGCTGCGCGCAGGTATGCGTTACGGATCGCGCAAGCGTCCGTCAGGGCGTGGTGCTGTTTCTGATCCGGATGGCGCAGGAAAAAAACCGCCATTTCGTCGTTGAACAAACAACGTTGCGTGCCATTTGCGAAGTTGTCCGGGGTTTTCTGAAAACGCCAGTTTTCTGGAATGGTTTTGCCGACCGACCTGAAGGTCTTGGTCAGTATCTTCTGATCCCAATCGGAATCGGCAATGAACAGAAAATCTTCGCCCAGGTTGATGAGCCAATCGGTCAGCGAGGAAATGAAGTCAGCCGTTGAAATTTGGGGCAAGGACAGCAGAGGCAGAACCGTTGCCTTTACAAAATCATTGCAGGAGTCTTCTTCGTAGTCAGAGAGTTCGGCATAAAACTGATCACCTGATTGGGTAACGAATCCCGCTGAGATCAACGATGCGGAGCCGCTCAGATCAGTGAATTCACAGTCGAAGAATAGTAGCGTGCCCATTTTTTGCTATTCCATTCACGTCAAACGCGATCCTATGTCCTTTGAGCAAGTGGCGTTGACGCAGAACTAGCCAACGCTGCATGGCTTCGTGGCGCACCGTAGATCAAAATTGTCATCAGCATAGCATCTGGGGCAAAAGGTCTGCGGAATTGCCGTTGATCTGTAGGTTCGCTGCACACTGAGTAATTCGACTCCTCCGGCAAAAAGCAGCCGTGTTATGTGTTGCGAACTCGTACGCAAGCGCTTTGCAATACTTACGCAAGATACATATCGGTTCTGGAAATTCGCTATGCTCTCCGTCGTTATAAACAGCCAACGGCCATGATAAACACCTGCTAGTTCTCCACTGGTCACCAGTGCCGAGCAAACGCTTGCATCACATTCAAGTATTTTGGCCGCTCTGGAGGCCGGTATGGTTTTTTGTATGGAGATGTCTTCGCGGAAAGCTTCGATTGATTGATTGGCGATTACGATCTCACCAATCCTTTCGCCAAGGCGTCCTGCGGGAATGAGCGTACCTTCCATGATATTGCGTACGATCTGGTATTTGTTTTCTGCGCCATTAAGCCGCATCCGGAAAATCGCTGAGAGCATGACGTGAGCAGTCGGCAAAGTTAAAAGTGTGGCTGGTGCTCGCTCCAGCAGATTTAGACGTAACTTGTTAAGGTCGAGTTGGTTAAACTGGCTTGCGCGAGTACCGAAATACTCCGTACAGTAATAGCCATCGCGGCGCAGTCGTTTAAGGATGCTGACAGGCATTTCCAGACACCTAGCAGCCTCCCGTGTGTCCAGCATGTCAGTGGCTCTGCTAGGAAGTGATGACGGTAATTCGTAAAAAGTTTGTCCGCTAAGAGACGTAGTCTGGCGTCTTAGCCCAAACAGTCCCCGCTCTGCCCAATGGCGTGCAGTGGTGCGCTGCACACCGATACTTCTGGCAAGTTCGGTTTGATTAACAAATTCGACAGGAGCAGTTTTGTTGAGGGCTTTTCGTCGAATTTGTGAAACTGAAAAGTCCTTAAGTAGCTCCTGCCATTTTTGCGGTGATAGGAAAAATCGGGGATCGGCACCGGCGGTGAGGCCATTGTGGTTTCCGTATTCGCCGAAGGCTCTACGCAAGAACGACATCTTTTCCCTTGGGATGCTCTTGGCTACTACAACACTTCGGTAGAATCCTTCGAAGCGCCGGGTTAAGCCAACGATCGCTCGGGTCGATTTCGGGTCATGAGCATGCAAGAACTCATGGAAATGGCTTGGCCAGTCCTGAAAGAAGGCAGCGGTACGCTCGAGTCGATCCTGTGACCAGGCTTTGTATTTCCCTTGGGGTTCATTCCCAATCAGTGCATTTCCTACCTTGACTAGCAACTTGAGAAGATCGTCAATTCCCATTCGACGCAGGTCACTCGCTGGAATTCTGCTTGGCGGCCGCGGATTGGTAGGCAACCCATGAGCTGTGTCGTAAATGACCTGAAGAAGATCTAGTGTGTGTTGTGAGATGGGTTGGTTTTCCGTGGTCACGATGTCATGGCCACAGCGGCATCGCAACAGGCCAGGGCGAAACCAACTCAGTTTGCGTTGGCATACAGGGCAGCGATTTACTAGGGCGATACCGTGTTTCGGGCAAGCCAGCATGACGCGGAGATCCCATGCTGGATCAATATTCCCATTCTCGGCAACACAGTGAGGGCAGATTTTGGGTTGCTTTAACAGGAGGTTCGCTAGTAGCTCTGCACGTCCCTTCTTGGGAACGGGGTCTCCGCTCGGGTATCGTTGCCACGGTAGTTGCTCAAGTTCCTGAGCCGGCCGGCCTATAAGCCTGGATAGTTTATCGATCGATAGCGATGCGCTGGTCATCTGTTCTTGGGTTAGTCCCGCCATTTTCAGGATGTGCCATGGCGTGTCATAGCCATTGGCTTCGGAGAGCCGGAGGACGTAGCCGAGTAACCCCTCCCGGGCTTTTGCGGGAGGGGTGTACACGAGCTGGCCATCGGGACAGGTCGTGTACATTGCTCAGATTCTCCCCGACAAAACTTCCGAGGCCTTCGGTTTACGTGTGCGGCGGGAAGGTTTCCTTGGGGTTGGCGGTTCCTGCTGGACTGTGCCGATAGCCCTGACCCGATGGATAATTTCCTCCGTCATCTCGCAACTGAACTCTTTCTGGAAGGGATCGAATCCAGGCTGCAACGCAGGATCCTTCTTGATCAGTGCTTCGTGATGGGCTGCAGACAGCTCCGTCAGGCCGATCGAACGGTTGTCAGCATCCAGTGCATTCCAAGTCACCTGCTTCAGCAGCTTGGTGAGGTAGCCCATCAATCCTCCGGTGGCGCAGTAAAAGCGAAAAGCGACCTCTGTCGAATCTAGCCGAGGCCACTTGAAGGCCGACAGGCTTTCCCCCATCCCCATCAAGATGCCGGAGAATTCTTCGCGGTCATCCTCGTTCGTCCAGTCGAAGCGAGGAAGATGTATCGGAGTCATGAAACGGCCGGCCAATTGTTCGTTCTGCTCGATGACGGACAGGCAACTGGGTAGGCCCGTAACTATCAGCCCCAACTTGGCGTCATCGACCAGGACTTTCAGCCAGTCGGCTACATGATGCTGAACTTTGTGGGTCGTTTTGTCGTAAAAGTGCTGGAATTCGTCCAGCGCCAGTATTACCGTTCCTGCCCGCTCCAGCAAAATCATCAGGCGAAGTGTTTTTGCGATTTCCGTGCCTTTATCGAATGCCGGGTCACCCAAATGGTAGAGAAGCAGTTCGACTAAACCCTTGACGGTTGGCTTGGATGGGACCTTGACGCGAAGGAACAGAATCTTCCGACCATCGGCGGTCCGGATGGGCGGGTGACGACTTTCAAAGTGCTCCAGGGTACGTGATTTACCTGTTCGGGATTCGCCGACAATGGCAAGGCCGACAGGGTCGGCGCATCGCTGCATAACTCTCAGGCATTGCTCGATACGGGCGATAGCCCGCTCGAATTGGGTGTGTTGAATCAGGGTTCGGTCGACGAGATTGTAGAGATCTTCGGAGGTGACTGTAATAGAGGACATTTGAGCTCTCCTGAGGGCTGGATTAAATGGTGCTATCGGGGCGACGCGGTTCAACCAGCGCCTTGAAGGTTCGGGCCTGCTTGATTTTTGGCAGGGGGATAGTTGGACTGGCCGGAACTTGAGTATCCGTTGTCGGTACCGGCGCCGCCGTGGTGCTGTTTTGAGATGAGGGCGAAGAACCTCGGTGTTCCAGAAAACGGTGACTCCGATTTCGGCTTCGCCGAACCTTGCGGTTGAAGTCATCGAGAACCAGTTCAGTAATCCGGCGCTTAGCTTCGGCCAAGGCCTCGATATCCGTGCGTCCTTGCAGATTGTGCTTGGCAAACCTGCGGCAGACCTTGTGCTGCCAAAGGGTCAACCCTCTGGCGTACTCAATGTCGATGGCGGGAACTGCCAGATATATCTCGGTATCGGGTACCAGGATATGGATTTCCCCTACGTTGTCGGCCTGGAATCGCACGGTCACGTCGAGGTTGTTTCCTAACCGGCGAGAAACCAACTGCACCTCGGGGGAGTTGTAGAAGAGGCTGTTGATCTCGATTCCCTTGTGCGTGAGGCGACGAGTGTCGATGGCACCAAGGATTGCTTTGAGTTCGTTGGGGTCGGCGGGAATCGGGATGTCCAGGCCGACCGTCTCTATCTTCCAGGCATGTGCAGGCGTGTCACCCAAGGTTTTGTGAGGGCGCTGGTGGTAGTGGTCTACGATCCAGACATGCAAGGTTTCTCGCAGAGTACTCAACGTCATCGTTGCGTTCTTCGCCGCGTCGTAGTCGCCTTTTTCCAGGATGTTGGAAAAAGTTGTGCCCGGTACGCCGTGTGCAACCCCCCGATTTAACGTGCCAAGTACACGCTCAACAGGCCCTTTGAACCACGGTTGCTTACGCGGGCAATACTGAATGGATATACCCAAAGTCAGGCAGGCGGTTTCAAGGCTTTCTCCGTGAAATTCCGCGCCGTTGTCGCAGACAAGCGTATCCATGACGCCGAACATCTCCCATGTGCCCTCGACTGCCGGATACTTTTCCTTGAGATTGCCTTTGGGCAGCATCGCATGCCGAAGGCAGCGGGCGACGGTGAGATGGCTGGGTGGGTCGAAGCTGAGATCGAAGCCGAGAATGATGCGCGTATGAGCATCGATGCAGAGCGTCAGCCATGGGCGCCCGAGGGGTAACATCGTCTCCTCGTCGACGACGAAAACATCAAGTCGGGTGTGGTCGATTTCGACCCGCTCAAGCGGCAGCGACGTGCCAGGGGTTTTCCTGACCGACCGGAAATAGATGTCAGCAGCTCGTTTACCATGGCGAGCGGCATATCGGTCATATGTAGGAATGGCGTTAATCAGACGCCTGACCTGGCGCAGTTTAGGCCTCGGTAATTGACAGTCCTCGAGTCGGAGAACGTTCTCGCGCCTGACTTCGGTGATTGCATAGTCGAGGGTGTCCTGGACTGTTTTTCGCTCCTGGGTCATATAGACCTTGTCGATGGCTGCCTCCAGGATATCAATCAGCTTGGCTGGGAGCCTGGCATCTCGATTGCCGGAACGGCAATACTGGTCAACAACGGAGCGAATATCGCGGCCGCCCGGTTGATAGCGCTTCATCCATCGCCATACCGTTACGTAATGCGGTGGCTTTGCCGGCCATTTGATTTCCTTCCACTCAGCTTTGATGACTTCCTTGGCCATGGCTTGGCTGGGCGTCGGGCCAAGCTTGGTGAGTATGGCCTCCACGTAACGCCGACGGTATTTCGCGCGGTTGCGTAGTTTTTCCGGCAGGCAATTGAACTGGCTGATGGCGTTCTCGCGCTGCTTTTTCTTGCTGATCGAAGGCTGCGCTTCGGGTGTTTCGACGAATCTGAAGCGACCGTCGAGGTACAGATTGAGCAGTTCGGCTTGTGGAAGCCGTTTCAGTTCTCCCGTGACCTTGTCCTCGAGTTGCCAGAGGCCGGCATCGATTTGCCGAAGGAAAATCCAGATGCGGCCATCCAGATAGGCTTCCATCCCTTTCATGAATTTTGCGCGGCTCATGATTACATCCTCCCCACGCTGATCAATGATTCCGGGAGAATCGGTCGTGTCAGATCGATTCGAAGTCGCCCCTCGAGGATGAGTCGGCAGAGGGCTGAAAGTTTGCCGCCATCGGTCGGTTGGCCGACGATCTCCTTCCAAGGGAGCGAAGCATGTTTTCTGAACAGCTGCCGAAGCCATTCGAACCGAGTAAGCTCGACCTCGGTCCGCCCAAACCTGAGCAGAAATCTCAGATTGGACAAACGGAACGATCGATCCCGAATTTCCGATTCGGTCCAGATCCGGTAGCCATAGCCATGGCGTGCTAATGCCGGAATCAGATAGGCAGTGCGGGTAACGATTTCCTCGGTTTGCGCTTCGCGGTCTGTCTTGATTTCAACGAACATTTGGCGGTTCGGGTACGAGACAAGTACATCCGGGTAATGGCGAAGCTTCTTGCCAATGCCGTAATAGAGGGTCACCGGCTGTTCGTCGAATGAGACCACCTCGGTGGAGACATCCAGGAGCATGAAAGCATCTCGCTCGAGGGAGGACTCCCAGTAATGCATTCGGCGACTTTTGAGGCCAGGATATTTGCCGGTGACACGGCTGTTTGAACGAGATATAACGCGGCGGGCGCGTTCTTCTTCGGCAAATTCAATTTCGACTTGTTGAGTCATGACGCTCTCCTTCAGAGTTGCTGACCAAGGAGAGACCGAGGCAAATCGCAGGCGGAACTCCAGCGAACCGACGTCGGAATGACATCAGCTATTGGGTTCCCGAAGGTGAGCGATACTGGCAGAGAGGCGCTTGACTTGTCGCCTTCTGATCGTAGAATGAAGTCGTCTGGTGTGCGAAACTAGATCTCTTCAAAAACGGCCCGGGTTCGAGAGAGCTTGGGCCGTTGCCGCTTTTGGCCCCCAAAAGGGCCTCCTTTCATTGCGTTCTGTCTCTGTCTTTCTCCTTCTGATTTGGCCTGATGGGCGGCCATCCCTGTCTCACCAGAATGGCGGGACTAAAAACAATTCTCCCGGAAGGCTTTGGTTTTTCTAGTCATTGTCAAAATCTAGGAAGTAATTTGACAATTTTCAAGGTAACTGACTAATATAAAAGGAAAATTCAGACAATAGTCGGAATCATTTTCCTGTCAGAATGAAAACCAAGCAATCAAAGCGCTATGTAGAGAACCCAAAAATCCGGTCGATGCGGGTCCGGAGTTGGTTTCATGCCGTCTCGCAGGCGAGCGGACTGACAGTGGGAGAATTAGATCGAGAATTTCGCGAGGAAGGTGCCGGTCGAACACCGCGTTCCTGTATCTGGAATAAATACAAGCGAGGAGAGGTGGTGCCTCGCAGTCGCTACCAGGGCGACGGCCGGCCAAAGTTGGTCGAGCGCGTAGAAGCGCGCTACCCAGGAACAGAGAAGTGGTTGTTTTCGCCGTTATGGCGTTTAGCTGATACGGCGCCGGTCGAGATGAGCGAACTGCGGATGGTCTATGAGGAAATGCCGCCACGAATCCGAGACTATTTCATTCTTCCCCCGTCGCTCGCAACGAAAGTTTTCTGGCGACGCAAATTCGACAGCACGCACCTAATTTCACAATTTATTCATTTCCATTCTTTTGATGATCTGGTCGCCGTTTTGGCGTTGATACGTGAAGCACAGGTCTGCCAGAGTCATTTCAACTATCAGATGTGGGTGGAAGTGACCCTGGTGTTGGTGAGGTCAGTCGACTGGGGGGGATTCGAGAAAACAACTATCCCCCAAGAATTGTTTGGTTACCTGAGGGCAAATTGGGTCACGGCCAAGCCGATTCTGGATGAAGAGCAGTGTGATCGGTTGCTAGCTTTTCGCCAGGAATTTTCTGGGTAGAAGATTTCACGTTAATGTGCCGAAGTCATTTTGTGTCCGGCTCCAGAGTAGGATCCGTTTGTATTTTGATTAATTCATTTCGCATCTAGCGTGTTCTTGATTGGACTGTCATGGTGGATAAACAACAATTTCTCTCACTTTCCAGTCGAGGACTGGCTTACTGGAGAGTCATAGAGGCATTTACTCCACAAGGGTTGCCCAAGCTCAAAAATAAGGGGCTCCCACGTGTTGTGACATGGAAAATAGCGCAGCCGGGTGCGTGGGACTCTACGAGCCAGTTTGCAAAGGAACAGGTCCGTTTTAAGAAAGAACCGTTTCAACATACTGTGTTTGCGGGGCTTTATAGGGTTTCCGGATTATTGAATGCTCTCAACACATTTTTCCCGCCAGATAAGACAGTTTTTCAAGACCGTAGCGACACGCAGAGTGCTATCTGCAAATTCCTTATTGATGACACGGGAGCTCCTGTCGTTGGTAGCTTTGTACTTTCAAGTGCGGTATGGAGCGTAGGTGTGTTGCTCAAGGCAAATGATCCTGCCTTGGTCGATAACGTGGAATGGGTAAATTGGTTCGATAAAGCGCACGACGAATGTAAGCATAATTTCGATAAATGGGCCGGTAGTTGGCACGATACCCATCGTCATGGCGACGGCCACGAAACCCCTCTGGCACCGAAAACCCCGCGGGCAATTATGGGGTCGGAAATCGAGGAGATGCTCCGGACGCTCGTGGTTGAGCTTGGCTCCCTGCCGCTCGTGGCTTCGCTGTCAGCGCCGGATACCCCAGTCATTGAGTATCGCGTGTCTACCGGAAAGCAACCAAAATCATCGTCTGCTACTGAGCAAGATGATACCTTCATGAACAGCTTTTTCTTGTCTGATCTTGAGAAGGTTCGTAGAGCGTGTATACGTAATGATGTCGGGGTGGCCTTAAAGAATTATTTGATGCCTGATCTTTCCCCTGGCGACGGGAAATGTGATGTCCGCAATCCAGCTTCGCTCCCCATCCTCGTGGAAATGCTTGCACCAGCTCGTTTCCCGATTGGGGCTTGGCCAGGGAAAAATAAGCACCCTTTGGTGTTTAGTCAGCAGATTGCCGTCAACGAGATGTATCACCGACTTTTCGGTGGAGCTGGGTTGTTTGCGGTAAACGGACCTCCGGGAACAGGCAAAACTACGCTGCTTAGAGATGTGATTGCCATGGTTATCGTTGAGCGTGCCCGCTTGATTGCAGATGGTGTGCCTTTCTTTTCTGGTTTGCCAGCACCTGCTTGGGAAATCGGGCGGTTCAGTTCAAGCGTTGCACCGGTGGACCAACGTTTTCATGGCTTTGAAATGGTTGTTGCATCAAGCAATAACGGCGCCGTAGAAAATGTGACGATGGAAATTCCCGGGTTAGAAGCTGTCGATCGGTCGTGGCTCGAGGGCGACGACAATCCGGATTATTTTTCTGATCTTGCTTCTGCGATCTTAACTACTAAATCAACGGAAATCGAAGGCGACTCAGATGAGAATAAGCAAGTAAAAACTTGGGGGATGCTGGCGGCGCCATTAGGTAATTCTACTAACCGTAGTAGCTTTTCTTGGAATTTTTGGCTACAGAAGCAGCCGGTAGCTAAACAAGGACCCTCCTCAACGACAGTTGTTGATAGTGAGGAAAAAGTTGCAAATACGCCACCTAAGTCATTTCAAATTTTGCTCAATGAACCGGGAGGATTTCCTGACTTCACTACCACATTGAAACGCTTTCGGAAGGCTTGCGATCAAGAAGCGAAAATTCGCGCGGAGGTGGTCGCTGCCCATGCTGCTTACGCAAAAATTTCTATAGCAGAGAAAGAGCTTGCGAAAGCAATAGAACATCTTGAAGTGGTTAGAGCGGAGGCACGGAGTGTCGCGGAGGGCGATCATCCACAAGTGCTTTCACTTTTGGATGCGAAGGCTGTGGCGGATGAGCATGTTACGGAAATAATGGGGGCTCATCGTGATGCTAAAGCCGACTATAACCGGGCAACGGAGAATGCAGCGCTAAGTAACGAAAAAGCTGTTGTAAGAGTTGGGGTGTGTTCTTCTCATCTCCGGCAAGCACCAAGTTGGTGGCTGGTTCTGTTGTCGTTCGGCAAAGTCAGAAGAAATTGGTACAGGGTAAAGCTGAAGCTTGAGGCCGCTGAACTCAGGGCTCGGATAAGAAACAATTCCGACAAAGAAATTGCTAAAAACTTGCTTGCTGAGATGGGTCGGGTGGAAAAAGCACTTTTAGCAAGCAAGCAGACTGCGAAAAATGCAGCAGCTGAGCTGACGAAATTTCGAAACAAAATTGCTAAACAGCTCGCTGAAGCCGAGGCTTCCTATCAGAAGACAACTGAGAAGCTAAGAATGCTTCGAGCCACTGTAGATAACTTCTCCGCAACCTATTCGGATCACTATCCTGATATGGTGGTTTTCGCACAGGATGAAGCCGCACGTGAAAAAAGCGCACTTTGGCTTATACCAGAGTGGTATGAGGCACGTTGTAGGGTATTTCTTGCGGCTATCGAGTTACACAAGGCTTATATTGGGGCCAATAGGGATAAGTTTGCAGCCAATTTAAAAGCAGCCATTGATATTCTAAAAGGAAGTGTTCCCAGAGAACCCGAGGTGGCAGGTGCAGTGGCTGATGCATGGCGTGCCCTATTTTTTGTGGTCCCCGTTCTATCGACGACATTTGCTTCCTTTGATCGGCTCTTTGCCCATCTTGGCCGAGAAGCAATTGGATGGCTCATGATCGATGAAGCTGGACAGGCGGCACCCCAGGCAGCGGTTGGCGCATTGTGGAGATCGCGGCGGGCAATTGTCGTTGGGGATCCGTTGCAACTTGAGCCTATCGTACCGTCTCCCTATCCATTCCAAAGAGCAGTTCAGAGCTGCAAGGCTTTTTCTCTAGAAGATACGTGGCTTCCGGGGAAAACCTCTGTACAGCGACGTGCCGATACAACAATGGACTTAGGTACGTTATTGGCACCAACTCTGAATAGTAAGGAGCGATTGTGGGTTGGGGCTCCATTACGTGTTCACCGCCGCTGTGATGACCCGATGTTTACAATTTCAAATGTGATCGCATACGGAAATATGATGGTCTTCGGCAAACTACGGACTAAGCAGCATGCTATAGGGAAATTAACGACGGGTTGGATTGACGTTCCCTTCCCTAATGGAGGTGACTCGAACTGTAATCCTCGTGATCTTGAGGTCACGAAGTACGTGTTAGAACAACTCTCAGCTTCACGTGCGGTGAACTTGGCTAAGGAGGTGTTTCTATTGTCGCCCTTCCGCGATACTGCGGATGAGTTGACGTCACTGGGCGCTGAGTTCGGGATGTCTAGTAAACGTGCTGGCACAATCCATACGGCCCAAGGCAAAGAGGCTGAAATTGTGATTCTTGCTTTGGGTGGCAGCACTATAAATGCTCGGAAATGGGCGGCGGAAACGCCTAATCTCCTTAATGTGGCAGCGACGCGCGCTAAGAAGATATTGATAATAATTGGATCACGGAAAAACTGGTCATCGCTGGATCATTTCGATACGGCTAGCGCATTGATTCATCCGCTTTCTCTTCACGATGATTCACATGCATCGATGTCTATGGAAACTTGAGAGAAAGTTATAAACGGAATACCGGGATGGTGAGAAAAAAAGCCCCAACCATATAGGTTGGGGCTGTGCAGTCAAATATCAGAGGTTAAAAAAATCCTCTGGGCATTTACGCCTTCTGTCTAGTATGAATCACGGTTTAACTGTGATTCCATCATCGAGTATCCTGATTTCCATGCTGAATGGAGTTCAGAATCTGCCTCGATGAATGCCGGGATTTGTGGCCAGACAGGGCTATGGTAAGCAACATCCAAGTCGCTAACATATTGGCGAAAGTACCGTCCCGCTCTCCGAGCAGCATCAGTCATTCGGATTCTGTGGATGTATTGCTCAGTCTCAGATGAGACTTGGGTGTGCTTTGAAAAGTGTTCACTTGCTTCTTGGAGATGACCCTCCATAAATTTCAAGTGACGCGTCGCGCTTTCAACTGAGATATATCTTCCTTGGTAGATTAGGAATACCCCACCATGTTTGGCTACTTCATTTACCAATTGGGGGATTTGCGCAGGGGTAACCGCCGAAGTGGCTTTCCATACAAGCTTGGCGCATTGTTCGATCATGAATGACTCCTTAAAAAGTAAAGGAGCCACATCCCCAACGGGAATGTGACTCCCGGGGGATTGGTTGGAAAAACAAATACCGCAAATGCGGTTAAGTAAAAACTTTGATAAATAGAAAGGCGTGTGTTGATTTCTCAACACACGCCTTTTTGAGAGACCTCCGTTGTCGAAGGCTTTTGGGCGCCCTTAGCGTTGCAAACTATGGAGTCCAAAATTGCAGACTATGGGGTCCCAATTGCAAACATTGGGGGTTCCCACACCGGGGCTTTTTGTTGGTGCGTCGGGCGTGATCAGCCGCAGGTTCCGACCGCGCCGCAGGCGGTGCAGAAGTCGCAGCCGTCCTTGCGGATCATCGTGTGGTTACCGCATTCCGGGCAGAGCTTGC
>Ga0316604_10000749_pt1 | contig 34972 bp, 32 predicted proteins | sample OWC_soil_day20_C_FD_207650 | JGI IMG/M metagenome (GOLD analysis project Ga0316604, IMG submission 207650) | Wetland soil microbial communities from Old Woman Creek delta, Ohio, United States - OWC_soil_day20_CT | ecosystem: Environmental > Terrestrial > Soil > Wetlands | place: USA: Ohio... | reverse complement strand
AAAAAATTGTACTAACTATTTTGAGCTTATGCATGCTCAGCAGTGTGGCCATGGCATCGCCACTCATGGACTATTCGAAAGGGAAAGCCGCTGTAGATTTGACTTTTAGGAATTCGGAAGTCACTTGTGAAGGCACTGATTCTGATAAAAAATCAAAGTTAGATTTATCCATTACTTATAGTTTAGGTGATAATAAAGCCCTTCAATACCGTCACTTTGCACCGGAAATGGATGGGGATACTGTAGTTACGAACGAATTTAACTATCTTCGAAAAATCAATAAGAATGTTTCAGCATTTGTTGGGCTTATGAATGTTCACGTATCGGATACAATCGGATCTACTAGCAATGATTACAATAGTACTTTTACCCAACTGGGCGTGATAGGTAGTACCAATCTTTCGGCAAAAACCACATTGTGGGGTGCTTTGGCTGTTGGAAGTGACAGTATGACGAACCTGGAAGTTGGATTAAGTTACGCAATAACACCGAAGCTTGAACTAAATGTTAATTACCGTGATATGAAGCTTAATATAGACGATAGCGACCTGAAAGTGAAGGGGACTGGCGTAGGTATAACCTACAAGTTCTAAGTTAATCTACATTTAAGGGCTCGGGGTTTCTAAAAGGAGACTCCGGGTCCTTTTCTTGTTGGCAGGGTCTATTCCTTATCTCAACGGCTTGGTTTTAGCCGTATGCTCCCCAAAGTTGCTTTTCTTAGCATAAGGTATTAATATTATTAGTACAGACTACGATTGGTCATATTGAAAGTTGAAGGAGAAGTTACATGCCGCGACAAGATAAAGAACTGGAAGGCTTAAGCCATCTGGGCAGCAAAAATACACAGTATAATTATTCGTACCATCCCGAAGTGCTGGAGGTATTTGACAACAAACATCCGGGCAACGACTACTGGGTAAAGTTCAACTGTCCCGAGTTCACTAGTTTGTGTCCGATAACGGGACAGCCTGATTTTGCAACTGTCTATATAAGCTATATTCCTGATAAAAAAATGGTGGAGAGCAAATCCTTAAAGCTTTATTTGCTCAGTTTCCGCAACCACGGCGATTTTCATGAGGACGTGGTCAACATTATCATGAAGGATCTTATCCGGATTATGCAGCCCCGCTATATTGAAGTATGGGGCAAGTTTTTGCCGAGAGGCGGTATTTCTATTGATCCCTATTGCAATTGGGGTAATGCCGACCCTAAGTTTCAGCAGTTGGCGTGGTACCGTTTACAGCAGCACGATCTACATACGTTGGAAAAAGTGGATAATCGGTAAGGCTTTGAAAAGGCGGCATCCTTCTGGAGAAGTCGCTTAGTCTTTAAAAATTGAATTGAATTATTGGCTCCCTTTCAATAAAAAAAACGCAGCCACCCCTTCATCTAAGGGCTTGGCCGCGTTTTTTTATTGAAGGGGTAAAAGGGCATCGAGCTCATCTAATAGAAGCGGTACCGAAGGATTGCTAGTATCTGTTTTCCAGGCGACGATAACATCAAGGAACGCGTCTTCGTCAGTCAGTTTAATGCAGTGAAGCAGGGGACTGGCATATGTTTCAGGCACCGGGAGCGGCAGAATGGTAAACCCTTCTCCGGCTTCTACCGACATCAGCACCGACTGAATGTGTGGAACTAAGTTGATAATGGGCTGGATGTTGTATCTGGAACATACGGCCAGGGTATGATGTAAACCCCGGTCTTGTGATACATAGAAAAAGGATTGATTGCTTAAAACCGAAATGTCATTTGGAATTTTGTCGGCCAAAGGATGGTTAGAGGAAAAAACCAGGGACAGCGGAACCGTATATACCACTTTCCAATCCATAGAAGGTAGCTTTTCCGAACTGCTTTTTAAAGTGATGGCAAGATCGATTTCGCCATCAGTAACACTTTTATCCAGAACGGAAAAGGAGTTAAAGTGATGGAGTGTTATTTCAACGTTAGGATTTTTTTTACGGAAAAGTGCTATTAAATGGGGTAAAAAGCGGCGTTCCGAAGCACCCAAAAAACCGAATTTTATATTGCCCACCGTTCCGGCTTCCGCCTGATGGGTAATTTTTATTGCTTGGTCAGCTTTAGCTACAATCGCTTTAGCTTCTTTTAGCAAAGCAGCTCCGGCATGCGTTATTTGTACCGAATGACGGTCGCGGGTAAGGAGCTTTACACCGATTTGACGTTCTAATTCAGCAATTTGATGGCTGAGAGTAGGTTGCGTGATAAAAAGACTTTTGGCTGCTGCTGTGAAACTTTGGAAATCGGCAACGGCAATAAAATAACGTAGTTGTCGGATATCGATAGTTAGCACCTCCTCTGGGCTTCCGCACATAAGCAATTTGTAAAATAAAAAAAAACTATAATGGTTATGCGTACAATCAATTTCTCAGAAATTTAGATTCTTCTTATACTAAGAGTATAGTAAATTTCAAATTGTTTAATAATAATGTATTTTGCACTTACGTTTTCAACAGAAGCCTGCTGGCAAATGAGAACTGCCTGAAATTATGGTTTCCCTAGCTATATTATAGCATGATTATAGAAGAATCGCAGGAGGGAATGGGCAACATTTTTTTCGGGAGGTGGGAGAAGCTGTCGCTTGGCGTTAACGCAAGCTAGGAAACAGGGAAACTGATTTGTCAACGCCTAGACGTGAAAGCTGGAATGGAAAAGGAACACTTGAGTCTGTTTTTCTTGGTATTGATGCACTAGGATTGTTTTCCGACAACCGTATCGTTTTAGTTTATGGTTATCTAGAACAGTTGATTTTATACCAATATCAAAGAAAAAGGTGGGACTGTTGTGAAAAAGCGTATCATCGCATTGCTTGTTATCAGTATTTTCTGCTTATGCAGTGTGGCGGCCGCGGCTGCCAATCCTTTTACCGATGTTCCAGCGAATCATTGGGCCTATGGTGCAATAAACAGTTTAGTTAAAGCCGGTATTGTTGATGGCGACGGCAAGAAGTTCCAAGGGGATAAAACCATGACTCGCTACGAGGTTGCCCAAATTGTAGCAAAAGCTATTGCAAAAGAAGACAAAGCTGACGCCGAAAACAAAGCGTTAATTGATCAACTGGCCAAAGAATTTGCAAGCGAATTGCAGAATCTTGGCGTTAGGGTATCGGCATTAGAAAATAAAATAGGACCACTGAAGATTGACGGCTGGTTTAAGTACCGTTATGAAAATGGGGAAACCTATAATACTCACTATTTTACTACCGGAGCACCGACAAAGGTTAGAAGCCGCGATGAAATCTGGGTTAACATTGCCAACCAGTTTGACGGCAAGACTCATTTCGAAGGCAGTTTGCAGAATGAAACCGCGTCAGACGACGGTGGCAGCGGCTCGATCATTGTGAAAAAAGCGTTTATGGCGTATCAGGCTGGGCAAGTGGAACTCAGCGTCGGACGGTTTTTCCCAACTCTCGGCAAAGGTATGTTAATGTCTACGCCGCTGATGGATGGCGGTCATGTGGCGTTCGGTAATGCTGCAGTAAACGTCAATCTGTATGCGATTCACATGGCGGGTCAAGATGTTAACTACAGAGCCGGAGATATGCAATATAATTTGAGTAAAGATTTTAATATATCGCTGGCATACTCAGCCGATAAACAAAAAGAATTTTATAATTCGACAGCTGTTGGCTTCGAGTATAAGGCTGCACCGCAGCTTACGCTGACCGGTGAGTATGGCATTAATCGCAGTACCCTTGCAAAATCTGCATCAGGATTAAGTAAGCCTTATGCTTATTTCTTAAAGGCGCAGTATAAAGGGGCTAACCCGTTCGTAACCGGTTCGACCGGAGCGTGGGTTCAGTTTGAAAAAGCTACTGACGGTTTTGATCTTATGGCTAACGCATCTCCAATGTCTTGGCCTACCTGTTATAATTGGAGTGCCGGCTCAGGTGGCGGCAGTGCCAATAATGTGAAGGGCTTTAGTTATGGCGTTGAAACCACATTGGCGCAGCGAATGATTTTGACGGCAACCTATAATCCGTTAAAGACATTTGACGGCCAAACCAACAAAAAATTAATTACAGCCCAAGTGTGGTACCTCTTTTAATTGAGTCTAGGGGCGGGCTGCCTTGGCAGCCCGCTTGTTTGCACAAGAGTCTCTGGCAGCAGGTAAAATGCTAGTCAAGGCGAAAATAGGAGGAACTAACACATGAGCAAACAAACGGTTTATCCAGCGTTTCGATGGTTTGTTTTTATTACCTTGTGCATTGTTACCGCGTCAACTGCAGTGGCTTTGATTGCTCCGGCTCCGTTAATGGGACCTATTGCGAAAACTCTGGGGATAAGTTTGGGAGAAGCGACAGGGGCCACCATGGGAATGTTTAACTTATTTGTAGGTATTTCCTGTCTGGTGGGAGGCTGGTTTTTGGACCGGTTTGGCGCTGTAAGGGTATGGATTACCTGTCTCCTTCTGATTATTATTAGTGAAGTGTTAATGCCATCTTTGGGCAAAAGTTTCGGTGGAATCAATTTCCTCCGGGTGATTGCCGGTATCGGGACCGGACCGATTATGGCTTCTACCGCCCGGGTGGCGGCACAGTGGTTCCCGCTCAATGAGCGCGGTATTGTAACCGGCGTTCAAGGTATGGCTATGGGATTGGGTATCGCGATTGGCTTTATGCTGGCTCCGGCGGTTTTCCAAACTACCGGCGACTGGGCAACCACCATGGTATGGCTTAGTCTTATGCCGGTAGCCGCAGCTGTTATGGCCGGCATCATTCTTGTTGGACCCAAGCCTCCGGTTGTGGAAACTATGCAAGACGTATCAAACGCAGGTGGCGAGAATGAGTTTGTGCAGGCCTTGAAAATGCCTGCGACCTGGGCGGCCATTGCTTGTGTTACCTGGGCTGGATGGATATTCCAGGGAATCAACGATTTAGTACCGGCATATCTGGCTATTGATTCTCCGGTAGGACTGGGCAAAGGCCCTATGACAGCCGGACAATTTATGACCGTCTTTTCCGTAGCGTTTATGCTGGGCGCGATGTTGAGTGGCTTGTTGGTCGAAAAAGTGTTTGGCGGACGCAGTAAACCGGTAGTGTTTCTTGGTTTTGTCGGTACAGCAGTGTTTAGTTTAGGCATTAAACTTCCCTTCGTTGCTAGTAATGATATGCTCTTAATGGGTTGTCTGATTTTGGCGGGGCTTTTCTCGGCGTGCCTGACCCCTCCTTCTATTGCGTTTATCGCCCGTAATTATCCGGAGCATATAACCGGGAAATTAGGGGGCATAGCGCAGGGAATCGGAATCTTTGGCGGTACGGCCGGTGTATTTGCCGGGGCGTATGCTCTCCACAGTACAGGTTTTTACTACGCGTCTATTTACATTGTAGTTGTCGTTGCCCTTGTTGGGTGCGTATTCTCCTTAGGGCAGAATCCTCCTAAATTATTCGCTAAGAAATAAACATAACCTGGTTTATATTTCCATACAAATAAAAGAAAAGCGTTCCCAAGCTTAATAGGTGCTAGCGTTCCCTAACGCCAACAAGAAGCCGGATGAACGACTTTTTGTTGGCGTTGTTGTTATATTTCGCATGGATACTTTTCCGCCGGCCGCGGTAGAGAGTATCTGACAAGGAATACAGAGTATGGGTAATTAATAAATGTTGAGGAGAGATTGGAATGAATGCAAACGAGAGAATTCGTAAGTTAAGGGAAAAAATGGTCACTACGCCCCAGATATGTGTGGAAAGAGCCTATCTTATGACCGAGTCCTATAAAGAAACTGAAGGGCAGCCGCCTGCCATACGCCGCGCTAAAGCGCTGAAAAAGATACTGGAAAAAATGACGGTGCGTATTGATGACGGCGAGCTTATTGTGGGCTGGCCCACAAGTAAGGTGCGTGGAGGCGCGTTATTACCGGAACTGCAGTGGCAGTGGGTGTTAGATGAAATGGACTCTTTTCCTACCCGGGAATGGGATCGATACATGCCGCTTAGCCAGGAAGAGAAAGAAAAACTAAATGAATGCCTTCCCTACTGGAAAGGACGAGCGCTGTATGATCAGTTAATCGGAACGGTGCCTGAGCATCTGCAGAAGGTAAATCATATTGTAACAACCTCTATGGGCTTCAGTGAGAATGGACATCATTTCGCGCACGTAGCCGTCGATTATGAGAGAATACTTACTCAAGGTATTGACGAAATAGAAAAAGAAGTGGATGAGCAGTTAGCCAAAGTGAATCTTGCGGAGCTGAAAGATGTTGATAAATACCACTTTTATCATGGTATAAAAATTGCTTTTGAAGCGGTCAGAATATTTGCCGACCGTTATGCCAAACTGGCTTTGGACATGGCTGCTAAAGAAAAAGACGCTGCGCGTAAGCAGGAACTGGAAAGAATTGCGGAGGCCTGCAAACAAGTTCCGGCAAAACCGGCACGGAATTTCCAGGAAGCGCTTCAAGCCGCGTGGTTCATATTTATGATGCTGATGATTGAAGGCTGGGGCGCAGGCATGAGCCTGGGACGTGCCGATCAGTATTTGAATCCCTTCTATCTGAAAGATGTAGAAAAAGGCGCTATTAACAGAGAGAAAGCGCACGAATTGTTGTGCCTCTTGCTTATCAAAATGAATGCGGTAATCAATGTAGCCGGCGGCATTGTGGCCACGTTTATGGCCGGCCATCCTGTAATGCAGGGGATTACGGTAGGCGGTGTCAAGAAAGACGGTAAAGATGCTGTTAATGAAATGTCGTATATGCTTTTAGACGCAGAAAAGGAAATCGGTCTAAACGCGGAAGATCTTGTTGTACGGGTAAATAAGCTTTCGCCGGAATCTTTTGTTATAAAAGCTTGCGAAACCGCGAAACACTTAAGAGGCAAGCTGAAATTCGTCAGTGACGAAACTACGATTCAGTCTCTTTTGTACAATGGTATACCTATTGATCATGCACGCGACTATATTTCCACCGGTTGTCACAACCCGACGATTCCGGCTATATCCCATGATATTGGCGGCGTATCTTTTAACTTACCATTGATGATAGATTTGGCACTGAATAACGGTGCTTCCCGCCTAAGTGGTGAACAAATCGGACCTAAGACTGGAGATCCCCGCAAGTTTACTTCGTTTGAAGAGGTAATGAACGCCTATAAAAAGCAGGTGGAAGCATGCCTGCAAGTCGCCTTTGCTTATAAGAACGTTGACCTTTCCTTGTATGCTCAAACGCCGTATCCGCTTCAGTCAGGGCTGTACCGGGGCTGTATTGAAAAAGGGTTGGATATCAATTGTGGTGGAACTGCGCCGTACGCAACCCATACTACTGCGTTTATTGGCGCGCCGAATGTGGGAGACTCTCTGGCCGCTATTAAAAAGGCTGTGTTTGATGATAAAAAGATTACTATGGCTCAGCTTATTGATGCTCTTGATAAAGATTTCGAGGGAGCGGAAGATGTCCAGCAGATTCTTAAGAGTGCGCCTAAGTTTGGTAATGATGACGACTATGTGGATTTACTTACGCGTGAGGCGCTGGCCTATGCTTGTGATGTTGCTGTTAAACACCGGACTTTTGCCGGAATTAAGAGCACGAATGCTTGTATCACAATGACAGGCAATATTCCTCTCGGATGGTCCGTTGGAGCTTTGCCGGACGGACGGAAAGCTCGCGAACCATTGTCCGAAGGCGGTATTTCACCACATCAGGGACGTAATGTAACCGGTCCGACTACTACTATGCGGTCCGTGGCCAAACTGGATCAAGTTAAATTAACCAACGGTTCGATTTTGAACATGCGGTTTGGCGCTGATGCGGTTAAAGACGATGTAAAAATGCGCAAATTTGTTTCACTGCTTAGAACGTTCTGCGAGACGGGCGGAAATCTGGTTCAGTTCAACTTTGTAAGCAATGACATGTTAAGAGCGGCGCAAGCCAATCCGGAACAATATAAAGACCTGCTTGTCAGGGTGGCTACCTATAGCGCTTACTACGTAGAATTGAGCCCGGAAGTGCAAAATGATATTATTGCCCGGATGGAATTTGAAGAAGTTTAATTTTAGGAGAAGGAATTATGGATAAACTGAAAGCCCCGGTATTTCATATCATACATGGATCGTTTGTAGACGGCTTTGGGATACGAACCACTGTATTCTTAAAGGGATGCCCGCTTAAGTGCATTTGGTGCTGTAATCCGGAAGGGCAGGCGTTTGACCCGGAACTTAAAGTTTCGGCGGCAAAATGTGATGGGTGCGGCAGATGCGTACCGGTGTGTCCGGTAGGAGCGATTACGCTTACTACGCAGCCTGATACTGTGCTTACCGTTGACCGGAGCGTGTGTACCAATTGTCTGGCCTGCAAAGAGGCTTGCTATACGGGCGCGCTGGAGTGCTTTGGTGAATATTATACCGTTGATGAACTTTTTGCCGTGCTGAAAAAAGACGAGTTATTTTACCGTTCGTCCGGCGGCGGTGTAACCATAGGCGGCGGGGAAGCCACGTGGTACCCTGAATTTACGTTGGCCTTGGTGCGAAAATGCAAGGAAAACTATATTCATACGGCGATTGATACCTGCGGCTATGTTACTAGTCCTGACGGTATTAAAGCACTGGAAGAGGCTGATTTGCTGCTATATGATGTAAAAGGCATAAATGAAGAGGATCATATAAAACATACCGGCGTTTCCAATAAGCCTATTCTAGAAAACTTGAAGCGTCTGTCGGCGATAGGTAAGCCTATCTTTATCCGGGTGCCGGTAATACCGGGTTATACCGATTCAGAAGAAACGCTGAATGAAATTGCCGGCTTTTTAGCTCAGCTGAAATCTGTGCAGCGGGTAGATATCATGGCGGTGCATGAATACGGAAAGGTAAAATACGAACAACTGGGAAAAGAGTATTTGCTAAATGTGGAACCCATTGCGCCGGAACGCCAGGAAAAAATAAAGGAATTGTTTGAATCCTATGGTTTAACCACGCAACTGGGAGGTTAATCCGGTAAAGTTAAAACGAGGTATTTAGGCTTTGACCTAAATACCTCGTTTATTTTTTGAAAAAGTTAATTTATAAAAGTTGTAAAACACGGGATGGCTGGACGCTGGATAGTGCTGAAAGATTAACTTGTGGAAGCCTTGTGGCTACTATGGCTGCCGCTTTTTTTGCATGGGTTGCGTCCGGTATATGAGTCGGAGCCGGTGATGTAGCTGGTGGTGTAGCTGGTGGCGATGAGGCCGAACGCAGGTCTCTTTTTGCTTTTCCCACCTGACTGAGCTTTTTCATCACATAGGTTATTGCGTTGTCATAACTGGCAATGGCGTCGCCTGCTGCTTTTTGGACGTTGACATCTTTAGTACCGAGCACTTCCGTATCCAGTTTGGTTATATTATAGTAGACCGGCTTGCCCTTGACGGCGTTCAGTTGAATGTTGCGCAGGGCATTTTGCTTAAAGGTCGGCCAAGACAGTTTGTAATTCTTAAGCGGGGTATCGGTAGCGTGATTAATATCGGGTATGACGGAAGAAGCTGTGCGTACAGGACCGTTATCCACGTTTGCTCCGCCTATACCGCCGGTATCGCCGCCCCGCATAACGTTCGTAAATTCGCCCTTTACATCCCGGTCATGGATGAACTTTGCGCCATGATCGCGGTGCTCGTAATCACGCATGAAGGATTTGACTCCGTGTTTATAGGGAGAAACGCGCGTAAGTGCTTCATCAAACGTTATCGTGGGGTTGTTCTTCATTTCGGCGAATAGGTCTTTAATGCCGCCGCTATGCCCGGATTCCTTGATTTTTTGATGTAAATAGCGGACAGCCATAAAGCCTGCGGAATAATGTTCGCTGTTACTTACCCAACTCTTGTCCGTCCCGTCGCCAAGATCATCCTGGAGCTTATTTGCTGCCTTCATGCCTCCGCCCAGATAGGCCATATCACCTACTACTCGGTCGTCGGCACCATGAATAAATTCTGCCGCGCCTTCCTGAAACCATATGGGCATGGAGGCGAAATTCATCGAGCGGCCCATGATGGCGTGCACCATTTCGTGGGTAATGGTACGATCATCGTAGTAGGGACCTTCGCCGCCGTTCGGAAGATTGGCAGGGAGTGCGCTCTCAACTGCAATGTGCATGGTTTGGTCTATGGCTTTACCCTGCGGGTCATAATTAAACATAACTGCGGCTAAATAGGGCTCATGACCTTCGTCGAGAACCACTCCCATGTTCGCGTTGTCACCGGTTAAGCCATACCGTTCCCGAATTACGGTCTCCGCCGACTCCAGCCAGGAGGTCTTTAACGCTTTAACAATATCCCGGTCATCGCCGGTTGCCGTTGAAGCGTTACAAAATAAGTTTATATTTTTGTATTTCGCAGATGCGCCGATATTATTAATTTGAGCGTTGAGTTTATTTAATTGATTCTGTATAACCTGTTGCTTTTTGACATTTTTTGTTTTGGAAGCGCGCGTTGCTAAGTCTTTGCCTACGAGAAGACGGTAGTAGACATCCATTAAAGATTTTTCGGCAGCGCCTAGCAATTCCTTGCCTTCTGATGAAGGAGCCGGCGTATTTTTAGGGGTTTCCCGCGAGCGAGTTTCCCGGGAAATATTTACGACAAAATCGCCGTTATTTGCTCCTGACGGTTTTACCTGCCCGGCTTCCGGTTCATTGCCAACCAGTTGTGTTATTGGAGCGGGTTCATGACTGGTTTTTAATCTTTTTTGTTGAGATACATTAAGCATAGGGGTGTTAATCAGTGAAAACATACTCCCTTACACCACCTTTTTGGGTATTAATGTTGGATTTATCCTTAATAAGGAATCGACTATGTTTATTTGAAAATGATTTGAATTTTGACAAATGAGCTTAAAAATTCTGTGTGAGTATTATAATTTTATAGAAGCTTGCATAATAAAAAATAAAATATAAAAAATAGAAGGAGGAAATTTTAACCTTTCGGCGAATGAGTATTAATAGAGAAAAATAATCTCGACACAAATAGAATAATGGAGGGCGTTTGGTATGAAAAAATTATTCAAATGTAGCGTTTGCAACTATATTCATGAAGGAGCGGATGCTCCGGATACTTGTCCGAAATGCGGGGTGCCGAAAGACAAATTTGTAGAACTTAGTTCGGAAGAGGCCCAAAAGGTTTATGATTCCGAACGTACCAATGATATTCACATGGAAATGATTACGTTGGCCGAGCGGATTGTAAAACTTGCCCAGGAAGGTATAGGCATCAATCTTGACCCGCCTTGTGTGAGCGCTTTCGAAAAAGCAAAAAATGAAGTGTATGTCATAAAACAACGTTCTAAGGCGGAATTGGAAGGACACGTGAAAAAAGGAAAATGGTAGTAAAAAGGGGCTGTTTCCGTTGGTAAAAACCAATGGAAACAGCCCCTTTTACTATAGGTAAGTGTTTGTGCAGGCTCATTTTGAGAGCTCTTTTTGTGTTCAATTTAAACTGTTAGTCAAAATTACTTTTCCCGCGACTGTCGATTTCGGTTGTTTTTTTGTAGACGGTACTTTTTCCTCGGTGAAACTATCCATTTCTTTGAGAAAAAGAGGGATAGCGGGGTTATTGCAATTGGTTGACCAGGTAAAAATGAAGGATACATAGTCCGGTTTTCCAGTCAAGTCAAGAAAACGAAGATTGTTATTAGAAGAGTGCTTGAGAAAGCGGGGAAGCAAAGCAACGCCAATTCCCGCCTCTACCATCAACAGAACTGTTTCGGCGTATTCATGCCGGCTGACTATGTTGGGAGTAAAGCCTCTCTCTTCGCAAAATTGGATCATGCGTTCCAACGCGTCGGGGTATTCCCGCATTTCTAAGGCAATAAAGGGATCGTTAGCTAAGGCGGTGGGGGGGATTTTCACTTTGCTAGCCAAGGGATGATCGCGGTGAACAACCGCACATATAGGGTCACGGTAGAGCGGCTTATAAGCCAGTCCCGGCGGCGTGGCGGCAAGGTTAAAAGAGGTAGTAAAGGCAATATCCAGCAAGCCCCGTTCTAAATCGTGCCGTATAGCTTCTTCATTGCCGGTTTTAAAGGATAGCGCAATACTAGGATATTTGCGGTGAAATTTTTGTATTAAAGCGGGGAGAACTCGTTTCTTATTAGGTAGGTCTATAAAACCTATACGAAGGTTACCGGCAATCCCGGAGGCGGCGTGACGGGCTTTTTCAATGGCTTCATCGAAAATAGCAATCATGCGTTTTGTTTCCTGGAAAAATATCTGCCCGGCCGGTGTAAGTTGGACGGAGCGATTGTTTCGAACGAACAGTTCAAAGCCCAGCTTGCTTTCCAGTGCCCGGATGTGCTGGCTCATGGCTGTTTGGGTTATGAAATGGTGTTTGGCAGCTTGAGTGAAATTTAAACATTCGGCAACGGAGATGAAGTAGTCTAATTGACGGGCGTACATAGATGCCTCCAATAAGAAAAAAGTCCAGCTAAGCCTAGACTAATTATAGTGGTAGATAATAGAAAAATCAATATATTCAGAAGAATAAGCTTATTATAGAAGAAGTAATTTGTTATTTTACTTGTCGAAAAATTGAGATTATTATGAAGATGTGGTAGTTTTTCAAGTAATAAACAAAAAAAAGGGGGATTTTGCTAGCGCAGTCAACAGGATAGAGGTATAAGGGGGGTGTTAAATAGTAACAGACCCGGTAAGAAAAAGAGGATTAACGACTTTAGGGGAAGGAACATGGGATATTCCACTAAGTGAGGTAATACTCAAGACTACTGGGCGTTATGCTGTTTAATGATGTATTTTCTCTACTTATCGACTGGCGAAAAAAAGAGAAAAAAAGAAAAAGGTGGGAATTTCATGAAAAAAAGTATAATTGCACTGATTATGTTAGGTATATTTTGTTTTGCGAGTGTGGCTGCAGCGGCTGCCTATCCTTTCAGCGATGTTCCGGCGAACCATTGGGCCTACGGCGCTGTGAACAAGCTGGCTAAAGACGGGGTAATTGACGGTAATAGCGGTCTGTTTCAAGGCGACAAGACACTTACCCGGTATGAAATAGCGCAAATTGTCGCTAAAGCGATTGGCAAACAGGAAAAAGCCAATGCCGAAGACAAGGCGCTGATTGAAAAACTGGCGAAGGAATTCGCAGGTGAGCTGCAGACTCTCGGCGTTAGGGTCACAGCCTTGGAAAATAAAGTAGGACCGTTGAAGATTGACGGCTGGTTTAAGTACCGTTATGAAAATGGGGAAACTTATAGTAGCTATTTTGGTACTGCAGCACCGACAAAGGTTAGAACCCGTAATGAAATATGGGTTAACATTGCCAACCAGTTTGACGGCACGACTCGTTTCGAAGGCAGTCTTCAGAATGAATTAGCATCCGACGATGATGGCAGCGGCGCGATTATTGTGAAAAAAGCGTTTATGGCGTATCAAGCTGGGCAAGTGGAACTTAGCGTCGGACGGTTTTTCCCGACCCTTGGTAAAGGTACGCTACTGTCTACGCCGATGATGGATGGCGGTCATGTGGCATTCGGAAACTCAACGGTAAATGCTAATTTGTATGCAATTAATTTCCAAGGAGTATATAACTACAAAGCCGCAGATATGCAATATAATTTGAGTAAAGACTTTAACATATCGCTGGCGTATTTAGCCGATAAAGAAAAAGCTGCATACAATTCAGCAGCGGTTGGCTTCGAGTACAAGACTACTTCGGCAATTACGCTGACCGGTGAGTATGGCGTTAACCGCAGTACCGATGCGAAAGCAGCATCGAATTTAAGCAATCCTTACGCTTATTTCTTAAAGGCACAGTATAAAGGGGCTAATCCGTTTGTAGCTGGTTCGACCGGAGTATGGGTTCAGGTAGAAAAAGCTGCTAAAGGGTTTGATATAATGGCTAACGCTTCTCCGAATTCCTGGCCTACCTGTTATAATTGGAGCGCCGCTTCGGGCGGCGGCAGTGCTAACGATGTGAAAGGTATTAGTTATGGAGTGGAAACTACGCTTGCGCAACGGATGATTTTGACGGCAACCTATAGTCCACTGAAATCCTTTGATGGTGCAACTAGTAAGAAATTAATTACCGCTCAGATTTGGTATCTCTTTTAACAAAAGTTGGGACGGACTGCGGAAGCAGCCCGTCCCAACTTTTGTATACCCCCCTATGTTAGATGAGTGTTGCATTACATCCGATTCGAAAGATAACCAGTAGTTCTCTTTTTTTAGAGAGGGACTGCCGTTTTTTTTTATCAGCTACACATTCGAGCATTAACTACAAAAGCTTTTGAAAAATGCACCACTGGTTGGGCCGGGGAATATGTATTAAAGAAGTTGTTTTGATGCTGTTTTTCGTCAGCATATTTGATGGGTTACATATGCTGAGGGAGGTATAGAGGTTACCCTATAATATCTAGCAAGGTACTCCTGCCGTTTTGCTAGCGGCATAAATAAAATACTTAAGAACAACGTTTTCGCAGAGGAAGAGTGCTTTTTATTTGGGTATGAACGGGTTAATTGTTGCCATACTAAAGGTAAGGAGGGAGGAAGAGTATGCGTAAAAAATGGTATGCAGGTTTGATCTTTGTGCTTATGGTTTCCTTGGCTGCAGCCGGTTGTTCGTGGTTTCAAAAGCCGCAGCAGAAGCCACAGCCGTCCCAAATGATACTGGAACCGGATGTTACTGTGTATATGCACAAAACCGGTGAGAAAAAGAAAATGAAGATGGAAGAGTACATTGCCGGAGTGGTAGCCGGTGAGATGAAAACCGATTGGCCGGTGGAAGCTCTGGCGGCGCAGGCGATTCTTGCCCGGACGTTTTTAATGGAAGCCATCGAAGCCAAGGGAGGCGTACCGAGCCGTGGGACGGAAGCCTCTACGGATATTAAGGAGTTTCAGGCTTACGATGCGAATGCAATCAATGATAATGTTCGAAAAGCGGTAGAGATGACGCGCGGTATGGTGGCGACGTATCAGGGACATCCCATAAAGACATGGTTCCATGCCTCAGCCGGCGGGATTACTGCGATGGCTAAGGAGGGACTGAACTATCGGGAGGAGGAACCGCCTTATATTCAGTCAGTTCCGTCGCCAGATGATTTGGCTCCGGCGGATGTGCAAAACTGGACGGCTACCTTTACCAAGGATGAAGTTATTGCGGCTCTGTCTAAGATGGGCCAACAAGTGTCTTCGATTGATAGCGTAGAAATCGGGCAAAAGGGGCCTTCAGGACGAGCGGTACAGCTAGTGATTAATAAAACGGTTCAGGTGTCTGCGCCGGACTTTCGTGTTGCGCTCGACAGCACGAAACTAAAGTCGATGCTGTTGGATAAAATAGAAGTAACGGGAAATATGGTGGCGTTCACCGGGAAAGGCTTCGGTCACGGCGTAGGCATGTCGCAGTGGGGGGCTAATAAACTGGCGCAGCAAGGGAAAAAACCGGAGGACATTGTAGCGTATTATTTTAAGAATGTGACCATTGAAAAAAGGTGGCAATAGTTTGGCAGCCGGTAACTCCGGCTGCTTATTTGTTCTATTTGTATGGGGTGTGGCATAAGTATCAACAAGCAGATGAATGGGGAGGGAGAAGCATGCCGATGGAAGATAAAGCTCCCAAATGGCGTCATCAAATAAACCTTATTGATCGTGAGGAGTTACTTGTAGAAGGTGTACATAATTTAGGCAGTTACGATGAGCGGGAAGTTATTATGGAAACGGAACAAGGCATGTTGCTTGTTAAAGGTGAGGGGTTAAATATTAAAAATTTAAACTTGGAAAAAGGTAACATTACTATTGATGGTTTAATTAAATCCATTACCTATGATGATGATATCCGGCAGAAAAAAGGTCTGCTGGAGCGGCTGTTAAAATAGGGGTGCGGCGACTTGCGAAGCGGCATGATAAAAATATGGTATGGCTTGGTGGTGTTGATCATCGTAGAATCCGTTGCATATGCATTGGCAGCCGGTCTATGTACGTACTGCCAGCGGATGCTTCGCTGGCAGTTTGCGGCGGTGGTGAATTCGGGGAGGTTGGCGGAGAACATACCTTATGCAGATAGTATTAATAGGTACGCAATGCTGGAGGAGATTGACAGTTATGTGGTCGCTGCTGTGATTCAAACGGAAAGCTCCTTTAATCCCTGCGCACTATCTAGAGCCGGAGCGGCAGGACTTATGCAAATTATGCCGGACACTTGGGAAAACGTAAATGCGAAAATAAAAGCGTGTGTAGGAAGACATCCTAATGCATGCGGCTTTAGCTGCTTTTATGACCCGGATCTTAATATTCATATTGGAACTGCGTATTTGAGCCAATTGGTAAAACAATATAACGGAAATGTATCGTTGGCGTTAGCGGCATATAATCAAGGCCCAGGAGCGATAGATGCTAAAAAAGATATCCCGGAGGACGGGGCGGAATATGTCGATACGGTCATTTTTTACTGGTATAATCTTACGGCAGAGCCGCTTTCGCCATATGGTGTGTGGTTTGAACGACTTAAGCATTGGAAAATGGCGTTATGCTGGATAGAAGCTATAACGTTGTTGCTATTTACCGTAGTAACCCGGAAAATGGTGACAAGCTGCCGTGGCTGGCGCTGGCGGTAGCGAAGGGGGTCGGCAAATGGGGGAGGACGGTCAGCTTCAAACCTTTATTTTGACGATGGTAACAGGGATGTTGTTGGGTATCGTATTTGATTTTTACCGGGTTGTACGGGGAATATTGCGACCACGGTGGTTCGCTACAGCTGTAACTGATTTAGTGTATTGGCTGTTGGCGACGGTACTTGTGTTTTTAGCACTCCTTGCCGGTAATGGGGGCGAGTTTCGTTTTTATGTGCTGCTAGGCTTGTTGGGCGGAGGCGGTGCCTATTATCGTTTGGCCAGTAGACGGGTAACTGCGTTGTTATTATGGTTGGTGCTGAAAGCTATTAAGATAATGAAAATGTTGAAGATGATGGTGTTTCATCTGGTTATAGGACCGGCGTTGTGGCTGGGAAAATGGCTTATTACTCCGCTAGGCATTCTAGGTAAGCGTATTTTTACTAAAAAACAGCCTGAAGAGGAAGAAAAGACCAAATGATTTGTACGGTAAAAAAGGAGGATTGTTTCTGTAAGGGGAGAATATTACACCTAGCGTACAAGTGTGGGGTGTGTAGAAATGAGGTTGCGCCGGTCATATCGTATTAAGTGGTTCCGGATGGCGATGCTGGTAATATTGGGCTACTGTGTGTATGTTTTCGCGGGCCAGCAGTTAGAACTTAACGCTGTGAAACGCGATACTGAGGCTACGAGAGTCAAACTCGAAGAATTAAAGCAGACCAACATGGTGCTCAACCAAGAAAAAGAACGGCTTTCCACCCAAACTTATGTAGAAAAAATCGCCAGGGATGAACTAGGAATGGTAAAACCAGGTGAAGTGCCTTATATTTCGACAGAGGGCAATTAACGTTGTTTGGATATTTCTTGTTGTGGACTTTCTTGACACCTTTTCCGCGGCAAGAGTATAATATGTTTGCAGAACAAGTTTAAGGAGGAATTTTGATTAGTATGTCCATTGAAGTTGGCAGTGTGGTGGAAGGGGTTGTGACAGGCATCACGAACTTTGGTGCATTCGTCGAACTGCCGGGAGGAAAAGTAGGTCTAATCCATATTTCAGAAGTTGCTGACGTATATGTCCGCGATGTAAAAGATTTTCTAAAAGAACAGGACAAGGTTAAGGTGAAAGTCCTATCTGTCGATGAACGCGGCAAAATCGGACTATCTATTAAGCAACTCCAAGAACAAAGCACCAAAAGGCCCCCTGTCAACGATAATCGTCGCCCCCATCGGTTCGCACCTCCTGCTTCTTTTGAGGATAAGCTTAGCAAGTTCCTCAAAGACAGCGATGAGCGTCTTACTGATCTTAAACGCAATACCGAATCAAAACGCGGTGGACGTGGCGCCGCACGGCGGGCAGAGTAACTTAAGCTGTACAAACGAGAGCATCCAAGGGGTGCTCTTTTTTTGTGTTATTTATTAGCCGACTATGTCGGTTTTTTTATTAGGTGAATGACTTGTTTAGACAGGACGTGCAGGGAAGTTTATGTAAAATACAAGTACAACATGCTGCGGGGGGGAGAACATGCCTAAAGGAACAATGATTACTTTGCCGGAGGAAACTATTATGGCGGCTGACCCGTTGCCGTTCAAACCGAAACGATTAAAATCTTGGAAGACGGTGTATTATGGGTTAGTTAGAATTAGTCAAAACCAGCCGTTATTGCTAACGATTATTGCCTTTATAATAAGCCGGGTGTCAATTATGGGCGAACTGGGTTCGTTTGGAATAGCATTTTTTCTTGCTGCTGCCAGAGAGATAAAGGGCAACTCTGTTATCATTGCACTAGGTGTGGTGGTGGGGTTAATGTCGACTGGACGTTTTTATGAGAGTGGAGCCTATTTTGCTACGCTTGTGCTGTATTTCTTGTTTTTGGACAAGCTAAGAAGTAAGTCCAGATGGTGGGTTCCCTTGGCGGCTTTTTGTTTTTTACTTATATGTCAGATGATAGCGGCGCTTTGGAAGAATGCGCCTTTATATGATGGGTTGCAGTTCGGGTTTAATGCAGCCATGGGGTTAATTATGGTTTATCTTTTTATACCCGGAGTATCCCTTGTTGTACGAAGGGACGAAACAATGCCCGTCACTAGAGACATGGTAACTTGCTTAACCATCCTACTGGCGGTCACTATCGCCGGGTTGGGAAACGTCACTATTACTGGCTATAGCCTTCGAAATATAATAGTAGGTTTTATCATTATGGCGGCGGCGTTTGGTGGGGCTGGTTTCGGGGCGGGGGTAGGTGCGGCGATGGGCCTGGTTTTGGATTTGACAAGCCCTTCGGGAATAACGGCGGTCAGCTTGTACGCGATCGCCGGATTGTTTTCCGGTGCGTTTCGTCCCATAGGAAAAATAGCAGTACTTGCAGGCTTTTTGCTGGGAACTGCGGTGGCTATCTTATGCTTTGGTCGAACGGAGGACCTTTTTACTGTGTTACCGGAGGGCTTGATCGGTGGAATTGGGGTGTTGTTCGTATCAACTCAACGGTTGGATTCGTGGGGCGAACGGATGCGTGAAACTGGCGGTAAGAAGGACTATAAGCAGGAAGTGGAAGTGGCGATAAGTAAACTAAAACAACTGGGAGCTATATTCGGTAGCTTAGCCGAATCTCCAAGTGATGCAGCGGCCACAGTCAGCCCGCAAATGCAACAAGGCGAGAATGCGAAGCTGCTCAGTTCATTAGGGGAACAGCTATGCGGCTCCTGTACGAGAAGGACGGAGTGTTGGGATACCAACTTCTACCGTACGTATCAGGCACTGCTGGAAGCCTTGACCTTGACGGAACAAGGGGACTTGAAACGGGCAAAATTATCTCAAGGATTACTAGAGAAATGTGTAAAACCCCAGGAATTGAACGAATTTATTTTAACTGTTGCTAAAACAAATTGTCAGCAAGCCTATTGGAAGCGGAAAACAATGGATGCCCGGCGGGCCATGACCGACCAAATGCAAGCATTAGCAGACATTCTGGTCGGAGTAGCTCAAGAATTAAAGAAAGAAGCTGTTCCGCAAAGTGAAATCCTTGCAAAACTGGTTGAAAAAGCGGCTTTTGTTGGCTGTGAAATCGAAAACGCCAGAACCGGATATATAGCCGGACGCGTTCATCTTGAGTTGGATAAGAAACCTTGCCAGGGCAACCGGGATTGCTGCAATACTTTGCTGCCGATTGCAACGGCCTTGCTAAAAGAACGTCTGATTTTAGAGTCGCGATGTGGGAACGCCGCACTTGGTAGAAATTGCCGCATTTCACTTCGTTTTGCGACTCATTTTAAGGTGGTGACTGGTGTTGCAGGGGTGGCAAAAGAGCCGGGGCAGGTAAGCGGTGATTGTTGTACGGTGACTCAGCTTGATAAAGGAAAAATAGCATTACTACTGAGTGATGGTATGGGGAGTGGCCCGGTCGCCGCGGGGAAAAGCTCGCTTGCGGTGGAATACATCACCAAAATGCTGGCGGCGAATTTTTCGGTTGACGTGGCGGTTAAAACGGTAAATGCTTTATTACTGCTTAAACAGCCGGAGGAAAGTTTTGCAACCATTGATCTGGCGGTCATTGACGGCAGGGCTGGTGAGGCAGAATTTCTTAAAGTAGGTGCGGCTCCCAGCTTTATTAAGCGGGTTGGTGAAGTGGTTGCAATAAAATCAGGGACGTTGCCCATGGGAATTTTGCAGCATATAGAAATTGAACCGGTTACCTGGACGCTGGCGCCGGGAGATATTATTGTAATGGTTAGTGATGGTATTGCAGACATACTTGATGCTAATTCCCGTGGACCGCAGAAAGAGTTGTGGATTGTCAATTTCCTGCGCCGCATGATGGTGCAGGAGCCGCAAAAAATGGCGGATCTAATTTTACAGCAGGCAATGGAGTTTACCGGCGGCCACCGAAAGGATGATATGACGATACTGGTGGGTAAAATCGCCGAACCGTAATAAAGAACTGTCTGTCGGAAGAACCCGGCAGACAGTTCTTTATGGTTAAAAAAAGAGCGTAAGGAAAGACTATGCTATGGTATAATATTTCAGGAAGAGTTTGCAATATCGACTACAGGAGTGAGACAGTACCATCGACCGGCTGAAATTGCCGAGATAAGTGGAGAATCGAGATATTATGCTTGGAAAAGTAAAGAAATGGATTGAGCGGAACCACCTGCTAGCTGTTGGAGACAAAATTGTTGTTGCTTGTTCAGGGGGGCCGGATTCACTTGCGCTTGTAAGAGTGATGAAACTTTTAGCGGAGGAATACCACTTGGAATTGGCGGTAGCCCACGTCAATCATATGTTTCGGGGAGCAGAGTCTGATGGTGATGCCGAGTTTGTAAAAGAGTATTGTGCTATGGAAGGGTTGCCGCTCTATGCGACCGCCATCGACGTTCCTAAATTTATTGAAATAAGCGGGCGGTCACCCGAGGAGGCGGCCAGATTTTTGCGATACAGGTACCTAAGAAAAGTGGCAAAGTCGCTGGGAGGGGCAAAAATTGCAACTGGACACCATCGGGATGATCAGGCTGAAACTGTACTTATTAATTTATTGCGTGGCACAGGAGCGGTGGGCCTTGGCGGAATAAAACCGATAAGCCAGGGGATTATCCGCCCTTTTTTAAACATCAGTCGTCAGGATATCGAAGTTTTTTGCCGCCAACAACAGTTAAAGCCACGGTTGGATAGTTCGAACTTAAAGACTGACTACCTGCGCAATTATGTCCGACTAGAACTCATGCCGCTATTGAAAAAGAAATTTAATGCGAATTTGGCGGAGGGGTTATGCCGGACCGCTTGCTTGCTAGGCGATACACAGCAATTTATAGACAACTGTGCTGAGAAGGCATGGACGGTGGTGGCTAAGGAGCATAGTGAAGAAATTGAAATATGCTGTAATAAATTGAACCCATTACATATTGCGCTAAAAAGAGAGCTCATTCGCAAAAGTATTGAAAAAAAACGCGGTTCCTTAAAAGAAATCACTTTTTTTCATGTGGAAAAAGTGGTAGAATTGGCGATGGTCGGTCAAACTGGCAAAGTTATAGAATTGCCGGGAAATCTAATTGTCGAAAAAATATATGAAAAAATTGTGCTGAAGCATCCAAATCATATTGGCAAGGTAGGAATTATAGCGCCGGGGGTCGAAATCAACCTTTCGGAAACTACGGTTGTTTCGGAACTTGGACTTAAGATAGTCGCGGAATTGGCGGGCAGCCAGTTTCCCAAAACATCTGACTGTGTTGTTTTCGATTGGGAAAAGATAACGCCGCCGCTCTATGTTCGAACCAGGATGGACGGGGACCGCTTTTTACCCGCTGGTATGAACGGCAGTAAAAAGGTAAAAGATTTTTTTATTGACGCCAAAGTGCCTCAGTCAAAAAGGGATAGTATTCCAATTTTATGTGACAGCCAAGGAATCATTAGCGTAGGCGTCTATCGCCAAGCGGCATGGACTCTTCCAGATAAAGATACGAGGGAGTTTCTGCAAATTACCATAAAATCACAGGGGAGTTGAAACGATTGACAGGGGATATTAAAGAAGTGTTATTAAGCAAAGCGGCGCTAGAAAAGCGAGTTCAGGAACTAGGGTCCCAAATAAGCAAGGATTTTAAGGGGAAAGAGATTCTAATGATCGGCATATTGCGCGGCGCTGTAATTTTCATGGGGGATCTTGCCAGGGCAATTGAAATACCGGTAGCGCTAGATTTCATGGCTGTCTCAAGTTATGGCGCGGCGAGTACTTCCAGCGGGGTGGTAAGAATACTGAAAGATTTAGATGAAAGTGTGGAAGGTAAGCATATACTAATTGTTGAAGATATTATTGATAGCGGCTTGACGCTGCAGTACTTGGTTGAAAACCTGAAATCCCGTAATCCGTCCAGTATAAGAATTTGTACATTGCTGAATAAACCGTCCAGACGGAAGACCGCTGTTACTGTGGATTATAATGGATTTGATATTCCAGACGAATTTGTGGTCGGGTACGGACTGGATTACGCAGAAAAATATCGCAACCTACCGTTCATTGGCATTTTGAAACCAGAGGCGTATAGCGAATAAGTGTTGCATAATGTATAAATGGCAATATACCCTTAACAAGGAATTATTGTCAAGTTTCTAAGCTTATGATAAAATATATACCTATGGAAATCACAATTTTTGATGTGTGAGCTCCAGTGAGAGGAGGTTTACTGTTTGAATAAATTTTTCCGCAATGTGAGCGTCTATTTATTAATTACCATCATTGCCATATCCGCTTATGATTACGTTATATCCCATAAGACAGCTACTCATGAGGTTAGTTATACTCAGTTTTTGCGGGATGTGGATGAACAAAAGGTTGACAAGGTGACAATTACCGAGAATTCGATTCAGGGGACGCTGAAAGATGGTCAGGAATTTACTACGGTGGCACCCAACGATCCCACGCTAATTAACCTTTTACGGGATAAAAATGTTGATATTAAGGCTCAATTACCGCAGCAGCCGCCTTGGTGGACAGCTATATTCTCCTCAGTATTGCCCATGCTACTTTTAATTGGGGTCTGGTTCTTTATCATGCAGCAAACACAGGGTGGCGGCAACCGGGTTATGTCGTTCGGTAAAAGTCGGGCGAAATTGCACAGCGAAGAAAAAATTAAAGTTACTTTCAGTGACGTTGCCGGTGCGGATGAAGCCAAACAGGAATTAGAAGAAGTTGTCGAATTTCTTAAGCATCCGAAAAAATTTAATGATCTCGGGGCCCGGATACCTAAGGGCGTCCTCTTATTTGGACCGCCGGGGACGGGCAAAACTCTGCTGGCAAGGGCAGTAGCCGGTGAAGCAGGGGTACCGTTTTTTAGCATTAGTGGTTCTGATTTTGTTGAGATGTTTGTGGGTGTAGGCGCATCGCGGGTACGTGATTTGTTTGAACAGGCAAAGAAAACGGCTCCTTGTATAGTGTTTATAGATGAAATTGACGCAGTTGGCCGTCAGCGGGGCGCTGGCCTTGGCGGTGGACATGATGAACGGGAACAAACCTTAAATCAGCTTTTGGTTGAAATGGATGGGTTTGGCGTCAATGAAGGGATTATTATTATTGCGGCTACGAACCGGCCGGATATCCTTGATCCGGCACTGCTTCGGCCAGGTCGCTTTGATCGGCAGATAGTAGTGGATCGACCGGATGTCAGGGGGCGTTTCGAGATTCTTAAAGTTCATACTCGTAACAAGCCTCTGGATAAGGATGTAGATATTGATGTTTTGTCGCGGCGCACGTCAGGCTTTACTGGCGCTGATCTTAGCAATTTGGTGAATGAAGCAGCGCTGTTGTCTGCTAGGCGAAGCAAAAAGCGGATAGGAATGTCTGAAATGGAGGAAGCGATTGAGAGGGTGATAGCCGGGCCGGAACGTAAGAGCAGGGTTGTCAGCGACAAGGAGAAAAAGCTGACTGCCTATCATGAAGCTGGCCATGCTTTGGTAGGAATGATGCTTACCCATACTGATCCGGTGCATAAAGTATCAATTATTCCCCGCGGTCGAGCCGGTGGTTATACAATGATGCTGCCTAAAGAGGATCGTTCTTATGCAACTAGATCGCAGCTTTTAGATCAGCTTAAAGGGTTGCTCGGTGGGCGGGTTGCTGAGGCGCTTGTGCTCGAAGAAATAAGCACTGGAGCTCAGAGCGATCTGGAACGGGCTACGGAAATAGTACGAAAGATGATTACTGAGTGGGGTATGAGTGATGCGCTAGGACCTATTACTTTTGGTCGCCGCCAAGATCAAGTATTTTTAGGACGCGATATCGGGCGTGACCGTAACTACAGTGAAGAAGTGGCAGCTCAGATTGACAAAGAAGCTCGACACCTTATCGATGATGCATATACTAAGACCATGGAAATGTTAAAAAACAATATTGATAAATTGCATTTGATTGCCAATGCGCTGCTTGAACGTGAGACGCTTGAAGGACAAGAACTGGCATTGCTTTTAGAAACCGGCAGTTTGGAAAAACCAAGTGTAAATGAGGAAGCTTCGGAGTCTGAGAATACTTCTTCATCTGAGACTACTTCTTCAACGGAAGGTTCAACCCCCAAGGTCGTTTTTGTGACTCGACGGAGGGAGGATGAACTCGTATGGCCCCGAATTTAATGGTAGGTATCGTCGGTGAAGCGGCGGAAACTGTTACTGAAGAAAATACGGCGGATAAGTTCGGCAATCAGGGAGCCCGGGTTTTCGCCACTCCTATGATGGTTGCTTTAATGGAACAGGCGGCGATCGCCGCTGTTAGTGGTTATCTTGCAGATGACGAAGGCACTGTCGGAACCAAAGTGGATGTTTCTCATCTTGCAGCGACACCTATAGGAATGACGGTTAGGGCAGTGGCTAAGTTAGTGGCGATCGAAGGGAAAAAACTGGTGTTTGAGGTTGAGGCCTGGGATGAAATAGACAAAATCGGCGAAGGCCGCCATGAGCGTTTTGTTATTAATACCGTAAAGTTTTATAATAAAGTCGAAGCAAAAGTAAAATAGAGGTGATTCTGTGCCGCGTCGATGGGTACCGAATGTTATCACTGTCATAGGCCTTGTTGCCGGTTTTGCGGCAATTGGGGCTGGTTTTCTCCACTTAAGCGGGTTGGCCGTGTTGTTCATTTTAGGAGCGGCACTAGTTGACAGCGTTGATGGGCAGATAGCCAGACGGCTTAATATTTCGGGTGTTGCCCGAAACTTAGATTTGCTGGCAGACTTGATATCGTTTGGCATTGCTCCGGCTGTAGTTGCTTACTTTTTAGATTTTGCCCAACTGGGGTGGAATGGCTGTATTCTGGCAGCGGTGTTTCCTGTGTGCGGTTTATTGCGGCTTCTCACTTTCAGCAAATTCCAAGTCAAGACTTATTATGTAGGTTTACCGCTGCCTGGTTCAGGCGCACTCTTAGCTATATGGGCGTATTTAGCCCAGTCCATGCCGGTAGTTTTACAAGCCATGGTAATGCTGGTTTTGGCCGCGCTAATGGTATCGACTGTGCGACTGCCCAGAGTTCGTTTGGTTAAAAGGTCTGCTTGAAGAGGTTTGTGAGAAATCACAGGCCTTTTATTTTATAACATGGCAATTTTTATAAAAAGTAAAAAAATTGAGGATGTTGTTTATGATCTTGCCGCTCTTGGAAAAACATGCTATGATAGCGGTGATTAGGCCTGGAAGTATCGTGACGAACTGCACTGTAGCCGGTATTAACGACACATTATTATTTGTAGCCGCTTGGATTAGGTATTGACTGAGACGGTAGGAATGATGACAGCCTTTCCGTCTGAGAAAGGCTGTTTTTTGGTTTATATCAAAGAAAGAGAAAATGTAGAGGCTGGGAGGCAATATGCGTAGCGAAATAGTAGAAATGTTTCGTAAGCAGCCGGGGGAATATCTGTCTGGCGAGGAAATATCCCGTAGGCTTACCGTATCTAGAACCGCAATTTGGAAGCATATGCAGGCTTTAAAGAGTGAGGGCTATGACATTGAAGCCCATCCACGCTTAGGATATCGGCTAAGGCAAACCCCAGATTTAATGCTGCCGGGGGAAATTGAGGCATGTCTTACTACCTCGTTCTTGGGACGTAACATACATTATCGGGCCGCATTTCCTGTTTCCACTAATGATATTGCAAAACAACTGGCGGAGGCGGGGTGTCCGGAAGGTCAGATTGTTGTAGCTGAAACCCAGGCAGGAGGACGTGGAAGGCTAACGCGTAATTGGTTTTCACCTTATGCAAAAGGAATTTGGTTTTCGTTGGTATTGAGACCAAATTTCCGCCTTCAGGATGCGCCTAAATGCACATTGTTAGCTGCGGTTGCCGTAAACAAGGCAATAAAAAAAGTAGCAGGTATTGACAGCGGTATAAAATGGCCGAATGATATTTTATACCAGGACAAAAAACTAGTTGGTATACTAACGGAAATGTCGGCTCAAATTGATGGTATAAACTATGTGGTGATTGGTATAGGAATCAACGTTAATATTGAAAAAGAAGAGTTTCCTTCCGAACTGAAGGAAAGCGCTACTTCTTTACTCATTGCCGCAGGTCATCCCATATCGCGGTTGGAATTATTACAAGAAGTGTTGGCAGAAATTGAAAAACTATACAATGACACAAAGAGTAAAGGTTTTGCACAAATACTTGACGAATGGCGTATTCAGTCGTTAACATTAGGACATATAGTGGATGTCTTCGGTTTGGGACATGAGTTTTCAGGACGCGCGATAGACATTGATGCGGATGGAGCACTTCTGGTAGATACCGGTGCGGCAATAGAAAAAGTTATGGCCGGAGATGTGTCCATCAGGTATAAAAAAGGCTTATAATTAGGAACTGTAAATAGAAAGGGTTGTAATATGTTACTTGTATTCGATGTAGGAAATTCTAATATTGTACTTGGTATATATGACCAAGAAAAATTACTTCATCACTGGAGGGTATCGACAGACCGGCAAAAGACAGCTGATGAGTACGGAGTGTTAATGAACAGCCTGTTTATACATCGCGGGGTGGCTATGAATGATATCCATGCCGTAATTATATCGTCGGTAGTACCACCGCTTATGGTACCGCTTCAAAGAATGGCGCAGCGTTATTTTGACGTCGAGCCGTTAGTGGTGGGACCGGGAATAAAGACTGGAATTCGAATAAAATATGAAAACCCGCGGGAAGTTGGCGCAGACAGAATTGTTAACGCTATTGCCGCTTATGAAAAGTACGGTGGGCCGATCATTATAGTTGACTTTGGAACGGCGACAACCTTTTGTGCAATTGATAGAAATGGGGATTATCTTGGCGGAGCTATAGCACCTGGGATCGGCATTTCAACGGAAGCCTTATTTCAAAGGGCGGCGAAACTACCGCGTATTGAACTGGTTAAACCTCGTAGCGTCATATGCCGAAATACCATTGCCAGTATGCAATCGGGCATCATCTTCGGCTTTGTTGGTCAGGTAGATGAAATTGTTCGTCGCATGAGAGAAGAACTTGGCAGTGACGCCTGCGTAGTGGCCACAGGCGGATTGGCCAATCTCATTGGTCAGGAATCCAAAACTATTGGGAGTGTCGAGCCTTTCTTAACCCTGGAAGGATTGAGAATCATCTACGAACGGAATGCTAGTATAAAAGGGTAGAGTACAAGGGGACTTGGCGGAAAGCCAAGTCCCTTAACTACATCAGTTTTGATAATTATGAGGAATACATAGGAGTGAATTTATGCAGATTGGAGCAATAACAATTCAAGAACCGGCAATAATACTTGCCCCTATGGCTGGCGTTTCCGATTTGCCCTTTCGAGTATTAGCCAAAGAGATGGGCTGCGGTTTAGTATATTCCGAGATGGTAAGCGATAAAGGTTTGATATACAAAAATAGTCATACGCTGGAACTAGTTAAAATTGAAGAATGTGAGCGGCCTATTGCGGTCCAAATATTTGGCTCGGAACCTGAGAGTATGGCCGAAGCAGCTAAAATCGTAGAGCAAATAGGAGCCGATATTATTGACATTAACATGGGCTGTCCAGCCGCAAAGATAGTCAAAAATGGGGAGGGCTCAGCCCTCATGCGGAATCTGGAGCTTGCTCATAATATCATTAAAAACGTAGCCGAGGCGGTTCGCGTTCCGGTTACTGTAAAAATCCGTAAGGGATGGGATGACTATTGTATAAACGCCGTGCAAATGGCTAAACTTGCGGAACAGGCCGGGGCGGCAGCGATCGCTGTGCATGGCCGAACCAGAGAACAATTCTATTCCGGGCAGGCGGATTGGGAAATTATCCGCGCGGTAAAGGAAAATGTGGACATACCGGTAATCGGTAACGGAGACATCCGAACACCGGTAGATGCCAAGCGTATGCTGCTGGAGACTGGATGTGATGGGATAATGATAGGACGTGCGGCACAAGGGAATCCCTGGATATTCCGCCAGACGTTGGATTATCTTACCGCCGGAAGTTTCGAACCTGCGCCCTCTATGAGACAACGAATAGATTTTGTAGTAAGGCATTTAGCCATGCTTGTTGCTTGTAAAGGAGAATACATCGCTATCCGGGAAATGCGACGGCATGCAGCCTGGTATACAAAAGGCTTTCCGCATGCTGCGGAGATTAGGCTGCGCTTTAATCAGGCGGAAAGCGAACAAGAATTTGTTGAAATCTTACAAGCCCTATGCCAATAGAAGAGGAGCAAAAAATATGTTAGTATTACCGGTAGCAAACGGTATATTGCCCCATGCGGACGGAGGACAAGTAACAGGGGTAATTTCCGTTGGTGAAGAGAAAATTTCCGCTAAACCGGGGCAAGATGTTCTCATATGCGCCTGGGAAGAAACGACGGGACTCTATCCTGTAGGTGTATTTGCGCGGATGCTCCATATTTGGTCACAGCCGGCCTGCGGCCCGAACGGAGAAGAATTGTCTGTTGTTATGGCTGTGTTGGAAGGCCGGGGGTATGCCAGATGGAATAGCTTGAGCACGTATGGGATGCAAATCTATTCTCCTGATATGGAAGCTATGAATCTAAAAGCCCTTAGAAAAGAGTATCCGACGGTATCCGGCGCTGGCTGGATACCGAATGGAGGCTTTACTGAATTTCGAGATACAACAGATATTTCTGTGACTATATACGGAAATACTTTTGAAGGGAAGAAGGTTAGCATACAAGCCAATTTAGGGGGCTTAGTTAGTGAAGAATTGGCCCATACGGTGGAACATGGGATGATCAGAGCCTTGCGTACCTATGGACTGTGTACGCCGCGAACTTTGCAGACGGAAATGGCGAAGGAGACTGCAGAGCTAAAGCAATCGGTCGAATGGAGTATGCGTTTTGCCATGCCGGAGATGATTGGTCGGACTTCCACGGGAGCTTGTGGCAATCCTATGAGTCATTTGGCTCAGTTTTATCTAAACCGAAAGCTCATAGAGAACCTTACTGCTGGAAAATCCGTCAGCCAGTCTTTAACTGATGCCAGAAGAAGTGCAATGAGCCGCTTAACTGATGAACTGGGACTGACAACGAATAATGGTATTCGAGTATTGGAAGGATTAAAAAAAGGTATGCGTCACGATGATACGCAGCTAAAGCTGGATATACTCAAACGTATCATTATTAAATTTCCTTTTCAACCATAATTTGGATTATAAACGCTGGAATTTTCTAAAAATTAATGCTAAAATATGTATATGTACACGAAGTTGTGCACATATTATTATGTGGGAGCGATGCATTATGCTGCTGCATATTGGCGAAAAAATTCTCAATTACCAAAAGATTATCCAAAAAATCGAAGAAATTCTAGATATGAGAGTCCGGGGGATGTCGCAGCAAGAAGTAGCTAATAGAGCAGGCGTTGACCGGACTTTTATTTCACGGTTGGAAAGTTTAGGGGAAATAAGAAAAGGGGGGCGGTTGGCTCTTGTAGGGTTTCCGATTCAAAACTGTAGGGAATTAGAACAAATGGCTCAGAAAGAAGGCGTGGACTATTGTTTTTTACTCTCGGATAAAGAACGCTGGGAGTTTGTTCAGAATAAGACTGGCTTGGAGTTGTTTAATACGGTTATGACGCTGGTTAGCGTGCTACGGACGTATGACAGCGTAATTGTAATTGGATCGGATATGCGAGTCAAAATGGTATCCAATCTGCTGGACAAAGAAGTTATAGGAATTGTGATTGGTGAGTCGCCGCTTAACGAGGATAAATGTGTAGATAGCAAAGAAATTCGTGAAATTATTCGACAGATACATATATAGTCAGGAGGTCGGATATGAAACGGGTAGTCAGTATAAGCCTGGGTTCCTCCACTAGGGATCACAAGGCGGAACAGGAATTTGGCGGACAGCTGATAAGTATTGAACGTATAGGAACCGATGGAGATAAAGAGAAGGCTATTAATATTATTCGCAGCTTAGACGGAAGCGTCGATGCTTTTGGCTTAGGCGGAACAGACCTATATATATATGCTGGTAAAAAGCGATATACATTCAGAGAGTCTGCGAAAATAGCGGCGGCGGCCCGCGTCACTCCCGTAGTAGACGGGAGTGGGATAAAGAATACGTTAGAACGGCAGGTTGTTACTTATCTAAAACAACAAGGTTATACTTTCGAAGGTCAAAAAGTACTTGTCGTTTGTGCGGTAGACAGATTTGGTTTAGCGGAGGCTTTGGCTGGTGCCGGAGCGGAAACCATATATGGCGATCTGCTATATGGATTGGGCTTACCTTTTCCTGTGCGTTCTCTTGACACGTTGGCGGCTATTGCCAGGCTGGTTGCTCCGGTAATAACAAAATTGCCGATTCGTATGTTTTATCCTACCGGTGAAAGTCAGAATCAAATCCAACCTCGCTATGAAAAATATTTCTATGATGCGGACGTTATTGCGGGAGATTTTCATTTTATCAGGCGGTATATGCCTGATAAACTTACCGGCAAACTAATTATTACCAATACTGTTACTCGTGAGGATGTAAACCTTCTGAGGGAAAGAGGGGTATCGACCTTAGTAACGACTACGCCGGCGATTGCCGGGCGTACCTTTGGCACCAATATTATGGAGGCTGTCTTAGTAGCTTTAGGAGGGGGCCGACAGCTTTCACCCGAAGAGTATAGTTCTATGTTGAATGAAATACAAATTTGCCCACAGATTCGAAAACTATCGTAATTTGAAGGGGGAATACATACAAATGGATAACTTTGCATTTATGGTCCATCCGCTAACGGCAAAGGATTTTAGTCGGAAATTTTCTTTCACTAAAAACTGGCCTGACCGACTCGTGGAAGGAGTTATGAGGTATATTCCCCCTTTTAGGGTAGCGGACATCAGTGGTGTAGCATCGGACTTTAATCATGTTCAGGGTTGGTTTGTCGGGTGCCCTTTAACGTCACGGCAAATGACGGATTTACCCGAATCGTACGTTTTAAACAAAATAATAAAAGCCGGAAAAGTGGCCGAGAAACTTGGCGCTAAAATTCTCGGGTTAGGAGCGTTTACTTCTGTCGTTGGCGATGCTGGTGTCACCATATCACAGAACCTCAATATTGCGGTAACCTCGGGTAATAGCTATACAGTTGCTACTGCGTTAGAAGGCACTCGTCAGGCGGCAAAGCTTCTTGGCAAGCAAATGGAACGGGCTAATGTTGTAGTTCTTGGTGCAACCGGGTCAATTGGGGCCGCTTGTGCTCAAATACTGTCGAATGAAGTAAAGTATCTTACTTTGGTAGCGCGGGATGAAAAGAAGCTGGAAAAAGTTGCCGCGCAAATCTATCGCAGTTCCGGATTAGCAGTTAAAATAACTGCTAATACTAAAGCCGCTTTAAGATTAGCCGATATTATAATTGCGGTAACTAGTGCCGTAGATGTAATAATCGAGCCGGAAGACTTAAAAGTGGGTGCCATTGTCTGTGACGTGGCAAGACCGAGAAATGTATCAAAGCAAGTTAGTGAACTGAGAGACGACGTTTTAGTCATTGAAGGGGGAATTGTTGAAGTACCCGGCGATGTAGACTTCAAGCTTAATTTTGGATTTCCTCCCCAGACCGCTTATGCTTGTATGGCGGAGACTATGATATTAGCCTTGGAAAAGCGGTACGAGAATTTTTCATTGGGAAGGGATCTTACCGTAAAACAAATTCAAACTATTGAAAGTCTGGCCCAAAAACATGGGTTCAAGATGGCTGGATTTCGTAGCTTTGATCGTCCGGTTACCAATGAAGAAATCGAAAAAATCAAAAAAAATATCGCTGCACGAGTGGGAAGCAAGGAGGTAATCTGTTAGAAAACATTGACAAACCGGTGGTTTATGCCTATAATAATCCTAAATGCGGGGGGCGGCGCTCCCGCACAGTAAAGTGTCAAGTTGTTCGCTTGACACTATTTATATTGTTTATTCCGTCCTTGCGTCAAGTATTTAAGTCTAGAATAATATATTACGAGTAGATGGACGTATTATAATAGATAAAAGGGGAGCAAAAGAATGCCTGAAAAACAAATTATTCTTACTGCAGAAGGTCTAAAGAAAATAGAACAGAAACTGGACCACCTGAAATCAGTACGTCGCCGCGAAGTTGCCGAAAGAATTAAACAAGCAATTGAGTTCGGAGACATCAGTGAAAACTCGGAGTATGAAGACGCGAAAAATGAACAGGCTTTTATCGAAGGTGAGATACTCACCTTGGAAAAAATGCTGCGCAACGCCAAACTCATAGATGAAGATGAAATTAGTGCTGAAGTTGTATCGTTGGGCTCCACTGTTGTTTTAAAAGATCTCGAATTTGGGGATGACCTGGAATATACTATTGTTGGTTCGGCTGAGGCTGATCCAACTGAATTTAAAATATCTAATGAGTCCCCTGTAGGTGAAGCCATAATGGGGCAAAAAGTCGGCAGTGTTGTAGAAGTCCATGTACCGGCTGGCACGTTAAAGTATGAAATAATGGATATTAAGGGTCTCTAACTGATAAATCTAGTTTGAAGGCGCATGGGGGAATAAGAAAACTATGACAGAGAGTCATGACCAAGAAGTTGCTATATCTACGGAAGATATAAACGAATTAATGCGAGTACGTCGGGAAAAACTGGCGGACATTGAGGCGCGAGGGATAGAACCTTTTGGCCGGAAATATGATTTTACCCATCACGCGGCACATGTGATCGAACAATTTGAATCGCTTGAAGGGTCAACTGTGCGGCTGGCAGGCCGGATTATGGCCATACGCGGACATGGCAAGGCTAGCTTTGCCCATATTATGGATATGTCGGGAAAAGTGCAGTTATATTTCCGTAAAGATGTTTTGGGAGATACCGCCTATGAGGAATTTGGCCTTATTGATTTAGGAGATATTATAGGTCTTGAGGGTCTCGTATTTCGTACAAACCGGGGAGAAATCAGCGTTAAAGTAACCAGTTTTCAAATATTGGCTAAAGCGCTTAGACCACTGCCGGACAAATGGCATGGATTAAAAGACATTGAAACCCGTTATCGGCAGCGCTATCTTGATCTCATTGTCAATCCCGAAGTTCGTGACACTTTTATTTCACGAAGCAAGATCATTCAATCTATACGGCGCTATCTTGAGAATCAGGGTTTTCTGGAAGTGGAAACTCCCATGCTCCACCCCATTGCAGGAGGAGCGGCCGCTCGGCCGTTTATTACCCATCACAATGCTTTGGACATGAACCTATATATGCGTATTGCTCCGGAACTTTACTTAAAGCGTCTTATTGTTGGCGGCTTTGAGAAAGTATATGAACTTAATCGCTGTTTCCGTAATGAAGGTATATCTATTAAACACAATCCTGAATTTACAACCGTTGAGCTGTATCAGGCCTATGCGGACTATCAAGATATTATGAGGCTAAGTGAAGAACTTTGCGCTGCTGTTGCCCAAGAGTTAATTGGAACGACTAAGATAACTTATCAGGGACAAGAAATTGATTTCAAACCACCTTGGACCAGAATGACAATGACTGAGGCTGTAAAGAAATATTCTGGTGTTGACTTTAATCCGAGTACCGTCGAAGAAGCCCGGGTTATAGCTGATAGTCTAGACGTTAAGTATGAGAAAAAAGATGGCATTGGCAAAATATTGAGTAATGTATTTGAAGAAGTTGCAGAAAAACACTTAATACAACCAACCTTTATTATCGGTCATCCGACCGAGATATCACCGTTGGCTAAGCGGAATAAAGAAAATCCGGAAATTACTGACCGGTTCGAATTCTTTATTTATGGCCGAGAACTAGGTAATGGTTTTTCTGAATTAAACGATCCTATTGATCAGAAACAAAGATTCCTAGCCCAGGTGGAGGATCGTAATTCAGGTGATGATGAGGCCCATATGATGGACGAAGACTTTGTTACTGCCTTAGAATATGGACTACCGCCTACAGGTGGCTTAGGCATCGGTATTGACCGTTTGGTTATGCTGTTAACTGATAATTACTCGATAAGAGACGTACTCTTGTTTCCTCATATGCGTCCGCAACGGGATTAAAATAAAAAGGGCTGCTTTTCTTCGGATAAGCGGCCCTTTTTTATTGTGATTAGGAGAATCGTATTTTCATTAACAGTTATGAATCAATATCCGAGCATCATGCCATACTAGGGCTAGACTATTTGTTTGCAGAGGGAACCTAATATATGAGTTAAGTGTACATAATGCCTATTTATTTGTAAAAAGAATTATTAATCAAAGATAAGCTTGACAAAACATTTAAGGTATAATATTATTATTAAGCCGCCATAAACGGTGGTAAACTTTCCGAAAAAAACATGTTGACAAAACTGCTAAGCAGTGTTAACATAAATAAGTCGCCTCAAGCGGGGCGCGAACGGCGAAACAAGCCAAGTGTTCCTTGAAAACTAAACAATGTAGGTAAAAAAAAGCCAGATGTGCGGGCTGTGTTCATTAGATGAACGCAGCAACCAACAAATAAATTCTAAGATATTTTAGAGCCATCAAGGCTCCGAAAA
>Ga0316604_10000747_pt1 | contig 34997 bp, 29 predicted proteins | sample OWC_soil_day20_C_FD_207650 | JGI IMG/M metagenome (GOLD analysis project Ga0316604, IMG submission 207650) | Wetland soil microbial communities from Old Woman Creek delta, Ohio, United States - OWC_soil_day20_CT | ecosystem: Environmental > Terrestrial > Soil > Wetlands | place: USA: Ohio... | reverse complement strand
ATATTTATGCGGGCGTAGCTCAGTGGTAGAGTACCGGCTTCCCAAGCCGTGGGTCGCGAGTTCGAATCTCGTCGCCCGCTCCAGTAAAATCAAGGCCTCCAGGCATTTGCCTGGAGGCTGTTTTTGTTTTGGAAGGCAAATAGGAAGGCAATACATGATAGAAAGAAAAGAGTAGGTATAATTAATAGACTAATAATTAATGTATAATATACGTGACGTTCGCTGTAAAAGTTTATTTAAATATTGCTTAAGTACACAATATTTAAATTGCGGCTCATTGTAAAATCAAATTGAACTAAGTCAAAATCCGTAGCGATTTAGTCCTGTGTTAAGATTAGTTCAACCAAAAGCCAATCAGCACAGAAAGGATAATCGCTATGGATTACACCAACTGTACCATAGATTAAAAAACATACACACCTAAAACTTCAAGAACGGATAGTCATTGAACTTCGCCTTAAGGATGGCTGTTCTGCTTAGAGAATAGCCAAGGAACTGCGTCGGCTATCAATACAATTCTTAACGAAATTTGTCGTGGTACTGTGTCTCAGATCAAAAACAGGCTCAAAGGAAAATGTATCTTGCTGAGACGGGTCAGGCCGTATATGAGAAACACCGTGCAAACTGTGGCAGAAAGAATCGTCGCCTTGTTTGCAATAAATTTATTCCCTACGCTTGTGATAAGATGCGTAAGGATAAATGGTCATGTATGGCGTTCGCTTGAAAGGGTCTAGTTTAAACGCTCTGAAGTCGTTTGGAGAAAGAACGTTCACAACTACATTGATCAAGGGCGTACATGAATCAAAAATATTGACCTTTCATTGGAGGTGCGGCGCAATACCAGAAGCAGCATGTTTGTGCCAATAAGAAAAAGTTAGGCACAAGCATCGAGAAACGTCCTTTTTTCATCGATAGCCGTGAAGAAATTGGTTATTGGTAAATAGATACAGCTATCGGTCAAAAATCCGGGAAGAATGTGGCGACCGCTTCAGCACGGTTTTTAAGACTATAACAGGCGATAACGGTTCTGAGTTCGCTGACCTTTCGAATTTAGAGAAGAAAACGCAAACCAATATCTACTTCGCACATCCGTACTCATCCTTTGAACAAGGTGCGAATCAACGGCATAATTGGTTAGTCAGACGTTTTTTGCCGAAGGGCGCTCGGTAGCAGCGAGACTATTGCTTTCGTTGAAAACTTGTGTAATACACTGCTGAGAAAAATCCTTAGGTACCAAACACCGGAAGAACTTTTTGAAAGCGAGTTGGATCGAATCTATGGGACTTAAAAAAACGAATACTATTTTACATAATTAACCAGAAAGAGTTTGACTCAACTTATTATTGTAATTTGTCACTAAAATTTTCACGTTAAAAATAAAAAATTATAATAAAATATTAAAAAAATTTTTTAAAGGCGTTTTTTATCTACCTGAGGTAATTTGTTAAAATATGGATGACTATAAAACGCTTTATTTTACTATAAAAGAGAGCGACAAAATGTAATATTTACTGGACTGTTTATTGAACTTGTGTTATAATAAATTATAAGTTAAGTACACAATGGGATATTTGTAAAGTAAGAAAATGTAAAATATGGTAATTTGTATTATTGCAATGCAAATTCAACTGAGATACAATCTGTGTGTCAGTTGAATTTGCATTGTTTTTTTTATATGGAGGAGATTATATGGAAAAAAAGTTGTTTGAAATCAAAGAAGTTTTGGAAATTATTCCTATGTCGCGGGCGGGACTCTACAAAGCCGCAAAGGATTCAAAAATTCCTACGCGCCGAATTGGCCAAAGGATATTTATTCCAAGTTGGTGGATACGTGAACTAGTCGAAGAAAAGCCTTCTGAATAAAAATATACTAATAAGAGGAAATCAAAATGGTAACAGGTGGATGGATACAGTTGCACCGAAAAATTCAGCACCATGAGTGGTTATGGCCCCAAAATCGTCAATATACAGAACTAGAAGCATGGATTGATTTATTGCTAAAAGCTAACCATGCCTTTGGGAGAGTAAATTTCGGTGGAGAAAAAATTGAGATTGAGAGAGGGGAGCTAATTACGTCTGAAGTCAAATTAGCAGAACGCTGGAAGTGGTCTAGGGGGAAAGTTCGACGGTTTTTGAATGAATTAGTCGTGGAAAAAATGTGTGTAAAAAATGGTACAAGCCGTTACACAGCCTTAAGGCTTATAAATTACGGACTCTATCAGGGGGATAGAACAAGTCGCAATACAGGTTATATAACAGGTCATGGTACAAGTGATAGGACACAAACAAAAAAAGAAAAAGAATTAATAAGAAATAAAAATAGGGAGAAATTGAGGGATGGAACATATAGACAACCCGCTGAACCGGCTGAAGGCAATTATAGAAAAACAGCAATTGCTTCCATTGTGCGAAGCGCTGGTGAAGAATAAGGAACAATGCCCTCTTCAGTTAAAAGCTTGCCGTGAATGCGATGATTTTATCATGACTATAAATGGGGGCAGGGTAATTTATAAAACATTAGGATGTAAGCATCAGCAAGTTCGTAATTTGATGATTAAAAAAAGCGGCATGTTTGGTAAAGATGTCCATGAAAGATTTGATGTTGCAAAGATGGATAAACATAATTATAAGTTATATCAGTATTTGCAAAATGAATGGGACCGAAGAAAGTGGTTGTATCTGTTTAGTTATGAAAATGGTACGGGAAAGAGTTTTACCGCGAATGCAATTGCAAATATGCTGATTGATAAAGGAATCCAACCGTTAGTTATCAGAGAGATTGACATAGCTACAAAGATACAAGCTACATTTGGTGATTATACGGGGGCGATAGAGGCGGATGTCTCGATGAAATATAAAGCGGTACCCGTTCTTATTATTCAAGATTTTGGTAAACAAAACTGTCGGTCTGAGTGGTGGCCTCAAAAAATATTTGACATTATTGATTATAGAGGCATTCAACAGCGAACAACAATTTTTACATCGAATCTAGATTTGACAAACAAGAATTTGCTTATAAATAAGTTCGGCGATAATCATGGTGCGGCGATTCAATCGAGACTGCTAGGTGAATGTGAGATTTGGGAGTTAGGTGGTCCGGATCGACGAATACGATTTGATTGTTAACAGAAACGGGATAAATAATAGGTTGAGTACTATTTCCCATCGTAAACATTACTCCTAAAGTCGCAATTTTTTCACACCAACGCAACCTTCAGTTTCAGTGGCCAATCGAGAAACGGCGTAGGTTTAAACTGGTTGACAAATAATGACAAAAGACTGACGATACAGCAAAAAAGATAGATACATTCAACGTCGATTGAGGGAGACAACTTTAAAATATTATTTAGGGGGAAACAAAATGGATTGGGTAGAGTTAGTAAGAAGTAAAGAGACGGAGATTTTTGGCGAAATCGTAGATTCCTTGAAATGTGCAACCGGGTGTGTTTCGGATGGGGTGGAAGATGTCTTGTATCTTACGACGGATGGCGAGATGTTTTGGACTCGGGACAGTAGAGGCAGTTTAAGTAGTCGAGTATATAGTGGTGAAGCTATTGTGTTATTTTCTCATCCTATAGATGCATTAGGCTGCTATGGATGTACTGACGAGTGTTATGAATTTGATATGAATCCAGAGTATTCGGACGAAGAAATTAATGAACAGATAAAAAAAGATGAGATTTTGGGGGAGGTTTGGATGAATGTTGATAAAGTAACGAAGCGTTATTAACTAAATAAATGACAAGCTAGCCGGAGCTATATCTGATGTGGGGGGAGAATGCATGGTAGATGAAAAAGTATCAATTCGAGTAAACACAGCACAAAAAAACCAGCTCAAAAGATTGGCTGGTTTAGCAAGCAAGTCATTATCCAGCTATATTCGGGATACTGTTTTAGCAGCTACATCATTAGATAATGCGAAAATGGATTTTTACTTAAGTATCAATAATAACCTAACGCATTTAATGAAAAGTCAGCTGGTAATGACGCAGTTAATGCTTTTAATTGGCGCGGAACAGCTCCATGATCAAGATCAAATTATGACTTTTTATCGTGAGCGAGTGGCCGATGCGGAAAAACGATTGGGGGGTGAATAGGATGCGAGGGTACCAAGCGCATGTTGCTTTTTTGACAGATGCCAGGATGTATATAAATATGGGGTTACAGTCAATTTTAATAGGTTTTTTGTTACAAATAATGGTGTTAGGTATGGTAACATACTATGCTTTTCCTTCGATGACTAATGTTTATACAGCCGACACGCATGAAAAACTTCCGAATATGGTTTTATTAAAATATCTTACCGGCATTGGAAATTTAACGTTAGCTGATGATTTGACCATTGAAACTGAATTAAGTCCATATGCAAAAGGTTGGCCTAGTTTATCGTTGAAATATTATCGAGCGGTAGCGGATTATGCAACAAACAATGCCTATGATTACTACTTGGGTTATTTGAAACTCTGGGTTCAACGCTCCTTTTTTGCTTATGTGTTTTCCGGTCTGTATCTTTGGTTTTTCTTACATAAAGCAAAAGATATGGAAAAAGAAAAATTCATAAGAGGAGCCAAGTTAACGCCGCTTGCCGAACTAAGTGCAAAATTGGCAAGAGAAGCTGCGAAGAACCCGCTCAGCTCTTTAAAAATCGGTGCGACCAGAATGCCGTTTACAATGGAAGCAAAACATATGTTGATTCTCGGGGCATCCGGGTCCGGAAAAGGCGTGCTGCTGAACCAGTTAATTGCTCAAATTAATGACCGTAAATCCCGCCACGCAGTGGGGGACAGGATGATTATCTATGATCCAAAAGGTGAGTTTATAGCTAAACAATTGCAGCCTAATGACCTGATTTTTTGTCCATTTGACGCGAGAAGCTTAAAATGGAACATCTTTAATGAGATTGAAATTGAACCAGACCTTGAGGTGCTAGCCCGAAGCCTATTTTCTCCACCATCGGCCCGCGATAGCTATTGGTATAATTGCGCCGCGGATGTTTTTCGGACGGGCCTGGTGTATTTAAAAATGAAGAAGACCACAAGCAATAAGGACTTATGGGATTTCTTCTCCAAGCCGCTCATGGATATCCAAGAAGCGTTTGAAACTTTGCCAGAGGGCGAGCAAGGAGCCCTAAAACATATTCAAAACGCAGACTCGGCTAGTAGTTCAATAATTTCCACTTTGTTGGAACGCATCCAATTCTTTAGATATTTAACTGATGTTGATGGCGACTTTTCGTTTCGACGGTTTATCCGGGATCAAGTTCAAGACGAAGGGCCGCAGCCGAATCTATATATTTTGAACATCGCCCAATATGCAAACTTGTTTAAACCACTGATGACTTTGGCTGTTGATATCATGAGCCGGGAAACGTTGTCGTTACCGGATGATCCAAATCGTAGATTGTTTTTCATTATTGATGAATTAGGAACGATGAACAGAATGGATTCGGTCATTCAGCTTGAAACTGTAGGGCGGTCAAAAGGCGCTTGCCTAGTGTGTAGTAACCAAGATCTAGGCCGTATCGAAGAGGAGTATGGCAAAGCGAATATTAAAACCTTTTGCAATAATTTTAATACGAACATTACGTTTAGACTACGTGAACCGGAAACGGCGAACTTTATGTCGCGGGCCATTGGGGAGAAACAAATCATCAAAATGTCACAGTCCCGGCAAATGAGTCCCACAGATGTGGGTGACCGTAAGAGCTTGAATGAGCAGGAACGCACGGAGCGATTAGTCTTGGCGACCGAGTTTCAGGCCTTGCCGGATTTAACCGCGATTGTCAATATGGCAGGGTTTGGGGTTTCGCGTTTAATCGTACCGGCGATCTTTTATCCTGAGCGGCATCCTAATTTTGTGATGCGGGAATTTGGTGATTTTGCGATAATGACGCCTTGTCCACCAGAACCTATAACCTCAGATGTACCATCAAAAAAGCCGCCAGATCAAAAAAATGATTTTCAAAAATTAAGACTTTAGGCTTGGAAGAGCAGCAGTATGCTGAGTATCAGCAACGTTAGTGCCAACCAAGCCGCCAGTTACTATGCGAAAGATGGTTATTATGCGAGGATGGACAATGATGGGGATCATTGGTTCGGAAACCTGCAAAAAGAATTAAACCTGCCATATAATCTCACGAAAGAAGACTTTGACTTACTTATTCATGGGAAAAAGGAACGAGCTGGGTATGATTTATGTTTTAGCGCCCCAAAATCTGTATCAATTGCACTGGCTTTAGGGGATGAAATCCGCGAGGACATGTTGGAAGCACACAACGCCGCAGTTATCGCGGTGTTGTCCCGGCTGGAAGAGCGGGAGATCGGCGCGAGGGTTACGAAGGATGGAGTGACCAAACATATTAAAACCGGGAAGATGTTAGCCGGGTGTTTTAACCATTATGTATCTAGAAACAGCGATCCTCAGCTTCACACTCATTGTGTAGTTTTAAACAAAACAGAATGTAAGAACCAATATTACGCTGTCGACAATTCTGATTTATATAAAAATAAGCTAATGTACGGCCAACTTTACCGGAATATATTAGCCAGGAATTTGATGGGCAAAGGGTATGCCGTCAACGTTACTGATCCGGAAAAAGGTTTTTTTGAACTTTCCGGAATCAGTCAAGAAGCGATAGATAAATTTTCGAGCCGACGCCGGGAGATTGTTGAGAAACTCAAGGAGTGGGGGAATAATACCCCGGCGGCGGCCAGTGTGGCGGCGGTTTTAACCCGTAAGGCGAAAGAGCATAAGGATATGAATGTACTTATTGTGGCTTGGCGTCAAACTTTAGAAGAGAAAAGTACGGTAAATTTGATTAAGTCAGAGAACCCGATAATATCAACGCTTGAGCAGCAAAGAAAAAAATTTGATCAGGCTGTGGAATGCCTGGAGAAGAAAAGCTTTGCTTGGTCGGCAAAAGAGCTGAAAAAGGCGGCTTTAGCGGCTGGGGTGGCCTCCGGGATGACGGAAGCGACATTCGAAAAATTAGTAAAAGAGGATGAGGGGAACACGTTGGTCGCTTTGGGAAGTATTCCAGAGGCAAGAAATAAGGAGAATTATTATACAACGAAGCAAAATCTCCAAACCGAAAAGGAAATTTTCCAGGAAGTAGTTCGAACAAAAAACAGTATGATTGGCTTAAACGTAGATGAAGTGAAAGAATTTCTAAAGAAAATAGAGCCAACGAAAACGCCATTGCCCAGCCAGCAATGGCAGGCAGTAATTGATATCGTTACAACAAAAGATCAATATATCGCTGTTCAAGGTTTGGCGGGGACAGGGAAAACCCACATGCTTTCTTATGTGCGTCAAGTAATGGAAAACGAGGGTTACGTAGTGAAAGGGGCTTGTTTTACGGGAAAGGCGGCGCAAGGGTTGGAGGCAGATGCTAAAATCCCAGCGCAAACGATCCATTCCTTGTTAAACGGACTGGAACGGGAAGCCGGTAATGCTAAAAGTGGGGAAGATATGCTGGCCAAAGCAAAATGGGATTTTGCTGGTTTAGCTCCAAGCAAGGGAAAAGAGGTCTGGGTTATTGATGAGGCGGGGATGGTAGCGAATAATATCATGCGAAATGTAATGGAAGCGGCGAAAATAAAGGGTGCCAAGGTTGTTCTAGTGGGAGATCAAAATCAGCTACTACCAGTCGGCGTCGGAAATGCCTTTTCGGTCATGGTGGCGACTGGGAAAATTGAAGTGATTAAATTGGATGAGATCCGAAGGCAAAAAAATCAGGAGCTGTTGGGGGCGGTCCGGGAAGCGGTTAAGGGTGATGTAAGAAAGTCCCTGGAGCTTATCCAACAAGATATCAAAGTTATAGAAAAACATGCGGCTAGAATTGAGGCTATTGTGGCCGATTATACGGCCTTAACCCCGCAGCAGCAAAATGACACCATCGTATTAACGGCGGCAAATAAGGACCGGCACGCTTTAAATGAAGCGATCCGGGGCGAATTGATCAACAGGGGATGTCTTGCGACGGGAACTGAATTTAAGGTAGAAGACGCGGCGGGGAACATCCACCAACGGAACGTTTCGGTAGGTGATAAGATGATTTTTTTACAGAATGATAATCGACTAGGTGTCAGAAACGGGCAGACCGGCCTTATTACTAAAATAGAAGGCAATGTGATCAACATTAAATCCGGGGAAAAAGAAATTGAGATAGATCTGGATCGGTATAAAAAAATTGATCACGGGTACTGCCTTACGACTCATAAAGCGCAAGGGGTGACGGCGGATCGAGTGTTAATTCATTTAGATTCTAGCCAAAAACAATTAAATTCGCGTAACGCTTATTACGTTGATATTAGTCGAGCGCGGCATCAAGTTAAAGTTTATGTGGACAATCTAGAAAATGTCCAAAATCAAATCAAAGAGTTTGCTAAAAAGGTTACTTCCGAAGATTTTCTTATTGCGACCGCACTGGAAAAAAAGAATAGGGCTAATATCTTTCAAAAGAGTCTTGCGGTAAAGAATCTTGTTGTGGAGAAATTCCAGGCACTTACTAAGGGTCAAAAGCCAGAAATGAAGCGAGAAAATAAAAAAACGAGATGAAAAGGAGAGGTTATTATGTGTAACATTCAATGGATAAGACCTAAAGAAATGAAGTTTTCGTATAAATTGGGGGAACGTGATTGCCATGCGGTTGCTACTGGACAATGTTCCTTAGAGTTACCGTTTGAAAACGATAATTGTCAAATCCTTTGCCAGCGATTTTTAAAGGAAGGAGTATTGGAACTTGTAGAAATAGCAAAAAATGCCTGTGGACACTATAGTATATCCTATGGACAACGGCGCATCTGCATAAGTAGAAAAATGGATTTAAGGTTACAGGCGATTGTTGGAGATAAGGGAGAACAACGATGTGACGATTGTCAGTAAAACAGTTAAAACCGGAGGTTTATGATAAAAAATGAGTATTTTAAAAGATATTTCAACAGATCAATTGATCGTCGAAGTTCTTAATCGCGGCAAGGTAATAGCTGCGGTGCATCCGGATAAATTATTAATGATTATGCTAAATCAAGAGGATACTAAAAAAATACTTATTAATTCCGCTATTCAAGAAAAATTGATATCGTAAGTCCGGCGTTTGTTAGTTGATTTTATGAAGAGGCCGCTCAATGGTGCGCGGTCTCTTTTGTGCCCGAATGACAAGCCGTTCACGGTGGTTAAAAAAGTCGACTAAAACTTTAACCAGCGGATAACTATTCCGACAAATGAAAATGTAAATCTAGAGAGTGTAGGTGCTGGTTTTTCTCACCAGTCAAGGCTCTGCCTGCTCGGCTTCGCTGGCAACTACGGCTGACTCTGTGCGCCGCGCTTTTGTTAAGTAGGACGGCGGCGGAGGTCGCCAACGATAGCGGTAGGCGATAAAGATGTTAACAATGGAGCAAGTTGAGTCTAGAGTGAGGCACAGTCTGGTATTATATGGTGAGATTTTGACCAGCCCAGATGATTGGATAAGAGTTGGGTTAACACGAAAGGTTTTAAAGTACTACCTGGAAATGGTGATCTGTTGTGGCTCTATCGAAGAACAGTGTTTTGGGGCTTTTTACAAAAAAGGTTAAAAATAACATGCCTGTGATAGTCTCTGGAATACTATTTTCGACAATAAATTAGTCTAATTAAAGTGCCTTTTACTTGACAGGGGGGGGGATTTTTCTAGTGAGTGGGATCAAAGCTTATTCAACATTGTGAGAAAAAAACTTGTAAATGAGAGAAACTCTTTTATTCATATACTTAATACCTTTATATGGAACAAATAAGATGCTATAATTTAGTTTGTTATACGTTAATAATCAGAATTTGATTGAGGTGTAGAGTGTGGACGTCTGTTATAACAAATTATTTAAGCTTTTAATTGATAAGGGAATGAAAAAAACAGACCTGAGAAAAATGTCAGGAATTAGCCCTAACACTTTAACGAAGTTATCGAATCATGAGTTTGTATCAATGGAAGTACTGGTTAGGATATGCCGTACTTTGAATTGCGATTTTGGTGATATTGTTGAAACGGTGAAGAGCCATGAAAATAGGACAGCTAATACCTTAAAATAAAGCATTGAAAGTAATAGGTGATTATAGTATGGAGAGAAAAGAATACAGTGCAGGTATGGTTAAACTATCATTTTGGTTTTCTGAATTTCGCAAGGTAATTAAATTGATAAATAGTGGTAAAAGTTTAGAAGAAATCAAAAATAGAAACTTGAAAGAAAATTTATTTTCCGCACCTACCCAAGCAAGGGCGATTCAGATATTTAATACAGTATCTACTCGTGTAAAAAGCGTGGATCAGTCTCTTTACAAGCTATTTGCGGAAAGTGATATTTCAACCCAGAAACTAATCGCTCTAATAGCTATAATGCAGAGCGATAGCTTGTTTTTTGATTTTGTCTATGAGGTCTATCGTGAAAAACTAATTATTGGTGTAGACGAATTAAATGATAGCGACATAGGAGTCTTTTTTAAGGATAAGCAGCTGCAAAGTGAAAAAGTTGACAAATGGCAAGATTACACTTTAAAGCGTTTGGGTAATTGTTATAAAACAATGCTTATGGAAGCTGGCGTGTTAGATCGGACGACAGGAAATAGAAAAATATTGAAGCCAATCATTGATAAGTCGCTAGAGGAATGTCTTAGGGCAAATGGTATGGAGATAATGCTTCATGCACTGACAGGGGTGAGATAATGGCAAGTTTGGAGGAACGACTAGATGTTGCCGAACGCATGATTAAACTACCTAGCTTTAGGGGAAATAAAGGCCTTGGCAATGAAGTTGGCTATTATGTATTTGACTATCCGCCGGAAAAGGAATTAATCGTGCGGGAGCGCATTGAGTACATGAAGGCCCAAAATAGTAAAGGAACAGATGGCTTTGAGCTAGTTGTATTTGATCTATATGATATTATTATTGATATTTTGGAGCAGGAAGACTTTATGGAAGACTGCTTCAATTTTGAAAAGAAGCGTGGTATAGAGCGCATCATAACGGCGGTAGGCAATTTATTACAGATAAATGATGATGAGAGTGTAATTGTAAAATACATTCAGGAACATATCCCTGAGGATGCTGTTGTTTTCTTAGGTGGTATAGGGAAATGCTATCCGTTTTTGCGTTCCCACAAGGTATTAAACAATCTGCATCAGGCCATTGACCGGGTTCCTGTTGTAATGTTTTTTCCTGGTGTATATGATGGTCAGGAGTTACGCTTGTTTGGATCGATTAAAGATGATAACTATTATAGAGCCTTTCGGCTTGTGGATTAGAGGAGAGGGAAGCTATGATACTAAAAGATATGTTTGTCAAGGAGATTGATCGTGACATTAAAGGTGTTATCAAGGTTGGTCAGGGTGATGACGAAAATATTCGTCAGGAATTAGAAGAATATGTTGTAACCCGTGAACTTGATAAGCATTTTGCAGATTTCTTTGCCAGCTATAAAAAAGGTATCAATGGTCATACCGATAAAATGGGCGTTTGGATATCTGGCTTCTTTGGTAGTGGTAAATCCCACTTCTTAAAAATCCTATCCTACTTACTTGAAAGCAGAGAAGTAAATGGGAAAAAAGCTCTGGATTATTTTACTGATGATAATAAAATTATCGATAAAATAGTGCTGGCCGATATGAAGCTTGCTGCTGGTATTGCGGAAAATACCGATGTTATTTTGTTTAATATTGATTCGAAAAGTGAGATGGCAGGTAAACAGTCAAAGGACGCCATTGTTTCAGTTTTTCTCAAGGTTTTTAACGAAATGCAAGGCTTTTCTGGCTCTATTCCGTTTCTGGCCGATTTAGAGCGCACACTTGCGGAAACAGGACGTTACGCGGAATTTAAAGAAAAATTTGCCGATGAATACGGGAGGCCGTGGGTGGATTCCCGTCACAAATTTGATTTTATTCAAGATACTATTGTCGATGTTCTGACTGATATGGGCTTTATGAGTGAGGCCGCAGCCCGGAACTGGTGTGAAAAAGCAATTGAGCCTTATACGATTAGCATTGATGATTTTGCCAAAATGGTAAAAGAGTATGTAGAGCGCAAAGGTAACAATCATCATATCGTTTTTTTAGTCGATGAAATTGGACAATACATAGGTAACGATTCCAAGCTAATGCTAAACCTGCAAACGGTGACAGAGGATTTGGGAACAGCCTGCAAGGGTAAGGTATGGGTTGTTGTAACAAGCCAGCAGGATATTGATGCTATTGCCAAAGACATGGGGCTTCGGAGCAATGACTTCTCGAAGATCCAGGGACGGTTTGATACCCGTTTGTCTCTGTCTTCCGCAAACGTGGATGAAGTTATCAAGAAAAGGATATTGGCTAAAAATCCTACTCCACAGCAACACCTTTCACTTTTATATGAGCAAAAATCCACAATCATCAAAAACCTTATTGTATTCAATGATGGTGTAGAAAAAAAACTATATGCCGGCGACCAAGATTTTGCTGCCGTCTATCCCTTTGTGCCTTACCAGTTCAATCTACTGGCTAGTGTGCTGACTTCCATCCGTACCCATGGCGCTTCCGGCAAGCATTTGTCTGAGGGCGAACGCTCGATGATTGCGCTCTTTAAGGAGTCGGCTATGCAGCTGATGTACAAGGAAACCGGCGCAATTATACCTTTTAATGTGTTTTATGATGCCCTGCATCAGTTTTTGGATCATAGCCATAAAGGCGTAATTATTCGGGCGCAGGACAATGAATATATAAATCCAGACCATGAGGAAAACTCTTTCAATGTTAATGTGCTGAAAACTCTATTCATGATTAAATATGTCAAGGAGATAACGGCTAATGTTGATAATATTACCAGCCTGATGATTGATGATATTGATACTGACCGTATAGAACTAAAAAAGAAAGTAGAAGAAGCGCTGAAAGTTCTTGTCCGTCAGATGCTGGTGCAGAAAAATGGCGACATTTATGTATTCCTAACTGACGAAGAACAGGAAATCAACCGGGAAATCGAAAGCCAAAATGTAGAGATGGCCGAGGTATTGGGCAAGGTTTCCGAGCTTATTTTTGAAGATATTTTCAGTGACAAGAAATATCGTTATCCTGCTTTTAATGGACGGTACAGCTTTGCCTTTAATCAAGTTGTTGATGATCGTCCGTACAAAGCAAACCAAAATCATGATATCGGCGTCCATGTTCTAACGCCAAACTCAGAATACGGCGGAGAAGAGACTACTTTACGGATGCTATCTGGTCAAAGCAAAGTAGTTCTTGTTGTTTTGCCCAATGACTCTGCTTTTTTAGATGAACTGAGAAGTGCACTTAAAATTGAAAAATATCTGCGGCTTTCTACTACCAGCTCTCTTTCCAAGTTTGAAACTATCAAAGAAGCAAAGCGCGTTGAAATGCGGGAGCGCAGTGGTAATGCGAAGCTCTTTTTGGTTGAATCCATGAAAAATGCGGCTGTCTATGTGAACGGGGATAAAGCTCAAATCGGGAGTAAAGATGTTTCTGCAAGAATCAATGATGCCTTAGGTCGTCTGGTTTCTTCTGTATATCATAAGCTGTCGTATATCGATGTAGCTATGAGTGAAGCCAATATCAGGGATCTATTTAAAAGATCCAACCAATCATCATTGACACTTGAGAGCAATTCGGAAGCTAATACCCATGCCTTACAAGATATGCTAAATTATATTGCCATGAATTCCAGTTCACATATGAAAACTTCTATGAAAAGCTTACTGGATCGTTTTATGAAGGCTCCTTATGGTTTTGTAGAGGATGATGTGGAATGGCTTGTTGCCAAGCTATTCAAAAACGGAGATATTTCCTTTACTGTGAGTGGCAGTACTGTTACGCTCCTGAATAAAAGTGAAGATGAGATTGTCAGGTATATCACCAAGAAGGAATACGTAGAAAAGTTGATGACCGAACGGCGTGAAAAGGCCAATGATAATCAGAAAAAGGTTGTCCGTGAAGTTATGAAAGAAATGTTTGGCGTATCGAGTGTCAACGATGATGATGATGCTATGATGCGTTCATTCCAGAGCTACAGCCAGCATATTCTGACCGAACTTGAGAAGTTCGAGATTATGCAGAAGTCGGCAGCACTACCTGGCAAAAAGGTTATAGAAAACGGAAAAAGCATTCTGCGTGCCGTAACTCAGATTCAGTCTCCCATGGAATTTTTCAAAAAAATCCAGACGGACCGTGACGATTACCTAGATTTTGCCGAAGACTATGAGCCTGTAAAGACCTTTTTTGGCGGCGAGCAGAAAACCATATTTGAAAAAGCGTTACGCCTCATGCGTATCTATAACGAAAGTAAAACTTTTATCGTAGATGAAGCCGTAGAAAGTACTGTTGCAGAAATCAAAGCAATTTTACAAAAAGATGTTCCGTATAAAGATATTCCAAAGCTCCCGGAACTAATCGAACGTTTTAACAATGCCTATATGAAAGTCCTAGAGTCTATGGCAGGGCCGGTGATCGCCGCCATTGATGATGCCCGCAGCCGTGTGTTTGAAGTGCTCAATACCAAAGAATACAAGGCTGAATTTGCCACTCGTTTTAATAATCTCTTTGCTGAAATTTATGATAAGGCTAAGTCATGCAATAATGTGGCTACTTTGCAGAATGTCAAGGTAGAAGCAGATGCTCTAAAATTACGCTTATTGAATGAGCTTTCTAAAAAGGATGAACGACTTGCTAGTGAAAAGGCCAAGGCCGTAGCCGAAGAGTCTGCCAAAATTGAAAACACAGGTACGAAGCCGATTGCTCCTGCAGTGCCGAAAATAAAAAAGCACAAGAACATCAGTATCAAGAATGTAAATGTAGCGAATTCTTGGCAGATTGAATCCGTACAAGATGTAGACAAATATATGACCGCATTGAGAGCACAGATTATTAAAGAATTAGATGAAGATACTGTCATCAACATAGAATTCTAAAGGAGCTACAGATAATGAACAAAACAGCCATTAAAACCTTTGCAATTTGGGCGAGAAACAAGCTGATCGCAGATATTACATATAAAGCTGGCTTACTAGGCATCTCGGAGATGGAAATCAAAAACCCCTTGCCACAGTCGACGAAGGATGTTCAGTTTTTCGATATCGGCACGAAAGAACCATATTCCATTTCAGGCATCGAGATTAAGCAACGAGAAGCGCTGGCAACAGTCATTCAGAACAAAGAACAGCAGTCTGATTATCAAACTGCTTATAAGACAGTTATTGAAGAAGTGGCCTATACTTGGTTTAACCGTTTGATTGCAGTGCGGTTTATGGAGGTCAACGACTATCTTCCTTCACACATCCGTTTGCTTTCTTCGGAAAGTGCAGGGAAAGATGAACCAGACTTGGTGACCAATCCATTTGATACTGACTTAGAGTTTACTCCTTATGAAAGAGACCGCGTCATGCAGCTTAAACAGGATAATCAGTTGGATGAGCTGTTTCGTATGCTGTTTATCAAACAGTGCAATGCGCTCAATGCTATATTGCCGAAACTGTTTGAAAAAACCAGCGATTATACAGAGTTGCTACTGAATGTTGCGTTCACCGATAAGGACGGCGTGGTGTATCATCTGGTGAATGATATTAAAGAAAATGATTTTAAAATTAGAACAGAAGCTGATGAAGAAGCTATACAACGTGGTGACTTAGCAGAAGAAAATGCTCCAAGTGGTCAGGTGGAAATCATCGGCTGGCTTTATCAGTATTACAACACTGAGCCGAAGGACGAAACCTTTGCTCTCTTAAAAAAGAACGTCAAAATTACGAAAGATCGCATTCCAGCGGCTACGCAGTTGTTTACACCGGACTGGATTGTGCGATATATGGTGGAAAACAGTCTTGGTCGGTTGTGGCTGGAAGGCCATCCTAATGACACATTAAAATTACAATGGAAATACTATCTTGATGAAGTGGACCAGGAAGAAGACGTTCAGAAGCAGCTTGACAGTATCCGCGAGGAGTACAAGAGTATTAAACCGGAAGATATCAAGGTGATTGACCCTTGTATGGGCAGCGGTCATATTTTGGTGTATGCCTTTGATGTACTGATGCAGATTTATGAAAGCTACGGCTACAGCCAGCGAGATGCTGCCCAGAGTATCATCGAAAATAATCTATTTGGACTAGATATTGATAATCGCGCCTATCAGCTTGCCTATTTTGCCGTAATGATGAAGGGACGGCAGTATAACCGTCGCATTTTGAATGGTGAAAATAATCTTCATGTTTATGCCATTCAAGAAAGCAATGGTATCAATCGGGACCAACTGCAATACTTTGGCGCAGGTATGGACGAAATGCAGCGCAATATTGCTATGCTGCAAATAGAAGGGTTGCTGGATACGTTTATTGACGCCAAGGAATATGGTTCTATTCTGAACGTTGAGGATTATGATTGGCAGCTACTGCATCAGTTTGTTGATGAGTTTGAAATGACCGGACAGTTGTCGTTTGACACCGTTGGAGTTGAAGATACTCAAGAGCAGTTACAATCGTTGGTGGAAATCGGCGCGGTCATGTCACGGGAATATGACGTTGTTGTGACCAATCCGCCGTATATGGGAATCAGCAATGGAAACGAAAAACTAAATAATTTTGTGAAAAGATATTATCCTGATAGTAAGGCAGATTTGTTTGCTGTATTCATTGAAAAATGTGGACAAATGGCAAAAATAAATTGCTATCAGGCGATGATTACTCAACATAGTTGGATGTTTTTGTCCAGCTTTGAAAAGTTACGTGCAAAACTACAAAGGGTAGACATCGTAAATATGGCACACCTTGGTGCAAGGGCGTTTGAGGAAATCGGTGGTGAAGTTGTTCAAACCACTGCCTTCGTGATGCGTAAAACATATGTTTCAGTTTATAAAGGTATTTATGTGCGTTTAGTTAATCCAACAACCCAGCAGGGCAAAGAAGACATGTTCTTGTTGGGTGAAAGTCGATTTACTACGGCACAGCAAAGTTTCTCTAAAATCCCTGGGATGCCAATTGCGTATTGGGTAAGTGAGAATGCTATTTCTGCCTACGATAATGGCAAGTTATTAGGTTCTGTGGCATTCCCAAAAACAGGAATGACAACAGGTGATAATAATAGATTTTTAAGGCTGTGGTATGAGGTTGATATAAATAAAACACTATTTAATGCAGACAGTGCAAAAACGGCGGAATCTTCAAATAAGAAATGGTTTCCGTATTGCAAAGGCGGCGGTTTTAAACGGTGGTATGGCTACAATGAATATCTTGTTAATTGGGAAAATAACGGTTTTGAAATTAAAAATAATATAAAAGATAATGGGTTAAAAGCTGCTAGTGTTAGAAGTGAAAATCTGTACTTTCAGAAGTTAATTACTTGGTCGGCTGTTACATCAGGAAAATTTTCTTGTAGAAATGTGTCAGGAGGAGCTTTGTTTGATTCTGGTGGTTCAAGTATGTCGATACGGGAAAATGGTAATTATATTCTTGCATTATTAAACAATAAGATTGGCCAATATTATTTGGATATTAGTAATGCCACTATCAATTATCAACCTGGAGATATAGCTGGCATTCCTATACTTCTAGGCGATAAAGATAAAGTACAAGAATTAGCAGAAGAAAATATATTAATATCAAAAAAAGATTGGGATAGTGATGAAACCTCTTGGAATTTTATAAAACATCCATTGATAGGAGAAACAAAAATACTAGAAGAAGCTTATTATCAGTGGAATGAAATAGCAGATGTAAGATTTTATAAACTTAAAGCTAATGAAGAAGAACTGACCCGCATTTTCATCGACATCTACGGCTTGCATGATGAACTAACCACAGAAGTTGATGATATGGATGTTACCGTCCGCAAAGCGGATTTAGTACGTGATATCCGCAGCCTTCTTTCTTATGCAGTTGGCTGCATGTTTGGCCGTTACAGTCTTGATGTAAATGGTATTGCTTATGCAGGTGGGCAGTGGGACGACAGTAAATATAGCACCTTCATTCCGGATAGGGACAATATTATTCCTATTACTGATGAAGAATATTTCGAAGATGATATTGTCAGCCTGTTTATTGCCTTTGTCAAAAAGGTTTATGGTGCTGAAGCAATAGACGAAAATCTCAACTTCATAGCCAAAGCGTTGGGGAATAAAGGGAATACCTCACGGGAGATTATCCGCAACTACTTTATAAAGGACTTTTTCAAAGATCATTGTAAGGTATACCAAAAACGTCCGATTTATTGGCTCTTTGACAGCGGCAAGGCAGACGGCTTCAAGGCACTAATCTATATGCATCGTTATGATGAGAACACCATCGGCAATCTCCGTATTGATTATCTGCATAAGATGCAGCGTGTTTATGAGCGCGAAATTGCACAGATGCAGGAAACCATTGATAATAGTTCTAATGCTCGCGAGGTGGCAACTGCTGAAAAGCGTAAGGACAAGCTAATTAAGCAGTTGAAAGAAACCAAGGATTACGACGAAAAGATAGCCCATCTGGCACTTGCTCGTATTGCCATTGATTTGGATGATGGCGTAAAGGTTAATTATGAAAAAGTGCAGACTGGGACGGATGGCAAAAAGCTAGAAGTTTTAGCAAGGATTTGAGGATATTTATACCAAGTATGTTTTTGGGGCAGTTGGACTGAAAAAAAGGCAGTAATGCGTTATTAAAATCAAATTCTATTTAAGTGCTAAGGAGACTGTGTTTAATGCGCTTGTGTGGAGTATAGAAAGGGTGTTATTTTTGTGTATTGGATTTTTATATTAAATGATTTAAGTAGTAGCAATACAGTTATACTTGCTCAAGATATAGCTGACTATCTTCTCGCTAAGAAAGTTTGGCAGTATACCCCAACGACACCAAATATGAGCAAAGTTAAAAATGGCGACCGGGTTTTAATTTATTTGGCAGGAAAAGGAAGGAAATATTTTTATGCTGTATTTGATATTCAAGAACAAGTAAAGCAGATGAATCCTGTGTCAAATGAAGGGGTAGAATGGGAAGAGGATTTTAATAGAATTTTCAAGTTTAGATCACCTATAGATAAAGTAGAGAAATTTAAGCAACCAATTCTTTTAGACGAAGCGTTAAGAAACAAATTATCGTTTATTGGTGACAAGAAAAATTGGGGACTATACTTTAGACAAGGAATTAGAAGTCTTTCGGAACAAGATTATCAAATTATTATGGATAGCATCAGAAAATAGTTGGCTTTCCTGATGCGGGTTGTAAAAATGAGGTGCGTAATATGGGAATGTGTTGCATTAATTGTTTTGATGACGAGGTTTTAAAGGAACGAATAGAGCAAGAAGGCGTTATCGAAAATTGTGATTATTGTAAAGCAAAACATATTGCTTGCATGGATGCTTCAGAATTACAATCAACGTTTGAAAGATTTCTTGATATGTACATCAAAATAATAAGAGGCGTTCATTTTTCTGTAAATGAAGATATTATGGATTATGGTCAGTCTCTGCATAAACTCATTCAAGAAGATTGGCATGTATTTTCAGATGAAATAGAAGATAACAATCAATACGCTGAACTTATGAAAGATATTTTTGCTGGATACTGCGATTATCCGGAAAGCGAGTTGGATATTAAAAACCAATTTTTTTCGAGATATGATGAATGCATGGGTCAGTCTACTGTACAGGAATTATGGTTTGAGTTTTGCGATAGCATAAAAACGAAGAACCGATTTTTAAACAATTACTTTTTTTACGGCGAAGATATGGAAGGACTTTTGTCCAAAAGTTCAAGAGTTATTAAGAAAGACGTATCTAAATCATTGTTTCGCGCACGAATTGGTGGAAAGAGAGGGAAAAACGGTAATTTTAGACCATATCCTATATCTCAGATGGGGGCTCCTAGTTCTGAAAAGACAGGAAACGGACGGGCTAATCCAAAGGGAATAGCGTATTTATATCTTGCGTCGAGTATTGATACTGCTATTGCTGAAGTGCGTCCTGTTAAAAGTGCCCAAATATCAATTTCTAATGTTTCGTTGCAAGAGGATATATCAATTGTTGATTTTTCAGGTGAAATATTGAGTTGTTCACCATTTGAGATAGATGATTTGCGTCATGAATGGGAACGTATAAATCTTATGGAGAAAATAGGTGAGCATTTTTCCATGCCGATAGATCCAGTCTTGTCTGACATTGAATATGTGCCGACCCAGTTCATAAGTGAATATATAAAGAGTCTTGGTTATGATGGATTTATTTTCAAAAGTTCACTTGGCTCAGGACTTAATTATGTACTTTTTGATCAAAAGAAAACAAAAATTAGAAGGTCAAAGTTGTACAGTGTAACGGATATCCAATATGAGTTTGAAAAGAGATAAGTTATTGCAAATAGTTTGGACTGTTCAGCTTTAAATTACTACATCAACTTAAACAACCTGGGACCTTCGGATAATTTATTTGGAAAGTTGAAGGCGGATTTATTTCTTCAACTGTCATCTTCAACTTCAACTGTAAAGGGGTGGAATTATGGCTGAACTAAACTTGAAACAAATTACGGACAAACTAAACGCTGAATTCGACGGTAATACCCGGAAGCTGGTATTCTGGTATGATGACAAGGCAGAGTTTGCCGATGATATTGATACACTAGAACTGGCTGACGCTAAGGTTTATCATTTAGAGCCAGACAACCAGTTTTATACCAAATATTTTTTGGAACGGATGGACAGAGAGAACAGTTATCTGATTTATGCGCCGTTTCCCAAACCTTCCGTACAGGATAACCATTTGGAAGATACACTACTATATTCAAAGCAGTTCTTTGCTGACCGCGCATCACTATTGGCAGTGGATCTAGGCATTGACGAGAAGTATAAATCGGTTATCCAGAAGTATATTAAATTTTTCGGCGCGAAGGATCGGACGCAGAAATTCTATGACCTGGAGATCGAAAACTTCACAATAGAAAGCATCGAAGTCGCCCTAATGAGTGTGCTCTGCAAAACACGCACTGCTTCCTTTGAGGAAGTGCTGCGTGTGGTTATGACGGAGGATGGTTTTGAGGACAATAAATTCCTGACCGAAATGGAAAAGTATGATTTGCTCTCTGCATTTTGGCGGCTTTGTGAGGAACAGTTTGGTTATACCGATGTGAATCCAACACTGGAAAAGTTTGTCGTGACCATGTTTGTAACCTATACCGAGAGATTTTTGAAAGGGGAAGTTCCAGCAGGTTGGCGTAGTTTCGTATCTTACAAGTCTGGCAATATTATTGCGTTCATGGATAATTTGATGAACAATATACTGTACCGTGAGCGGTATGACGAGATTTCCGCTATTATTGCGACTGGTCTTAATGTCGCTGTTGCGCTAAAAAGCTATGAGCCGGAAGAATTGCTTGATTGTGATACATTTGCGGTGCTGGACCGTTTCTTTTTGCGGTGGATTACGGAGCGGCTGATGAACGAAAATACAGGAGCAAAGTTGAACGGTCTGGATATACCGGGTATTTGTGAGTATCGCATTAAGAAGCATTTTGGCGGCAGCTTTAAGATGGAATATCAGATGCTATCCAGTGCTTTTGACCTTGTAGGCGCGGCTAAATATTCCTGCCCGGATGATATGGAATCGATTATCAAGAAGTACCGGACGGATGATTGTTTGCTTGATGGTCATTATCGGGAGTTTTACTTTTCCTATGACCAGCTTTCCGATACTGCCGATTATGAAAAGCTGCGGGAGTTAGTTGAGAACATCTATACGAACGAGTATCTAGCCAAACTTCTGCCAAGCTGGAATGCAGCGCTTTCTTCTGACAGCTCTATGGCGGTATTGCCGCTGCAGCGTAATTTCTTCAACCGCTATGTTAAAAGCAGCAAGGACAAAGTGATTGTCATCATTTCCGATGCCTTGCGGTATGAAACGGGGCATTATCTGTACCACAAGCTACGGGAGGATGCCAAATGTACGGCAACCTTGGAGGCTATGATGGGCGTGTTACCATCCTATACGCGACTGGGGATGGCAGCGCTTTTGCCGCACAAGACACTGGAAATATCGGATGATTTCAAGGTGTTCACAGATGGCTTAGGCTGTGATGATCTGAAACAGCGAGAAGATATTTTGCGCAAGGTTGTGCCAAGCAGCCGCTCAGTGCAGTTCGACGAGATTAAAATGATGAAGCGGGCCGATCTCCGGCAGATATTTACTGGTATGGAAGTGGTCTATATATATCACAACCAGATCGATGCCCGTGGCGACAAACCCAATACGGAACATGAAGTATTTACTGCCTGCGCGGAAGCAATTGAAGAGATTTATTCTCTTATCAAACGACTATCTGTTGATGTGAATACCTATCACTTTATTGTTACGGCAGATCATGGGTTTATTTATAAGCGGGATAGGCTTAGTGAGAGCGATAAAATTAGTGGAATTACCGGAAAGGGCAACTTTGTGAATCGCCGTTTTATCATCTCTGATACAGCGATTGCCGGTGACGGCGTGGCATCTCTGTCATTAGGATCTACGCTTGGTAATGACGATAAAAGAAGCGTATCCTTTCCGTTAGGCTCCCATGTGTTCAAGGTTCCCGGCGGCGGCCAGAATTATGTTCACGGCGGTTCCTCACCGCAGGAGATGATTGTTCCGGTTATTGATATTCGGACAGAAAAATACCATACGGAAACCCGAACGGCTCAGATTGCGCTTGTTAGCATGGTACAGAAAATCACGAATCTCATTGCCTCACTTGACTTCATTCAATCAGAACCGATTAGTGATGTGGTGAAAGCAACCAGTTACAAGCTGTTCTTTATTTCTGAGGATAATGAAAAAATTTCCAGCGAATGTATGTATGCGGCGGATAAAAAGGATGTTGATCCGCAAAAGAGAATATTCCGCTTGCGGTTTACATTCAAAAACAAGCAGTACGACAAGTCCAAGAAGTATTACCTTGTGGCTTATGATATGAAGAATGACTTGGAAATTTTGCGTCACGATGTGGTCATGGATATAGCTTTTGCCAATGACTTCGGATTTAGCGTATAAGGCGGTGATAACGTGAGTGAATTTGATGCAGCGACAGCCGCTGCAGAACATCAATCGGAAGAATTGACGGAAAAACTGCATACCTATTTTGCCGGAAAAATTGTTCGTAAGGATTTGACGAAAAAAATCAAAGAAGGCGCCAATGTACCTGTCTATGTGCTGGAATATTTGCTTGGCATGTATTGCTCCTCTCGTAACGAGGATGAAATTGAAGCCGGCGTGCAAAATGTAAAGCAAATTCTGGCCGAAAATTATGTGCGGCCTGATGAGGCCCAGAAGATCATCTCCAAACTGCGGGAAAGAGGCAGCTATACTGTTATTGATAAGGTGTCTGTAAAGCTGAATTATAAAACCGATGTATATGAGTCCGAGTTTTCTAATTTAGGTCTAAAGAATGTGCCAATTACCGCGCATTATGTTTCGGATTATGAACGGCTGCTCTGCGGTGGAATTTGGTGCATTGTTCAGATGGAATATTACTATAGTTATGACGAAGAGGAGAAAACCGAATGTCCATTTATTATTAGAAAGCTGACACCGATTCAGATGCCAAGCCTTGATATTGATGAGGTTAAGGCAGCTAGAGCCAATTTTTCTGATGAAGAATGGATTGATTTAATTCTTAGAAGTACAGGTATGGAGCCTTCTCAGTTTGATACGAGGGTGAAATGGCTGCATCTAGCTAGAATGATCCCTTTAATAGAAAATAACTATAACTTGTGTGAGCTTGGACCGCGAGGCACGGGTAAATCTCATATTTACAAGGAAATTAGTCCCAACAGTATTTTAGTCTCTGGTGGTCAAACCACAGTAGCCAACTTGTTTTACAATATGGGCAGTAAGACAGTAGGCCTCGTTGGAATGTGGGACTGTGTGGCTTTTGATGAGGTTGCCGGCATCAAGTTTAAAGATCAAGACGGCGTACAGATTATGAAGGATTACATGGCGTCCGGCTCTTTTGCCAGGGGCAAGGAAGAAAAAAATGCCTATGCATCTATGGTGTTTGTAGGAAATATCAATCAAAGCGTAGACGTGATACTTAAAACTTCACACTTATTTGAACCATTTCCTGATGCCATGGCCAATGATACAGCCTTTTTAGATCGTATGCACTGCTATATTCCGGGCTGGGAAATTCCTAAATACAGGCCGCAGTATTTCACTGATAATTTTGGTTTCATAACAGACTATTTTTCTGAGATTATGCGAGAACTACGGAAAATTTCTTATGCCGATGCGTACGAGAAATACTTTAAGTTCGGCAACAATTTAAATCAGCGTGATGTAATTGCGGTGAAAAAGACGGTGTCCGGTCTAGTTAAATTAATTCATCCCGACGGTCAGTTTACCAAGGAAAATGTAGAGGAGATTTTAAGATTTGCGCTTGAAATGCGTCGCAGGGTAAAAGAACAACTGAAAAAAATCGGCGGCATGGAATTTTATGATGTAAACTTTTCTTATATCGATAATGAAACCTTCAACGAAGAATATGTTCCCGTACCAGAACAGGGCGGCGGCAAGTTGATACCGGAAGGCATGGGCAAACCAGGCCATTTATACACTGTATCTCATGGCCATTCTGGAATGATTGGCGTATTTAAGTTAGAAACCCAGATGACTCCCGGCAACGGCAAGTTTGAGAGAACAGGACTTGGGTCAGATCGTGAAGCAAAGGAAGCAATTGATACGGCTTACCGCTATTTAAAGGCAAATCGTAGGAGCATTAGCGAATCGATTAGCTTGGCTACAAAGGACTATCTGATTCACGTTCAGGATTTAAACGGTATCGGCATGACAAGCTGCCTGACACTACCAGCCTTGGTAGCCATCTGCTCCGTAGCACTGAGCAAACCAGTTATAAGCAGCGCAGTTATCTTGGGAGACTTAAGTATCGGCGGAACAATTAACAAAGTTGAAGAACTCGCCAACACCTTGCAGGTATGCCTTGATAGTGGGGCTAAGAAGGTTCTGCTTCCTATTACATCGGCTGTTGATTTGGGCACTGTCCCTTCGGAGCTAATTGGGCATTTTAATATTATCTTTTATCAGAGCGCTGAAGATGCTGTGTTTAAGGTGCTAGGGGTAGAATAGTAACGATTTTAATAAAATAAAATAGTATAAGCTATATGAGGTGAAAATTTTTTAAAAATTAATATTAGAAGAAGTTAAGGGAAATTGGGGTCTTTTTCTGGGCCTTAATAATTGCAAATTAGACTTAGCTCATGCCAATAGATACAAATGGTAAGACGGATTGAGGTAGTAAACTCAAGGGCTTGCAAACATAATTAAATGTAAACAAACGCATGAGACCAGACTCTTAATCAGTAGGTTCACGGTTCGATTCCGTGGTGGGTCACCAGTAAAGAATGCAGGTATATCAAGGGCTGAACGGCTCTGTGATATACCTTTTTTATTTGTTGTTATAGGCGCTTGTCCCTTATATTGTCCCTTAAATGAAAAAAAGAAGGTGTAATATACTTTTAATAGAATAAGGTTATATTTGTAAAATAAAATGTGGAGGAATTAATCATATGGATGAAATTGAAGCAAGTAGAGCAATCGAAAAAACCGTGGAAGCTATTCGTGGATTAAGAGAATACTATTCTAAAGAACATGATTCTAATAAAAGAAAAGAAATTAAAGGTAGAATCGAAAAATTAATTCAAGAATTAACAGATATAATTAAAAATTAATATTTTATATTGAAAAAACAGGCTTATTTAGCCTGTTTTTTCTGTCTCGCTTTTTCGGTTGTCTCTTGTAAAAATGAATCCATTTTATTGGCTGTTTCTTGTTCTGCTGATTTTAATAAATGAGCATAAGCCAGCAACCATTGGTAAGATTGCCAGGGCTTTAAATGTAAGCGTTGAGGCGCTAATTGAAAATTAATTAAGGAGTGATCAGCATGGCAGTAGCAAAAGTCTTAAGTGAAAGGGAGTTAGCAACGGAATTGGGTTTGCCTTATACCACAGTTAGAAATATGCGACTAAAAGAAAAATGCCCACACTTTACAGTAGGGCATAGAATATTTTACCGCTTAGAAAGTGTTTTAGCGTGGATGGACAAGCAAGAGCAGGCCAATGAGCAGCAGCCGCAAGAGCAGGAATACGGTACTTTAAGAATGATTCGTTAATGGAGGAGATTGTATGACACCATTTTTGATCAATAACTCTGCTGGTAATACGATAGGGGTATTTGAATATGAATAGCTGGGAGAAATCAGGCTTTTATAAGGCGTATACGCCAACTAAGGCCGGAACAAAGGAACCAATACTGGCATACACCAAAAAGGAAAACCAACTCACCTGGTCCCAATGTGAACCGTATCCCGGAGTTCTTGGCCTATTGGCTGAAGATTCGGTTCTAGTGGATTCAGATGAAGAAATACATTCTCAGAACCTTAGAAAAGTAATCGAAGGTGAAAAACTTGGTGCCCTGCTTACTGGAAGATCCGGCGGTCGCGGGTATCATGCTTTATTAAAAAACGGTGGACTGATAACCAAAAACCATACGCATGTCATGTTGGCCTGTGGGATTATGGCTGATATTAAGATTGGCAGCAAAAACGGTCTTGAATGTTTGAAATTTGACGGTGAAGAACGGTCAATAGTTTATGATGCTGAAGAATATGAGGTTAGTCTACATGGTGACATTATCACAAGTTATACACAATTATTACGCTAAAACGCTTTATTTTTTACGTGAAAATAGCTATAATGAAATTGACAAACAGCATATTATAACACCATAAATATTAAAAATCAATATATAGTGTTTTGGCTTCTAGAGCATACTATATATTGATATGTATTGCTTTAAGGGGAGGTGATTTTAATGGGTATGATGAATGTTTTAGATGTTGCTAATTTTTTCTTGTCTAAAAGTGTTCCTAAAACCCAGCAAGCAATCACTCACCTTAAACTTCAAAAATTAGTATATTATGCTCAGGCATTTTATTTAGCTTTTGACTGCGAAGAAAAATTCAATGATTTGTTATTTGATGATCAGCTACAAGCTTGGATACATGGACCTGTATCGACTGCAATATATGCAAAATACCAAGGTAATAAAAATCGTTTTCAGGAATTGCCTAGATTTGAAGAATCTGTACCAATTCCTCACGAATATATAGCTGCTATTTTGGAAGCTGTGTGGAAAAATTATGGACACTATAGTGGGCCACAGTTAGAATACTTTACTCACCGAGAAGAACCATGGATTAATGCTAGGAAAAGAGCTGGGGTTGATGCTTGGGCGCCTAGTAATGAATCCATTAGCCTTGACGAGATGAAAAAATATTATAAAAAGACATTGGGATTATTGCAATAAGATATTTCTTATTGCAATTTTTATGTGGGAAAAGGTATGAATAAAATTTATAAAATAAGTAAAGAAACCTTCGGTAGATATAAAAAGTGTTGTTATAGTTATCTAAATCTTCTTAAGGTGTGGGCCTTCGAGTACTCAACAATTACAGCCATTTTAGTAATGTGTTGTACGTTGGTATTAAGCATTTTTATATTGCCCTTATTTTTAGTCTTTGAATTCGATTCATCTCGTCTTGTTTTAGCGATATATGCTTATGGATATGTTGGTATACCCGTCAATGGCACGGCTGTATATGAAGTTGCAGGGAGGGTCACTAATTTATATAGTTGGTTTCTACCACTAAGTATTACTTTTTACTACTTCATTGCTAGAGAGCAAAAGACTTTATCCGAGTCATCTTTGAATTTGGATAGTAAAGGGTTGCGACATTTTTTTCTTGCATTGATAGGACTGAGTGGCTCAGGTGTTGTAATATGTTTTTTACATACAGAGTTGAAATTAGATTATGTCCCTAGCGTGCTATTTCTTTTAGTAGCTTATTTGGCATTTCTTTTTGGAGTATTTCGCTTTATATCTTATTTTACTCGAAGTATAAATATTAACTACTTGTTTTTTCGTATATTAAGTAGGACTAGATTTTCAATTAATGCTTTATTTTTTAAACAAAATACTTGTTATTTATTTAGGAAAAAATTGTATGGTAATCTGCGTTATTTGATAGAGAGCGTTTACCAATTATTAAATCAGTCAATTATTAAAGGTCTGCTTAATGTATACAGATCTAATTATCGAGAGTGGAAAGAAATAATTGATCTAATTTTTTCGGTAGATAAAGGGCGTAAAGATATAGAATTAATTTATAAAAATATTCGGCAATATCCTGTCATGTATAAAACTATATTGAGTAACCAGGCCGCTCTTATTACTTCTTTATATTCGAGTAATAAACTAGCTGAAGGATATGAAGCGCTATCAGATTTATTTATATTGCTTCCTGATGGATATATTCTCAGTGGAGAGATTGCGGATGCTAAGGTAAGAATGATTCGAAGCGAATATAGTTCGCTAATGCAAGAGTATCTTCGTATACTGTGCAGCTTAGGTTTATTTTTTTATCGATCGAATATCATTTTATATCCTCTAATTCTTCAAATTCAGGGTCTGCCAATGCAAAGAATCGGGATAGACAAAATAATTTCAATTTATAGGACATGGATTATTAAGACTGTGGAATCTTGTGATGTCAAAATGCTTGTATGTTTATCATATGCTTTGATGGAGACTGTAGAAAAAGCAACAATATCATCTGCTGAAGAGGATAGTATAATAAAATTCGTGGAGTCTACAGAATTTGAAGATAATACAAAAGATATAGAAGGTATTGAAGATACAGATATAGCATGCTCAGTGCCTATTAAAGAAATTGACTTTTATATATCAAAAGCCTTAAATATGCAACTAACAGAGGTTGTACCATCTTTACCAGAGGAAAAGATTTCAATTTCAGATTCAGATAAGGGTATAGGAAAATGTATTTATGTTTTACTTAACGCTGCTATTAAAAGTCTGGAAATGTCTCAATATCAATGTGTAGGGTTTGTTGTTAAATTTATAGTTTCAAATTTTAGAAGTGAAATTACAAACCCTACATTCCAACAGTTTATAACTAATAAAGGCCGTGATAATAAATTTGATACTTGTGAAATAGGGGGGAGTTTTGGCTTAAATTCTTTCAATTTAAATAATAAAACAGATCAATATTGTTTAGAAAAATTGCTGTTTCTTTTGTATGGGCAGCAAGTTTATATAAAAACTAAGAATATATCAATTAGGCATATTCCAACAGAATATATAAACATTCAAGATTATATAGGTAATAATATTAAATATATTTATGACAAAATCATTGCGGGTAAAGATAAATATGGAATGGTTTGGCTGAATGACGAAAAATTTCACAAAAGATTATTTTATAGTATTTCTAATGAGCAAAAATGGTAATAGGATAGTAAGTAATTTTTTAGCGATAGTTTAATTTGAAAGTAGAGAAGCGATATTGTCCCTTACCGTTTTAAAATGCACCCAAATGACTGCTAATTATAGCAAATGACTAAGGTACAAAATGTAGTAAAATCAATGATTCTTAACCGGATTAAAATCTGTAAAAATAACCCTTTCCAGTCTCTTAATCAGTAGGTTCGGAGTTCGATTCCCCGGTGTGCCACCAGTTTAAAATATCGGTATATTTAGGGCTGAAAGTTTCTAAGATATACTTTTTTTATCTTTAGAAATCGGCACTTGTCCCTTAATTGAAAAAACAGGCTTATTTTTTGCCTGTTTTCATTTGGTAATTTGCATTTTATAGGCTAGAAATATCTAATACTGTTGCTTGCCCTTCAAAAAGAACTTCAATAGTCTCGGGATCATACGAATTTATATCTGTAGCTTTCCAATAATCTGCCGCCTCATTCTGAACTTCTTCTATTGAAGCACAGTCATTAATCAAAAAAATTTCTGACGTGATATGAATTTTACCGGTCAATTGTAATGTGAGTAATCGAACTTGCTTATCATGATATAATTGCTCTTTCCACTTAGTTATGATATCTGATGAGGTATCATAGGGAAGAACCCACAGGCATGTCTTCCTTGAAGGTAAATCCGAAAATGACTGGGATCGTACTTGTTCATAAATAATTTCTCTGGTCAATTTTTGATAATGCCCTAATGTATTTGAAAAATCTGAAGTAATTTGAGATAACCAGCCATTACAGTCCCTTTCTCCTTGGCTGATTAGATGGCTAATTACCATTTGTACATAACTATTCATGCGTACTTCTTGCTCATTTAATTTTTTGTACGGATATGACTTAGAAAAACCATTGTAATAGTTATTGGTAATCTCACCGCCAATAGTGTATGTTTTGCCTTTTTCCCATGGATTACTATCGTTGTCAGTGCCTATATTCTGTATATGATAAAAAACCTCATTATTGATCGTTTGCATTCTGAATATATCCTCCAAATAATTTTTAGAACTTATTATTAATTTCTTGCTGCTTAATGAAATTCCTTGAGTGAATTGGTAATAAAAAAGACAGGCTTATTTAGCCTATCTCAGACTGTAGACAAAGGCTGCAGTAATTTGGTGTCCACAGCAGAAGTCCTTTTCATATGTTATCGATAAATTTTTGATGATATTCTTTAAGAAAATTAACGTTATTTTAAAAGTCAGCAAAGGATCCGATTTTTTCTTCTTCCACATTGCTAATTTTTCCAAATTCATGCATGCAAAAGTTAGCGTGACCTGCATATTTACTTTCTTCGAGTTGCGCAACTGTGTATATCGTATTGCATGTTTTCCTTTTGCATCAGCTTAATATAGATTATGAGTTCTTATTAAGGGGAATTTGTCCATTAACATAAAAAACGTCCGATTAGTGTTTACTCATACAAGAGAAGAACTAAGGGTCTAAATTTAGTAAAATCAATACCTTACGAACACAGCAGAAAGTATATAAAGTGTCTTTTTTAGACTCTCAATTCGTAGATTAAGTTTTTTTATTGTGAAATAGTATAAAATTAAGGTAAGCTGCAACGATGAAAAACTTAATTACACTTGAAAAGTGAACTTATTGAACTTATAATTGAACTAAATGAACTTGTGAGGAATAATTATGGAAGAATATATTACAACACCTCAATTATGTGAATGGTTGAAGGTTGCGAAGTCTACCGTGAGCAATTGGCGAAAACAAGGTTTGCCTTATATAGGAAAAGAAAGAGCTTATCGGTATAAGAAAGCTGAAGTGTTAAAGTGGCTAGAAGAACAAAATAAGTTAAAGTAGTTGTGAAAAGAGGTTAGTAATATGACAACTAGAACTCGGGCAGCGGGGGAAGGTACCATTTATGAAAATAAGAAGCGTGGTCGGTGGGAAGGGCAATTTACCTATGTAGATTCAGTGACGGGGAAGACTAAAAGAAAGCTGCTAACTGGCAAGGGGCAGAGAGAAGTGGCCCAAAAAGGGAAAGCTTTTTTAAAAAGCATTGAAGACGGATTATTACCTGAAGCCGATAAATTAACAGTAGGGGAATGGATTGACCGTTGGTTAACGGACTACATAAAACCAACTGTGCGAATCAAGTCATATGAAAAATACGAGAGTTGTCTAAAATCTTATATAAAGCCTACACTTGGTGGGATTATTATAACTAAGCTAAAAGCACCAGATATTCAAAGGGTCTTTGATGAAATGCTAGTCACGGGGGGAAGTGGCAAGAACGGGGTTTCTACTTCAACGGTACGTGCTACTCGAAGATATTTGTCTATGTCGTTTGGTAAAGCGGTTCAGGTTGGGATATTGTTAAAAAATCCTGTTGCGGCTACTGAGCAGCCGAGATTGGTCAAAGAGGAAATTCATCCGTTAAATGCAGAACAAGCCGCTAAGTTGCTAAATACAGCTAAGGTCGGTGAATATATTTACCTTGAAGTTAAGCAGCGCCGGAAGCCTTCACCTGGTAGCGAGTATCATAAAGCTATGTCTTATACAGCTATATTACTAGCCATTAATACAGGCATGCGGTTGGGGGAAGTATTTGGGTTAAAATGGTCGGATATAGACTTTAAAAAGAATACTATTAATGTTCAAAGGTCATTAGTTTCAACGGCAAGTAGAGGGATGATATTTGAAAAGCCGAAGACTAAAGGGTCTAAGCGACGGATATCAATAACCGGAAAGCTTAAAAATGCTTTAGAATTTTATCAAAAGCAACAAGAAGAGTTTGCTGATCTCATGGGGGACAAATTCCAAAATCAAGATAATTTAGTTATGGCTAGTCTTACTGGCAAATCTGTTGATACGTCGAACTTTACTACACGGTATTTCAAGAAAATGCTTGTTCAAGCTGGATTAGATCGTGGTTTTAAATTTCACGATTTACGCCATACACATGCTACACTTCTACTTCAGCAGGGCGTTAATATAAAGGTTATAAGTGAGCGCTTAGGGCATAGTACAGTAAATATGACATTGGATACATATTCTCACCTTATGCCGGATATGCAGGAGACGGCGGTAAAAGCGATGGAAATTTTAAATATTGGGTAATTTAAAGGGGCTTGTGTTGAAATTAAAATTCAATACAAGCCCCTTTGGGGCGTGGCAGAAATATAAAGAGCTTTTGGTTGCAAATGTTATACTAATTTAGGCCATGAAACCTTATAGATCAATTAGCGTTAATTAGTATAAAAAGAAAAAACTAAAGGATATATTAAATTAAAGGAAGAAATGTTATATAAAGACTATTTTTGTAAAAAAAGTGAAAGAGGGTAGCGAATTTTGATTTTGCGTTTATTTAGTAGTATACTAATATGTCTTATTTTAAGTGTTATTGGAATTTCTAGTGCTTTTGCAAATTCAATGGATGAAATGTTATTGGCAGGTGCGAAAAACATTGATTTGGATATGGTTAAAACGGCCATTGCTAATGGAGCAAATGTGAACTATGTTAAAGAGGAACATAGTTTTTTATATACAGCAATGGGTTATGCAATTGGTTGTGATGCTAGCATTAATGATAATAAACGTGAAGACATAGTTACGTATCTAATAGCTTGTGGTGCAGATGTTAATTTAAGGTTCTCAGATGTAGGTTCTTGTGAAATTATTGAAACGCCATTAACTGAAGCTGTTAAGAAAAAAAATATAAAAATAATTAAGAGTTTAATTCAAGCTGGTGCTGATGTTAACAGTCCTAGTTATTGTAGAGAACCTTTTCTATATGTTGAAGAAAATGGTAACACACCTTTGCTTTGGGCGATAGATCGCCGTAGACTGATCTCAAATAGACCTTCGCTTGAAATAGTAAAAATTTTAATAGAAAACAATGCGGATGTAAACCAGGCAAATAAAAAAGGGGTGACGCCGCTTATGTGTATAGCTAACTCGGATAACTTTCCTTATGATGCAAATGAGGAAAGGGATATTAACATTCCTATAGCAAGAGAACTTTTGAAAGCAGGTGCTGATCCGACAAAATTAGACAATGAATCGAAAACGGCTTTTCAAATTGCAGTTGATCATCGATTTAAAGAAATGATTTATTTATTAATGCCCAAAAAGGATGTAACAGATTATATTAATTGTGGAAAAGATTATGCCAATAAAGGTCAATATGATTTAGCGATAGATGAATATAACAAGGCTATTGAACTAAATCCACAGGAGCTATATGCTTATTTAAAGCGTGGAGATAGTTATTTAAAAAAAAGTCAATATGATTTAGCACTATCTGATTATAGTAAAGTGATTGAGATAGATCCACGAGACCCAAGGGGTTATACTATGCGTGGATTATTATATGTGGATAAAGGTCAATATGCTTTATGTGTAGCGGATTTGGATAAAGCAATTGAATTAGATCCGAAGATGATTGGTGCCTATTACAATAAAGCAATTGCCTGTGTACAAATGGGCCGTAAAGATGAAGCAATTAAAGCATTTAAATTGTTTTTACATTATGCACCTTCTAATCCTTCTAATGATGCATTTATCGAAGAAGGAAAAAAAAGAATAAGGGAGTTAGGCGGGGAGATATAAGGAACTTTGAGGCAATAGATTTTAGTTGTAAGTTTTATAGCATAAGGAACCGCTATTGCAAATGGTGAATTTATAATAACCTGGTAATCTATACTTTATAGATTCAACCTTCTCTGCTCTCGTAACACATAATAAATTGATACAAGATAGTTTACAAAGATTATATAAATGGCAGATTTACAATCTAAGTGCAACAGAGATGAAAAATAAAGACTCATCGCAAGGTATCCGCTAAAATGGTAGGTACCACATAGCCCAAGAAGCGGAGGAATTCAAACGATGAGGACCACTATCTTACCATTCGACAAAAATAAAACTGAATGTTATGGGGGTGATTTTTATGAATATGTACAGAAGTTTATTGTGCGTTATTATCATTTCGTTAGTTATTCTTTTGGTACATGGGGTTGGAGTTGCGCAAGGCCTTCACGGAATAATAAATACTGACGGGGTAAATCTTAGAAGTGGACCATCTACTTCATCCGAGGTTATTACAGTATTATCTGCGGGAGAGCCCGTGGGATATTTTGATGTAATAACTGATGCTGATGGAAATAAGTGGACAAATGTTTATGTTTCTAGTACAAGACAGCGGGGTTACGCTCTTGCATGCTATATTTCTCTTGATCCGAGGTACTGATCTTCTGCATATGCTAGAGATAAGGATTCTGGTGCATAAAATAAAAATATACAAATTTTTTCATAATTATAAAAACGAAGTAAGGGTTAACAACTGATAATAAATATAAAATAGGGATAAATATTATTTAAGCAAGACAGTTACTGCTTATAGTTACTGCTTTTTAAGTCGTTGGTAGGAAGGCATTTAGGAAGGCAATACGTCCTAAAACAGCATGGATTTAATAGAAATGATAGAAAAATAAAGATGGCGAACTGCTGATTTTATTGACTTGGTGGACTGCGGAGACTTCTTGACCTTACCGTTCCTGAATTCCCAAGCCGTGGGTCGCGAGTTCGAATCTCGTCGCCCGCTCCAGTAGAATCAAGGCCTCCAGACATTTGCCTGGAGGCTGTTTTGTGTTTATTAATATGAAAAATATTGGCTTGGACAATAT